>PVBE010209850.1_pt1 | contig 45248 bp, 40 predicted proteins | sample 1631181 | NCBI WGS metagenome assembly PVBE01 (sample SAMN08397723, study PRJNA350692) | Marine metagenome, whole genome shotgun sequencing project. | isolation source: water | place: Pacific Ocean | collected 2012-04
CCTTGTTCTATTTCACTCATTTCCGCAACACCCACTTCATATACTTCAAGTACCATGCCCTTTTCCAGAGCACCATCTCCATAGTTCAAAATAACGGTTCCATCTTTTTGTACGACGACCACCTTCATGGGGAATATTCCGGTTGTAATCAGGTTTGCCACATCAGTCGCGGTCGCTCGCATCAAATCACCGATAGCCTGGTCACCTCCCTCAGACTTAGTACTAATTCCGGCGATGCTGAGATTTTGACTGGACCCCGTCTCATGCGTCACCGTGTCAGCTATCAAGGTGCGGCCGTCCTGCGCATCGACCAATTTAATGTCAACACCCATTTTCAAACTGCCCCCGCCGATAGAAAGACCCTGAATAGCCACTCCCTCCGAACTTTTTCCCAATTGGGTAATCGTGCCATAGACCAGATAGCGGACACCCTTAAGACCGCCGAGTTTTACCCCGCCCGTAATCATTCCTGATACTGTAGACAGCCCTTGTTCTTTAAAGATCTGTTTTAACCTCGCGCGTTCAATAACCTCAAATTTTCTGGTTTTCACCAAGGCGGTACTTAACATAACGGCAAAATCAGGACCGAATTGCTCATCCTTGCGAAATACTTCTGCTAAGATAACTTCCCCCACACCGATTCTTGGTTTTTCAACCGCTTGGGCCTCCATCGAGCACAAAAAAAGAGAAAGACTCAAGCCGATAATTGAATAGTGTCGACTAGTAAAGCTTAGAATCCTCATGCTTACCTCCCAGTTTCCTTTGGCATAATTCCTAGCCTTGAATAAATCACAATTAGATGACAAATATCATCTAGTTTTCTGACCGGCGTCAGTGATAGTCCATCAGCCATTGTACTTTAGGCATGAACTAGGAGATAGCCGATTGATCTGGGTCAATCGGATGGGCGCATAAATCGGTCAGACGTGGGTGAATTCGCTTCGATACAGCAACATTATGCCCGGCCCGGTGATAGTTCACTGACGTTTATGATCTGTAGAGCTTTACTGTAAGTGATGACTCTGTAATTCTCCTCAGGTACCAGGTTTCTTGGTTATCAAAAGGGGTAACCCACGCTTTAGGAGTTGGTCCGATAGATGGTGGCTAAATTGGCAAAGCGAACCTGTCTCGCGATCAGTTTTATCGCGATCTGGCTCGTTTGGTTCATCGTAATGAGGAAATATTTTGCGCTCTATTATTTCCTGGGTATTGCCGTGCAACCTCTCCTAATCTTGAAGATCACTTTCAGCACGGGCGTGGCTACTGCTTTGACTATACTGTGCCGAAAACTGTTGAAAGAGAAGAAGAACCCTTAACTTATTCTGAAAGTGGAATCATAGGCCGAACGGCGAAGAGATCGCGGAATCTATAGCCAACAGAATTCTGAAACTCTATTGTGATTCGTTAAATGGATCGTCTATTGCACGACAAGGTTCAGTAAACCAACGCGGTCCATCTTTGGCCATGTGAATGTGGTCTTCCAGGCGAACGCCGAACTCTCCGTAGAGGCAGATCATCGGTTCGTTGGAAAAACACATACCCTTTCCCAGCGGTGTGTCGTTTCCCTGTACCAGATAGGGCGGTTCATGAACATCAAGGCCCAGGCCGTGCCCCGTGCGGTGCGGCAGTCCCGGCACGGCATAGCCAGGTCCAAGACCTGCAGCTTCGATCACGCCCCGAGCGGCAGCATCCACCCGTGCCGCTGACGACCCGATCTGGGCTGCGTTGAACGCGGCAGCTTGCGCCTGATGCTCGAGCGCCCAGATCTCCCGCTGCCGGGCATTCGGCTCACCAAAAACGTAGGAACGGGTGATGTCGGAAAAATAACCGTCCACCCGCGCGCCCGTGTCGATTAGAACCATATCGCCGGCTTTCAAAGCCTGCGGATAGGGAACCCCGTGAGGATAAGCAGTTGGCTCACCAAACAACACGATGCGAAACGGCGGAGGTCCGTCACAGCCCATCTTGAGGTGCGCATCGATCAGAAATTGCTGCACCTCGGTCGTGCTGATCCCTTCGGTCATGATGCGGGCCGCTGCAGTCTGGATAGCCAGGGTGAGATCCATGGCGTGCTGGATCAGGGCGATCTCGGCCGTAGATTTCTGTATACGGCAGGGCCCTGTGATACGACTGCCGTTAACAAATTCGAACCGGGGTGCTGCAGTGCGCAGTGCGTCATAGATAAAAAACGGAGCGGCCTCGTCGATGCCCACGACCACCTGCGTCCCCGATAACCCTTGAATGATCTCCACCACCAGCCGTGCCGGGTCCTGGTGTTCTTCCCAGGTCCGGATCTCTTCACCAAAAAGCAGCATTGCCCGGGTCTTTTCCTCTTCGAAAGCCGGGCTGATATAGACAAGATCTCCATCAGCGGGGATAACGGCTCCATGCAGCCGCTCGCTGGCCCAGAGGTCAAGGCCAGTGAAGTAAAACAGGCTCGTCGTTGCTTCCAGAAACAACGCGTCTATACCCTGTTCGGCCATTAGCCGCTGAGCCCTGGCTATCCGGCCGAGCCGTTCCTCGATCGAAATCGGTTGATACGCTGCCGGTGCCGACAGTCGCTCCAATTCCGCTGCCGCGTTCGAGCCCCCGACTCCCAGGGTCATAGCACTGGGCAATTTCGAGAAGGAATAATGGTTCCTCGCCTTAATTCGAAACAAGTCAACATTTCGATGGAAAGTTCACCGTCACTAATAGCTAGAATATATTACCCAGGATCAGATTGCTATTGGTTTGTCTCTCTGCTGTTTGGATCCATTGAAAGCTTTGGCTTAAGCACCATCTCTTTCTCAACCATGATCTTTTTCTCAAAGGTGGTATAGCCGTTCTCACCAACCTTTACAACATGCCAACCTGTAAGAACGTGCAACACCTTTGGCGTACTCCCATATTGAATGCCATCCACCCATATCGTGTCGCTCCATGGTCGATTTGACTTAATGGTCAGCTTTACGGATCCGGCTGGTTTTGATGCAGCTACCGCGGATGCTTTGTCACGGTAAAGTGAGCCCCCACTGGCTCGACAGGTATCGACAGTCTTGCCAGCCGAGAGAATCATCGGATCTGCTCCTGGCAACACACACCATTTCCAATCGATCATGTTTTCATCGTCTTTCGGCAAAGCCGTAGACTGCGAGCCCGAGCTTGTTGTCACCTTAGACCCAGCAACATTACTGGTCGACCCGATTGCTGAGACAGACGCTGTCCCACCAGTCATATCGACCAGGATTTCATTCCCCGACAATTCGATTCGCGACGTTCAGGTGCAGCGTCTGTAACAGTTCCGCCACTCGCTCGGATTCTTCGGCCTGCTGGTGATCTCGGATGCGCTGACGGAGGCGATCGGCGGGCTTGGTCACAACCTAGCCAGTGTAGACGAAAAAGCTCCGTCAAAGCCATCCCGCACGGTTCCAAACGCCCTGACTGTCAAGCCGACCGCTTCTGGCAATTCAACGCCAGGCTAAGCCGCCCCTGCTTCGAACCAGATGATGGTCCGATTACCCACTTCTACCATCTATAGCGGCCAGAATACGAGAACCGCGGGAACGCCGACCACAACGACAATCAACTCCAGCGGCAGTCCCATGCGCCAATAGTCACCAAACTGGTAACCTCCGGGCCCCATGATGATCGTGTTGTTCTTGTGTCCGATAGGGGTCAGAAACGCACAAGAGGCGGCCACCGCAACCGCCATCAGAAACGGATCCGGGCTAACATTCAAGGCAGTAGCGACGTTCACCGCGATCGGCGCTGCGATCAACGCGGTTGCGACATTGTTGAGAACGTCCGACAGAGTCATTGTGACCACCATGATGATCACCAGTACCGCAACCACCGGGAGACCATCGGTTATGTTGATGATCAGCCCGGCAATCAGGTTCGTGGCGCCACTCGATTCCAACGCGGCACCGATCGGTATCAGTGACCCCAGCAGCACAATCACTGGCCATTCAACCGAGTCATACAGTTGGGTGACCGGCACAATTCCCAGCAGCACATAAAGTAATGCGGCCCCGGCCAGCGCAACGGGTAAATACACCAGGCCGGTCGCAGCCAACGTGATCGCGCCCGCGAAAAGTCCGATTGCCAGCCAGGCTTTGTCCCGTTGTAAAAGCTGAAGCCCCCGCTCTGCCAGCGGCAGACAACCCAGCCAGCTCGCCACCTCGGGCAGTCGGTCCTCAGGGCCTGAAAGAAGAAGAATATCCCCAGCCTCGATCTCCAGCCGGCGGACACGATCCCGAAACGGCCGCCCCTGGCGAGATACACCCAGCAGCATGACTCCCTGGCGGTACGCAAGCCGCAGATCCATCGCCGATCGACCCTGGATCCTGGCACCGTCCGGCACCACGACCTCCAGCAAGATCTGATTGTCCGAAAGCACAGCCGTTTTCCCACCGGCCGAAGCATATTCGAGGCCTGCAGTCCCCACGAACTTCTCCATAGCGGCAGCGGCCCCTTCAATCACCACGAAATCACCAGCGCGAACCGTTTCCCGGCGGGCAAAACCGGGAAGGCGTTTACCCGCTCGGACCAGGCCCAGCAGGGCAACGTCATGCTCTTCGGCCATCGGGTACAGGTCGCGCAACCGCTCACCCGCAATGGCACTGTCCTCCAGCACTCTGGCCTCGGCGACGTAACCCTCGAGATCCTGAAGCTCCTCACGTACGTTGTATTGCCGTCTTTCAACCGGCAGCAGTCTCCAACCGACCAGCGCTACGAAAAGAACCCCCACCAACGCTACCACCAGCCCCACTGCCGCAAAGTCAAACATGCCGAACGCCTCGCCCAGCGCCTCCCCACGGAACGTCGCCACCACAATATTCGGCGGTGTCCCGATCAAAGTAACCATCCCGCCCAGGATCGTCGCAAACGACAAGGGCATCAAGGTAAGGGCAGGACTGCGCTTTGCCTTCGCGGCCGCCTCCATGTCGACAGGCATCAGCAGAGCCAGCGCAGCAACGTTGTTCATCAGACCCGACAAAGCCGCGCCCACTGCGGCGATGATCCCGATGTGGGAACCTACGCTGAGCGTTCCACGAATCACGTAACGCGCAATCATCTCGACGGCCCCGGAATTGGCGAGGCCGCGACTGACGACCAGCACCAGCGCGATGATCACCGTAGCAGGGTGGCCGAATCCCACAAAAGCCTGCTCGGTTGGTACCGCCCCACCGACGGTCGCCACCACCAGTGCGGCAAAAGCAACCAGATCGTAACGGACACGCCCCCAGAGAAGCATGCCAAACACTGCTAGCAACAGCACAAACAAAAACACCTGCTGTGTGGTCATTGTCTGGATTCCGACAAGGCCTGACAAATGTCTAGCGGGGCTGCATGCGGATCGCCCCGTCAAGGCGGATCACATCGCCATTCAGCATTTCATTGTCGACAATGTGCTCAACCAAGCTGGCAAATTCTTCGGGCTGGCCCAGTCTCTTGGGAAACGGCACCTGGCTGCCGAGGCTTTCCTGTACCTCCTCGGGCAGGCCTCCCAGCATCGGCGTCCTGATCAGGCCCGGAGCAATGGTCATGACCCGTATGCCGAACTGTGCTAATTCCCGGGCCGCGGGCAGGGTCAGCGCCACCACCCCGCCCTTGGACGAACTGTAAGCGGCCTGGCCGACCTGCCCTTCGTAGGCCGCGACCGAGGCGGTATTGATGATCACTCCGCGGCTACCGCTCTTGGAGACCGTCTCCTGATCCATCATCCGGGCCGCGGCCAGCCGCAGAATATTGAATGTGCCGATCAGGTTGACGTTGATCACCTGCTGGTAGGCCGCCAGATCATGCGGGCCTTCGCGACCGACAATGCGCGATGCCAGGGCGATTCCAGCACAGCTGACAACCACCCGGGGTGCTCCAAGAGCCTCCACTGCCTCATCCAGGGCAGCGGCCGCCGAATCTGCGTTAGACACGTCGCATCCAATACCCACTCCGCCGAGCTTCCCCGCTGCTGTTTTGGCTGCGGCCTCGTTGATATCCAATATCGCCACCCGTGCACCACGCGCCGCCAGGGCCTCAGCGGTTGCGGCACCCATACCAGACGCTGCACCTGTCACCAGTGCGGTTTCGTTGTTCAGATTCATTTGTTTATTCCCAAATAGTTGCTTGCCCAGTGAGCCGATGCCTGATTTATAACAGAATTCATCACTTACCCGCCTTCCATGTCAGACAGCTGAGGGTTACCCTACGCAATTAGAGATACTCCCAGGAACAGCCTTTATACCCATGAGCGACGACAACGAACCGATTGAACGCGAATCTATGGAAGTGGACGTGCTGGTTGTGGGCGCCGGACCCGCCGGGCTCTCGACCGCCTGCCGGTTGATGCAGATGGCCCAGCAGAATGAACGCGAACTGAGCGTGGTTGTGCTGGAAAAAGGTTCCGAAGTGGGCTCCCACATCCTGTCCGGGGCAGTGATCGAGCCCACCGCCTTGAATGAGTTGTTTCCGCAATGGCAGTCAGATGGAGCTCCCCTCAACACCCCTGTGACCCGGGATGAGGTGTACTTTTACACAAATGCCGAGAAAGCCATCAAAGTTCCTAACTTCATGATCCCAAAAACGATGCATAACGAGGGTAACTACATCGTCAGCCTGGGGAAGGTCGCGCGCTGGCTCGGGGAACAGGCGGAATCTCTGGGGGTCGAGATTTTTCCTGGATTTCCTGCCAGTGAGATCCTGTTCAACGAACTGGGTGCCGTCAAAGGCGTGGCGACCGGTGAGATGGGGGTATCGGCCTCTGGTGAGCGAAAAGGAACTTACGAGCCCGGCATGGAACTGCATGCCAAATACACCGTGTTCGCAGAGGGCTGTCGGGGCCATCTCGGCAAGCAGCTGATAGAACAGTATGCTTTGGATCACCAGAAATCACCGCAGCATTACGGCATCGGCCTGAAAGAACTTTGGAAGATCGAGCCCGCGAGGCACGAGCGCGGCCTCGTTGTTCACGGTGCAGGCTGGCCACTCAGCGAAAACAGCGCAACCGGGGGGTCTTTTCTCTATCACCTTGAGGATAATTATGTGTCGCTGGGGCTGATCGTAGATCTGAACTACGAGCAGCCATTTCTCAGCCCATACGAGGAGCTTCAGCGGTACAAAACACACCCCAGAATCAGACACTACCTCGAAGGTGGCAAGCGCATCAGCTATGGTGCCCGTGCGATCACCAAAGGCGGCTTCAACTCGCTGCCCAAAATGTCCGTGCCGGGCGGCTTCGTTATCGGCTGCAACGCCGGAACTTTGAACTTCTCGAAGATCAAGGGCACCCACACCGCAATGAAATCGGGCATGATTGCAGCCGAGACGATATTCGGTGTACTCACCGACGGCGATCCGGGCGGCAAGGACCACACGCACTACCAGAGCAACGTCGATATCTCCTGGCTGTACACCGAGCTTAAGAGTTCACGGAACTTCGGCCCTGCACTGCACAAGTTCGGCACCTATGCCGGGGGGGCTTTTAACTATCTGGACCAGAACTGGTTCCGCGGCAAACTACCCTTCACGTTGCGGGACAACAGCACGGACCACGGATCCCTGAAGGACGCTAGCGAGTTCTCACCTATCGAATACCCCAGACCTGACAACGTACTGACCTTTGACCGAAATTCGTCAGTATTTCTGACCAACACCAGTCACGAAGAAGATCAGCCCGTGCACCTGAAGCTTGCCAATGAAAACGTTCCGCTCGGTGTCAACCTGAGCCGCTGGCAGGAACCTGCCCAGCGCTACTGCCCGGCCGGGGTCTATGAGATCGTCGATGACGAGAACGGCAAACGGTTCCAGATCAATGCGCAAAATTGTATCCACTGCAAGACTTGTGATATCAAGGATCCAAGCCAGAACATCACCTGGGTCACCCCTGAAGGGGGTGGTGGGCCCGCCTACGCCGAGATGTGAACGCACCCCTCAGTCGCTGAAGACCCGGGCGTTCTGAAACAGGCGCAACCACGGGCTGTGCTCTCCCCACTCCTCAGGGTGCCAGGAATTGTTGAGGGTGCGAAATACCCTCTCCGGGTGAGGCATCATAATAGTCACCCTCCCGCCGGCTGCACTCAGTCCGGTAATGCCTGCTACCGAACCGTTAGGGTTGAAGGGATAAACCCCCGTGACCCCCCCGTAGTTGTCTACATAACGAAGCGCGATCTGTTCCGAAGCGGACAACTCGCCTAAATCTGTCGCCCCGTTGAAAGTGGCACGCCCTTCCCCATGGGCCACCACGATCGGCAAACGACTGCCTGCCATGCCACTCAACAAAACAGAATCGGAATGCAGTATCTCCACCATCACCTGCCGTGCCTCGTACTGCTCGGAGAGGTTTCGTTCGAACACCGGCCAACGCTGCGCACCAGGGATCAGCGACTTCAGGGCTGCGAACATCTGGCAGCCATTACATACCCCGAGCGCAAATCGATCGGGCCGATTGAAGAAGGCCTCGAACATGTCCTTCAGTGCAGGATCCAAAAGGATCGTCTTCGCCCATCCCTGTCCTGCACCTAGAACATCACCAAATGAGAATCCACCGCAGGCGGCAAATCCCTGAAACGCATCCAGTTGATGACGACCTTCAGTCAAATCACTCATGGTCACATCGATCGCCGAGAAACCTGCCCGGTCAAAAGCCGCTGCCATCTCTAACTGGCCATTCACCCCTTGTTCGCGCAGGACGGCAACTCTGGGCCGATTGCCGGACAGTATGGCCCGAGTCGCAGGGTTTTGAACGGGATCAAACGTCACGGTATCGTGCAACCCGGGGTCTTCGACATCGAGCAGGCGGTCATATTCCTCAAGGGCACAGTCCGGATTGTCGCGCAGCGTCTGCATCCGCCAACTCACCTCGGACCAGGTCCTGTGCAAATCCACCCTGGGTGCGGAAAAGACAAGCCGGCCGGAAGCGCTGATCCTGACATCGCCATGCGCGGTACTCACTCCGCCTAGAAGTCGGACACAATCTCCCAGGCCGTTATCCTTAATAAGCCCCATCACATCGTCGACGTTTTCCCGCCTGACCTGGATCACGGCGCCCGCCTCCTCCGCAAAAAGCACACCAGCCACATCGTCAGTCTGGCTGAGGTCGATCTCCAGGCCACAACGACTGGCGAATGCCATCTCGCACAATGTGACAAAAAGACCACCATCCGAACGATCGTGATAGGCGAGGATCTGGCCTTCGGCCATCAGTCTCCGGGTAGCCACAAAAAACTCTTTCAAGTGCTCAGCCGTATCCAGATCAGGTGCCTCGCGCCCGACCTGGCCAAACACTTGTGCCAGCGCCGACCCACCCAGACGGTTGCGACCCTGGCCGAGATCGATCAGCAGCAATTTCGTTGGCAGGTCGGTGCGCAGAACCGGGGTCAGGGTCAAACGGGTATCCACCACCGGAGCAAATGCAGTGACCACAAGGGACAAAGGCGCAACCACGCTGTAGCGTTTCTCAGCGGCCTGCCATACCGTCTTCATCGACATCGAGTCCTTTCCGACCGGAATCGAGATCCCCAGTTGCGGGCACAGCTCCATCGCCACACTCTGTACGGCATCAAACAAGGCGGCATCTTCCCCGGGGTGGCCAGCAGCCGCCATCCAGTTCGCCGACAGTCTTACATCGGAAAGGCTTTCAACCGTAGTTGCCGCGATGTTGGTGATCGCTTCCGCCACCGCCATACGGGCACTTGCAACAGGGTTCACCAGCGCGATGGGCGCGCGCTCACCCAGTGCCATGGCTTCCCCGGCGTAACCCTCAAACCCCGCTGCCGTTACAGCAACATCCGAGACGGGGACCTGCCAGGGCCCGACCATCTGATCGCGGGCGACCTGGCCCGTCACGCTCCGATCTCCGATGGTGATCAGAAAAGTCTTATCGGCAACGCCCGGCAGTCTCAGAACGCGACGGGCAGCATCGTCAAGGTCGACCCCATCGAGACTCAAGCCCGGATAATCTGGCTGTTTCCGGGCTACTTTCCGGTGCATGCGCGGGGGACTACCGAACAACACATCCATCTCCAGATCAATAGGATCCGTCGACCCGGTCTGTTGGCCATATATCTCGGCAACGGTTTTTGCACCGGCCTCCAAGCGTAACGATCTGGTTTCAGTGGCCTCGCCGACCATACTGTAAAGGCAGCGTTCGCGGCGGCAAATGGACTCGAAAAGGTCAATACGATCGGACGACACCGCGATCACATAACGCTCCTGTGCTTCGTTGCACCACAGTTGCATCGGTGACATTCCAGGCTCATCAGTGGGGATCGCATCCAGCTCAAAATATCCGCCTAGTCCTGAGTCCTGGACCAGTTCCGGCAGGGCGTTGGACAGCCCTCCCGCGCCGACGTCGTGAATGCTGATGATAGGGCTATCGGCACCTAACGAGATGCAACTGTCGATCACTTCCTGGCAGCGCCGCTGCATCTCGGCATTGCCCCGTTGAACCGAAGCAAAGTCCAATGCTTCGGTGCTGCGGCCCGAATCGATACTGGACGCGGCACCACCGCCCAGGCCGATCAACATTGACGGGCCGCCCAGGACAATCAAACAGGCCCCGGGCGATATCTTCTCTTTGTGAATGTGGCAGGCCCGAACGTTTCCAATGCCGCCGGCCAGCATGATCGGCTTGTGATAACCCCAGCGGAACGCCTCACTGTCACTGGCACCCGGCACTTCGAGGGTCCGAAAGTAGCCACCGATGTTGGGACGGCCGAATTCGTTGTTAAAAGCCGCCCCGCCTATTGGCGCCTCGAGCATGATCTGCAGGGGTCTAGCCTGCCTTGGAGAGGATTGCTCTGGCACCTCCCACGGCATGCCGAACTCCGGTAGTCGCAGATTTGAGACCGAGAATCCAGTAACCCCCGCTTTGGGTTTGCCGCCACGGCCGGTTGCGCCCTCATCCCGGATCTCACCACCGGAACCTGTCGCAGCACCGGCAAACGGTGAGATTCCCGTCGGGTGATTGTGGGTCTCGACCTTGCCGAGAATGTGCAAGCGCTCAGCCAGGCGGCAATACTCACCGGTCTGGGGATCGGGCAGAAACCGGCAACCGGCCGGCCCTTCGATGACTGCGGAATTATCGTGGTAGGCAACCAGTGTGGACGAACCAAAGCGCTCGTGGGTCGTGCGGATCATGCCGAAAAGAGAATCGGGCTTTTCATCCCCGTCGATGGTCCACCGGGCATTGAAGATCTTGTGCCGGCAGTGCTCGGAGTTGACCTGTGCGAACATCATCAACTCGGCATCTGTTGGATTTCGCCCCAGGCGCTGGTACTCGCTCACAAGATAATCGATCTCCTCTTCCGACAGCGCAAAGCCCATAGTGACATTTGCCGAAGCGAGCGCTTCCCTACCTCCGTGAACAAGATCAATCCACTCAAGCGGCGCTGACTCAGCGGGCTGAAAAATCTCAACCAGGCGGTCGCGCCCGAGGAAAACAGATTCAGTCATCTGGTCATGCAGCAGCGGCCCGAGCGTCTCTATCAAATCCTCGACCGTGACGCTGCCCTGGACCTGCCACGACACACCGCGTTCCAGGCGGATGACATCTGCAAGCCCACATCGATGGGCAATATCTGTCGCTTTTGTCGACCAGGGTGAGACCGTGCCCGGGCGCGGCATGACCAGGACCTCGATATCACCATCGGGGTCGCCGGGGTCTTGCCCATAGTCCAGAAGATAGCGAAGCTTAGAAAGCTGATCGGGCGGGAATGGATCAGCCAGTGCTGCGACGTGCAAGTACCGCCCGCTCAGAGCGGTGAGCCCGGCTAACTGGCTACGGGCCTCGGAGAGAATCTTCCGGACACGAAACCCCGAAGCAGCCGATCCCCCTTCTAGGATCAGCACAGCGGGGCGTACCCGGGTTTCAGCTTGAGGCAGCGACAGGGGAATCGAGTTCGACTCCCAGCCGCAGGGCGACCTCTTCGTAGGCTTCTACCACATCACCGAGGTCACGTCGAAAGCGATCCTTGTCGAGCTTCTTGCGGGTCTCAGCGTCCCACAGACGACACCCATCGGGCGTAAATTCATCGCCCAGCAGCAGATCACCGTTACAGCGCCCAAACTCGAGTTTGAAATCGACCAGAATGATACCGACGTCGGCAAATAGCGAACCGAGGATGTTATTGACCTTGAAGGTCTTTTCCTGCATAGAGCGCACTTCTTCTGGCGTCGCCCAGCCGAAAGACTGGATGTGATACTCATTGATCATCGGGTCATGTCGGGCATCATCTTTAAGGAAGAACTCAAAAGTCGGGGGCTCCAGGTCCAAACCGTCCTCCACACCCAGGCGCTTGCACAACGAACCCGTCGCGATGTTTCGAACGACACACTCGACTGGAATCATGTCCAGCCGTCTGACCGACGACTCGGTGTTGCTCAACAGTTCCTCGAAATGATTGGCGATTCCATCGTCATGCAGCCGGTCCATTATGTATGCATTGAACCGGTTGTTGACCATGCCTTTTCGATCGAGTTTCTCGATCTTTTCACCGTCAAACCGTGAAGTGTCATCCCGGAACTCCATGATGAGTCGTTCAGGGTCGTCTGTCAGGTACAGGGATTTGGCTTTACCTGAATACAGTTCTTTTCCCTTGTTCACAGATTCCCAGCTCCTGGTAGAAGGCCCACAGGCACAGCAGTTAGACCACTTCTGCCTTACTCATCGCGGCTCGCACACTGTCATGATACTGATCGGACAGCGGTATCAGAGGCAGCCGGATACCCGAACCGATCAGCCCCTGCTGTTGAACTGCCCACTTGGCCGGAATCGGGTTAGATTCGAAAAACATGGCCGCATGAAGGTCGCCGAGTTGCTCATCCAGAACGCTCGCCTGGTCGGCATCACCAGAGACCGCCGCCGTGCACATCCTGTGCATCAAGTTGGGTGCGGCATTGGCAGTCACTGATATCGTGCCATTCCCCCCGGCCAGCATCAATCGGCAGGCCGTACCATCCTCTCCGGAAAACACCAAGAATTCATCAGGGCTTCGTTCAATCAGGTCGCGCCCGCGCTCCACATCATTAGTTGCATCTTTGATCCCGATAATGTTTTCAATCGCTGCCAGGCGCAGCGTCGTGTCATTGTGCATGTCGACCGCGGTACGGCCGGGCACGTTGTACAGGATCTGTGGAACCGCGACTGCCTCAGCGATCGCCTTGAAATGTTGGTACAGGCCCTCCTGGGGGGGCTTGTTGTAGTAGGGCACGACCAGCAGGCAGGCATCCACACCCACCTCTTTAGCACCCCGGGTGAGCGAAATCGCTTCAGCTGTAGAGTTCGCCCCTGTGCCCCCAATCACCGGGATCCTTCCGCCGACCGCCTTGACCGTCCTGGAGATGACCTCGGTGTGTTCGTCATGACTCAGCGTGGCCGATTCACCCGTGGTACCCACCGAAACGATCGCGTCGGTACCCTGCTCGACATGATGGTCAACCAGCCTTTTCAGGGAGTCCCAATCGACCGACCCATCCTCGTTCATCGGGGTGACCATGGCCACCATGCTACCGGTCAACATCATTATCCTCCTTAAAACGCAACGCTCTGCAACCCAGCGTCGGTGTCTGTCCGATGGTACTTGGGGAGGCCACCATTGACAAGAATTGTCTCGACTAATTCAATGACCAAGCCAGCTCGCCCTTGGAGATCCTGGCCTGCGAGCCAACCACCAGTGGCATATTGGGCGTGACATGACCAAAATCCGGAGATCGGAAAACCGGGCACGGGCTGCGTGACATCAGTGCCTGAACCAGCCAGTCTTCATCTTGATCACCGTCCAGTTCGGTAAAGCGCCCCAGTACCAGCGCTACTACGCCATCGAGCAGGCCGCTATCCAACCACTGGTTCCAAAGGCGCAGGATCCGCGGCGCACTTTCCCGCGTGTCTTCCAAAAACAACATGTGGCCGGACAGGGAACCTGGGAAATAACCCGTTCCGATCAGATTAGACAATACGCTGAGACATCCACCGAGCAACGTTCCGTTGGGCTCTGCCGAGATCTCGCCAATGGATACCTGTTCTACGTTGATTCGACCGGACCAAGGTCGTCCTTTTGACAGAAACTCCAGAAGACTGGCCACATCCGGTCCGCTCCCCCAAAGGGTCGATCCCGGCATCGGTCCATGCAATCCCGGCCAGCCCAGTCTGGTGTACAACGCAGCATGCAGCGCGCTGATATCGGAAAATCCAACCATAATTTTGGTAGAGATCTTCGCAAGCGCCTGCCAGTCGAGGTGGCGTAACAGATCGCTGGCACCGTATCCACCGCGGGCGGCCATGACATAATCGCAGTCGGATTCCAACAGAGCTGACGACAGCATCCGGGCACGTTCACGAACGCCGCTTTCCGCCAGTCGCTCCCCGGCACCGCTGTCGTAAGTGATGACATCCGCCCGTATGCCTCGATCACGGATATCTGTCAGGTTTTGCTCGAGCACACCAGGTGCCGATGACGAACTGGGCTCGAGAACTACAATTCCGAGTGGCTGGTTCTCGCAGCCCTGCCCTGCCATGGATCTGTGTGCTCTACCGTACTCGTTGGCTACTGCTCGAGCATTTGCTTGAAGGCCCCTGGGGTGCCCGACAGTTCGGCGTAGCTCCCCTGCTGGGTGATTCGACCACCGTCCATCACGAGAACCTGTTCAAATTCCGAAGCCAGGTCTGGCCGTTCTACTACCCACGCGACCCCTCGACCCGCCATGAAGCGCGTAACGTCCTGAACAACCTTCGTCTGGGCCGTTGGGTCCAGGGACCCGACAGCCTCGTTGACAATGAGCATATCGGGCTGTTTGAGCAGCGCCCTGGCCAGGGCCAGTTTCTGCTTTTGAGCCAAGCCAAGGCGAGCGCCCGAGGAACCTACGTGGTAGTCCATTCCCAGAGCCAGAATCGACTTACGCATACCAATCTCTTCGATCACCTCATCAACTATCTCACTGACTTTCTCGCGGGCCGTAGCCTGCCCGTACACCAACGCGCCAAAGAGAATATTGCCCCGCACGGTCAGGGCGGTGTTGAATTTCTCTATATCGAGGAACGTGACCTTGTCGGTTTCCTCGCCAAGTTCCTCACGTAAGTTGTGGCGAGCCCGCAGCAATTTCTGCTGCATCTCGTCGTCGATAATACCCAGGCGGTGCCTGGCCGGGATCAGTTTGAACGGCAGCGCCAGGAGCAGCGCCCGTTCTTCGTCATCCAGGCCGTCGTCCTGACCCTCCTGGTGTCGATCGATCGAACCATCACCGGATGAGCTGATCTTCTTGAGAATTCCTTCAAATACGGGGAGATCATCTGCGCTGACCAGGCTGTACTGCTCGAACAACTCGCTCTCTGGCGGCACATCAGCAAAGATCTCGCACATGGTTTCTGCGACCCGGTAACCCATATGCAGAAAATCCTGGTACAGGTCGGACTTCTTGAGCACCCCCATCACCGTGGCATTGCTGGGCAGGCTTTCCGGCCGGAACTCTGCGGCCAGCGGAGCCCCGAACAATAGATTTTCAGCGACGGTCACATTGACGTTATAACGCTCGACCTCAAATCGTTCGACCAGGTTTTCCATTCCCCGTTCGGACAATATGGCAAACAGGCGCTGGCGTGCCTCGAGAATCTGCGCGGCGACCTCATCCGACACGCCCGATTCACACGCGGTACCCAGACCGAATTCATAGACATCCGGCTCGAGCCCACAGATCGAGAGCATATCAATCGCCTTATTCAGCAGTTCATCAGACTCTTTGACGCCGGCCGATTCATAGTCCAGCCAGTCTGCTTCCGGATCATCCATACTGTTCGCGCTGGCCTGAGCTTCATGCTGGGTGTTCTTGTGAGCTTCGCTGATTTGCTCATCCTCACCCGCCGGTCGCGGTTCATGCTTGAGCCCATAGTAGAGGTTGTCCACTATCGTACCGGTGAAAACATGTGCAGTGGGCCCCACATAAGACAGCCGTCGGCCCGTTACGCTTTCGGGCAAATCCACAAAGCTGGTCTCGTTCAAGTTCAGCCGCCCACCGGTTGGGAACAGCAGCCGCGAAATCAACTCGGCGAGGTCACTCTTTCCGCTGCCACTGGCGCCGACCACACTCGCGTGCTGGTTGAACTCCAACTTGAAACTGGCGCCATCGACGCTCCTGACCTGCTCATCTTCACTATAGACAACGTTACTACTCACGATCTGACCGGCCAGCGGCGTAACCGGTTCTTCACTCTCCTGAAGTTTCTCATCCAACATGTTGGCCGGTTGAAACTGACCAGTGACCGACTCGTACTTGACCCTGATGTCGGCCAGCACCTGGTAAAACTTCAACAACTCCTTCCACGGCGGCCCAATGTCCTTGTAGGCGGCCAGCACAGCAACCAGCGCACCGATCGTGACATCGCCCTGAATAACCAGGTAGCCACCGATCGAATAGAAAAAGAATGGTGTGATCTGAGCCAGAAAATTGTTCAGAAACTTGATGAAGAACTTACGCCGGTAAATATCAACTCGGATATCGAAGATACGGCCCAGTCGACTGCCAGCTCTGGCACGCTCATAACGGGATGTGTCATTGGCGTGTATGTCTGCGATACCCATCACCGTTTCCCCGATCTGGTCCGACAAGCCGCGAACCGTCTGCACTCTTTGCCTGGAGAGCAGGTTTACCTTACTTTGTAACCTTGGTATCAACCACATCTGTGGCGGATACAGCACGATGGCCGCCAAACCCAGCCAGACATCCTGCTGAAAGATGAAGAAAAGATAAGTGAATAACAAAGCTCCCTGGAAGGCCGGCGCCCCGATGGCATCACCGATGAACCCACCCAGAGGCTCCGTCTCGGCCGTAATCATCGGGATGAGCTGCCCCTGAGAGGTGCGCTTGAAGTGCGGCAGTGGAAACCGCAAAAGTCGGCTGTAAAGATCGTAACGGAAACGTCGCAGCATACGTTCGCCCAGAACGCCCTTATAAACATTGATATAGAACTTAAGGCCTCCGTTGATGATGACGAGGAGCAGAAAAATCGCACACAGAACCAGAAGATAGCTGACCTGATCGACTTCAAATCCAAAAATCGCATCCGGTATATTCTGCCCGCCAATCGCCTTATTTATGATCTCCTTCGGGACCATCAGACCGAGGTAAACCAACGGCATTGAGATCCCACTCAACAACAGCAGAAACAACTGACCGCGCAGCGTGTGTTTCAGAATGTACTTGTAAATTGAGCGTTCCATAGTTTTGCCAAGCGGCTTGATTTTGAAACAGAACGGGCCGCTAAAGCACCCGTGCAATGCGATAATGCGGCACTTATACCACAACCTGCCCAACCGCCCTATCCCATCCAGATTGACCATATGACAGGTAAAGACCCTTCATACGCGAACGTAGCAATGGTCCTGAAGGGCTACCCCCGCCTGTCGGAGACATTTATCGCTCAGGAAATTCTCGGGCTGCAGCAAGCTGGGCTACTGCTCCAGCTGGTCTCACTACGCAGACCCACCGACTCTGCGATTCATCCTGTCCATCGTGAGATCACGACCCCGGTCCAATATCTGCCGGAGTACCTCTACCAAGATCCAAAAGAGATCGTCCGATCCTGGTGCTGGGCCAGGCGCCTTCCCGGCTATAAAAAAGCACTGGCCGTGTGGTTTTCTGACCTGCGGCGTGATCCGAGCCCTAATCGCGCACGGCGTTTCGGCCAGGCACTGGTCCTGGCCCACTCACTGCCCCCTGCGACAGACCTGATCTACGCTCACTTCCTGCATACACCGGCATCGGTTGCCCGTTATGCCGCGATGATCCGAAGCCTGCCTTGGGCTGTTTCGGCTCACGCAAAAGACATCTGGATGACCGCGGAGTGGGAGAAAAGAGAAAAATTAGCCAGCTGTGCGTGGATCACTACTTGCACCATTGCTGGCCGGCAACACCTCCGCCAGCTCGCACCGGCCAATACGGTGGTTCACCTCAACTACCACGGCCTGGATCTTTCGCGCTTTCCTGAGCCACCGGCCCCCTCTGGTCAAAGCGAAGGACGCACCCCTGGAAACCCCATCCGCCTACTGTCGGTTGGTCGTGCGGTCGCCAAGAAAGGCTTCGATGTGCTCCTCAAGGCGCTTGCCGACCTGCCGGACTCTATACATTGGCGTTTTACCCACGTGGGCGGTGGCGTATTACTGAAACGGCTCAAAGCGCAGGCGATAGACCTTGGCATCGGTGAGCGAACTGTTTGGCTGGGGCCCCGTGACCAGTGTGCCCTGCTGGAAGAATATCGTAAAGCCGATATTTTTGTTCTTGCCAGCCGCATCGACTCGGACGGTGATCGTGACGGCCTTCCCAATGTGCTCATGGAGGCCGCAAGCCAGCGTCTCGCCATTGCCACGACGTCACTGCCCGGAATTTCTGAGCTGATTACACATCACTGCCATGGGTTGCTGGTGCCCCCTGACGATCCAAAGAAGCTTGCCGGTGCATTGCAGCAGTTGATCGGAGACCCGGCACTGCGCCTGCGCCTAGGAAGCACTGCCAGTGATCTTGTACGGACAAAGTTCAATCAGCGTTGCGGTCTTTTGTCGATGCTCCGGCTTTTCCAGAGCTGATTACTGCTGTGCGAATCGCCTTCTACGCACCAATGAAACCCGTGGATCATCCAGTACCATCGGGTGACCGGCGGATGGCTCGCCTCTTCGTTCAGGCACTGACAACAACAGGCCACCAGATCCAGGTTGCGAGCCGCTTCAGGTCGCTGGATATCTCCGGTGATATCACCCGCCAAGAACGCATCCGACAGACCGGCAAACGAGTCGCCGAGCGCTTAGTCCGTCGCTACGAGAAACAACCGGCAACCACGGTTCCGCAAGTATGGTTCACCTATCACCTCTATCACAAAGCACCCGACTGGATCGGGCCCCGTGTGTCCAGGCTTCTGGGCATACCCTACCTGGTCGCCGAAGCTTCTTTCGCTCCGTCAAAGGTCGGCGGGCCGTGGCATATGGGTGCGACTCAGAGTGCCTGTGCTCTTTCGCAGGCGAACGGAATCGTTTCCCTGAATCCTCGTGACGTCGAATGCCTGCAACCCCATCTCTCCACCGCCGCACAACAACTGCTGATACCTCCATTTCTGGAACCACTGGCCGTCGATCCGGGCGAGCCCAACTGCCGCGACACTCTGGCAGCCGAACAGAGTCTCGATCCGGCAGTGCCCTGGATGATCTGTGTCGGGATGATGCGCCCGGGAGACAAGCTGACTTCCTATCGGGTACTGGCTGACGTACTTGCGGTACTGGGCGATCTACCCTGGCAGTTGCTGGTCGTTGGAGATGGAGAGGCGTCTGGTACGGTTCGCGACTTTTTTCGTTCAATTGAGCCGAACAGGATTTGCTTTGCTGGCAGACTCTCGGCAGAGTCCTTGCGCCGCTTGCTTGTCGCCAGCGATCTGTTCATATGGCCAGCCGTCAAAGAAGCATTCGGCATGGCCATGCTCGAGGCGCAGCAGTCTGGACTGCCCGTCGTCGCAGGTTACAGTGAAGGCGTGGCAACCATCGTGGACGATGGTGTGACCGGCTTGCTAAGCCGGGCCGGAGACGCGGACGCCCTCGCTCGCGCCGCGCGCCACCTGTTAAAGGACAGCGCCCAAAGAAAACGAATGGGGCGCAATGCATCAGACAAGGCTTTTCGGATACACAGTCTCGCGGGCGCAGCCCAACAGCTTAATCAATTCATTACCGAAGTAACCAACGCATGTCGCTAATCGCCTTTATACGCCACGGGCGGACCCTCTGGAATGAGGCCGGTCGGATTCAGGGCCACACCGATACCGAGCTCAGCCCGCGAGGGCGCTCCGAAGTCGAACACTGGAGGCTGCCCGTGCGCTTTCACACCTGGCAATGCTTTTGTAGTCCTTTGCGCCGTACCCGTGATACAGCCATTCTGCTCGGCGCTGCAGATCCCACCCCTGCCGCAGAGTTGATCGAGATGGACTGGGGCCAGTGGGAAGGTAAAACACTGCAGGAACTACGGGCAGAACTCGGCGAGAACATGGTCTTGAATGAATCACTGGGTCTTGATTTTCGCCCACACGGTGGTGAGAGCCCGCGCGACGTCCGCGATCGCCTGAAACAGTGGATTGCCGGTCTCAAAATTGCGGGGGTTCTTCCTGCAATTGCAGTCTGTCACAAGGGCGTCATCCGTTCCGCTTTGAGCCTGGCAACTGGCTGGACCATGGAAGACAAGTGGCCGGTCAAACTACGTGACGACTGTGCCCAGCTGTTTCGTGTTGTCGAGGGCAACCTCGAAGTCGAACAACTGAACATACCACTGAATCCTGAATCTTGACCCCGGACAGCAGAGCATGCTCTTCGAAGTCTTATCCGGCACCAACCAAACCCGAACTTCACTCATTACTCATGGGTGAGAATTTTTTCGAACACATCAAAGTCTGCCGGCCGGTAACCGATACGGTCATAAAAGCCCCGAACCACTAGATTATCTGGTCGAATTGTCGCCTCGACCCGGGGCACATACCGGTCGCGCATCCAATTTTCCGCAGCGCGCATCAACCGCCGGCCTATGCCCAAGAATCGGCAGTCCGGCGCCACGGCCAGGTAGTGCACCCAACCCCGCTTATGGTCATGACCCACCATGACACTGCCAACCGGTGAACGGGAGCGTTCTGCGATCAGAAGCTCTGACCAGGGATTACCAGTACAGCCATGGATGTCAGCATCCGGCCGACTGCCGGGCCCTGTCAGGCCACAACGCTTCCACAACTCGAGTAAGAAACGCTGTTCGCCCACATTAAAGGGGCGAATCAGCACCTGGGCCGGACCATCAGTCATCTGGCCCCTCTCGCCCAACGAGCGATCAGTTCAGCACTGGCGCGCGCCCCATCACAAGCCCAAGGCCGCAACCGCCACGGCTCGGGCCCGGCTAAACGTGCCACAGCTTGGGCCAGCTCCTCGGGCCTCAACTCGTCCTCGTCAATGATCTCCGCCCGGCCTATCTCCTTAAGCCGTCTGCCCCGCATCGGCTGTTCGGTTTCCGAGCCATCACCTTGAAAAGGAACCAGCAGAGCCGGCACACCCGAGACGAGTACATCCACCACACTGTTGTAGCCAGCTTGCGAAATCGACAACCTGGCCTTGCCCAGCAACCGTTGAAAATCCAGACGGTTGGGTTCGATCTGAACGTTTTCTGGAGCCTGTTCTAACAACTGGCCCGGTAGTTCGGGATCTGCCTGGCTTCCCAATAGAATCCGCCACCTAAAATGACGAACACAATCCAGCCCGGCTGCGCGGACAGCGGTGCGGTAAAGCGCCTCCCCCGCCGCACCGCCCCCGGCTGAGACAATCACCTCCCCGTTTGGTACTTGGCTTCCCGCCACTTCTGGCGCAGTACTCACCAGCCCGGTGTAATGCATTCTGCTGCGGATCTGATCAGCCAAGCCGAAAGATTCCTGAAGGGGGATAAATTCCTCGTCTCCATGAACAAGAACACAGGCGAAGTATTTATCTAACAAATCCACGGTCTCACGCTCACGCTGATCTTTGCGCTTGTGAACCACATCTCGTATGGAACAGACCACCCTGGTCTGGAGTTCCCGGGCACGACAGAGCAACGGCAACAATTCGAAACTCAGTTGTCGACGCCCAAAAGGATATAACTCGGTAACTAAGACCTCTGGCCGAAGCCCCTCGACCAAGCCAGACAGTTGTTCCGATCGTCTTGAGCGCCAATGATCGTCGATGGGGGTGCCATCAGATTGCAGCAGACGCGAGAAATCCCGGCACGCGATGTGCGCCGGTGGCAACTGGTGAAAATCGAACCCCAGGTTGGATACTTCTTTCAACGGCACTCCGCCGCTCACCACATGTACTTCAACCCCACGGCCCGAACAAGCTTTTGCAATGGCCAGAGTACGTCGCAAGTGCCCAACGCCAAGCAGATGCTGAACGTAGAACAATATTCTAGGGACTGGCTCCACTGGTCAGCCTTCGGGAGAGCAAGAAAGTCAGTTGGCGACTGACTGCAGTGAAGGAACTCTCTGTACGGCCAGTAACGCCTGTACACGGTTTCGCACCTCGGCGACTCCGGTAAGCAACTCCAGGCCACCCGATTTGGAAGGCACTGATCGCCGCTCCAGATTTTGCAACGCACGCGCCATAACAATCGAAGACCGGTCGCCGTCGCCCTGTAACATGTCGACAAGGCCCAACTCCTCTGCCCGCCGAGCGCGAAGCGTTTGTTCCATCCTGGGCATTGAGCGTGGTACCAGTAATGCTCTTTTATCCAGTGACAAAATTTCGCAGAAGATATTGTAACCCCCCATCGCGACAATCCCGGCCGCCCGTGCAATCAGCAGCTCAATATCTGGATGAAACGTCAATGTCTGAACGTGTTCCAGCGCTGCTGCTCTGCGTTGGAAGTCGTAGCGCCGGGATTGACTCATAAACGGTCCCAGTGCAATCAGTAGATATAGATCTGGCCGGGCGTGCTCCTCACAGGCCCTGAGCACCCAATCCACCAGAGTTTCCCCATCTCCACCTCCCCCTGGGGTCACCAATAGAAATGGTTCATCGGGCACTGCCACCGGGTTCCTGGCCATCTCCGGTAGATGGCGCTCTAGATACCCCGTGTAGACCATTCGTTCCCGGGAAGCTTGACTGATATCTATTCCCAGTAGTGGATCACCCATGGCCGGCACACCGTAGACCCAGATCTCGTCGTATAAACGTTCAAGATCCATGGGTATTCCCCGGTGTTTCCACTCCTGGCGAAGCAAAACGGGATCATCCATGATGTCCCGCAGACCAAGCACAGTGCGCGCACCTCGCGATCGGAGCAACTCGATGGTATCCCTGACCTCCCCTCTGAGCCCCAACGGTTCCTTGTCTACGATCAGAAGATCGGGCGAAAAAGTCTTTGCGGTCTGTTGAATGATCGAAGAGCGCATCTGCAGTGTCTGCGTGAGATCGGTGTGACTGGAAAGCGCCGTATAGTCTCCACCACGTAGCTTGACCACACCTGGAATGCGCACGAAATCAACGCGAGCCTTGAAGTCGAAACTGCCGATGATCGGGGAACCAGAAACGATCAGTACTCTCAGCCCCTTGAAATGCTCCACAAGAGAGTGTGCGATCGTCCGACACCGCCGAAGGTGACCCAGGCCAAACGTATCATGGCTGTAGATCAGGATTCGCGCATCATCCAGTTTTGTTTCCGACATTGTTTTCCCCTCCAGCAACAGACAGCCCGACGTCATTATTTGGATCAGAAGGCTACCGAGGATTACATTACCTCACGGGCCCGGTTTCAAGCAACGGCAGTTCCAGATTTAATAACCCGCACCCTTCAGGTCCGATCACGCGCTGCATTCAATGGCCGAATTTGCTTGACTATCTCACCATCCTGATGATTATTGCCTGTTAATCTCCAGGTAGAACACTGTGACACAGCGACGGCAGGAGTTAATCATGTCGATCTTCAATGACCAATTAGATCAAAACGAGGCCAATTTCGCGCCACTTTCGCCAGTTAGCTTTCTGCGTCGAGCGGCGCAGATCGCCCCGGGTTACACCGCCATCATCCACGGCGAGAGGCGTTACACCTACCACCAGTTCTGGGAACGATCCTGCCGACTGGCAAGCGCCTTGACTCGACGGGGAATTGGACCGGGTGACTGTGTTGCGATCATGGCTGCAAACACCCCGGAGATGCTGGAAGCACACAACGGGATCCCGATGGTGGGAGCTGTTCTCAATTCCCTGAATTTTCGACTCGATGCCGGAACGATCGCTTTCATTCTGGAGCACGGTCAGGCTCGCGTTCTGATCACCGATCGCGCATTCTCGAGCACCATAGGTGAAGCTCTGCAGAAAATCGACCGAAAACTGCTCGTGATAGACATCGACGACCCGACGGCTCCTGAAGGCGACCTGCTCGGAGAAACCGACTACGAGAGCCTGCTGGCAGAAGGCGAGGCTGTTTATCACTCGGACCAGCCTGATGATGAGTGGCAGGCCCTGTCACTGTTGTACACGTCCGGCACCACCGGCAACCCGAAAGGCTGTGTTTACCACCACCGGGGTGGCTACCTTAATGCCCTTGGAAATATGAACACAATGGGGCTGACTCGAGAGTCTGTCTACCTGTGGACATTACCAATGTTCCACTGTGACGGTTGGACCTTTACCTGGGGAGTGACCGCGGCCATGGCCACCCACGTGTGTCTTCGTGAGATCGACCCGGCAATGGTGTTCAGGCTGATCCGTGATGAAAAGGTGAGTCACATGTGCGGTGCACCTGTGGTCCTGAACATGCTGGCCCATGCACCCGAGAGCGCCAAGACCCGATTTGCACAGCGAGTTGAAATCGCCACCGGCGGTGCCGCACCACCCTCATCGGTGATAGAAGCGATGGAGGACAACGGTTTCAACGTCACACACCTGTATGGCCTGACCGAAACCTACGGCCCTGCGACGGTCTGCCTCCCGCAGACCGACTGGCCCGAACTCGCCGTGACGGAACGCTCCGCCCGTATCGCCCGACAGGGCGTTCACTATGCCACTTTGGAAGGGGCGAGTGTCAAGGACCCGCAGACCATGAAGGACGTGCCATGGGACGGACAAACCATGGGCGAGGTCATGATACGCGGCAACACCGTGATGAAAGGCTACCTTAAAAACTCCGACGCCACCAAGGATGCTTTCTCAGGTGGCTGGTTCCACAGTGGGGACCTGGCAGTCCGCCATTCCGACAGCTACATCGAGGTCAAAGATCGCTCCAAGGACGTCATCATTTCCGGTGGCGAAAACATCTCCAGCCTGGAGATCGAAGAAACATTGTACCGTCATCCGGCGGTTCTGGAAGCGGCGGTAGTGGCCAGACCTGACGACAAGTGGGGTGAAACACCGTGCGCTTTTGTGACGCTCCACCAGGGCCAGAGTGTAACAGCAGATGCAATCATCGAATTCTGCCGGGAACACTTGGCGGGCTACAAAACACCAAGAACGGTGATCTTCGGCGCGTTACCGAAAACCTCAACTGGCAAGATCCAGAAATTCATGCTCCGGGAACAGGCCGAGAGCCTTTGCTGAACCTTAAGATGGGACGTCAATCCCGCCAGACTACCGGGTATCTGCTGCTATCTAGAAGATCACCATCGGCATGCTCAGCAGAGCGCAGACCCTTGTTCGTGCCGGGCCGTGCATCGTAAACCACATCATCGCCAGTGAAACGCACGGCATAACCTCGTCGCCGGACATTTGTCGTCAGGTTTCCACCGGCCCCGTGTACCGTCAGCGCATGGAACACGTAGGCATCACCAGGTGAAAGGTCCCAGCTGACAATGTCGTAACGATCGCGCATCTCGTCGATGTCCGGAATCGGCTCGTAATCTGGATTTCGCTCGTACTGCTCTATGCCGGGCCCCTTTCCGAATATTTCGGGCTGGAACCAGCGGCCCCAGCGGTGAGAGCCACGGATGAACTCCATCGCCCCACTGTCGAGAGTAACGGGGTCTAGTGTGATCCAGAAGGTCAGTACCTGCCAGCCTCGCATTGCCCAGTAGGGCTGGTCATTGTGCCAGCGTGTTCTATTGGGAGTGCCTGGTTCCTTAACGAACAACTGATCGTAGAGCAGGTTGATCTTTACCGAACCCAGCAATTGCGCGGCCATCTCTGGCAAGGGTGAATTCAGGCAGAAGTCCCGAAACCCACTGTTGGTCTCCCAGAGCCTAAGATTGCCATGAAATCTCCCTTGGCCATCCTCGGCTTCGTAGCGGTGTACGTACGGCCCTGGATCCTCGATATCCTGTTCGACCACATCGCGCAGTACTGCAAGCCAATCCGCGCTGATACAGTCCCTTACCACCGCAACGCCGTGTTGATCGTACTCCTCCCGCACCTTTCCATTGATCATGGTGTAGCCCCTTTTGAAGCTCTGAGCCGGCCGCACTAACCCAGCTACTGGCGCAGTTATCTAAAGCCTGCCCGTTTTGGCCGCAACGGCGACCCCGTGAGGCTTTCATTTTTCAAGAATATATTGAGCCATCGAACTTACCTGATGTCCAGCTATATCGCTACAATTGCTCCGATGACTTCAATCGACCAGCAACTTGAAACGCTGGGAATCCAGCTACCGGCCCCGCGCGAACCCGCCTTCAGCTACAACGCGGTGGTGGTTGATCACAGCATCGCCTGGGTCTCGGGTCAATTGCCATGGGCCGGAGGCAAGACAGAGCTTGTTCACACAGGACGTCTGGGTAAGGCCGTCACCCTGAGCGAGGGTCAGGCCTGCGCCAGAGCGTGCATTCTGAACGCATTGGCTGCTTTGAAATCGGCCCTTGGAACACTCGATGACATCGAGCGGTTCCTGAAACTGGTTGGATTCGTCGCCTCCGAACCGGGCTTCAACCAACAACCTGTTGTCATTGACGCCGCATCTGGATTACTACTGGAGATCTTTGGCGACCACGGGCAGCATGCGCGTTCAGCTGTCGGTGTCGCCGAACTCCCTCGTGGCGCGCCAGTGGAGATCGAACTTGTTGCCAGGACCTATGGGTGAGCACAATTTATCAAAGCATATTCTTGCGTCTTCTTAAATGGCTGATCCTCTCGCGCCACGTCTAGGCTTCAATTCCGATCTCGGGACTTCACTTTAGGCCGGAGCCCACGGCCGGCTTCTTCCGAACAATACCGGGTTGACTGCCAGTCGGGTCGAGCCTCCTCGTCGTGCACAGCAAAGCTGATGAACAGCCGCTGATTTTCAAGACAGGCCCCTGACCGGCAGTCCTGACATGCGCCGCAAAATGTGGGGTAAGATCACCTGCAGATCGGACACCGGCAGACGCCCGCGACATGCCTACAACGAGATTGGCAGAATCACAATGACACAACAGAACCCTTTCAGCTTCAAGGACTGGATAGAGCGAAACCAGTCGCATCTCAAACCACCAGTCAGTAACAAACACCTTTTTGATCGACCCTCGGAGATGATCGTGATGGTCGTCGGAGGGCCGAATCAGCGGGTTGACTTTCATGATGACCCGGCCGAAGAGTTTTTCCATCAAGTCACTGGAGATATGGTATTGAAAATCGCGGAAAACGGTGAGATTCACGATGTGCCGATCCGTGAAGGCGAGGTCTTTTTGTTGCCCCCTCACGTCCGCCACTCACCACAACGACCCGTTGCCGGCTCAGTCGGCCTGGTCGTCGAGGGTGCCCGGCATTCCGGCATGAAAGATGGGTTCGAGTGGTTCTGCTTTGACTGTGGCGAGCTTGTCCATCGAGTCGAGGTTGAAGTCAAGGACATCGTCACGGACCTGCCCCCGCTGTTCGATGCGTTCTATGACGATGAGGCACAACGGACCTGTGCTAAGTGCGGGGCCATGCATCCGGGAAAGAAACCACCACCTGACTGGGCAAGCATTCGATAACATAGCATGGCCGTTATCGACATACACACGCACTTCCTCCCCTACCAGTGGCCTGACCTGGCAGAGCGTTCTGGGACCACGGACTGGCCGTGGCTCAAGCACATCAGTCAGGACAAGGCCATGCTGATGGTAGGGGAACGGGAGTTTCGCCCGGTCAATTCTGCTTGCTGGGATATCGAGCGGCGACTCCAGGAGATGGACCGAGACCAGATTGATCAGCAGATCATGTGCGCAACGCCACTGTTGTTTGCCTACCAGCGCGATGCTGTACATGCGGCTGACTGTGCTCGGCTGTTCAACGACCTGGCGCTTGAAATGTGCAGCACCTCCGAAGGACGCATCATGACGCTCGCCCAGGTTCCGCTCCAGGATATCGACTTGGCCTGTAAGGAGCTGGAACGGGCAATGTCTTGCGGGCATCTAGGTGTGCAAATCGGCAACCATGTCGGCGATCGGGATCTCGACGACGATGGTTTAATTACCTTCCTACACCATTGTGCCGATGTGGGGGCACCAGTACTGATTCACCCGTGGGATATGCTCGGACGCAAACGAATGGACCGGCACATGCTACAGTGGCTGGTCGCCATGCCGGCGGAGACCCAATTGTCCATCCTGCATCTGATCCTCTCTGGTGCGTTCGAACGCCTGCCCCGGTCTCTGAAGATCTGCTTTGCTCATGGCGGCGGCAGCTTTGCTTTTCTGCTGGGGCGAGTAGACAACGCCTGGCAGCACCGAGACATCGTTCGGGAACACTGCCCACAGCTGCCATCGACCTACACTGATCGATTCTCGGTCGACTCTGCAGTTTTTGATCAAGGCGCACTGCGTCTGTTGATCGATGTCATGGGAATCGATCGCGTCATGCTGGGTACCGATTACCCCTTTCCCCTTGGTGAGCAGAAAATGGGGAACCTGGTCCGTTCGTCCAAGATCCTGTCCCAAGCAGAAAAATCCAGTATTCTCGAAGACAATCCGAAGTCGTTCTTTTTCAAGGCAAATGTATCGTAATCGGGTGCACCGTCACTGCCAGCGCATAGAGATCTCGTCCAAGATCACCATGACCAAGTCCATTTTTTCCAGAAATTAGATGCGAACTGTCTCGTAATCCCTTGAACCACCGCTATTTTCACCGTATGCTCGTGGCATGAGATTGCCCGGGAAGGGCCTGAAAGGACCCGGGTTCGAGTCACCCACCCAACACACCTGAAAGATGTCCGCCAAAACAATCGCCGATCTTAGAACGATCATCGACTACCTGGACGACAGGGGTCGACTGGTACGAATCACCGCCGAGGTCGACCCAAAACTTGATCTGGCGGGCATTGCAGCTCGCTTCGAATCTGGACCGCGCGCTGTCTTGTTCGAAAACGTCAAGGGATACCGGGTACCGGTTTTTACCGGGCTGTACTGGTCGCGGGAGTTACTGGCGGATCTCCTGCAACAGGATGAACCGGCTCTACCTGGTTTTGTCGCCAGCTGTATCGAGAACTGGCAGCGGCAACCGGTTGCGCCGATCATGGTCGAACACGGCCCTATCTATGAAGGCGACCCGCACCCCCTGAACCTGTCGGCTCTGCCGATTCCTGTTCATGCATTGAAAGACGGTGGGCCTTATTTCGATGCCGGGGTCGTGATTGCCAGGGATCCTGACAGCGGTGTGCGAAACGCATCTATCCAGCGGTTTATGGTTGTCGACAACACGACACTGCACATCAATATTGACGCTGGTCGTCACCTCGGACTCTACCTGGAGAAAGCGCAAAACCGTAACGAGCCGTTGAGGTTCTCCCTCAACTGCGGTGTTGGACCAGGCCTTCATTTCGCTGCCGCGACACCGGCTGAAGCTGCCCCGCCGGATGCCGACGAACTGGGCATCGCCAGTGAATTCCACGCAGCACCACTGGAGCTCGTCGAAGGGAAAACATTACCCGTACACCTGGTCGCCAATGCCATGTATGCACTGGAATGTGAAATGTTTCCAGGAGAAGTCGGTGAAGAAGGGCCCTTCGCGGAGGTCACCGGCTATTACGCTAATCGAGAGCCCCGCCCAGTGGTCCATGTTCGCGCCATCCACGCCCGTCCCGACCCGGTTTTTCAAACCATAATCTCCGGCAGCGAAGTATGGAACTCTGTCGGACTTCTGGGTGAAGCAAATGTGCTGTCAACGCTGCAGCGTCAGGTACCCGGCACACGCGACGTCTATTTCAGCCATGGCGGCTGCGGCTTCTATCACGCCGTCGTCCAACTCGAGCAAAAGCGCCGGGGCTGGTCGAAGCAGGCGATCCTGGCAACCTTCAGTGCATTCCCACCACTGAAGATGGTCACAGTAGTCGACGAAGACGTCGACATCCGTAACTCGACCGATGTTGAGTGGGCTATGGCAACCCGACTGGATGCAGCAACCGGGATACTCACGGTCGATAACAGTTTCGGCCATGGCTTGAACCCGACCTTTACGGATTACCTCGGTACCAAGGTTGGCTTTGACTGCTGTCGGCCCTTTCCCCACACTGCAGAGTACGATCGAGCGGCTTACAAGGCAGTTGATCTCGACAGTTACCAGATCGAGATTCCACAGATCACATCGATACCGCAGGCTGACGAACGCCCGCTTCGGGAACGCATCGCAGCTGACATGCGCCTCACGATGCAGCGCCTGTCTCGGTCTACACTCAAAGAGCGGATAACTGCAGATTTGCAGGCCAGCATCTCACACACCGGCCCGCCACCGCTTGGCAGGCGGATCGCAGCTGACATGCGCTTCACCCGCCAGCATGCGACGAGCGGCGGGTCCGCTAATCAGGCAAGCGGCCATGAGCGAGACTACAGTGAGGCGCGGCCAAGGGTGCGGATCGGCCTGGTCCGGGGATGAACAGGCGCCTGATCGTCGGCATTTCGGGGGCAAGCGGTGCAATTTACGGCATACGATTGCTCGAGGTCCTGCAAGGACTGGCCGGGATAGAAACCCACCTTGTGGTCAGTCACGCCGCCAAACGCACGATCCTGCTCGAGACAGATCATTCGCTACAGCAGGTGGAAAGCCTCGCAGGCCAGGTCTTTGGGTTCAATGACATCGCAGCCTGCGTCTCATCCGGTTCCTATCAGACTCTGGGAATGGTCATCATCCCCTGCTCAATCAAGACACTATCCGGCGTCGCCCAGAGCTACGCCGATAACCTGCTGGTCCGGGCAGCCGACGTGGTGCTAAAAGAGCAGCGAAAACTGGTTCTGGTTCTGCGCGAGACGCCACTTCACCTGGGCCACACCCGTTTGATGTCGCAGGCTATTGAGATAGGGGCTACGCTCCTGCCTGCAATGCCGGCCTTCTATCATCGCCCCCTGACTATCGACGACCTGGTCAACCAGACGGTCAACCGTGTGCTGGACCAGTTCGACATCGAATTGCCGGAAGATCTGTTTGCTCGCTGGCAGGGGCCCGTCAAGTTCAAGACCAACACCTCCGCTTAACAAGGACCCCTCCCAATGACAGAAGCGCCCGACCGATACAACAGCTTGATGTCAGTTGTTCGCGATCGAATGACCAGCCGGGCCTTTGATCCTGATTGTGAGATACCTAACTCGCACTACGAGTTGATCCTCGAAGCCGCTCGGCACGCACCTTCAGGGGCCAATGCGCAACCCTGGCACTACATCGTAGTCACCGAGAGCAAGACCAAGGATCTGCTGGCAGAGCGCTTCAAGGCCGAACAGAAGGCCCGGGCGCTGGCAAAGATGAAGTTCCCGACACCCAACTATGAAGGTATCCGTTCGGCACCAGGCGTGATCGTCGTCGTCGCTGATTTCCGTTATGTGAAGGCTTTTCCGGTTCTCAACGATGATTCAGAGATCGACCGGATGTACCGGCACAACGCCGAACGGATACTGCTGCAAAGCGTCGCCGCCTCAGTGATGTCAGCTCACCTTGCTGCTTCTGCGCTGGGCTATGCTGTATGGTGGGTGACCGCTATCGGACAGCAGGCTATCCAGCAGGAACTCAAACCAGTCCTCGCCGTACCCGACGAGTTGGACATCATCGACATCATGTGTTTCGGCCCACCGCTCAAGGCCCCATATAAACGGTGGAAAAAGAAACTTGATCAAATCCTGCACTGGGACCGTTTCGACCCAGCGCTGTTCCCCACCGACGACCAGATCGACACCTGGATCCGTGAGCACAGACATCACGTCATGTACCGGGACGAATCCCGAATCGACTGAGGTTATCTTTCTATGGACTGGGTTCACCGAATCAACACCGGCCAGAGCAAGCCTGCCCCATCCTATCTGGTGAACCTCCGGCGCTTTGAGCATGCTGCTGCAGCGTCGACCAAAGTTGTTGGTCGCTGCGCCGCTTCATGACCATAGACTGGAAGAACGACCCGGTCCGATTGGACCACGTCATGCTCCACTCGGCAGAGCCTGCCCGCTTGGCGACCTTCTATCAGGATGCCCTGTGCATGAAAGCGACTACCGGCGGCACACCGTTTCTTCTTCAAGGTGCTGGCCGAAAGCTGCTCATCGATAGCGGTCCGTCAAAGACACTAGGCTTCGGCGCCTATTCGTTCAACACAGATACTTCGCTCAATCGATTTCGCACAACACTCGAAGACCAGGGCTCGGTTATAGAACCCTCCCCCAGTCCACTGTTTGGCGATTCTGCCTTCTCGGTATTTGACCCCGACAGAAACCGGATTGTATTCGGAGTTTCAGATTCGAACGTTCCGGATGACACCCGCCCGGCGAGGCTTCAGCACCTGGTTCTGGCTACCGATGAGATGGCGCCGATGGTCGAATTTTATACCTCTTGTTTGGGCTTCCGTATGATTGACAAAGTCGAGGACGACACGGGTGACCTGCGGGCCTGCTTTTTCAACAGCGACCTTGAGCACCACAGCTTTGCTTTCTTTAAAGCAGCCGAGAAGAGACTCGACCACCATGCCTATGAGGTCGGCAAATGGGGACTGATTCGAGACTGGGCCGACCACATGGCGACCCTGGATGTCCCAATTGTCTGGGGCCCCGGCCGACACGGGCCTGGCAACAACCTGTTTTTCATGGTACATGACCCAGACCAAAACTGGATCGAGATCTCGGCAGAACTGGAACAACTTACAGACGACAGAACCATACGCACATGGCCCCACGGCGAAAAAGCGCTAAACCTTTGGGGACCCGGATATTTGCGCAGTTAGGAGAACACTGATGAGATTGGTCACATATCGGCATTCAGAAACAGAGAGTATCGGCTTGGTCGACGGCGACGAGGTTGTCAACATCGGGCAGGAAGTTAGCGATAAATGCCCGGATCTAAAAACACTGATCGCTGGTGATGTCCACCAGATAGTCGCCGGCGCCCGACAGAAAGCCAGCCGCCATCCACTTGGCGAGGTGCAGTTGCTGCCGCCCATCACCAATCCCGGCAAGATCATTTGCGTTGGCCTCAATTACGAAAGTCACCGTAAGGAGACCGGCCGACCCGAGGTCTCATTTCCGACCCTGTTTACCCGCTTTGCCAACACCCAGATCGGTCATGAACAACCGATCTGGCGGCCGGCCGAGTCGACCAGCCTGGATTACGAAGGCGAACTGGCTGTCGTCATCGGCCAGGGCGGATGGAAGATCCCCGAGAACTCAGCCCTTGACCACGTCGCCGGTTATGCGTGCTACAACGATGTATCGGTCAGAGACTGGCAACGCCACACCAGCCAATTTACGCCGGGTAAGAACTTTCTCCATTCGGGACCCTTTGGCCCCTGGCTGGTGACCTCCGACGAGATACCCGATCCCTCCAGGCTGACGTTGACCACGCGTTTGAACGGAGAGGTGATGCAGCACGCCACGACGGACCTACTCATTTTCACTATACCGGTACTGATCAACTACATCTCCAGGTTTACCCGCCTTGAACCTGGGGACGTGATTGTCAGTGGAACCCCCGGCGGCGTCGGCTTTAAGCGTGACCCCCAGGTCTTCATGAAACCCGGTGACCTCGTGGAAGTCGAGATCAGCGACATCGGCGTACTGGCGAACCCGATCGAGGCAGAACCGGCAGAGTGACCTTGCCGTAACACTGGCTTCCGGTGCTATTTCAAGTCCTGTCATTGACCGAACGACCATCTGAAGTGGCGTCGATCCCCATCAGACGTTCCAGCAACGCCTGGTCTTCCCTCAACTCGGCACTCGGGCCGTCGCGCACGATTCTGCCCCGGTTCATGACAACACAGCGCTCCGCAAAACCCAGCGCAACCCGGCTGTTCTGTTCGACCAGTATGATCGCCATCGACTCCTCGTCCCGAAGCCGGGTCATTACTGACTGAAGCTCTTCTACGATAACCGGAGCCAGTCCTTCAGAGGGCTCATCCATCAACAGCACCTCCGGGTTTCCGACCAGTGCGCGTCCAATGGCCAGCATCTGCTGCTCACCACCCGACAGCTGGTTACCTAGATGGTAAAGGCGATCTTTTAATTGAGGGAAAAGAGCCAGGACCTGTTCACCAGACCACTTGCCGGGCCGGAAGGCTACAGCAAGATTCTCCTCAACAGAAAGAGAAGGGAATATAAGCCTCTCCTGCGGTACAAACCCCAAGCCGGCCCAGACCCGCCGGTACGGTTTGTCTTTACTGATCTCATCTCCCTTCAGTCTGATCGAGCCACCGTGCATGGAAGTGTGCCCCATGACAGTAGTGAGCAGTGTCGACTTGCCAACGCCGTTTCGACCGATAATGCTGAGTACCTCGCCTCCTGAGATCTCCAGGCTGACATCTTCGATGGCCACGGTCTGACCATAGCCGGCATTTACGTTTTCCAGACTGAGGGCGACGTCAGACATGATGGGCCTGTCCAAGATAGACGGCACGGACCCTTTCATCGGCAGCGACCTCGGCGGGCGTCCCCTGGGTAAAGATCTCTCCTGACACCATGACGGTGATGTAGTCGGCGATACGGAAAACAATCTCCATATCATGTTCTATGACCAATACCGTGATGTCACCGGACAAAGCGTTGGCCGCGTCCAGGATATGCTGACTCTCTGACGACGGAATCCCTGCAGCCGGCTCGTCCAGCAGCAACACGCTGGGTTTCTGCCCCAGTGCGATGACAATCTCTACCAGGCGCTGGCGCCCATAAGGGAGTTCATCGATACGCCGCAGCGCCTCGCTGCCCAGATCGAAGTCTTCCAGCAGAGCAATGGCCTCATCGGTTACGTGGTTGTAGGCCGACAAGGGCTTGAACATGCCACCGGCTATTCCCATCCTTTCAGCAATAGCCAGGGAAACGTTCTCCAGCACGGTCAGTCCACGGAACAACTGATTAATCTGGAACGTCCGAGCGATACCGAGGCGACTGCGCTCAGCCTGGCCGAGGTCTGTGATGTCTTCACCTTCGAGTGAGATCCGCCCACTTGTAGGGGACAGAACCCCGGTAATCAGGTTGATAAACGTCGTCTTGCCGGCGCCATTGGGGCCTATCAGCGCATGTCGGGCACCTCGTTCTAGACTGAAATGAATATTGTGCGCGACTCTTAGGGCACCAAAATGCTTGTGCAGGCCCACTGTCTGGAGTACCGCTTCACTCATGTGGGAGCGCCCCCGATATACTTTCTCAATCGATCAAACAGCCCGATCAGGCCGCCCTGTGCAAACATCACCGTCAGGACCAGGACCAGGCCAACCCCAAACTCCCAGAACTCCGGGCTCATCTTGGCCAGTTCATCCTCCAGCACCATGTAGACCACTGCCCCGACAAACGCACCGTACAGACGCCCCACACCGCCCAGAATCAGAATAATCAAGATGGTGCCTGAACGCGCAAAGCTCAGCACATCCAGCGTTACGTAAGCATTTGATTCGGCGAACAGGGCGCCCGCTACACCGGCAAGACCTGCCGAAAGCGTATATACGGTGACGAGACGCTTGTACACCGGTGTGCCGATCGCGTGCATCCGATCGGTGTTTTCCCGAATGCCGATCAGAGACATACCAAACGGTGAGTTCATTACGATCCGCACCCCAACAAACACCAGCAACAGAACAACCAGGGAGTACCAGTAGTAAGTGTGCCCCCAAAGGTCATACTCGAACATTCCCAGGAGCGGTTTAAAGCTGATGCCGATCAGCCCGTCAAAACCACCGGTGACGTCTTCGTTGACATTGGCAAACTCCTGCAGGCAGATGGCAGTCGCCAGGGTCAGCATGAGTAGAGTCAGGCCGTGGTAACGAAGCAGGACCGCGCCCGATACCAGTCCCACCAGTGCGGCGATCACACCAGCCAGCAACAACGCCGATATCGGCTCAGTCCAGCCGAGGTGGGCTGATACCATGCCAGCTGCGTAGGCACCGACCCCGAAATATGCCGCGTGTCCCAGTGTCACCACTCCTGCGAATCCGACGATCAGATCAAGGGACAGTGCAAAGATAATGGTGATCAATACCTGGGTACCAAACGCCATGTAGTCGGGTAAAACGAAGAAAGCCGAGACTGCGAGCACCCAGGGCAGACCCTCCCACCACTTCAGACGCTGACGAGAACGGAAGAATCCTCGTGTACTGTTCGGTGTCACAGTCGGGTGCTCAGCCATGACGCCCGTAAAGGCCATTCGGGCGGAGCAGGAGGACGACGATGGCGATCACATAGATGAAAAACGCTCCCCCCTCAGGCCACAGGTATTTTCCACCGTTGTCGATGACACCAAGAATAAGGGCTGCCACAAAGGCGCCCTTGATGGTGCCCAGCCCACCAACGGCCACCACAATGAGGAAAAGCACCAGGTACTGGATCGCAAAACTGGGACTCAGCCCCAGGATATCGACAGCGAGACCACCACCCAGTGCAGCGAGGCCGCTCCCCAATGCAAAGGTGAAACGGAAAAGCCGATCGACATTGATACCGACCGACTGCGCCATCATGGGATTGTCGACAGCAGCCCGGACCCGCGCCCCGATCATGGTCTTCTCGAAGCCGTACCAGATGCCCAGGGCCATCAACAGGCCAGTACCGATCATGAACACCCGATAGGTGGGAAACCGGCGGAATCCCAGATCCAACTGCCCGCGCAACTCCTCCGGCACCTTGATGGTGACAGGATCAGGGCCAAAAACATAGGTGAAGCTGGCGGTCGCCATGAACACCAAGCCGATACACAAAAGAACCTGGTCTAGCTCTCCTGCCTTATATAGCGGCGCATAGAACACCCGTTCAAAGACCACGCTTACGATCCCGACGGCGATCGCAGCAAGCAGCAGCGCTGGGATAAAGGGAACCCCGATCTGGGACATGAGGCTGGTCATGAAATAACCGCCGGCCATCGCAAAAACACCGTGCGCCAGGTTCACGAAACCCATCAGCCCCATGGTCACCGAAAGCCCGACCGATATGATGAAAAGGATCATCGCGTAAGCCAGCCCATCAAAAATGATGCTGACAACGACGTTAGATAGCTGGCTCACAGGGGTGTTGGAAAAGAAGACCGTCCATTTTCCAGCCGAATGTCAGACATCACCCGGCCAGGCTGTTCAGGCGGATTAACACGCCTCGACTCCCGCCGGCCTGTAGCGCTCCGGCGGGAGTTTTCAGACGTCAGTTACTGGCACACTTGCCGAGTTGATTGGCCTTGCAGGGGTCCTTCACCTGCGGGATCGACATCAAGACTTTGATCTTGAGCCGATCTCCGGATTTCACCACCTCGTGCACATGCTGATCCTGAATAATGTCACGGGTCTCAGGATCGATCATGATCGGCCCTCGCGGGCTGGCAAATGTCCAGCCCTTCAGCGCATCCATCGCGCCTTCTGCTGTGATGTTGCCATCCATGGTCCGGATCACGTGGGCGATTGCTGCCATACCATCATAACCGGCCACCCCCATGAAGTCCGGCGTTGTATCAGCACCGTAAGCATCCTTCCAGGCCGCAACAAAGGTCTTGTTTTCGGGGGTCTCGTAGTCAGCCGAATAGTGGTGCATGGTGATCATGCCGACTGCTGGGTCACCCATACCCTGTAGCTTGGTGTCCTGGGTGATATCGCCGGGACCTATCAACCGGATCCCTGCACCAGCCAGGTCCAGGTCAGCAAACGTCTTGACCACGGCACTCGCATGGTTTCCGGCGGGCACGAAAACATAGAAACAATCCGGTTTGGCATCCTTTACGCGTTGGAAAAACGGTGTGAAGTCCGGAACCTCACGCGGCCCGCCCATCGGGATCGAATCGACCACCTTGCCGCCTGCCCCTTCGAATCCAAACTTGAAAGCGGCCACGCTATCCTTGCCTGGCGGGTAGTCGGTATAGCCACTGGCTGCCGAGTCGCAACCCAGAGTGTCCTTGGCATACCTGCCCAACGGGGTGCCTGCCTGCCACATGGTAAAAGACACCCGGGCGATATACGGAGAAAGGTTCGGTATCCACGCCGTCCCTGCGTTCATGATCACCATCGGCACTTTGCCTTGCGTCACCAACTGCGCACTGGCCATTGCATTCGGTGAAAACACGAATCCGGTGAGTAGACTCACCTTCTCACGGGTGATCAACTCCTGGACCGCGGTCTTGGCAATGTCGCCCCCGGGGCGTTTTGAATCACGTTTGATCAGCTCCAGTTCATGCCCGCCGAACTGATCTCCGTGCAGTGTAAGGTACAGATTCATACCCCGATCGATCTGCTGACCGAACTGCGCTGCACCGCCGGTATAGGGCAATACCACTCCAATGCGTACTTTGGCAGCTTCAGCAGTCGAAGCCAGCCCAAACATCAGCGCCAGAGTCGATATCAGGGCTTTAGTGAGAATACTCATAACAATACCTCCTTTAACCTGTCAGATTGTTGTCAACATCGTCGGCCGGGTGCAGAGATCCCGGGAGACCTGGGTAATACTAAACCATCATAATTGTGCAGGAAAGCGGTCTCTGCCCATGTGCCAGGACACGCCCAGATAGTCGAACGGGATACTGTGCAGCGCCTATCGGCCATAACTCGTGGGTCCCGATTGGTACAACCACCTGAATATCAGAGGATCCGACACCCAGTGGTCGAATCTAAAGGTGGGCTGCTGCGCCCCTGAGCGCAGTCTTTGCTCACCTGTCACAGGGGTCTGTGGACTGTCGCCTTCATCTCGATGACAAGGTGCGGATGCGGTAACTGGTGTACCGCCACCGTTGTCCGGGCTGGTCCTCCTTCACTGAAAAACTCGGCGTACACCTCGTTGTACCCAGCGAAATCATTCATGTTCACCAGGAAAACAGTCACATCGACCAGGTCCACCAGATCACAGTCCATTGAGTGCAGGATGTCCCGGATGTTCTCGATCACGGCACGGGTCTGGACTCGAATATCCAGGTGGGTCGTGCCCTGCTCGTCTACGATCGCGCCAGCTATAGAATTGTCGGGCCGACGGGAACTGATCCCCGAGACAAACAAAAAGTCGCCGGCCCGCCGGATATGCGGATAGGTGCCCCGTGGGGTAGCCTTGTCGGACAAGGTCCTTGATGTCATCTGCCGTACCTCATATGAAAAATGAATCGTGCTAGTTTAGTCGGCTGCAGCCACAGTTGACAGACTGCCTGCTAGCGATATCGGAAGCCAGGGAAGGACTCTTGGTTTAACCGACTGCAGTCTGATAATGTTCCGACCCGGACACTCGTAGCGACGCGCCCATAACGGGCCGCAGCACCAGCCAGGATCAACCATTGCCAGCAACGGAGGCCTCATATGCCAGCTAACGATCCCTATTCCGCTATTTATGAAGAACTCATCGGCTTCGTGCCCCCACGCATACAACACCGAATTCGGGTTGGCCTCGAAACAGACCCGGAACTTCTCGAGGTCGTCGAGAAAGTCAGGGAGAAGGCCATGTATCCTGACTGTTTCGACACGAAGACTGCACAGTTGATCCTGTTTGCTGTTCTTATCTCGCACATTTCACCCGCATCTGAATACCATGCTCGGGGTGCAGTTCGCGCTGGCGCCACAAAAGAGGAACTCCATGCGGTAGCCGGTCTCGCTTTCTTGTTCAGGGGATTGCCGGCATTCAACCTGGCCGCCGAAATGATCAATAAGATCTTTGATGAACGGTCGCAGCGGGACACGTAATCCTGACATCGGCATCTCTAACATCCAACCCCTACCGAACACAGGAAGAGAAGATGACCACCTTGACCCGGGACCCACTACCGTTTTTTATTAACGGAGAACATCTTGCACCGGCCGGGCGCCCGACCTACCCCAACGTCAACCCGATCGACGGCAGCCTCAGTTTCGACGTGCTCGAAGCCAGCACCGACGACATAGACCATGCCGTAGCTGCTGCCCGCTCAGCTTTGAATGGTGAATGGTCGAGGCTCGATAGTGACAACCGGGCCAGGGCACTCCACCGTGTTGCCGACCTCATCGACTCTCGGCGTGAAGAGTTTCTCCGCGCCGAGATCACCGACACCGGCAAACCTGCGAGCCTGGCCGGTCACATAGACATTCCACGCGGTGCGGCCAACTTCAGGGTGTTTGCCGACCTCGTCAAGAACCTCTCTGAAGAGAGCTTCCGCATGCAGACGCCGGACGGTGGGGAGGCGATCAACTATACGGTGCGAAAGCCCAAAGGTGTGGTTGCCGTCATATGCCCGTGGAACCTGCCACTGCTGTTGATGACCTGGAAGGTGGCACCGGCCCTCGCCTGTGGTAACGCGGTCGTCGTCAAACCTTCTGAAGAGACCCCGGCGACTGCGACGTTGCTCGGTGAGGTAATGAACGAAGCTGGCATTCCTGCGGGGGTCTACAACGTCGTCCACGGCTTCGGGCCGGGTTCGACTGGAGAACACCTTTCCCGGCATCCTGGCATTGCCGCAGTCACCTTTACCGGTGAAACATCGACCGGCGCGGCGATCATGAAATGTGTTGCCGATGACATCAAGGACGTATCCTTTGAGCTCGGCGGAAAAAATCCAGGCATCGTCTTTGCCGATGCCGACTTCGACCAGGCCGTGGAAGGCACGCTGCGCTCGGCCTTCGCCAACTGTGGCCAGGTCTGCCTGAGCACTGAGAGGCTCTATGTTGAACGGCCGATTTTCGAACGATTCACGGAATCCCTTGTCGCTCGTGCCGAAAGGCTGATTCCAGGAGATCCCTACAGTGAAGATACAACCATCGGCCCGTTGATCAGCAACTCTCATCGTGACAAGGTGCTCGGCTACTATCAGCAGGCCATAGACCTCGGTGCCCAGGTAATGGCCGGTGGCGGCACACCGGACATGCCCAATGGCCTGGACGGCGGCTGGTGGATAGAACCCACCATCTGGACGGGCCTTGAAGAGACGAGCTCGGTCGTTCGGGAAGAGATATTCGGCCCTTGCTGTCACATCTCACCCTTTGATGAGATCGACGAGGTCGTGATGATGGCCAATGATACCGAGTACGGCCTGGCCTCTACACTCTGGACTCAGAATGTCAGGAAAGCCAACCTGGTCGCCGCCCGAATGGAAAGCGGGATCACCTGGGTGAACTGCTGGTTTTTGCGCGACCTGCGTACACCGTTTGGCGGGGCCAAGAAATCAGGCATCGGCCGTGAAGGTGGTGAGTATTCCATGGAGTTCTATACGGAACTGCAGAACATCTGCCTCAAGGTCTGACGACTGGCCGCACCTCAACCCCCGAACACAAGAACATACCTTGGGCACCGCTCGCAAACCACGGCCGAAGTGGTACCGGACACCGATTAAGCGAGCCGAGCTCAAACGCCTGGCCCAGACCGACAACCGAACCGGACTGCTGTATCTTCTCGGCTTTAGCGCCCTGCTTGGAACCAGCGGTTTGCTGGCCGCCCTGTCGATTGGAAGCGGATGGGCTCTTCCGGCTTTTATGTTTTACGGCGGCGTCTGGGTTTTCGCAACCTCCATTGCCCACGAAACATGCCATGGCACTGCTTTCAGAACCCGGCTACTGAACGAAATAGTGCTTTACCTCGCCGGCATGATGGTCCAGCAGACGCCGACTGGTCTGCGTTGGACCCACTTGCGGCACCACAATCAGACCTCGATCGTGGGTAAGGATGTGGAGATCGTACTGACCAACCCGATGGATTGGACCGGCTTTCTATCTAGGCAACTGGCGGATCTGAACAGTATTGGGTACTACGCCCGCAGCGTTGTTCAGCTGGCGGTCGGGCGCCCGGATCAGGATCACAGAGCGTGTCTCAGCAAGCGAGCTCTGACCAGAGTCACCTGGGAGGCCCGCAGTTTCCTGCTGGTTTACTGCTTCATCGCCCTGTGGGCCCTGGCGACCTGGAGCTGGTGGCCGATTCTGATGTTCTTTCTCCCCAGAATCGCAGGTGCACCGGTCCATGGGATCATACTGGCGACCCAGCACACAGGCCTCGCCCAGGGCGTCCACGACTACAGGGTAACCACCCGCACTATGTACATTAATCCGATTCTGCAGTTCATCTATTGGAACATGAACTACCACGTCGAGCACCACATGTATCGCATGGTGCCGTTTCACGCCCTGCCGGGCCTGCATGCCGCCATCCGGCATGACTGCCCGGTACCGACTCAGGGTGTAATCAGTGCATTGCGTGAGATGTTTTCGGCAGTTGCCCGCCAGCAGGTTGAGCCGGCGTATGTGTTGCCAAGACCTTCCCGATGAGCGAATCTAAGAAGGGACTTCGTACCGCCCTGGCCCGATCCCTGCAACTCAATTCAAGACCTCTCGGTCAACAAGACACTGGCGTTACCGCTGCCTGATGACTGCCCATAGGCTCCAAACTGGCAGCCCTGGTAACCTCGGTCATCGTCCATTGTCCCCAGAAAGGTCGCTAGAATTCGACCGCCCATCTCTGCCGTGACGGTTCGGGCATAGTCTGGAAACTCACGCTTGGCTTCACCGATCTTGCCCGCACACAACAGGTCGAGGTAAGCCCTGTCCCTCGCTTGATTATCCTGCGACGGCCAGCAGTCCGGTCCTCTAACCAACTTGTGGGCGAGCGCCGTGCTGGCCACGAATGCGACCCTGCGACCACTGACCTCCGCAGCTTTAGCCACGGCCGAACCGACCATCATGCACTCCTCCAGATCGGCCATAACGCAGCACCCAAGGAGGACAACTGGCACTGAGAACATCGGATCAAGGTAGACCAGAGGAACATAAGAACCGTAATCAAATCGATGGTTCCGGGTCTCACTCCGGCTGCTTGGCAGTCCCGACTCGCCAATCGCCTGGGACAACGCCGCAGAGAACCCCGGGTCGCCCTGGATCTTGTAGTTGCTGCCAGGGATCAGGTCCGGGCACTCCTCGCCAACGCATAGACCCTCGTGCACCGACTGATGGGTGACATACCAGTTAAAAGTAGTTACCCAGTGGGCGGAATGGATCACCCAAAGATCGGGCTCATCGGCCCGAATCGCTTCACCGAGTTCTCTGGAGCCGGCCATCACACCTGCTAGGAAGTCCGGAGCGCTGTCCGGGTCGGCCATTCGTGGGGTATGTGGTGTAATCGCGTGCGCCACAATTCGACCGTCTGCCATCACATTCATCCGTTTGAGGTGATCTAGATCAGAGCAATTTACCCGCTCATAGCGACCGGGGAAAGGTCTTTCGCTACAAACGCTGTTCAAGCCCTAATCAAACAGTCCTTATGACTACAAAGCCTGCCCCGCCTAATCTTCAACCAGAAAAAGTGGGTATGGCTATGGAAGGTAGAGCTGATTTTGGACGATCAACCGTTTATGGTAGCGACCAACTGATTCAGGCGATCATGATCCAGCTCACCGGCGCTGAAAGGCAACCCATCCAGATACCGTGCCAACCCGTCGAACATCAATTCTCGAAGCGCTTGTGGATCAACGTCGACTGACCCTGCCTCTTCAACAAGCATAGCCAGCGCAGCCAGCTCCACCCGCTCCGCCTGCAACTCAACGGACTTGATTTCTTCCCGGAACCGCCTGGCAGGTTCCGCCGGCATGCCTTTGCTGTCGATCTTGAGCAACCGGCGCATTTGCCGGAGCGGCACCACGACATCCTTGTGCCACAGAGTGGCCGCCTGACGGGCGCGCGATAACAGCGTGTGATCTAATGCCCCGCACCGGGTCACCACCCAGCAGATGAACAACATCAGCGGCACATCGGCTGCACGCTGGTTCTGGAACCAAAGACACCGCTCTGCAACTCCTTCGCGCTGATAGATCGCGACCACCCAGTCCCACAGCGCATTGTCCTTTGGCATAAGAGATTCCGCTTTCCGAAGATTCGAATTTAGCGTACTGAGCACTCCGGCCAGCTGGCCACCCTGGTCAACATACAGTGCTTCGCTGCGATATTGGCCCACACGGCCAGGTGTCTGCCAGCAATTGCCTTATCCTCGTCGCCGTGTGTCAATCACCGATCAGGTAATCCGCGCGCCAGCCGCTCAGGTCGTAATCTCCGAGGCAGTCGTCAACCATTTGCCTATAACGGTCGCTGTCTCCGCGAGCATCTGACCAGCGCAGGGCATCGAGACGCTGCTGCTCATGATTGCCGGCATAGTTTCGTTCGTACAGGGCATGGCGGCCGGCGAACTCCGAATACAACGCGTCCCAGATCAGCTTGAAGAGTTTGATCCTGTCATGAGCAGGCAACCCGGTGCCCCGAAAATAACGTTCAATGATCGGATCAAGCTCCGGCGACTGGAGATCTTTTAACGAAGAAACAGTCACGATCGGACCACCCGCCAGAATTTTCTCAAAGATCTCACGCACCCTTTGCCAGGCCGAGGTCATGTATACCCTTGCCGCGGCGGCCGTCTGCAAACGGGGCACCACCGACTCACCGACGCCAGGTTCGGGGTCCAAGGCCATAGCTGAACTCAGCGCCCAAACCAGGTTGCTCATCGCAACCAGCTCACCCACTTCAGTCTGTACCCCCCTGAACGATGCCGTCCCGGTGGCCTCTGTACCTTTAATCAGCAACCCACAGGCAAACTCGAGTTTGACTGCAAGGCGCGTCGCCGACTGAAGATTAAACCGGTTAAAAAACCCGGATGATGCGTAAAACCCCTTGGCCTTCTCTACGTCACGATAAACCAGAACGTTTTCCCAAGGTATGAACGCCTCGTGGAACACCAGCACCGAGTCATTCTCGTCAAAGCGGCTCGCCAGCGGCGCCTCGAACGGGCTGTGTGATTTCAACTCGTAGGACGGCCGGCCGATTAGTTTCAGACCCGGCGTATCCATATCGACGATAAACACCAGCGCGAAAGCCTCGTCTTTACCTTCCTCCATACGTGAGGCTGTACCGCTATTCGGCGCGACAAAGGTCGCATGGGTCAGCACAGAACCCGTCGCCGCCATTTTTGCCCCGCTCACATAGATCCCCCGGTCATCGTCGTGAGTAACGTTGACGAAAACATCCGTCCCTTCATGATGGGGGCGGTTGCGATCAACCGGCGGGTCAACAAGCACGTGATTAAGAAATAGACCCTGAGCAGCATACTTGCGATACCAGTTGAGTGCGTTCTCACCGAAAGGTTCGTAAAAATCGTACCCCTCTGCCAGCTGCGCCATGAAGGCAGCCTTGTAGTCCGGCGTACGCCCCATCCAGCCGTAGGTCATGCGCTGCCAGATAGCGATCGCATCCCGCGCCGCAAGCAGCTCAGCAGCCGAGTAACTGGGTGTGAAAAAACGGTGAGTATGAATCCCGTTCCGATCCATACACGTCAACGCTGAAGAAAAATCGGGATCGTGCAGGGCATCGTACAGGCGGGCAACGTTTTTTGCACTGTTGCGAAATGCCGGATGGGTGGTTACATCCCGAACCTTCTCTCCGTCATACCAGACTTCGCGCCCATCACGGACGCTGTCAAGGAACGATTCACCATCCAGCAGGCAGGTGCTTCCAGGAGGCGAGTC
>PVBE010103164.1_pt1 | contig 45241 bp, 56 predicted proteins | sample 1631181 | NCBI WGS metagenome assembly PVBE01 (sample SAMN08397723, study PRJNA350692) | Marine metagenome, whole genome shotgun sequencing project. | isolation source: water | place: Pacific Ocean | collected 2012-04
CCGGCCGCAGTTCTACTTCCGCACGACCGACGTGACGGGCCAGGTGGCGCTGCCGGAAGGCACCGAGATGGTGATGCCGGGCGACAACGTGTCGATGGAGGTCGAGTTGATCTCGCCCATCGCCATGGACGAGGGCCTGCGTTTCGCCATCCGCGAGGGCGGCCGCACCGTGGGTGCCGGCGTCGTCGCCAGCATTATCGAATAGGGGGTCGAAGGGGAAGCGCATACGCGCCGGTCCGACGGAGTAGACCATGGTCAACCAGAACATCCGCATACGCCTCAAGGCGTTCGATCATCGTGTGCTCGATCAGTCGGCCAGCGAGATCCTGAGCACCGCCAAGCGCACCGGCGCCCAGGTTCGCGGCCCCATTCCGCTGCCCACCAGGATCGAGAAGTACACCGTGTTGCGCTCGCCCCACATCGACAAGAAATCGCGCGAACAGTTCGAGATTCGCACCCATCGGCGGCTCTTGGACATCGTCGACCCGACTCCCGAGACTGTCGACGCGCTGATGAAGCTCGACCTGGCGGCCGGCGTCGACGTCGAGATAAAGGTCTAGGGGGAGCCCCATGCGAAGCGGACTGATCGCCCAGAAAGTCGGCATGTCGCGGCTGTTTACGTCCGCGGGCGGCCACGTGCCGGTGACCGTGCTGCGCCTCGAGGAATGTCAGGTGGTGGCCCAGCGGACCTATGATGTGCATGGCTACGATGCCGTGCAGCTCGGCGTCGGCAAGGCCCGGGTCAAGAACGTCTCGAAGGCCATGCGCGGCCATTTCGCCAAGGCCCAGGTCGAGCCGCGCCGCCGCTTGGCGGAGTTCCGCGTCAGCCCTGACGCCTTGATCGAGGTGGGCAGCGAGCTTTCGGCCCAGCACCTGGTGCCGGGCCAGTACGTCGACGTCACCGCCTCGAGCATCGGCAAGGGCTTCGCCGGGGCCATGAAGCGGCACAATTTCTCGGGCCTGCGCGCCAGCCACGGCGTTTCGGTATCGCATCGCGCCCACGGCTCCACCGGCCAGTGCCAGGATCCCGGCAAGGTCTTCAAGGGCAAGAAGATGGCCGGCCATATGGGCGCCAAGCGCGTCACCACCCAGAATCTGGAAGTGGTCGAGACCGACGGCGAGCGCGGCCTGATCTTCATCCGCGGCGCCGTGCCCGGTTCCAAGGGCGGCTGGGTGCTGATCCGTGACGCCATCAAAAAGACCCTGCCCGAAGAGGCGCCCTTTCCGGCCGGCCTCAAGGGCGGCACGGCTGCCCCCGAGTCGGAGCCTGAGCCGGAGGCCGAAGCGCCGGCCGAGCCCGAAACCGAATCAGCGGCCGAGCCGCCGGCCGAGCAGGAGGGCGCCTAGCCATGAAGGCCAAGGTCACCACGCTCGACAACAAGAGCGCCGGCTCGATCGATCTCGATGACGCCATCTTTGGCCTCGAGCCGCGTCCCGACCTGTTGCACCGGGTGGTCAACTGGCAGCTCGCCAAGCGCCGCGCCGGCAACCACAAGACCCTCGGCATCAGCGAAGTCAGTGGCACCGGCGCCAAGCCCTACCGCCAGAAGGGTACCGGCCGGGCGCGCCATGGCAGCCGCCGTTCGCCGCAGTTCCGCGGCGGCGCCGTGACCTTCGGCCCGGTGCTGCGCAGCCACGCCACCAAGCTGCCGCGCAAGGTGCGCCGGCTGGGCCTGATGAACGCGCTCTCGGCCAAGCAGCAGGAAGGCAAGCTGGTGATCCTGGAAGCGGCGGCGCTCAAGGACGCCAAGACCAAGACCCTGGCCGGCAAGCTCGACAAGCTGACCTGGGGCCGGGTGCTGATCATCGACGGCCCCGAGGTCGACGCCAATTTCGCCCGCGCCGCGGCCAACCTGCCCGATATCGACGTGTTGCCGGCCCAGGGCGCCAACGTTTACGACATCCTGCGCCGCGACACCCTGGTGCTGACCAAGGCGGCGGTGGAGCGCCTGGAGGCGCGCCTCAAATGAAGAGCGCCAAGATCTCCCGCGAGCGCATGTACGACGTCATCCGCAGTCCCGTGGTGACGGAGAAGTCGACCCAGGGCTCGGAACACAACCAAGTCACCTTCCGGGTCGCCGGCGATGCCACCAAGCCCGAGATCAAGGCTGCCGTCGAGGGCCTTTTCGAGGTCAAGGTGGAAAAGGTCAATACCCTCAACCAGGAAGGCAAGCGCAAGCGTTTCCGCGGCCTTCCCGGCCGCCGCCCAGGCTACAAGAAGGCCATGGTGACGCTGGCCGAGGGTCAAATGATCGACATCATGACGGGGATCTAGGGGAATGGCGCTCAAGACCTACAAGCCGACCACGCCCTCTCGGCGTCAGCTCGTCCTGGTCGACCGCTCGGCCTTGTGGAAGGGCAAGCCGGTCAAGGCCCTGACCGAGGGCCTGGCGCGCAAGGGCGGGCGCAACAACGCCGGCCGCATCACGGCGCGCCGCATCGGCGGCGGCCACAAGCGCGCTTTGCGCAATATCGACTTCAAGCGCACGAAATTCGACGTGCCCGGCACCGTGGAAAGGCTGGAATACGACCCCAACCGCTCCGCCTTCATAGCGCTGGTGCGCTACGAGGACGGCGAGCAGGCCTACATCCTGGCGCCCCAGCGGGTGCGCCCGGGCGACAGCGTAATCGCCGGCGAGCGGGTCGACGTCAAGCCCGGCAACGCCATGCCGATGCGCAACATCCCCGTCGGCACGATCATTCACAACGTCGAGATGAAGCCCGGCAAGGGCGGCCAGATCGCCCGTGCCGCCGGCGCCTACGTGCAACTGGTGGGCAAGGACGCGGGTTATGCGCTGCTGCGCGTGACCTCGGGCGAGCAGCGCATGGTGCGGGCCGAGTGCATGGCCACCATCGGTGCGGTTTCCAATCCCGACAAAAAGAACATCAAGCTCGGCAAGGCTGGCCGCAAGCGCTGGATGGGCAAACGCCCCTCGGTGCGCGGCGTGGCCATGAACCCGGTCGACCATCCCCACGGCGGCGGCGAGGGCCGCACCTCGGGTGGCCGCCATCCCGTGACGCCCTGGGGCAAGCCGACCAAGGGCAAACGCACGCGCTCCAACAAGCAGACCGACCGCTACATCATGCGGCGGCGGCGCACGCGCAAGAAGAAGTAGGAGAACCCGTGGCACGTTCAGTCTGGAAAGGCCCCTTCGTCGACGGCTTTCTGCTCAAGAAGGCCGAAGAGGCGCGCACCTCTGGGCGCAAGGACGTGATCAAGACCTGGTCGCGACGTTCGACCATCCTGCCCCAGTTCGTCGGCCTCACCTTCGGCGTCTACAATGGCCACAAGTTCATCCCCGTGCTGGTCACCGAGAGCATGGTCGGCCATAAGCTCGGCGAGTTCTCGCCCACCCGCACCTACTCCGGCCACGGCGGCGACAAGAAGGCGCGGAGGGCCTAGGGCCATGGGCAAGAAAGCCACGCCCCGTCAGCTTGCCGACAGCGAAGCCATGGCCGTGGCGCGCCGGCTGCGCGTCAGTCCGCAAAAGCTCAATCTGGTAGCCCAGAGCATCCGCGGCAAGAACGTCTCGGCCGCGCTGGCGACCTTGATGTTCGAGCGCCGCCGCATCGCCGGCGACGTGCGCAAGGTGCTGCAATCCGCCGTGGCCAACGCCGAGAACAACCATCAGCTCGACGTCGACCGGCTTTTCGTGGCCGAGGCCAGCGTCGGCAAGACCATGGTCATGCGCCGCTGGCGCCCCCGGGCTCGTGGCCGCACCGGCCGCATCATCAAGCCCTTCAGTCAAATCACCATCGTCGTGCGCGAGCGCGAGGAGGAGATCGCCTAATGGGTCAAAAAGTAAATCCGATCGGTCTGCGCGTCGGCGTCAACCGGACCTGGGATTCGCGCTGGTACGCCGAAGGCCAGGAATACGGCCGGCTGCTGCACGAAGACCTGCGCATCCGCAGCTTTCTGGAGAAGCGTCTGACCCAGGCCGGGGTCTCGAAGATCGTCATCGAGCGCCCGGCCAAGAAGCCGCGCATCACCATCCATTCGGCCCGGCCCGGCGTGGTCATCGGGCGCAAGGGCGCCGACATCGAGCGCCTGCGCACGTCGCTCAACGAGATGACCGGCAGCGAGGTCCACCTCTCCATCATGGAGATCCGCAAGCCCGAGATCGACGCCACCCTGGTGGCCGAGAACATCTGCCAGCAGCTCGAACGCCGGGTGGCCTTCCGGCGTGCCATGAAACGCGCCGTGCAGTCGGCCATGCGGCTGGGTGCCCAGGGCATCCGCATCAACTGCGGCGGCCGCCTGGGCGGCGCCGAGATCGCCCGCACCGAGTGGTACCGCGAGGGCCGCGTGCCGCTGCACACCTTGCGTGCGGACATCGACTATGGCCAGGTCACGGCGCTGACCACCTACGGCACCTGCGGCGTCAAGGTCTGGGTCTTCAAGGGTGAGATCATGGCCCACGACCCGATGGCCCAGGACAAGTTGCTGGCCGAACAGCAGCAACTGACGCAGCGCTAGGCCGGGGAAAAGGTTGAGCCCAAATGTTGCAGCCCAAACGCACCAAGTTCCGCAAGGCCCACAAGGGCCGCATCCACGGCTTTGCCACCCGGGGCACGACCTTGACCTTCGGCACCATCGGCCTCAAGGCGCAGGCGCCGGGCCGCGTCACGGCGCGCCAGATCGAGGCTTGCCGGCGCGCCATCACGCGCCACATCAAGCGTTCGGGCCGGGTCTGGATCCGCATCTTCCCCGACGTGCCGGTGACCACCAAGCCGACCGAGGTGCGCATGGGCAAGGGCAAGGGATCGCCGGAATACTGGATGTGCCGGGTCAAGCCGGGCCGCATCCTCTTCGAGCTCGGCGGGGTGCCGCCCAACGTCGCCGAGGAGGCCTTGCACCGCGGCGCCGCCAAACTGCCGATGCTGACCCGTGTCGTCAGCCGTATCGGCGAGGGAGCGAATTGATGAAGGCCGAGGAACTCAGGGGCAAGACGCCCGACGAGCTCAAGCAGCAGCTCCTGGAGCTCAAGAAGGAGGCTTTCAATCTGCGCTTCCAGCAGGCCTCGGGGCAGCTCGAAAACACCGCGCGGCGCCGCCAGGTGCGGCGCGACATCGCCCGTATCAAGACCGTGGTGCGCGGTCAGCCAAGCCAGTCGTCGTAGGAGATCGCGATGCCCAGACGTGTTTTGCAGGGAGTGGTCGTCAGCGATGCCAACGACAAGACCATCGTGGTGGAGGTCGAACGCCGCATCAAGCACCCGCTCTACAAGAAATTCATCCGCCGCTCCAAGAAGGTTCACGCCCACGATCCCGATAACACTGCCAAGCAGGGCGACAAGGTGCGTATCCGGGAGTGCCGGCCGATCTCCAAGCTCAAGAGCTGGGAGCTGGTGGCCGGCGAATAGGCCGGGCCCGTGAGGAAAAGGGTGAGACGATGATTCAGGCCGAGACAAACCTCGAAGTCGCCGACAACTCGGGCGCCCGCCGGGTTCAGTGCATCAAGGTGCTGGGCGGCTCGAAGCGCAAGTCGGCTTCCGTGGGCGACATCATCGTGGTTACGGTCAAGGAGGCGATCCCGCGTGGCCGCGTCAAGAAGGGCGATCTGCATCGCGCCGTGGTGGTGCGCACCGCCAAGGAGATCCGCCGCAGCGATGGCTCCGCCATCCGCTTCGACCGCAACGCGGCGGTCTTGATCACGCCCCAGGGCGAGCCCATCGGCACCCGCATCTTCGGCCCGGTGACCCGCGAGCTGAGGGCCAAGCAGCACATGAAAATCATCTCGCTGGCACCGGAGGTGCTGTGATGGCGAAGAAATTCAAGATCAAGAAGGGTGACGAGGTGGTGGTCCTCTCGGGCCGCGAAAAGGGCAAGCGCGGCAATGTGCTGCGCGTCCTCGGCCAGCAGGAGCGGGTCATCGTCCAGGGCGTCAACATGGTCAAGCGCCATACCCGCCCTGCCGCCGGCAGCCCCGGCGGCATCGTCGAGAAGGAGAGTGGCATCCACATCTCCAACCTCTCTCACATCGACCCCAAGAACAACCAGCCGACCCGCGTCGGCTTCCGCTTTCTCGAAGACGGCCGCAAGGTGCGCTTTGCCAAGCGCTCCGGCGAAATCATCGATCTTTAGGAACCAGCGCCATGGCCCGGCTGCAAGAACAATACAACGGCGTCATCAAGTCCGAACTGCGCGAGCGCTTCGACTATGCCAACGTCATGCAGGTGCCCAAGCTCGACAAGATCATTCTCAACATGGGCGTCGGCGAGGCTTCCCGCGACAACAAGATCATGCCCCACGTGATCGAGGACCTGACCGCCATCTCGGGTCAGAAGCCGATGGTCACCAAGGCGCGCCGCTCGATCGCCGCCTTCAAGCTGCGCGACGGCATGGATGTGGGCTGCAAGGTGACGCTCAGGCGCACCCGCATGTACGAATTCCTCGACCGCCTGATCACCATTGCGCTCCCTCGGGTCAGGGATTTTCGCGGCATCTCGCCCAAGAGCTTCGACGGCCACGGCAATTTCGCGCTGGGCCTCAAGGAACAGATCGTCTTTCCCGAAATCGATTACGACAAGGTCGATGCCATCCGCGGCATGAACGTCGTCATCGTTACCACAGCCAAGACCGACGCCGAGGCGAGGGAATTGCTCGCCGCTTTCGGCGTGCCGTTCACGGAGTAGGGGCGCCGCGCGCGCGTTCCAAGGAGAAACTGCATGGCAAAAAAGAGCGCCGTCCAACGCAACAACCGACGCGCCCGCCTGGCGGCCAAGTTCGCCGGCCGGCGGGCTCGCCTGAAGACCATCGCCTGCGACGAGACGGTGCCTCAGGAGGAGCGCTTCGCGGCGCGGCTCAAGTTGGCCGAGCTGCCGCGCAATTCGGCACCTTCGCGGGTGCGCAACCGCTGCGAGCTGAGCGGCCGCCCGCGCGGCTATTACCGCAAGCTCAGGATGTCGCGTATCGCGCTCAGGGAGCTGGCCTCGCGCGGCCAGATCCCCGGCATGGTCAAGTCGAGCTGGTAGGGGAGATCGCGCCATGACCATGTCCGATCCCCTGGGCGATATGCTGACCCGCATCCGCAACGGCCAGCAGGCCCGCCTCAACACGGTGTCGAGCCCGGCCTCGCGCTTTCGCTCCAACGTGCTCGAGGTGCTCAAGCGCGAGGGCTACATCCGCGGCTTCGAGCGCCAGGAGCCGGAGCCCGGCAAGCCCGAGCTGCAGATCGAGCTCAAGTATCACGAGGGCGAGCCGGTGATCAGGGCCATCGACCGTGTGTCGACGCCGGGCCGACGGGTCTATTCCTCGATCAGTGACCTGCCCCGGGTGTGCAACGGTCTCGGCATCTCCATTCTGTCGACGCCGCAGGGCGTGCTCTCCGACGGCGAGGCGCGGGCCGCCAACGTCGGCGGCGAAGTGCTCTGCAGCGTGCTCTAGGGGTCGCCCGGATGTCGCGCATTGGACAAAAACCTGTGGCGCTTCCCGCCGGCGTCCAGGTCGAGCTGAGTGGGCGCGATGTGCGCGCCAAGGGACCCAAGGGCGAGCTGGCCATGACGCTGGTCGACGAGGTCGAGGCCAAGATGGAGGAGGGCGCCGTGGTGGTCTTGCCACGGGGCGATTCCAAGCGGGTGCGCGCCATGTGGGGCATGCAGCGCTCGTTGGTCAACAACATGGTGGCGGGTGTCTCGGAGGGTTTCAGCATCGATCTCGAGATCGTCGGCGTGGGCTACCGCGCTGCCGTCGAGGGCGCCGTGCTCAATCTCCAGCTGGGCTACAGCCATGAGATTCACCACGCCATCCCCGAGGGTATCGAGATCGCCTGCGAACGGCCGACGGCGATCAAGGTGTCGGGGGCCGACCGCCAGAAAGTGGGTCAAGTGGCGGCCGAGATCCGCGCCTATCGCAAGCCCGAGCCCTACAAGGGCAAGGGCATCAGGTATTTGGGCGAACACGTATTCCGCAAGGAAGGCAAGAAGAAGTAGGACCGATGAGCTTATCCAGGACACTCCACCAGCGCCGCCAGCGGCGCAACCGCCAACACTTGCAGAAAGCCGCCGGCGGCCGGCCGCGGCTCAGCGTTTTTCGTTCCAGCAAGAACATCTACGCCCAGATCATCGATGATGCCGAGGGCCGGACGTTGGCCGCGGCCTCGAGCCTGGACAAGGATCTGCGCGCCGAGCTGAAGGCCGGCGGCAATACCGCCGCCGCCACCCGGGTCGGCACGCTGATCGCCGAACGGGCCAAGGCGGCCGGTGTCGAAGTGGTGGTTTTCGACCGCGGCGGCAATCTCTTTCACGGCCGCGTCAAGGCGCTGGCCGAGGCGGCCCGCGAGGGCGGCCTCAAGTTCTGAAGGCAGGAGCACAGGCCATGGCCAATCCCTATTCCTCCTACGACCGCGGCGAAAGCGAGGTCGTCGACAAGCTGGTCAGCATCAACCGCGTCGCCAAAGTGGTGAAGGGCGGACGGCGCTTCGGTTTCGCGGCCCTGGTGGTGGCCGGTGATACCAAGGGCCGGGTGGGCTATGGCCAGGGCAAGGCGCGTGAGGTGCCGGAGGCCATTCGCAAGGCCACCGAGGCGGCCAAGCGCAACATGATCCGCGTGCCCTTGCGTGAGGGACGTACGCTGCACCATGACGTGAGCGGCCGCTATGGCGCCGGGCGCGTGCATCTGCGTGCCGCCCCGGCCGGCACCGGCATCATCGCCGGCGGTCCCATGCGCGCCGTTTTCGAGACGCTGGGCGTGCAGGACGTGGTGACCAAATCGATCGGCTCGTCCAATCCCTACAACATGGTCAAGGCGACCTTCGCGGCCCTGGAAGAAGTGATGTCGCCGCGTTCGGTGGCGGCGCGGCGGGGCAAGAAGGTCAGCGAAATCGTCGGCCGGCGCAGCCAGAACGCCGAAGAGGCCAAGGAGTAGGCCATGCCAAGGAGTTGGTTATGAATGCGGCCAAGAAGACCCTGACCGTGCGTCAGACGCGCAGTCCCATCGGCAGGCGGAGCGACCAGCGGGCAACCCTGGTCGGGCTCGGTCTCAACAAGATGCATCGCCGCCGCGAACTCGAGGATACGCCGGCCGTGCGCGGCATGATCAACAAGGTCAAGCATCTCGTCGAGGTCGAGGAAACCAGCTAGGCCACAGCGGGCCAAACAGGAAATTCGCCATGAAACTCAATCAGCTTTCGGCAAATCCCGGCTCGGCCAAGTCGCGAACCCGCGTCGGCCGCGGCCCCGGTTCGGGCAAGGGGCGCACGGCGGGGCGGGGCAACAAGGGCCAGAACTCGCGCTCGGGGGTCGCGCTGAAGGGCTTCGAGGGCGGCCAGATGCCGCTTTACCGGCGTCTGCCCAAGCGTGGCTTCAACAATATCTTCCGCAAGGAATTCGCCGAAGTAAACATCGGCCGCCTGCAGACGGCCATCGATGCCGGCAAGCTCGATGCCGCGAAGCCCGTGACCATGGCGCTGCTTTGCCAGGCCGGGCTGGTGACGCAGTTGCGTGATGGCGTGCGGCTGCTGGCCAAGGGCGAGCTCACGGCCAAGCTCGAGATCGAGGTCTCCGGCGCTTCCAAGGCCGCCCAGGCGGCGGTCGAGAAGGCCGGCGGCACGGTCAGCGTGGTCGGCCCGGTTGCCCGGCCCAAAAGCCCGCCGCAGGGACGCAAGGGCGGCAAGGCAAAGAAGTCCGCCGAAGACTCAGGGAACTGATCGACCGCAATCATGCCCTCCGCCGCCGAACAACTCGCCGCCAACATCAACTTCGGTGCCTTCGCCAAGGCCACGGAGCTGAAACGGCGCATCTGGTTCACGCTGGCCGCTCTGATCATCTACCGGCTGGGCACCTATATTCCGCTGCCCGGCATCGACCCGGTGGTGTTGCAAGAGATCTTCAAGCAGAACCAGAGCGGCATCCTGGGCATGTTCGACATGTTCGCCGGCGGGGCGCTGGGGCGCATGACCATATTCGCGCTCAATATCATGCCTTACATCTCGGCCTCCATCATCATGCAGCTAATGACCACGGTGTCGCCGCACCTGGAGCAGCTCAAGAAGGAAGGCGAGAGCGGGCGCAAGAAGATGAACCAGTACACCCGCTACGGCACCGTGGTGCTGGCGGCGGTACAGGCTTATGGCATTGCTTCCGGCCTCGAGGGCATGAGCGGCTCGTCGGGCGGTGCCGTCATCGAGCCCGGCGTCTTTTTCCGCGCCACCACGGTCATCACGCTGACCGGCGGCACCATCTTCTTGATGTGGCTGGGCGAGCAGATCACCGCCCGCGGCGTCGGCAACGGTATCTCGCTGATCATCTTTGCCGGTATCGTGGCCAACCTGCCGTCGGCCTTGGCCAGTACGCTGGAACTGGGCCGCACGGGCGCGCTTTCCATGCTTTTCATTCTGGTGCTGCTGGTGATGTCGGTTGGCGTCATTGCCTTCATCGTCTTCATGGAACGCGCCCAGCGGCGCATCATCGTGCAGTACCCCAAGCGCCAGGTGGGCAACAAGATGTTCGGCGGCGAAAGCTCGCACCTGCCGCTGAAGCTCAACACCTCGGGCGTGATCCCGCCGATCTTTGCCTCGTCGCTGCTGCTGCTGCCCATGACGGTGGCCAACTTCGGGGCCGCCGGCGGGCCCGATTGGCTGACCTCGATCACGGCCCTGCTGGGCCGCGGCCAGCCGCTTTATCTCGGTCTCTACACGGCTGGTATCGCTTTTTTCGCTTTCTTCTACACCGCCGTCGTCTTCAACCCGACCGATACCGCCGATAACTTGAAAAAGTACGGCGGCTTCATCCCTGGCATCCGGCCGGGGCGCAACACGGCGGAATTCCTCGACCATGTGCTGACCCGGCTGACGGTGGTCGGCGCCGCCTACCTGGTGGCCGTCTGCCTGTTGCCCGAGATCCTGATATCGCAGTACTCGGTGCCCTTCTACTTCGGCGGCACCTCGCTGCTGATCGTGGTGACGGTGACCATGGATACGGTGGGGCAGGTGCATTCGCACCTGTTGGCCCACCAGTACGAGGGACTAATCAAGAAATCCAAGCTGCGGGGACGATCACGATGAATATCATTCTCTTGGGACCACCGGGCTGCGGCAAGGGAACGCAAGCCCGCCGCATCGAGGAACACCATGGCCTCAAGCAGCTCTCGACGGGCGACATGCTGCGCGCTGCGGTCGAGGCCGGCAGCGAAATCGGCAGCCAACTGGCCGAGATCATGAACCAGGGCCAATTGGTGCCCGACGACATCATCATCGGCATGATCTCGGAGCGCATATCTGACCCCGATTGCGCCCAGGGCTTCATCCTCGATGGCTTTCCCCGCACCCTGGTGCAGGCCGAGGCGCTTGACGCCATGCTCGAGCAAAAGGGCCTGGCGCTAAGTTCGGTGTTGGCGCTGACCGTCGACGACGAGGCCATGGTGGAACGCATTTCCGGACGCTTCACCTGCGCCGCCTGCGGCGCCGGCTACCACGACAGCTTCCAGCGGCCGCGAGACCCCGATCTCTGCGACGCTTGTGGCGGCCGTACCTTCAGCCGCCGCGATGACGACAACGCCGAGACCGTGCGCCACCGCTTGGATGCCTACCACGAGATGACGGCGCCGATCCTGCCCTATTACGAGGGCCGCGGCATTCTCAGGCCGGTCGACGGCATGGTTGCCATCGATACCGTCACGGCCGAAATCAACGCCGTCTTGAGGGCCGTCTAGATGGTTGACTTGCGCAGGCAAATTCCCAATAATCCCCCACCTTCCAGCGGCTTTGAAAATAAATGCCCCAGGAACACCCCAATGGCCGCCCGGGTGCCGGGCGGGGGTGTTCTTTGTCGTTTTGGAATACTTATAGGAGGTCCGGCGTGGCTCGCATAGCAGGCGTCAACATCCCCAGCAACAAGCGGGTGGAGATAGCGCTCACCTATATCTATGGCATCGGCCGCACCAAGGCCACGGAGATCTGCCAAAAGGCCAGCATCCCCGGCGAGCGCCGGGTCAACGACCTGAGCGAAACCGAGGCCATCCAGATCCGCGAGATCATCGACCGCGACTATATGGTGGAAGGCGATCTCAGGCGCGAGCATGCCATGAACATCAAGCGGTTGATGGATCTTGGCTGCTATCGGGGGTTGCGCCATCGCCGCGGCCTGCCGGTGCGCGGCCAACGCACCCACACCAACGCCCGAACCCGCAAAGGTCCGGCACGGCCCATCGCAGGAAAGAAGAAATAGGGGTGGCCGCCGTTCCCAGGCAGCAAACCCACGGTACTTAAGGACCGAAAATGGCGAAAGAAACGACGCGGGTAAAGCGCAGCGAGCGCAAAAACATAACCTCGGCGGTGGCACACGTTCATGCCACCTTCAACAACACCAAGATTACCATTGCCGATGCCCAAGGCAATGCCATTGCCTGGGCTTCGGCCGGGCAGCAGGGTTTCAAGGGCTCGCGCAAGTCGACGCCCTATGCCGCCCAGCTGGCCGCCGAGGATGCCGGTAAGAAGGCCATGGAACACGGTGTCAAAACCCTGGAGGTTCAGGTCAAGGGACCCGGCTCGGGGCGCGAAAGTGCGCTCAGGGCACTGCAGGCGGTGGGTTTCGTGGTGACCACGATACGCGATGTCTCGCCGATCGCCCACAACGGTTGTCGACCCCCCAAGCGGCGTCGGGTCTAGCTTTTGCAAGTTGCTCCGGTGGCTCAGCCATCGGTTGAATGAATTGAAAAACCACAGCGCGCCCGGGCCCCGTCGCGAAACCCGGCCCCGGCGCCAAGAACGTACGAAGGTGATCGTGTGATCCAGAAAAACTGGCAGGAATTGATCAAGCCCAACAAGCTGATCGTCGAGCCCTCGGTTCAGTCCCCGAGCCAGGCGACGTTGGTGGCCGAGCCGCTGGAGCGGGGCTTCGGCCTGACCCTGGGCAATTCGCTGAGGCGCGTGCTGCTGTCGTCGCTGCACGGTGCCGCCGTCACGGCGGTACAGATCGACGGCGTACTGCACGAGTTCTCATCCATCCCGGGCGTGCGCGAGGACGTTACCGACATCGTCCTCAACCTCAAGAGCCTGGCGCTGAAGATGAACGGCGAAGGCCCTAAGCGCATGACGCTGACCACCGAGGGGCCGGGCGAGGTGACGGCGGCGATGATCGAAACCGGGCCCGATATCGAGGTGCTGAACCCCGAACTCGTGATCTGCTTCCTCGACGAGGCCGCCACGGTGACCATGGAGTTGACCGTCAACGGCGGCACCGGCTACGTCCCGGCCGCCACCAGCCGCTCCGAGGAGGCGCCCATCGGCTTGATCCCGGTGGACGCCATCTATAGCCCGGTGCGCAAGGTTTCCTACAAGGTCGACAACAGCCGTGCCGGCCAGGTCCTCGACTACGACAAGCTGACCATGCAGATCGAGACCGACGGCACCGTGGTGCCCGAGGACGCGGTGGCCTATGCCGCCCGCATCCTGCAGGACCAGCTGCAGCTCTTCATCAACTTCGAGGAGCCGGCCTTCGTGGAGAAGGTCGAGGAGAAGGACGAGCCCGAGTTCAACCGCAATCTGCTGCGCAAGGTGGACGAGTTGGAGCTTTCGGTGCGCTCGGCCAACTGCCTCAAGAACGACAACATCGTCTACATCGGCGATCTCATACAGAAGACCGAAGGCGAAATGCTCCGGACCCCCAACTTCGGGCGCAAGTCCTTGAACGAGATCAAGGAAGTGCTGGCTCAGATGGGGCTGCACCTGGGCATGGAAATCACCAACTGGCCGCCCGAGAATATCGAGGAATTGGCCAAGAAGCTCGAGGAGCCGTTCTAGCGCGTCTCGCGCCAAACTTTCGGGAGTGGTCCATGCGTCATCGCAACAAAGGGCGCAAGCTCAATCGCACCAGCAGCCACCGCAAGGCCATGTTCAACAACATGGCGGCGGCCCTGATCAAGCACGAGCAGATCACCACGACACTGCCCAAGGCCAAGGAGCTAAGGCGTTTTGCCGAGCGCCTGGTGACGCTGGGCAAGCGGGGCGGCCTGCACGCCCGGCGCCAGGCACTGAGCCAGGTGCCCGACACCAATCTCGTCGAGAAGCTCTTTACCACGCTGGCCGAGCGCTATGCCGAGCGCCAGGGCGGCTACACCCGGGTGCTGCGGGCCGGGTTTCGCTACGGTGATTCGGCACCCATGGCGGTGATCGAATTCGTCGACCGCGACGAAGACGCCAAGGGCCAGGATTCCGGCCCCATGCCGGGCGATGAGGAGGAGGAGGCGGCCGCCGCGTGAGCGCGCAGCGAGCGCCTGGAGGAGAATTACGGGCAGCCCGGCGGGCTGCCCTTTTTGTCGCCGTGCTGGGTTTGGGCTTGGTCGGCGCGCCCTTTGCCGGCGCCGCCCAGACCAGCAAATCGGTGCCCGGCGGGAAATCCCAGATCGAGCTCTCGTTTGCCCCCCTGGTGCGCCAGGCGGCACCGGCGGTGGTCAACATCTACACCCGCAAGGTGGTGCGAACCGTGTTCCATTCGCCCTTTCTCTCGGACCCTTTCTTCCGCCGCTTCTTCGGCGAGAACTCGCCCTTCGGCCGGCCCAGCGAGCGCATCCAGAATTCGCTGGGCTCGGGCGTGCTGGTCAGCCCGGACGGCCTGGTGGTGACCAACCACCACGTCGTCGCTGGGGCCGACGAGATCGTCGTGGCGCTGGCCGACCGCCGCGAATTCGCCGCCGAGCTGGTGCTGAGCGACGAAAAGACCGATCTCGCCGTGCTGCGTATCAAGCGGGACGGCGCAGGCGGCAAGGAAAGCTTTCCCTTCCTCGAGTTTCGCGATTCCGACCAGCTCGAGGTCGGCGATCTGGTGCTGGCCATCGGCAATCCCTTCGGTGTCGGCCAGACGGTGACCAGCGGCATCGTCTCGGCGCTCGCCCGCACCCGAGTGGGGGTGGCCGATTTCGGCTTCTTCATCCAGACCGATGCGGCCATCAACCCGGGCAATTCGGGTGGCGCCCTGATCGGCCTCGACGGCCGCCTGGTGGGCATCAACACGGCCATCTATTCCAAGTCCGGCGGCTCCATCAGCATCGGCTTCGCCATTCCCGCCAACATGGTGCGGGTGGTGGTCGAGGGTGCCAGCCGCGGCGGCAAGCTGGTGCGGCCCTGGCTGGGCGCCTCGGGTCAGCCCGTCAGCGCCGAAATCGCCGAGGCCCGCGGCCTCGACCGTCCCGGCGGCGTGCTGATCAACGAGGTCCATCCCGAGGGGCCGGCCAAGGCCGCGGGCCTGCGGGTCGGCGACATCGTGCTGGCGGTCAACGGCCAGGTCGTGCACGATCCCGCCGGCCTCGATTTCCGCATCGCGACGAGGCCGCTGGGCGGCAAGGCGCACCTCGGCATTCGCCGCAAGGGCCGGAAACTCAAGCTCGAGGTGGCGCTGCTCAAGGCACCCGAGACGCCGCCCCGCAATGTTACCCGGCTTAAGTCGGCCTCGCCCCTGGCCGGGGTTGCCATCGCCAACCTGTCGCCGGCCTTCGCCGAGGAACTGGGCATCGACCAGGGGCGCCGCGGCGTCATCGTGCTGGAGGTGCCCAGGGACAGCCCGGCCAGCCGGCTGCGTTTTCGTCCCGGCGACGTGCTGCTGCGCATCAACGACCAGGACATCGGCCGCGTCGCCGATGTGGCCCGGGCGCTGAAGAGCAGTGAGCGGCACTGGCGCATCGTGCTCAAGCGCAACGACCAAACGCTCTCCATCGAGGTCCGGGGGTGAACACGCTGTTCGAGGCGGCGGGGCTGGCCGACGGGGCGCCGACGCCGCTGGCCGAACGCCTGCGCCCGGCCAGTCTGGCGGCCGTGGTGGGCCAGGACCACTTGCTTGCCGACGAGGGCCCGATCGGTCGCATGGTGGCCCAGGGGCGTTTGGCGTCCTTGGTGTTGTGGGGGGGGGCGGGCACCGGCAAGACCACTATCGCGCGGCTGTTGGCCGATCACACGGGGCTCGAATTCAACCAGCTTTCGGCCGTCTTCTCGGGCGTCGCCGATTTGCGCAAAACCTTCGACGCGGCCCGTGAGCGCCGCCGGGACGGCTTCGGCACGCTGCTGTTCGTCGACGAGATCCATCGCTTCAACCGCTCGCAGCAGGACGCCTTCCTGCCCGTCGTCGAGGACGGCACCATCGTCCTGGTGGGCGCCACCACCGAGAACCCGTCGTTCGAGCTCAACGCGGCGCTCTTGTCGCGCTGCCAGGTGCTGGTGCTCAACCGCCTGGATGAGGGCGCGCTGGAAGAGCTGTTGATCCGCGCCGAGACGGCCGAGCAGCGTACCTTGCCGCTTGACGATGACGCCCGCCGGGCGCTGCGGGCCATGGCCGACGGCGACGGCCGGTATCTGTTTAACCTGGCCGAGGAGTTGTTTGCTCTCGAACCCGGTCCAGGGGCCTTACTCGATACGGCGGCCCTGGTCCAGGCCGTGCAAAAACGGGCGCCGGTCTACGACAAGGCCCAGGAAGGCCACTACAACCTGATCAGCGCGCTGCACAAGGCGCTCCGGGGCTCGGACGCCGATGCCTCGCTGTATTGGCTGGCCCGCATGCTGACGGCTGGCGAGGAGCCGCTCTACATCGCCCGCCGCCTGGTGCGCTTTGCCGTCGAGGACGTCGGGCTGGCCGATCCCCAGGCCCTGTTGCAGGCCGTGGCGGCCAAGGAGACGTACGATTTCCTGGGCAGTCCCGAGGGCGAATTGGCGCTGGCCCAGGCTGTGGTTTTCTTGGCCACGGCGCCCAAATCGAACGCGCTCTACAAGGCCTTGGGGGCGGCCAATCGGGCGGCCCGGGAATCAGGTTCGCTGATGCCGCCCAAGCATATTCTCAACGCGCCGACGCGGCTGATGAAGGACTTGGGCTACGGCGCCGGCTATCAATACGACCACGACGCCGAGGAGGGCTTTTCGGGCCAGGACTACTTCCCCGAGGAACTGCCGCGCCAGCGCTTCTACCGCCCCACGGAACGCGGCTTCGAGCGGGAGGTGGCCAAGCGGCTGGCCTATTGGCAGCGCCTGCGCGACGAGGCGGCCGACGAGGATGACTGAAGGCGGCGTCAGCAAGCACACCGTCGAGGCCGATGATGCCGGACGGCGCCTCGATCGCTGGTTTCGTGAACGCTTTCCCGAGCTCACGCACGGCCGTTTGCAAAAGCTCTTGCGCAGCGGCCAGGTGCGGGTCGACGGCGGCCGTGCCAAGGCCTCGCTGAGATTGGCGGCTGGCCAGACCATTCGCGTGCCGCCGCTGGGTGAAGGGCGCTCCCGTCCCACCGCTGCGCCGCCTTCTGTAGGCGCGGCCGAGGCGGCCGAGCTGCGTGCCCGGGTGCTCTATCGCGACGACGAGTTGATGGCTTTCGACAAGCCGCCGGGCTTGGCCGTGCAGGGCGGCAGCGGCACCCCCCGACACCTCGACGCCATGCTCGAGGCGCTGCGCTTCGGCGCCCCTGAGAAACCGCGCCTGGTGCACCGCCTGGACAAGGATACCAGCGGGGTCTTGCTGCTGGCCCGCCATGGCGCGGCGGCGCGGCGCCTGACGGCGCTGTTTCGCCGCCAAGAGACGCGCAAGCTTTACTGGGCCGTCGTCGTCGGCCAGCCCAAGCCGGCCGCCGGGCGCATCGATCTGGCCCTGGCCAAGCAGCCCGGCCGGCACGGCGAGCGGGTGGCGGTTGCCGCGGGCCGCCCGGCGGCGACGCTTTACAGCACCCTCGAACACGCCGGCCGGCGGGCCGCCTGGCTGGCGCTCAGGCCGCTGACCGGCCGCACCCACCAACTTCGCGTGCATCTCGCCGAGCTGGGCACGCCGATCCTGGGCGACGGCAAGTATGGCGGTCGCGGCGCCTTCATCGAGGGGCTGGCGCGGCGTTTGCACTTGCACGCCCGGGCCATCACGCTGCCCGCGGCCGGCGGCGATGTCACATGGCGCGCCGCGCTGCCGCCGCATCTGGCGGAAACCTTCAGGTTTTTCGGATTTGATCCGAACCACGAAAGCGATCCGTTCGCGGATGAGGAATAGACGTGTTGCGCCCCAAACGAAACCCCGGCGAGACGCTGCTGCGGCTCGCCGGGGGCGTCGGGGTAGCCCGGGGGGGAGAGGGGCGACCCCTGATCGAAAGATGACATTACGCGTACGCGTCTGGTATTTGGCCTTCGTATCCGGGAACGGGGAGGCGTGCCCCCGATACGAAGCTGACGGAACTGCGTCCGTCATTCGATAAATTTGTTATAATCGGCCTGGACGAGAAAGTCGTTGTGGCAAATTGTCACACTAGAAAGGAAGTGGTTTTTACAATAATTACAAATGGTTAGGCGTTTCAAAAGATTGACCTTTTGGGAGGAATGACAATGTCGGTGGGAAAAATTGCCGCCATCATCCTCGGTCTCGTGGTGCTTGTCGTGGTGGCGCTCGGTGGTGTTTTGGCGTCGCTCGATTTCAACGATATGAAGGGCCTGGTGGCCGAGCGGGTCAAGGCGGCCACCGGCCGTCAACTGATCATGGCCGGCGACGTCGATCTCGAGCTTTCGCTGAGCCCGTCGTTGACGCTGCGTGACGTCAGCTTTGAGAACGCCGCCTGGGGCTCGCGACCCGAGATGGCGAAGCTCAAGCACTTCTCTGCCGAGGTGGCGCTGCTGCCGCTGATCAGCGGCAACCTCGAGGTCAAGCGGCTGGTGCTCGATGGCCTCGACTTAATCCTCGAGAGCGATGCCAAGGGGCGCGGGAATTGGCTTTTCGAGGCCGGCGGCCAGGCGGCTGGCGAGGCCACCGAGGGCGGCGCCTTGCCCAAGTTCGACAACGTGCTGGTCAAGAACATCACGATCGTTTGGCGCGACGGCGGCAGCGATGAGAGCCGCGAGATCAAGCTCGCCAAGTTCGAGGCCAAGGCCGCCGAGGCCGGCCGGATCGCCCTTTCCTTCGCCGCTTCGCTGGCCGGCCAGGCGGTCAGCGGCTCGGGTCGGGTCGGCGCGCTGCAGCGTCTGGGTGAGGGCCAACCCTATCCCGTGGCCCTCGACCTCGAGGCCGCCGGGGCCAAGATCAAAATCGCCGGCAGCATCGCCAAGCCCCTGGAAGGGGCTGGACTCGACTTCCAACTGGAGGTTGCCGGCCGCGACCTCGGGGCCCTGGGCGCCGCGCTTGGCGCGGAGCTGCCGCTGGGCGGCCCCTATGCACTCAAGACCGGGCTTGGGGGCTCGCCGGCCAAATTGACCCTTCATGGTCTGGTCCTCGAGCTGGCGGGCAGTGACCTGGCCGGCTCTCTCAACCTCGATCTCAGTGGCCCCCGCCCCGGCCTGACGGGCAAGCTGGCGGCCAAGCTGATCGACTTGACGCCGCTCATGCCGGCGTCGCCAGCCAAAGCTGCCAAGCCGGCCAAGCCCGGCGACCGCGTCTTCCCTGACGATCCCTTGCCGCTCGATGTCCTGGCCCTGGTCGATTTCGACCTCAGCCTCAGCGCCAAGACCGTCAAGGCGCGCAAGCTGGTGCTCAACGACCTGGCGCTCGAGCTGCGCAATGGCGCCGGCAAAGCCGAGTTCACGGTCAAAAAGGCCCGCCTCGACAAAGCCCGGCTCAGCGCTCGACTGGCGCTCAGCGGCTTGGCCGCCAGGCCCCGGGTCTCGAGCCGCTTCCAGGCCAAGGCCCTCGACATCGGCAAGTTGCTCAAGGACCTCGAGATCAGCGATCTTTTGGCGCTGAGCGCCGATGCCAGCGCCGATCTCAGCGGCCAGGGCCGTTCGTTGCGCGCCCTCATGGCCGGGCTCGACGGCAAAGAACTGGTGGCCGGCAAGGGCAGCGTCGCCAGCGAGTACGTCGATCTTATCGGCGCCGACCTGATCGGCGAGCTGATGCCCTGGAACGACAAGAAGACGCAGACCGAAATCAACTGCGTGGTGGCGCGTTGGGACGTGAAGCAGGGCATGGCCACGCTGACCGGTCTGCTGGCCGACACGGGCAAGGTCACGGTGACGGGCAAGGGCAAGATCGACCTGGGCAAAGAGGCCCTGGATCTCACCGTGCGGCCCCGGCCCAAGCAGGCTTCGCTACTCAGCCTGGCTGCCCCCATCGACATCGGCGGCACCTTGGCCCAGCCCTCGTTTGGCCTCAACAAGGCGGCCGTCGCGGTTGGCGTGGCCGGACTGGTGGCGGGCACGGCGATCAACCCGCTGGGCCTTCTGATTCCCTTGGTCAGCGGCGGCACGGGCGAGGCAAACCCCTGTGCCGATGCGGTTTCCGGCAAAGGCGGCAAGGCCGCCAAGGCCGGCGCCAAGGCCCGGCCGGCGGGCGCCGCCTCGGGCAGCGAGGCGGCCAAGCCGGGGGAAAAATCAGGCGGCCTCGGTGGCCTACTCAAGGGGCTGGGCGACAAGCTCAAGAGCGTCGTGCAGCCTCAGGACGAGAAGCGGGATCCCTAGCCCATATGGCATGAAACGGCTCTACGAGCACGTTGCTGTAGAGGCGATCGGGGCGGGCTGGGGCGTCAGCCTCGACGGCCGGGCCGTCACCACGCCGGCGCGGGCGCGGCTTTTGCTGCCGACGCCGGCGTTGGCCGAGGCATTGGCCCAGGAATGGCGCGGCCAGGGTGACGAGGTGCGGCCCGAAAGCATGCCGCTGACGCGCCTGGCGGCCAGCGCCATCGATCTCGTGGCCGAACGCCGCGAGGCCGTCATCGATGAAATCGCGGCCTTCGGCGCCAGCGATATGCTGTGTTATCGGGCTGACGGTGATGACGAACTGGCGGGCCGCCAGGCGGCGGCCTGGCAGCCCCTGCTGGACTGGGCCGCAGAGGCTCTGGGGGCGCGGCTCGGCGTCACTGGCGGGGTGCTGCCGTTGGCCCAGGACGCGGCGGCCCTGGCGGCCTTGCAGCGCCAGGTGGCGGGAGCCGGCGATTTTGCCCTGGCGGCGCTGCATGCCCTGGCCACGGCCAGCGGCTCGCTGGTGGTGGCCCTGGCGCTGTGGCGCGGCGAGATCGACGCCCGGACGGCGGTGGTGCTGAGCCAGCTCGATGAGGACTACCAGATCGAGCGCTGGGGCGAGACGCCCGAGGCGGCCGCGGGGCGGCGGGCGACGCGGCTGCAAATCGAACAGGCGGCGGTATTTCTGGCCCTGCTCCAGCCCTTTCCCGCTCGTGCCAACGACCCGAGTTGGCGTTTGTGATAAGCCCCATCCTGTGCTACCCAAGGCACCGGTCAAGTGCCGATCTGGCGCCAATCTGGCGCAGCTTGCCGCCTGCCTCCGTTCGCTTCCGAACGCAGAAAGAGCCATCGCGCATGTCCAAGCTCGACGAGCTACTCAAGGATCTCGATCAACGCCGTGAGCAAGCTCTGGCCGGCGGCGGCCACGACAAGATCGAGGCCCGGCATGCCAAAGGACAGCTCGGTGCCCGCGAGCGCATCGAGGCCCTGGTCGAGCCCGGCAGCTTTCAGGAAATGGGCCTGCACGCCCAGCATGCCACCCGCCATTTCGGCATGGAGGAGAGGGTCCTGGCCGGCGACGGCGTGATCACCGGCATCGGCTTCGTCGACGGCCGCCCGGTGGCCGCCGTCAGCCAGGACTTCACCGTGGCCGGCGGATCGTTGGGCAAGATGCACGCCCACAAGATCTGCGACGTCATGGATTACGCCGGACGCTCCGGCATACCCATCGTAGCCTTCAACGATTCCGGCGGTGCCCGCATCCAGGACGGCGTCGAATCGCTGTCGGGCTACGGCCAGGTCTTCAACCGCAACGTCCTGATGTCGGGGGTGGTGCCGCAGCTCGCCGTCATCGCCGGACCCTGCGCCGGCGGTGCCGCCTATTCGCCGGCGCTGATGGATTTCGTCATCATGACGCGGCACAACGCCAACATGTTCATCTGCGGCCCCGACGTCATCCGGGCCGCCACCGGCCAGGTCACGACGATGGACGAGATCGGCGGTGCCATGACCAACGCCGCGGTCAGCGGCAACGTTCATTTCGTCGCCGAGGACGATCTCGACGCCGTTGCCATCGTGCGTCGTTTGCTCTCCTTCCTGCCGGCCAACAACATGGTCGAGCCGCCGCACCGGCTGGTCGACCAGCTGGTCATTTCCGACGATCCCGGCATGGACGCGCTGGTGCCCGATTCGGCCAAGGATCCGATCGATGCCAAGCAGGTCATCGCCAGGCTGGTCGATGAGGGTGATTTCCTCGAGGTGCACGCCGAGTTCGCCGGCAACATGGTGGTCGGCTTCGGTCGCATCGGCGGCGTCGTCGTCGGCATCATCGCCAATCAGTCGCTGGTCAAGGCCGGCACCCTCGATATCGACGCCTCCGACAAGGGCGCGCGCTTCATCCGCTTTTGCAACGTCTTCTCGATTCCCCTGGTCACCTTGGTCGACGTGCCCGGCTTCCTGCCCGGCATCGCCCAGGAACGGGGCGGCATCATCCGTCACGGCGCCAAGATGCTGTTCGCCTACGGCGGCTCGACGGTGCCCAAGATCACGGTTTTCCTGCGCAAGGCCTATGGCGGCGCCTACCTGGCCATGTGCAGCCGCGACCTGGGCGCCGACGTGGCGCTGGCCTGGCCCAGCGCCGAAATCGCCGTGATGGGCGCCGAGGGCGCCGTCAACATCCTTTACCGGCGCGAGCTCAAGGCGGCCGAGGATGCCGACGAAATGCGTGCCGAACTGGCCAGGGAATACCGCCAACGCTTCGCCTCGCCCTATCTTTCGGCCAGCAAGGGCCTGATCAGCGACGTCATCGAGCCCTCCCGCACCCGCGCCGCGGTGGCGCTAGCCTTGCGCAGCCTGCTTTCCAAGCGCGAAACCCGGCCGCCCAAGAAGCACGGCAACATTCCGCTCTGAGGGCGGCTCGGCAATGTGGCTGCATCTCGAAATCCTGCTCACCGGCGTGGCCGTCGTGCTCGGCGTGCTGGCGTTGCTGTGGGGCACCGCGGCACTCCTCGGCCTGGGATTCAAGCTGGCCGAGCGGCGCCACATGGCGGCCGCCGAGCCGGCGTCATCGGGCCAAGCCGGATCGCCGGACCCGCCGCGCCACCACCTGGCGCTGATCGTTGCCGCCGTCGCCAACGCGCTCGAGCGGCCCCACCACATCGTCGAGCTCAGCGTGCCGGGCCACACCATGCCGTCTTGGTCCCGCGACAGCCGTTTTCGCCACCCCAGTTCGCAACGTGTGCGCTGGGACATCTACGCCAACTCGCCGCCAGCCAAGCCGTGAACCGGAAATGATGAAAAAGCTCAGAATTACAGTCGAAGAAAAGGTCTATGACGTGACCGTCGAGGTGCTCGATGAGGGTGCAACCACGAACCCGGCTGCGCCGCCGCAGTTGGCCGCGCCCGTTGCCGCCCCCGTTGCCGCCCCCGTTGCCGCCCCTGTGGCGGCCCAGGCCCCGGTGGCAGCCGCAGTGGCGGGCGACGTGGTCAGTCCGTTGGCCGGCACCGTCACCCGCATCGACGTCCAGCCCGGCCAGAGCGTTAGCGCTGGCCAGGGCGTGCTGGTGCTCGAGGCGATGAAGATGAACACCACGGTGGTGGCGCCCAGCGCCGGTTCGGTGAAGTCAATCGCCGTCGAGGCCGGCGCTTCCGTGGTTGAGGGGCAGGTTCTGATGTCTCTCGGCTGAGCCGCCCCGGATGGACACCCTGCTCGAGCTCTGGAGCCTGACCGGCTTCGGCCACCTGACCTGGCAGATGCTGGTGATGTGGCTGGCCTGCCTGGCGTTCTTCTACCTGGCTGTCTTCAAGGGCTTCGAGCCCTTGTTGCTGATCCCCATCGCCTTCGGCGCGCTGCTCGCCAACCTGCCCACCGAGGGCCTGGTCAACGCCCCGGTGGGCGACCACCCGGGCGGGCTTTTCTATTATATTTCGCAGGGCATCACGCTGGAGATCTTCCCGCCGCTGATTTTCCTGGGCGTCGGCGCGCTGACCGATTTCGGGCCGCTGATTGCCAACCCGCGCACGCTTTTGCTTGGCGCAGCGGCCCAGTTCGGCGTCTTCGCCACCTTCCTCGGCGCCCTGGCGCTGGGCTTTTCGGGCCAGGAATCGGGCGCCATCGGCATCATCGGCGGGGCCGACGGGCCGACCTCGATCTTCCTCGCCAACAAGCTGGCGCCGCATCTGCTGGCGCCCATTGCCGTCGCCGCCTACAGCTACATGGCGCTGGTGCCGCTGATCCAGCCGCCCATCATGCGGGCCCTGACGACAAGTAAGGAGCGCCAGATCCGCATGCGTTCGCTGCGCCCGGTGTCGCGCCTGGAAAAGCTGTTGTTCGCCCTCATCGTGACCGTGGTCTGCGTGCTGCTGGTGCCGGCGGCCACGGCCTTGATCGGCATGCTCATGCTGGGCAATTTCCTGCGCGAAAGCGGCGTCACCGAACGCCTCTCCAAGGCGGCCCAGAACGAGATCATCAACATCGTCACCATCTTCCTCGGCACCTCCGTCGGCATCACCATGACCGGCGAGCGTTTCTTGCAGCTCGGTACGCTGAAGATCCTGGGGCTCGGTATCGTTGCCTTCGGCGTCGCCACGGCGTCCGGTGTGCTGATGGCCAAGCTGATGAACCTCTTGAGCCGTTCGAGCCCGATCAACCCGCTGATCGGTTCGGCCGGTGTCTCGGCCGTGCCCATGGCGGCGCGGGTCAGCCAAGTCGAAGGCCAGCGCGCGGATCCCCAGAATTTTCTGCTCATGCACGCCATGGGACCGAACGTCGCCGGCGTCATCGGCACCGCCGTTGTGGCTGGCTACTTCATCGCCCGCTTCGCTGGCTGAACGGTGAACACGCCTGGTCAAAAGGCGGCTCGCGTACACATCTTCGGCCGCGTGCAAGGCGTCTGGTTTCGCGGCTGGACAGTGACCACGGCCGTCGATCTGGATGTCGAGGGCTGGGTGCGCAACCGCCGCGACGGCTCCGTCGAGGGCCTCTTCGTCGGTCCAGAAGTGGCTGTGGATGCCCTGGTCGAGGCCTGCCGGCGGGGGCCCGGCGCGGCTGTCGTCCTCGACGTCCAGGTGCAGCCGGCGGATGACGAGGAAGCCGCCGCCGTCAGCGGCCAGGGATTTCGTCAGGCCGCCACGATTTAAGGCGAAGCGAAACTCTTGGCGAAGGTTTGTCGCAGCACGGCATCGACCTCGGCCATTTCGGCCCTAATCCCAAGTGCCGCCAGCGAGGTCACACCGTGCTCGCCGATTCCGCAGGGCACGATGCCGCGGTAGTGGCCGAGGTCGGGAGCAACGTTCAGCGAGGCACCGTGAAAGCTCACCCAGCGCCGCACCCGCACGCCGATGGCGGCGATTTTTTCCTCGCCGCCGCCGGGCCCCACCACCCAGATGCCGACGCGGCCCTGGCGGCGCTCGCCCTGCACCCCGAAGTGCGCCAGCGTGGCGATCAGCCAGCCTTCGAGGTTTTGCACGAAGGCCCGCACGTCGCGGCCGCGGCTGGCGAGATCGAGCATGACGTAGGCCACGCGCTGACCCGGGCCGTGGTAGGTGTAGCGGCCGCCCCGCCCGGTGCGGTGGACGGGCAACAGGTCGGGGTCGATAAGCTCAGCGGGATCGGCGCTGGAGCCAGCGGTATAGAGCGCTTCGTGCTCGAGCAGCCAGACCAGTTCGCCGGCCCGGCCGGCGCGGATGGCGGCCACACGCTCTTCCATCGCCGCCACCGCCTGGGCATAGCCGACGGGCCGCTCGCTGTGGCGCCATTCGAGTTCCGTCACGTTCATTCTCCGTTTCGCCTTAACGCTTTACTAACCCTATGCGCCGATGTTGCTATGATAGTCATCATTGGCAAGCGGGAAAGGCCGGACCATGGCCGACGATTCTTCCGAAAAGGCGGTCAGCGATGTCACCGTAGAGCTCTCCGTGGTGCTGGGCCGGGCCGAAATGCCCATCCATCAGTTGCTCAAGATGGGCCGCGGTGCCGTTATCGAGCTCGATGCGACGGTCGATTCTGATGTCGGCATTTTTGCCAACAACCGCCTCATTGCGCGTGGCGACGTCATGGTGGCGGGCGAGAATATCGCCGTTTCGATCACCGAAAATATCGTGGCGTCCGAGGAATAACGCATCCCGCCCCTTGATCGAAGGGCCGGGATTTGCTATTTCGACGCGGTATTCGGCGGTCGTGGCGGAACTGGTAGACGCGCAGCGTTGAGGTCGCTGTGGGCGCAAGCCCGTGGAAGTTCGAGTCTTCTCGACCGCACCATTTTTCCGGCCCGCGGGTTCGCCCGCGGGTTTCTTTATGAGCGCTAGCCCGCATTTCCCACCGGGTCATGGCCTGCGCGGCGCTGTGGCGTCGACAGGGTAGGAGAGCTGCGCCGCGCGATGTGGGACATCGGGCAAGCAGCTCGACGCATCCTGTCGGCGCCACAGCGTCGCCCGAAGGGTCGCCCCCAGGCGCGCGCCCGCGTTGTCAAAGACCGAAGCGCGTAGTACCACTACGCGCTTCGGTCTTTTCCTAGCGGATCGCATCACCTGGGAGCGACGCAGGCCGTGACCCGGTGAGAAATGCGGGCTAGGTACGTCCCGGCAGGGGGTGCGGCATGAACCAGGCAGCGTACAACAGCGCCGGCGGCAGCGGCTCATGAGCGCCCAGGGCGGGCAGGGGGCGGCCGCGGACGAGGTCCATGGGCTGGCGCCCGAACGCATCCGGGCTGTCGTCAGGGCGTTGGGCGAGGGCCGCGTCGAGCAGGCCGTGGAACTGGTCGAGCCGCTGCACGCGGCCGATATCGCCGATCTCATCGATCTTGTCGGAAGGCCTGAGCGGCGCCTGCTGGTCGAGGCCATGCGCGGCGTGCTTGATCCCGAGGTGCTGGCCGAACTCAGCGAAGAGGTGCTGGAATCGGTGGTCGAACAGCTCGGCCCGGCCGACGTTGCGGCGGCCGTCACCGAGCTCGAGACCGATGACGCGGTTGACCTGTTGGAGGACCTCGACGAGGCCGGCCAGCGCCAGGTGCTGGACGCCGTGCCGGTGCCCGAACGGGCCCACATCGAGGCGGCGCTGGCCTATCCCGAGGATAGCGCCGGCCGCCTCATGCAACGCGACTTGATTGCCGTGCCGGCCTTCTGGACGGTCGGTCAGACCATCGACTACATGCGCGAAAGTGATGACCTGCCCGATGAATTCTACGAAATCTTCGTCGTCGACCCGACCCACAGGCCGATCGGCACCGTGCCGCTCAACCGCATCATGCGCACCAAGCGCCCGGTGCTGGTCCAGGCCATCATGGAAGCCGAGCCCATCCGCGTCGAAACCGACACCGACCAGGAGGAGGTGGCCTACCTGTTTCAGCAGTACGACATGGCCTCGGGCGCCGTGGTCGACGCCTCGGGACGGTTGATCGGCGTGATCATGGTCGACGACGTTGTCGACGTCATCCACGAGGAGGCCGAAGAGGACATCCTGCGTCTGGCCGGCGTCTCCGAGACCGACATCAACGCCAGCATTCGCACCACCACCCAGCGCCGCTTCATCTGGCTGCTGCTAAACCTGGCCACGGCGATCCTGGCCTCGGCCGTGATCGCCCAGTTCGACGCCGCCATCGAGAAGATCGTGGCGCTGGCCATATTGATGCCCATCGTCGCCTCGATGGGCGGCAACGCCGGCACCCAGACCATGGCCGTGGCGGTACGCGGCCTGGCTACCCGCGAGCTGACGGTGACCAACGCCCGGCGCATCGTCGACAAGGAACTGGTGGTAGGCTTTTTCAACGGTGCCGTGTTTGCCTTGCTGGTCGGACTGGTGGCCGGTTTCTGGTTCACCGACGCGGCACTGGGCGGCGTGATCGCCGCGGCCATGGTCATCAACATGCTGGTGGCGGCGCTGTCGGGCATTCTGGTGCCGCTGGGCTTCGACCGGATGGGCGTCGATCCGGCGGTGGCGAGCTCGGTCTTCGTCACCACCATCACCGACGTGGTGGGGTTCCTGGCCTTTCTCGGGTTGGCTGCTGGATTTCTGCTCTAGCCGGTTGCTGGGAATTTTCTCGGCGCCACGCTAGGCTGGTAGCGATCGATAGCTGGTTTCGCTCGCCGGCCCGGCATTTTGCCGGGCGGTCAGGGACCAGAACGGGAAAATGAGCAAGAGCAAGTTCGATAATATAGAGGTCGTGCTCGGCGATGCCATGCCGATGTCGCGGCGCACTGTGACGGGGATCTTGCAGAACCTGGGGTTCCGCGGGGTGAGCTATTTCAAAAGCGTCGAGGAGCTGCGCCAGCATTTTGCCGAGACCGAGGTCGACCTGCTGGTCTGCGACCTCGACTTGCCCGAGGGCAGCAGCGTCGAATTGTTCCACGAAATCCGCCATGGTTCGGCCGGCTCGGACCCTTTCGTGCCCATCCTGGCCTATACCTGGGAGCCGCGACAAGAACTCGTCGAGGCGGTCATCAAGGCCGGTGCCGATATGCTTTTGACCATGCCCATGTCGGTGAGCAAGATGGGAGACGGCCTCAACGCGGTCATCGAACGGCGCCGCCCCTTCGTCGTCACCACCGACTACATCGGCCCCGACCGCCGCACGGGCGAGGAGCGCGAGGAGGAAGAGGAGGAAATCCCGGTCATCGCGGTGCCCAATGCCCTGCGCCGCAAGGCCACCGGGCAGCCCGACGAAGTGCCGGTCGAGGAGTGCCTGCGCCGGGTTCAGGAACAAAAGGTCGAACGCCACGCCTACCAGGTCGGCTACCTGACCAACATCATTCGCGAGCACTTCTCGGGCCAGACGCCGGACAAAGCCATAACGGCGCATATCGAGCGCCTGGGCTTCGTCGCCGCCGATCTGCGCCAGCGCATCGGTGACACCCGCTATCGCCACTAGGCCGATCTCTGCCAGACTATCGTCGGTGTTGCCGAGAACCTGGCGGCCAACCCGGGCGGCGTGGTCGATCGCGACCTTCAGTTGCTCGACCACCTTGCCACGGCCATCGAGTTGGCGGTGAATACCGATGACGACGCGACGCTGGAAGCGGCCGGCGAGATCTCCTCGGCCATCCGCCAAGCCCAGGGCTAGCGCGCCCAAGCCAGGCGCTGGCTGACCTGTGACTCGGGCGGTCGCGGACGCCAATCGTGGCTGGCGGCGAAATTGCGGAAAAGACTGGCCGGGCTGTCGTCCGGGCCGTTGTCCGGGCTTGGGCGCCAACAAAGCCCGAGCGTGCGGCCCATGGCGATGCCGCCCACCGGCAGCGCCACGACGCCAGGGGCGTGGAAGCTGTCGGGCATCAGGGCGACGCCGACACCGGCCGCCACCAGGTTCAGCACCCAGTCGTCCTGATCGCAGCGCTGCACGATGCGGGTGCGCACGCCATGGGCGTCGAACAGCCTGATCAGGTCGGCCAGATAGGGGCAGTGGCGGCGCAGCAGGAAGGGCTGGCGGTGCAGATCTGTCAGCGCCAGCGCCGGCTTGCGCGCCAAGCCATGGTCGGCCGCCGTCATTAGCACCAGCTTTTCGCGATAAAGCGCCAGGCTTGCAAAGCCCTGGTTTTCGAACCCGGCGCTGCGGCCGTCCTCCAGCGTCGTCAGGGCGAGCTCGATACGGCCCTGTTCGAGCCAGGCCAGCAGCTTCTCCGGCGCCGCGTCGCTCAGTTCGACGCTAACGTCGGCGTGGGACTTCCGGAAATCGGCCAGCAGCGCCGCCAGGCGGGCGACAGGGAGGGCACGCAGCGTGCCCAGGCCGAGGCGGCGTTCGGTAACGCCATGGCCAAGCTCGGCGCGGGCCAAGTTGCATTCCGCCACGATCACCCGGGCGTGGTCGAGGAAGCGGCCGCCGGCAGCCGTCAGGGTGGCGCGCCGGCCGCGTTCAAAGAGCCGCGCGCCCAGGTCCAGCTCAAGCTTGGCGATGCCGGCCGACAAGGTCGGCTGGGTGACGTGCACACGTTCGGCGGCGCGGGTGAAATTGCGCGTCTCGCTGACCGCCAGGAAATAGCGGATCTGGTAGAGATCCATTTATAGACAGTATCAATTATAGTTATCGAAACAAATGATTTTTTCTATAATCCCGGCCCGGCTAATATCATCCTTCCGCAGCACAGGATATCCGCCATGAGCGAGTTCGTGACCACCCACCTTGGCGTCGTCTATCCCTGGCAGCTCGATGCCATGGGTCACCTCAACGTGCAGTTCTGCGTCGCCAAATTCGACGAGGGCACCTGGAACATGTTCTTCGAATTGGGCCTGACGCCGGAGTATTTCGAGGGCGCCGGCTGCGCCATGGGGGCGGTGCAACAGAACATCACCTATCGGCGCGAGCTGCGAGCCGGCGAACTGGTCGAGATCGAAACCGGCGTGCTCGAGGTCGAGAGCCGCAAGATCCGTATCCTGCACCGCATGAGGCGACGCTCCGACGGCGAGGTAGCGGCCTGGTGCGATCTCCTGGGCGTTCACTTCGAGCGTCAGAGCAGCAAGTCCCGTCCCTTTCCCGAGGCCATCACCGCCCGCGCCAGCGAGCTGATCGTGGCCGACCCCCGAACCTGAAACCGCCCACCATCTGCCGGAATTCGTCATGCCTGTCCTCAGTCCCCGCGATCCCGATTTCGCCCGCCGCGTGGCTGCCAGCTTCGAGCGCCAGGCCTTCATGCGCCATATCGGCGCCGAGTTGGTAGCCGTCACCCCCGGCGCTTGCGAGATCGCCCTGCCCTACCGTCCCGAGCTTTGCCAGCAGCACGGCTTTTTCCACGGTGGCGTGGTCTCGACGCTGGCCGACAACGTATGCGGCTACGCTGCTTTCAGCCTGGCCGGGGCCGAGGATTCCATCCTCACCGTCGAGTTCAAGGTCAATATCCTGAGCCTCGGCCAGGGCGAGCGTCTGTTGGCGCGGGGGCAGGTGGTCAAGGCCGGCCGCACCCTGACCATCAGCGAGGCCCGGGTCTACAGCGTCGTCGAGGGCCAGGAGACGCTCTGCGCCGTGGCGCTGGAGACCCTGATGCCGCTGGCCGATCGGGCTGACGAACCGGCCACGGGGACAAAATCGGCGCAAGCCGCCTGAGGGCGTACCCGCCACCCTTCGCATTTGCCGCCAGCGCGGCTAGAGTCGCTACGGCCAAACCCTGGAGTTCGCCATGCTGCCCAATACGCTGCCCAGCCTCGACTTCAATCTCGGCGACAGCGCCGACCTGCTGCGCGATTCAGTGAGCAGTTTCGCCGCCGACCAGGTGGCGCCGCGGGCCGCGGAGATTGATCTTTCCAACGAGTTTCCGGCCGAGCTCTGGCCCGCCATGGGGGCGCTGGGGCTCTTGGGCATCACCGTCGATGAAGAATATGGCGGCGCCGGCATGGGTTATCTCGAGCACATCGTGGCCATGGAGGAGCTGAGCCGGGCCTCGGCCTCGGTGGGGCTGAGCTACGGGGCGCATTCCAACCTCTGCGTCAACCAGATCCGCCGCAACGGCAGCGCCGAACAGAAGCGCCGCTACCTGCCCAAGCTGATCTCCGGCGAACACGTCGGCGCCCTGGCCATGAGCGAGCCCGGTGCCGGCTCCGACGTGGTCAGCATGAAGCTGCGCGCCGACAAGCGCGGCGACCGCTATGTTCTCAACGGCAGCAAGATGTGGATCACCAACGGCCCCGACGCCGATGTTGCCGTGATCTACGCCAAGACCGACATGCAGGCCGGTCCCCACGGCATCACCGCCTTCCTGGTCGAGGGCTCGTTTGCCGGTTTTTCCAAGGCCCAGAAGCTCGACAAGCTGGGCATGCGCGGCTCCAACACCGGCGAGCTGGTGTTCGAGGATTGCGAGGTGCCGGCCGAAAACGTCATGGGCGGCGAGGGTGATGGCGTCAAGGTCTTGATGTCGGGGCTCGATTACGAACGCGCCGTGCTGGCGGCCGGGCCGCTGGGCATCATGCAGGCCTGCCTGGACGTGGTCGTGCCCTACATTCACGAGCGCGAGCAGTTCGGCCGGCCCATCGGCGAGTTCCAGCTGATGCAGGGCAAGCTGGCCGACATGTACACCACCATGAACGCCTGCCGGGCCTACGTTTACGCCGTTGGCCAGGCCTGCGACCGTGGCCAGACCACACGCAAGGATGCCGCCGGGGCCATCCTTTATGCCGCCGAGAAGGCGACCTGGATGGCGCTCGAGGCCATCCAGTGCCTGGGCGGCATGGGCTACGTCAGTGAAAGCCCCACAGGCCGGCTGTTGCGCGATGCCAAGCTCTACGAGATCGGCGCCGGGACCTCGGAAATCCGGCGTATGCTGATCGGCCGCGAGCTCTTTAACGAAACCGCCTGACGGAGAAAACAGTGAGTCTGAGCGAAGAGCAAACCATGATCCGCGACCTGGCCCGGGATTTCGCGCGCAATGAGCTGGCCCCGCATGCCGCCGAGTGGGACCGCACCGGGCATTTCCCCGAGGCCGAGATCACGCGGCTTGGCGAGCTCGGCCTGATGGGCATGTTGGTGCCCGAGGAATGGGGCGGCGCCGGCGCCGACCACGTCTCGCTGGCCCTGGTGATGGAGGAGATCGCGGCCGGTGATGCCGGCGTCTCGACGACCGTCAACATGCAGAACTGCGTCGTCACCAAGCCGGTCTACGAGTGGGGCAGCGAGGAACAGAAGCAGCGCTACCTGCGCCGGCTGGTCAGCGCCGAGCTGCGCGGCGCCTTCATGCTGACCGAGCCCCACACCGGCTCCGATGCCTCGGCCATCAAGACCCGGGCGCGGCTCGAGGGCAACAAATACGTGCTCAACGGCAACAAGCAGTTCATCACCTCGGGCACCACGGCGCACCTCGCCATCTGCTTCGCCGTGACCGACGAAAGTGCCGGCAAACGCGGCATCAGTGCCTTTCTGGTACCCACCGACGCACCCGGCTACAAGGTGTTGCGCACCGAGGTAAAGCTGGGCCAGAACAGCTCCGACACCTGCCAGGTGGCGCTCGAGGATCTCGAGCTGGGGCCCGACATGATGCTGGGCGAGCCGGGCCAGGGCTACCGCATTGCGCTGGCCAATTTGGAATGCGGCCGCATCGCCATCGCCGCCCAGGCGCTGGGCATCGCGCGGGCGGCCTATGAGGCGGCGCTCGAGTATGCCGGCGAGCGCGAAACCTTCGGCCAGGCCATTTTCGAGCATCAGGCGGTGGGCTTCAAACTGGCCGACATGGCGACGGAGCTGGAGGCGGCGCGGGCCCTGATCCACCATGCGGCGCGGCTCAGGGACGGCGGTCTGCCTTCCATCAAGGAGGCCTCGATGGCCAAGCTCTTTGCCTCCGAGATGGCTGAGAGGGTGTGCTCGGCGGCCATCCAGGTGCATGGCGGCTACGGCTATCTGCGGGACTTCCCGGTCGAGCGCCACTACCGCGATGTGCGCATCTGCCAGATCTACGAAGGCACCAGCGAGATCCAGCGCCTGGTCATTGCCCGGGCCATCCGGGAAGAATAGCGTAGCGCTTGTCTCACAATATCTTGGGGTAATGTGTTGGCGTACCACAAAATATTGTTGACAGTCCGCCGTCCAGCCCTTACAAGAGCGGCACAGGTGCAGAGACACGGGAACGCGTTGACCTGACGCTGACCGCCCGGCAACCAAAGACGCTTCGCGTCCCAGGGGCCGGGCGGTTTGCATTTGCGCCGCAACAGTGCAGCGGAAAGGCGGCGGGGGGAGGGGGGCCAAAATAGGTGAGAGGCGACAGGTGCTCAGACACGGGGTCGTTGCAACGTGCTCCGGAGAACACTCCTGACGCCTCTCCGGCCAGTCCACCCGAAGGCTTTCCAACCTAGCCACGCTACCCGAAGGCCTCGTGACCCGACCGATCCGCCCGAAGGCTTTTCGATCTGGCCGATCCGCCCGAAGACTTTTCGACCGGGCTGGTCCACCCGAAGGCTTTCCAACCTAGCCGATCCACCCGAAGGCTTTTCGGCTTGGCCGATCCACCCGAGGGTTTCTCGACCCGACCGATCCACCCGAGGGTTTCACGACCGGCACCGATCCAAATCCGAAGACCCATCACGGTGCAACTTCATACTCAGTTCTTTCGTTGGGAAGAGCAAGTCCAAAATAATGGCTGGCCGACATTTCTTGTGGATAACTTGTGGATAACTTTGTGGTATCTTGTGAGCATTGTGTTGTTTGTTCAAAGTGCAGAAATGACAGTAATATTGACGCTTTGCCGGACCGCCCTGTAGAGTCCGATTCGCGGTGGCCGCCGCGAGCAAATCCTTAACGGTGGAAGCAGCGATGGGCGGTTGGATCGAGACCTACCGGGGGGCAGTCTGGCCACGGGACTGCGATGTCGTCGAGCACATGACGATCTCGGCCTACGTCGAGCGCTTCGGCGATGCCAACCTGGCGCTGTTCGAGGCGGTGGGCATGGGATTGGGCTACATGGAGCGCGAGCGCCGGGCCTTGGCGGCGGTCGAAGCCAACGTGCAATTCCACCGTGAACTCAGGGTCGGCGACGTCATGCACGTGGAGGGCGGCATCACCGGCACGGAAGGCAAGATCGTTGGCATCGGTCATCGCTTGATCGATTCGGCGAACGGCGAGGTGGTGACGTCTTACCGGCAGAAATCGGTGCATTTCGACCTCGATGCCCGCAAGTCGGTGGCGCTGAGCGGCGATCGCCGGCGGGCCCTCGAGGCGGCCCGGGTCGAGTGGGCCGAGCCCTTGCCCCAAGTGCGTCCCTATCCCGCGGACGACACCGGCTTCTTCGCCACTGCCCGCGACACCGCCAAGCCCTGGGAAATAGACATCCTCGGGCACCTCAGCTTCCACTTTCATGTCCAGCGTTTTTCCATGGCGGCGGGCCAGGCCCTGGCCGCCATGGGCATGAACGGCGAATATCTGCGACACAGCCGCCACGGCATGTCGACCTTCGAGATCGAGCTCAAGTTCCTGCGCGAGGCTGGCGCCGGTGACCTGCTGAGCATCCGCAGCGGCCTCGTCCACCTGGGTGCCACCTCGTTCCGACTGGTCCACCACATGGTCAACGAACGCCTGGGCACGCTGGCCGCGGTGATGAGCCAGTTTGGCGTGCATCTGGACATGGATGCGCGCCGGCCGGCGCCTTTTCCGGCCGAACTGCGGGCGCGCTGCGAAGCGCTGCTGGTCGGCGCCTGAGAGCCGGATATGGTTGAAGCGGTCGAATGCGTGGTCGTGGGGGCCGGCGTGGTCGGCCTGGCGCTGGCTCGGGCGCTGGCCCGGCGCGGCCGCGAGGTCTTGGTGCTGGAGGCTGCCGCCGGCATCGGCAGCGCCACCTCCTCGCGCAACAGCGAGGTCATCCACGCCGGCATCTACTACCCCCGGGACAGTCTCAAGGCGCGGCTCTGCGTCGCCGGCAGGCAGGCGCTCTATCACTTTTGCCGCGACCGCGGCGTGCCGCACAAAAGGCTCGGCAAGCTCATCGTGGCCGGCCACGAGGATGAGTTCCAAGGGCTCGAACGTCTGCGCCAGTCGGCGCTCGGCAACGGCGTCGATGACCTGGTGTTCTTGCCCGCGGACGAAGCCCGGGCCTTGGAGCCCGAGCTAGCTTGCGCCGGCGCCCTGCTCTCGCCGTCGACCGGCATCATCGATGCCCATGCCCTGATGCTGGCGCTGCAGGCCGAGGCCGAGGCCGGTGGTGCCGTGATCGCCCTCAAGAGCCCGCTGCGGGGCGGCCAGGCGGGCGGCCAGGGTTTCTGCCTGCGCGTCGGCCTGGCTGATGGCAGCGACTATGCCCTGGACTGCCGCTTGCTGGTCAATTCCGCCGGTCTTCAGGCCCAAGAGGTCGCCGCCGGCCTGGCCGGGCTGCCGGCGACCAGCATTCCGCGGCGCCATCTCAACCGGGGCTGCTATTTCGCGCTACGTGGCGCCTCGCCCTTTCGCCACCTGATCTATCCCCTGCCGGGCAGCGCCAGTCTCGGCGTCCACCTGACCATCGACCTGGCCGGGCAGGCCCGCTTCGGCCCCGACCAGGAATGGATCGATAGCATCGACTACGAGGTCGACCCGGCCCGGGCCGAGGGCTTCTACGCCGCCATCCGCGGCTATTATCCGGCCCTGGCCGAGGGCGCGCTGAGCCCGGCCTACGCCGGTATCCGACCCAAGCTTCAGGCGCCCGGCGAAGCGGTGGCCGATTTCATCATCCAGGGTCCGGCCGAGCACGGTTTGGCCGGCCTGGTCAATCTCTACGGCATCGAATCGCCCGGCCTGACCGCGGCGCTGGCCATCGCCGACCATGCCGCGGAACTGGTGGGAACAGGGGTCTGATCGCTTGCGCCCCGGCCGGCCCATGGGATAGGTTGCCCGCCAGGTTATCCAGGATAAATGGATCATGAGAATCTGCCTCTTGATGGTGGCGCTGGTGCTGTTCGTGGCACGGCCGGCGGTGGCCGACGACTACGAGCAGTGGTTGAACGGGGCGACGGCGATCCGGCTCCCCAGCGAAGGTGAATGGCGGGTGCTGTTGGGTGCCGGTGGCGGTTTCACGCCCAACTATCCGGGCTCCGACGAATATGAGGTGGTGGCCCTGCCGCTGATCGACATCGAGTGGCGCGGCGCCGTCTTCCTCAGCACCCAGCGCGGCCTGGGCTACAACATGGTGCGCAAACGCGACACCATGGCCGGCCCGCGGCTGACCTGGGACCGGGGCCGGAATTCCGCCGACAACGCTACGCTGAGCGGCCTTCCGGACATCAAGGCCAGCCCCGAGCTGGGTCTTTTCTTCAAGCATTTCAGCGGCCCCTGGCGCTTCACCGGCGACATCCGCATGGGCCTTACCGACAAAGGCAACAACGGCGTCTCGGGATCGTTCGGCACCGCCCTCGGCGGCCGCCTGAGCGAGCGTGCCAGCCTCTTTCTCGGTGCCGACCTGCGCTGGGGCGGCAGCGACTACATGAACGCCTACTACGGCGTTTCAGCCAGCAATTCCGCCACCAACCTGGCGACCTTCAGTGCCAGCGCCGGGATACGCGACATAAGTGCCTTCGCCACCGCGGTCTACCTCTTCAGCCCGCAGCTCTACCTGGCCGCCGAAGGGCGGCTGCAGATGATCGTCAGCACGGCCGCCGAGAGCCCGTTGACCAAGGCCAGCGAGCTTCTCTTCGTCGGCACCACGGTGGGATATCTGTTCTGATCCAGCGGCGATTCGTTGCGTCGGGGAGTTCCGCCGGGGCCGAAAGTTAGGCCCCCGGGGAGCCTCGCGAACGATTCCTGCGAATCCCGTCGGCATCGTTTAAATAATTGAAAATAAGGATATTTTTTGCCTAAATAAACTATGTGGCGGGGTGGCGGCAACGTCCGGGGCGAAGCCTGAACGAAAGGGCCGGCCATGACCGTCATGAGCAATCGCGACTTTGCCGACCACCAAGAGGTGGTCTTCTTCAACGACGGCGAAAGCGGCCTCAGGGCCATCGTCACCATCCACGACACCACCCTGGGCCCAGCGCTCGGCGGCTGCCGCATGTGGCCCTACGCCAGCGAGGACGAAGCCCTCACCGACGTGCTGCGGCTGTCGCGCGGCATGACCTACAAGGCGGCCATGGCCGGCCTCGAACTGGGCGGCGGCAAGGCCGTCATCATCGGCGATCCCCGGCGCCACAAGACCACCGCCCTGTTGCGCCGTTTCGGCCGCTGCGTCGATACCCTGCAGGGGCGCTACATCACCGCCGAGGACGTCGGCACCTCGGTCGAGGACATGGATGTGGTGCGCCAGGTCACCGACCACGTGACCGGCCTCGGCGGCCTCAGCGGCGATCCTTCGCCGGCCACCGCCTGGGGCGTCTTCAGCGGCATCCGCGCCGCCGTGCGCCACCGCCTGGGCAGCGACGACCTCGGCGGCATCACGGTGGCGGTGCAGGGTTTCGGCCACGTCGGGCGTTGGCTTTGCCGCTATTTGCATGAGGCCGGGGCCAGGCTGCTGGTAGCCGATCTTCGCGACCAGGCGCTGGAGCAGGCGGTGGCCGAGTTCGGTGCCGAGATCGTACCCCTTGATCGGATCCTGGCGGCCCAGGCCGACGTGCTGGCGCCCTGCGCCCTGGGAGCGGTGTTCGACGACGTGACGATTCCCACCATCCGCGCCGGCATCGTCGCCGGGGCTGCCAACAACCAACTGTCCGAGCCGCGCCACGGCGAGATGCTGCACCGCCACGGCGTGCTCTATGCGCCCGATTACGTGGTCAATGCCGGTGGCGTCATCAACATCACCTACGAGCGCCCGATCTATGATCGCGAGGCCGCCTTCCGCCACATCGGCGGCATCTACGAGACGCTCACGGATCTTTGGCGCCGCGCCGAAAGGGCCGGGCTGGCGCCCGAGCAGATGGCCGACCGCATCGTCGAAGAACGTCTGGCCGCCAAGCGCGGCCTGCCGGCACAACTCGCCGCGGCGAGTTGATTCTTGTTGGACCCTCACCGGGCGGGCGCATCCGCGCCCTTGGCCTCCGGCTCCCGTTCCGGGGGCCGGCTTAGCGTCGTTGGCAAAGCGTGGTTTTTGCTGCTTGGTCTTTTATTGCAACGGGAGCGACCGCGACCCGCCGCTGCTGCGGCGCGCCCGCGCAGGCAGCGGACCGAAGGTCCGCCGCCGTGAGCGACAAAAACGTGAGCGGATCTCATCACCTGAGATCCGTTCAGGCGTCGTCCGAGAGCGACAGCAGGTCGGGGTTGCCGCCTGAGGCCGTGGTGTTGATGGAAATCGAACGCTCCTGTGCGAAGCGCAGCAGGTAGTGCGGCCCGCCGGCCTTGAAGCCGGTGCCCGAAAGGCCCAAGCCGCCGAAGGGTTGGACGCCGACCACGGCCCCCACCATGTTGCGGTTGACGTAGGTGTTGCCGGCCTGCACCAGGGCGTGGATGCGCCGGGCGAAGGCCTCGATGCGGCTGTGGATGCCCAGCGTCAGGCCATATCCCGTTCCGTTGATGGCCTGGCAGACCGCTTCGATGTCGTCGCTGCGGTAGCGCACCACGTGCAGGATGGGCCCGAAGACCTCGCGCTCCAGCACCTCGATACCGGGGATCTCAAAGGCCTGCGGCGGCACGAAAGTACCGTGTCGGCAGCTCGCCGGCAGGACCGAGCGGTAGAGCAGGGTGTGTTCGGCAGCCATGCGCGCGGCGTGGGATTCGAGGCTTTCTTGCGCCTCGGCATCGATGACCGGGCCGATGTCGGTCTCCAGCAGCGCCGGATCGCCGATCGCCAGCTCGGCCATGGCGCCCACCAGCATCTCGATGGTGGGTTCGGCGATTTCGTGCTGCAGATAGAGCACGCGTAGCGCCGAGCAGCGTTGGCCGGCGCTGTGGAAGGCCGATTGCACGACGTCGGCCACCACCTGTTCGGTCAGGGCCGATGAATCCACGATCATGGCGTTCTGGCCGCCGGTCTCGGCGATCAGCGGCACGATGGCTCCAGGGCGCCGGCTGAGGCTCTGGTTGACGGCGCGGGCGGTATCAACGGAGCCGGTGAAGGCTACGCCCCCGATGCGCTGGTCGGCCACCAGGCGGGCACCGACGGCTTCGCCCGGCCCCGGCAGCAGTTGCAGCACCCCGGCCGGCAGCCCGGCGCGCTCAATCAGGCTGAGCGCGAGCGCAGCGATCAGCGGCGTCTGCTCGGCCGGCTTGGCGATGACGGCGTTGCCGGCCGCCAGGGCGGCCGCGATCTGGCCCGTGAAGATGGCCAGCGGGAAGTTCCAGGGGCTGATGCAGAGGAATACCCCACGGCCCTGCAGTTCCAGCCGGTTATCCTCGCCGGTGGGGCCCGGCAAATCCCGCGGCACGAAGTCGCGGCGCGCCTGGGCGGCGTAGTAGCGGCAGAAATCGACGGCCTCGCGCACCTCGGCCAGGGCGTCGCCCAGCGTCTTGCCGGCTTCGCGCACGGCCAGCGCCATGAGTTCCGGAAGATGCGCCTCATAGGCCTCGGCGATGCCCTCGAGGATGGTGGCGCGGTGCTCCACCGGCGCCCTGGCCCAGGACGGCGCCGCCTGCCTGGCCCCTTCGAGCGCCGCTTCGACCTCGGCATCACCGGCTTCGACCACCGTGCCGACCTGGCGCTGGTGGTCGGCGGGATTCTTGACCGGCCGGGCCTCGCCGGCCGCGGCCTGGCCGCCGATCAGTGGGCCGGCCTGCCAGGGCCCGGTCAGGGCGGCCTGCAGGTCGCTGTCGAGCTGCGCCAGCACCAGGGGGTCGCTGAGATCGAGACCGCGCGAGTTCCGCCGCTCCTCGCCATAGAGCGCGGTGGGCAGCACGATGTGCGGATGGGGCCGTTCCTCGAGCCCCTCGAGGGCCGCGACGGGATCGCCGATGAGGTCATCGATCGGCGCCTCTTCGTCGACGATGCGGTTGACGAAGGAGGAATTGGCACCGTTCTCCAGCAGCCGGCGTACCAGGTAGGGCAAGAGCTCCTCGTGGCTGCCCACCGGGGCATAGACGCGGCAGCAGACGCCGTCGCCTTCCAGGGCGGCCCGGTAAAGCGCTTCCCCCATGCCGTGCAGGCGCTGGAATTCGTAATCCCGGCGATCGCCCGCCAAGGTGGTCACGGCGGCGATGGTGTGGGCGTTGTGGCTGGCGAACATGGCCCGGAAGGCCTCAGGCCGTTGCAGCACGTAACGGGCGCAGGCCAGGTAGGAAACATCGGTGGCCAGCTTGCGGCTGAACACCGGATAACCCTCGAGGCCGCGTTCCTGGGCGCGCTTGATTTCGGCATCCCAGTAGGCGCCCTTGACCAGGCGCACGGGCAGCGCCGTGCCGTGCAGGGTGGCCAGGTCGGCGAGCCAGGCAAAGAGCGGGAGCGCACGCTTGAGGTAACACTGTACGGCGATGCCGAAGCCGTCCCAGCCGGCCAGGGCGGGTGCTTGCAGCGCGGCCGCGAAAACGTCGAGCGTGAGGTCCAGGAGCTCGGCTTCCTCGGCATCGATGGTGATGCCGACATGGACGGCGCGGGCCTGGCTGGCCAGCGCTACCAGCTGCGGCACCAGTTCGTCGAGCACCCGGCGGCGCTGGGCGAAGGCGAAGCGGGGATGCAGGGCCGAGAGCTTGAGGGAAAGGCCGGGCCGGGCCAGCACGTCGTCACCGTCGGCTGTTATGGCCCCGACCACGTTGATGGCCTGGGTGCAGCGCTCGACATGGTGGGCGGCATCGGCGGCTGTCAGGGCGGCTTCGCCCAGCATGTCGAAGGAATAGCGTTCATAAGGTGCGGCTTCGTCGCCGGCCCGGGCTACGGCTTCCTCGATGCTGCGGCCAATGACGAACTGGCGGGCCATGATGCGCATGGCCTGGAGCATGGCCTGGCGGATCAGCGGCTCGCCGCTGCGTGAAATCAGGTGGCGGAAAAAGGCCCCTAAATCGTGCCCCTGTGCGGCCTCGAATTCGATCACCCGGCCGGTCAGCATCAGGCCCCAGGTGCCGGCGTTGACAAACAGCGAATCGCTCCGGCCCAGGTGGCTGAGCCAGTCGGCGCCGCCGAGCTTGTCGCGGATCAGGCGGTTGGCGGTAGCGGCATCGGGAATGCGCAGCAGCGCCTCGGCCAGGCACATCAGCACCACGCCTTCGTGGCTGGAAAGCCCGTACTCGTGCAGAAAGGCGTCCAGGCCGCCGCTGGCCCGACGTTCCTCGCGTACCGCCCGCACCAGGCGCCGGGCCAGGCTCTCGGTCCGACTCTGCTGCTCAGGCGACGGCCTAGCGGCCGCCAACAGGGCTTCGAGGGTGGCGCTTTCGTCGGCCCGGTAGGCCGCCGTCACGGTCGTTCGCGAGTCGCTGTAGTCCGGTCCCTCGTCGGCAAAGATCATGTTCTAGATGTAGGCTCGTGCGAGCCTTCACTCAAGCTTTTGCGGGCTAGAGCATTTCAAGGTTGCGCCGTTACGCTTTAGGCGGCGACCGCCGCCCGCCGGTCGTCCGGCGCGCCCGCGCAGGCGCGGACCTTCAGGTCCGCTGCCGTGAGCGAAAAAAACCTAGAGTGGATCTCATCAAATGAGATCCACTCTAGAGCAGCCCAAGTTCCCGGAGGTTGTCGGCCAACTCCGGCGGCAGTTCGTGGCTCGGGTCGTTGCTGGCCAAGTCGGGCGGGGTGTCGGCGGCCTCGAGGTAGCGCCAACCCTGGTGCGGCCGTCGGGGCTGGGGTTCGGTGCGAATGTTTTGCGGACTGAGCACCAGTTCGCAACGCCGCACGCCGTCGGCGTCGACGATGCGCTCGATGCCGACGATGGGCTGGCGCACCCTGACGAAGCGCTTGATGATCCAATAGAGCGAGCCGCCAGCGAGGATCTCGGCGGCGCGGCGCGGGGTGTGGCGGGTGCGGTGCACCAGACGGGGCTCGCGGCCCTGGCGCCGGGCCTCGGCCAGGCGGGCCGCCTGGAGCCGTTCGAGCTCCGAGACGTGGTCGATGCCGACACACATTTTTAGCAGATTGAGTGCCATCGCCCCGAGCGCCGAACCCCGTCTTGCAAGCTGCCCATAGATACACCAGCAAGCGCCGGCGGCGCCACCCTGAAAACTTCTACTTAATCCGGGTCGACGAGCGCTAGAACACGGGGCGGCCCACCTGCTCGATGGCCTCGGGTTGCCATTCGTGGCGGCGTTCGCGTTTGGCCACCTCTTGGTGCCGGCGCCGGCGGTCCGGCCCCTTGAAGTCGCCCCTGCTGACAAAGGCGCGCGGCGCCGCCGTTATCGCCACGATGCGGCGGTAGAGCTGCATCGGTGTGAAGGGTTTGGCCAGCACCTCGGTGGCGCCGGCGTCGCGGGCCGCGGCGATATTTTCCGTCTCGGTATGGCCGGTGGTCATGATGACCGGCACCAGCGAGCGCTGGCGCAGTCTGAGCCGGCGCAGCTCGCGCACGAAGTCGAGCCCGTCCATGGGTGTCATGCAGAGGTCGCAGATGATCATGTGGACCGGTATGAGGCGCAGGATTTCCAGGGCCTCGGCGCCGTCCGCGGCCCGCTTGACGCGGCGCACGCCGAGCATGGTGACGAGCTTCTCCAGCAGGCGCAATTCGTCGGGATCGTCGTCGATGATCAGGAAGGTCAGGCGTTCGAGGTGGTGAAAGGCCATGGCGGTTTGTTTACACGATTTGGGTTGCCAAATCGTAAAACCGCTGCGCCGGCAGGATCAAAAGGGTCCCGTCTACCAGGCCCGCTCCTGGCCGTCATAGTTGAGGAAGCGCCCGCTTTGGCCCGGCCCCAGGCCGGCGATGGTGCGGCTGAGCGCGCTGACGCTTTGCTCCGGCGTCAGCGTCGCGCCAGCCCCGCCCATGTCGGTGCTGACCCAGCCCGGGTGCATGGCGACGCAGGTGATGGCGCGGTCCTTGAGTTCGAAAGCGAGGTCCCGAACCACCATGTTCAGGGCCGCCTTGGAAGTGCGGTAAATGACTTGGCCGCCGTAGGTCTCGCTTAGCGATCCCATGCCGCTGGAGATCGTCACGATGAGCTTTTGCTGGCCCGCCGCGACGGCGTCGGTGAAGGCCTCGGCCACCCGCATGGGTCCCAGCACGTTGATCTCCAGGCAGCGTTGCCAGGCCTGGTAGTCCATGGCGCCGAGGCGCGAGGCGCGGTCGCCGACGACGCCGGCATTGTTGAGCAAAAGATCCAGCGGCCGGTCGCCGTGGGCCGCTGCCGCGGCGGCCACGCTGGCGCCGTCGGCGACGTCGAGGGCCTGGATCTCAAAGCGATCCTGGTGCTCGGCCGCCAGCCGCCCGAGCGCGCCGGCCCGGGCCCCTTCGGCATCGCGGCAGGTGGCGAAAACCTGCCAGCCGGCGGCGGCGTATTGGCGGCAGAATTCAAGGCCGAGGCCGCGGTTGGCACCGGTAATCAGGACGCTGGGCATGGCCCGAGAGTAGCCCGGATGCCCAGCCGGCGGCAAATTGCCTGCTGCCGCGGGGCGGCCGGGCGCGCTAAGGTGGGGTTCGGAATTCGCCTCGGAGGGTTGCCATGCAGCTCGAAGGTTCCTGCCATTGCGGCGCCGTACGGTTTTCGCTGCTGACAAGGACGCCTTATCCCTACATGCGCTGCTATTGCTCGATCTGCCGCAAGACGGCGGGCGGTGGCGGCTATGCCATCAACCTGATGGGCCGGGCCGAGACGCTGGAGGTGGCGGGCGGGGCCGAGATCACGGTCTACCGGGTGCGGCGCGGACCGGGTTATGCCGATAAGGCGCGCAGTCCGGCGCGGCGCCATTTCTGCCGCCACTGCGGCAGCGCGCTGTGGGCCTCGGATCCGCGCTGGCCCGAACTCGTGCATCCCTTTGCCTCGGCCATCGATTCGCCGCTGCCCCGGCCGCCGGCCCACGTCAACCTGATGCTCGACCACGCCGCCGGCTGGGTCGAACAGCCGGCCGGTGAGGGCGAAACCAACTATCCCGAATACCCCGAGCTCTCGATCGAGGAATGGCACCGCCGCCAGGGTCTGCTGCAGGACGAGTCGAAAAGCTGAGCGCCCGCCCCTATGGCTGGCCACAGTGCGCCAGCCCGGGGAGTTCGCCATGACGCTCAGCGCCAAGACCTGCCTGCCCTGCCGGGGGCGGCATAGCGTCGATCCCAATGTGTGGTTTTTTCTGCTTGGTCTTGGCGCAACGGGAGCGACCGCGACCCGCCGCCCCTGCGGCCCCCCCGCGGAGGCAGCGGACCAAAGGTCCGCCGCCGTGAGCGATAAGAAACTAGAGCGGATCTCAGATATGAGATCCGCTCTAGTACTACACGAAGTCGCTTACGAAGGCATTGCTCTGGCGTTCGGCGCCGAAGGTCGAGGCTGGGCCGTGGCCGGAGATGAAGGTGACGTCGTTGCCCAGCGGCCAGAGTTTTTCGCGGATCGAGCTGATCAGGGCGGCGTGGTCGCCGCCCGGCAGATCGGTGCGCCCGACCGAGCCGTTGAACAGCACGTCACCGACGAAGGCAAGTTCGGCCTGGGCGGCGAAATAGACCACGTGGCCCGGCGTATGGCCGGGGCAGTGCAACACATCCAGCTCGATCTCGCCCACCGTCACACGATCGCCGGCCTCGAGCCAGCGTTCGGGCTCGAAGGCGATGGCGCCGGCCAGGCCGAACTGGGCGCCCTGCTTGGATATGTTTTCGATGAGAAACCGGTCACTCTCATGCGGGCCCTCGATGGGCACGCCCAGCCGCTCGGCCAGCGCCGCGGCGCCGCCGGCGTGGTCGATGTGGCCGTGGGTGATGAGCAGGCGCTCGATCTCGATGCCGTGTTCCTGGGCCGCCGCGACGATCTGCTCGACGTCGCCGCCGGGGTCGATGGCGGCACCTTTGCCGGTTTGCTGGCACCACAGCAGCGAGCAATTCTGCTGGAACGGCGTGACAGGGACGACGACGACCTTCAGTTCAGGATCCATGGCGTTACTCCGGCAAGAGGTAGCGCCAGGACCGGCCCCAGCGGTTTTCCCCGATATTCTCCGGGGCATTCCCATAAGCCATGCCGCCGCCTACGGCAAGCCGAAGCGTTGCCTGATAGTTTTTTTGTCGCTCACGGCGGC
>PVBE010636995.1_pt1 | contig 45224 bp, 49 predicted proteins | sample 1631181 | NCBI WGS metagenome assembly PVBE01 (sample SAMN08397723, study PRJNA350692) | Marine metagenome, whole genome shotgun sequencing project. | isolation source: water | place: Pacific Ocean | collected 2012-04
TCATCGTGCTTCTTGCTGCTGGAGTTGTTGCCGCGTGGAATACGATGTTTCGTTCGCAAGGGGTTCGGAAAGGCGCTCCCCTTTTGATTCAAGCGATTGCTAAAGGGAAGCAACTTTCGGCCAATCAAAGGGTCGTTCATTTCCTCGTGATGGGGAATGATGCTGATGGAGGTTGGATCCAGATTCATATCGATGCGAATGGGGATGGGAAATTCCAAGGGGATAATGATTACTCTACTCCTGATCCCGATCCGGCGATTGAGCAGAATCTAATACAACTTCCAAAAAACTGTTTGTTCATGGTTACCAACAACGGGATTAAGAAATATCCGGATTGGATGGGCTTTAACCCGAGCGGATATATTATTTTCCCTCCTGGTTTTCAAGAAGTTCAAGCGGGAACCTTTGACGGGATGATGGCCTCTAGTGCGCCTACGGCGATCGGAGATATCATCTTGGAGGCGAAGGGAAAGGATATGAAACTCTGTATCGATCTCGATCGAGCGGCGGGCAAGGTCCGACGGCACGAGTTCCTGGCGCAATAGGAGACCGAATGGGAATGAATCGGAAAGCGGAAAAGGGATTGACCCTGGTGGAAATCCTGTTGGCTCTCATTGTTATGGTCATTGGTCTTGCGGGGATCCTTGCCTTGTTCCCGGTGGCTCTTCAGGCATCCAAAGAGTCTTTTGAAGATACCCACTCTGCCATTATGGCGGAATCGTTGGCGAACGGTTTGAATAATGCGATTCGTTTTGCGCAACCCGATGCCAGCGGTTCGTTTTATGAAGCGGTCCTTACTCACGATCTTGAATACAATGGTGAGAAGTCGAAGACTAAATTCAAGCTGCCGAAGTTGGATGAAGAGTGGATCTGGTATCCCGGTCCTTCCACGATTCCTGTGGGGGGGTCTTATGACCCGGAATCCAGTTCTCTTGCGGCGTACCGCTTTGGGGGAGACGATTGGGCCTTTTCTGCGGTAAAGACGGTTCAGGATACGAATGACGCCTCGGACCCTTATCGCCAGTTTGGCTTTGCCTTTCGTGTTCGGAAGGTGAATACATTGGAGCATATGATCGGGCAGCCGATGCCGGGAGGGGGGTCTTATACCGAAGCTGACCTTGATCCTCTGGTAAAGTTTTATGAGTTTGAAATTTATATCTTCCGTATGGTCACCATTGCTGCGGGTGGGGGAGGAACTTCCACTACGGCAGGGGTTGATGAAAAGCGGCTTAAGGCACGTGTCTCTAGCCGCGTGAGCCTAAAGTAAGGAGATCCTCATGGCTCGTCGTGGGTTTACCCTGGTTGAACTTCTGATCTGCATCATTTTGATGATGATCCTTCTTTCTGCCGTAACGATGGTGTTCGTGAATACGACAGAAATGGTTACGACAACAGAGGCGCGAACGGCCGTCTATACGAATGCCCGCTATGCCCTCGATACAATGGAAGTCGATCTGAAGGGGTGTCTTCCTTTTAATTCCGGACAACAACGGTTCATTCTGGATAATGGGAATGCGGCTGGTCCGGGAAATGCGCCCTCCTACAATGCGGGGACGGGGCAACATATTGGAAATGCGGCCGACCGTTTAATTTTCCGTACGACCTCTACTGTGGGGGATACCCTCCAGACTGTAGAAGTCGAGTATGCTCTTATTTCAGGTGCGAAAGCTCTGGGGACTCCAGGGGGGACTCTTCCGGGAACGAATATTGTTTCAGGAGACCCTGGAAAGGGGCAGACGGTCGGTCAGGCCGGGGCACCTCGCCCTCTCTTTACTCTGGTACGACGTGTTCGTGCCGCGGATAACAGCGGCATTTATACTCTTCCGGCAAAAGATAAAGATAATAATGTAATCTACGATTCCGAGCTTTGTCGATTTGTGATCAGTTTCAATATCGAATATCTCGCCAACGACCAGACTCTGTCTCAGTTGGAGCCGAGCCCTTGTCCCAGTAGTCCTGCCTGGGGAGGTGCCGGAGGGGATGACCCTCTTGGGAATGGAGCGGGTCCAAACGATACAGGAAGTGCTCCTTACCGGGTTCCCTATGTTCGTATCACGATTGTCATTGTGGATGACGCTGCGGAAAGGCAGGAGCGAGCCATTCTCAAGACGATCAGTATCCCAATGGGGTAATCCTGGTTGCACGACTGCAGGGGTTTTTCAAGAGAAGTCATGTCACGCCATATCTTTGTATCCGATACTCATGTTCATCCCGGGCTTCCGGGGGGAAGTCACTCTTTCCTCGACTTTCTCAGGGGGCCCTGCCGGAAGGCCGATGTTGTTTGGCTGCTCGGTGACATCTTTGATTATTGGACCGGTCCGAAACAGGTGAAGGGTTCTGACTATCCCCAACTTTTGGATGCCCTGAGAGAGGTAACGGCGGGTGGGGTTCGCGTAGAATTTATTCATGGCAATCGTGACTACCTTGTAGGGCGTCCTTTTGAGAAGAGGACCGGGGTGCATGTTCTTGGTTCTTCTCATACGATTACGCTTGGAGGGCGGCAGGTATATTTGGCCCATGGAGATTTCATCTATAACCGAAATTCAAAGTATACCGCCTATCGTCATGTCATGAATTTTCCGCTTCTGCGTCATGCCGTTCGTTCGATTCCGGCATCGTGTAGCGGGTGGTTGGCGCGCCGATTTCAGAAGGTTTCCCGGAAAACAACCCCCGTGGTGACCTGGAGCGGAAAAGAAGTCCTGGAAGAGGCTCGTCCCTTATTTCTTCGTGGGATCGACACGGTTGTTTGCGGGCATATTCACCTTCCTCAGCATCAGGTCCTGGATCAGCCAGGGGGGGGGAAAGAGGTATACATTCTCGGTGACTGGGACGGGGGATCGACCCATTACCTGGAGTACGATGGAGAGTTTCGGTTTCAGCCCTGGGTTTAGCTTTCGCAGGGATTCCCGATTCGATCTTCCTCGTACTCAAAATGTTTGCCACATCGCCGGCAGGAACAACGGTTTATCACATGTCCTGTTACCTCGCCGGGCGCGCGGCGATAGGTGAGGAAGTCAAACGATTGACATCCCGGACAAAGAACTGTAACCCGGCGAGAAAGTTTTGCCTTCTGCATTTGCCACCCCCATGAAGAGATCTATACCCTAATTGCTGTTGAGGGTCAGGAGTGATTCAAGAGAACCCTCCTGACATCGAAGGCCGGCCCAACGACCTCCGGACGTCTCCTCAAAAATCAATTCGGCAGATACAGAGAATTTCTGATCCCCTGATTGCCATGTGGCTCTGATTTCTTCCTTCCCGTGTTTCTTGAGGAAAGGGGAAAAGGTTTCTGGTGGGGCTTCCAAAAGAAGCGCTTTGGAGGAGGCCCGGACGGCCTTACAGAGAAGTCGGTCGGACCCAACGGAAAGGTCGACGGGGATCGTAAACCGGCCCCAATCCCTGGAAAATTCTTTTTCCAAAATTTCCATTACGCGTTCAAATTGTAGGGGACTAAAAGGAGCTTTGATATGTGCGCGTACGGAGTATCTTGTTTCGATTTGCTTATGTGTTCCGATATGAATAGCGGCTACATGGGAGAAATCGGTGCGGAGTAGTTCTGCGATTGAATCGGGAGCGGGTTGGTTACAAAGGAGGAGTGTGTCAAAAAGGACCGACCCCAATTTCTTTTGAACGTCGTCTTCTGATAGCGCGATGGAGACACGGTGACCCCGTGCAAGGAGGAATGCTTTGGTAAGAGTTGCGAGGGTGCAACCCGGATCATATATCAACGCATTCATTCGCTAGTGGTATCGACAAGAAATCATTCCATCTAAAAGGAAAAATATAAAAATTAATGAAAAAGTTTCTTTTGTCTCGTTTGTGAAGTGTTCCACTATATGTAGTGCATTGCCCTTTATATTGGTACTAGTGAGAGCGTTGGTCCCTCTATGGATGGCTCTAGAATGCGCCTGGAGTGTATTAGCCGGGGATTTCTGCTTGACTGTGATTGGGTGACGGGGCTATATTTATTCCAACGCTGACAGCCAAAAAATGTCAGCGCTTCTTTTTAAAGCGGAAGTGGAGTGAAATAGAGGGAAGTGGAGGAAAATCCCTAATGTTCCTGGGTGAATTTACACATACGTTGGATGACAAAAATCGGATTACCGTTCCGGTCAAGTTTCGGACATTCCTGTCTGAAGGGCAAGACCGGGAGGGATTCTTCATGATTGTCAGCCCGAACCCAGAAGAACGCTCCCTTCGCATGTACACCATGAGTGCCTGGCGGCGTGTTTCCGAACAGCTTCGCAAGGATGCCGATGGTTCCGAAGATCCTGCCCGAACGCTCCGCTTCTTTGCTGCCCGGGGAGAGTTCTCTCCCATGGACAGCCAGAGCCGCCTGGTCATTCCGCAGAAGTTGCTCGACTTTGCCGGTCTCAGTAAAGAGGTTGTTCTCGTCGGAAACTTTGAGTGGATCGAAGTCTGGAACATTGAGGACTATCATGAAGAAGCGGAAAAGTTGAGTCAAGCACCTGTCGATAGAAAACGAGCCTTGTGGCCCGAAGAAAAGAATAATTTGTAACAGTGGTTTTTGCCAGAATCTTTGGAGAGGTTTTGGCTCGGTGGTTGGAGAGAGAGAGATGGAATGGGGAGATGAGGGACGAGACTCCATGGATGTCGTGCGTGATTTCCTGACGAACCTGGGTGGGCGTACGCCTACTCGTGGGGAAGTTCAGAAGATCGGGTCGAATCTGGAAGAGTTGGAGTCCCGCGTACTACGTCTGAGGAAGTTGGCACCTGCGTACCGGAAGCTGGATTTGAGCAAGGATGTTCGTGTCCTCCTTCGAATCCTTCGGTCGAAGTCCGGTGGACTTCGAAGCGCAGCCAGCTTTCTTTGATCCTGGTTCTGTTGTAAGCAGTTGGGTTGTGTGGTTTAGGGAGTAGCGAATTGTGTCGTGAGGAGAGGGGGTTTCCGGCGTGTGCATGGATAGGAGAGGGGAGATCGTCGGTCGTCATCGGTTCTCACGGCATTATTCGCTGCTCAGGGGTGCCTCGGTTTTCTTCTGAGGTCGGCGGTGCATAAGTCTGTTCTTTTACAAGAAGCCTTGGAGTGGCTATCGCCTCATCCAGGGGGTGTGTTTGTTGATGGGACGCTCGGTCTGGGCGGGCATTCAGAAGGAATCTTGAAGGCGAGCTCGGGGAAAGCTCGACTGTTTGGATTCGATCTGGATGCGGACGTTCTTGCTCGAGCCGAAAATCGACTTCGGGATTATTCCGATTCCGTGGAATTTGTTCATTCGAACTTTGATACGATTCCACCATACCTTCAGGAGCGATCCGTATTCGCGAACGGAATTCTTCTCGATCTGGGAGTGAACTCATTACAGTTTGATCTCCCGGAGCGGGGATTCAGTTTCCGTGAAGAGGGGCCACTCGACATGCGAATGGATCGTAATCAGTCGACCACGGCTGCGGAACTTTTATCTGAGTTGCCGCAGGAGGAACTCGAGCAGGTCTTTCGTGAGTATGGGGAGGAGCGGTTTTCCCGAAAAGTCGCCCGCGCGATCGTCCAGGATCGTCCTCGTCAGTTTGAATCAACGAAAGATTTTGCAGATTTCCTTTGTCGGGTGATTCCCCGAAGGGGGCGGATTCATCCCGCTACCAGGATCTTTCAGGCCCTTCGTATAAAAGTGAATCGGGAGCTGGAAAGCCTCAAGAACTTTCTCAACTCTTTCGATAATGTCTTATGCGGGGGTGGCAAGGTTGTCATTATCTCCTTTCATTCCCTGGAAGATCGAATGGTGAAGTGGTCTTTCCGCGAAAAGGCCGCCGCCGGGCAGGGCAGGATTCTGACCAAGAAACCTGTTGTGCCGACGGAAGAAGAGATTTCGGAGAATCCGAGGGCGCGAAGCGCGAAACTTCGGGTGTTCGAGAAACTGGAGTAAAGAGAGTGGGGCCGGCCTGGCCCTGGAGTAGAGAGAGAGCCCGGGATGTCCCGGGGTTGTTTCGAGGGGAATGTAGTGACGGCAGTACGTATATTGTTAATGATCGGCTTGCTGGCAAATGTAGGTTTATTGTCGGTAACGCATCACGTCCGAAATACACGTCTACGATATGAAGTAGGACGAGAACAGGCTCGGATCCGGCAACAAATCCTCGAAAACAGATCCCTTCTTCTCCAGGTTGCGGAGCAAAGGCAGGCATCCCGGTTGATTCTAAAAGCGGAAAAACTTGGGATTGTGGTGCAACCGGTCGAAACGAAGTCGTTTCGACTGGCGCAACGGAGGTAAAGGATGGGCCCGAAAAAGGGTAGCATCCAGATGCAGGATCGATTTTCTTCCCAGGTGCGGAAGAGAGCGGGGGTTGTGTTTTCTTCCCTGCTCCTGCTTTTTGGCTTCCTGGCGTTGCGCCTGTATGCAATTCAGATCGAGAAACACTCCGATCATCTGAAAAGGAAGGATGATCAATCAAATTCATATGTGGATCGGACTCATCCTCGCGGCATGATCCTGGATCGCGATGATCGGGTGCTGGCGCTTTCCATTTCCGTTCCCTCTGTCTGGGCCGATCCCGGTCGAGTGACGCCGGAAATGATTCTGGATCTTTCCGATGCGCTCCAATTAGATGCGGATAAACTTGCTCAAACGCTCTCTCCTCGGAGAGTTGGCGTTTCCTCCCCGCGGCGGTTTGCGTGGGTGAAACGGGAAGTCTCTCTGGTGGAAAGCAATCGAGTAGAGAACCTTCTTGAGAAATATGGGGTTCGTCGGGGTGCCTTTGGTCTCCGTTCGGAGTATGTTCGGCGATACCCGGAGGGTTCTCTTGCCTCTCATGTTCTTGGTTTTGCAAGTGATTCGTCCGGGGGGGAGGGGGTCGAGCGTATCATGCATGACCTTCTTCAAGGGGGAGTGATTCGACAGGATGTCCGGGTGGATGGAAAACGGCGTATTGTCGGGGGTCGGGCTTCCGAGGTCGGTCTTGCAAAAGTATCCCTGACGATCGTTTCTGAAATCCAGGATATCGTGGAAGAAGAGTTACTTCTGGCTTTTGAAGCGCACCAACCAAAATGGGCTACGGCGGTGGTGATGCAGCCTTCCACCGGAGCGATTCTGGCGTTGGCAAATCTTCCGTCGTTTGATTCAAATCGTCCCGGGGAAAGTCCCCCCGGGGATAGAAGAAATCGTGCCCTTACGGATCCTTATCCTCCTGGATCGACGATGAAAGTGATTATTTCAGCGGGAGCTCTGGAAGAGGGGAAGGTTTCTCCTTCTACCGTGTTTGATTGTGAATCCGGTCTTTGGCGGTACCGGGGTCGAACGCTTCATGATCACCATCCCTATGAGAAGCTGACTCTGACGGAGGTCTTGCTGAAGTCCTCCAATATTGGCGCTGCAAAATTGGGAGCCCTTTTTCTTGGGAAGAAGGGACTGGACCATTGGATCCGGAAATTTGGTTTTGGGGCGAAGACCGGAATTGATCTTCCTGCGGAGAATGGGGGCGTCTTTCGACCCATGGAGGAGTGGACTTCTTATAGTTTGACGTCCCTCCCTATTGGGCAGGAGATATCGGTGACCCCTGTTCAGTTGGTGAATGCCATGTCGGTCATTGCAAATGGGGGCTGGTTGATGCGTCCCCGGGTGGTTCGACGCGTTATCCGGGAAGATGGAACTATTTTGAGGGACTCTCCCGCAGTTCGTGTTCGACGGGTTATTTCGGAGACGACCGCAAGGAAAATGAGAAAAATCCTCTCCCTGGTCGTCAAAGAAGGCACGGGCCGACGGGCTCAGGTGGAAGGAGTCCCGGTCGGGGGAAAGACGGGAACGACGGAATTAATTGACCGGCATGGAACAAAATATGCCTGGGTGGCTTCCTTTGCGGGGTTTGCTCCGGTGGAGGATCCCCGCCTTTGTATTGCGGTCATTCTGGCGGAGCCGGCCGGGGAAGAACATTCTGGGGGGAAAGTGGCGGCTCCGGTGGTCGGAAACATACTTCGCAGGGCTCTGGTCTTTGCACATTAGTGGTCGTACAGGAGAGAGAGGGGAAAAAGATGCATTGTAAATTGAGCCAATTGTTGGATGTCGTTCCCGGAAGAAGGCTTCATTTTAAAGAAGCTGAAATTCGTGGGATTTCATGCGATTCTCGTCGAATCAAACGGGGCTTCCTGTTCGTGGCTATTTCGGGAGCTTCTACGAATGGATCACGATTTGTTCATGAGGCGATTGAGCGGGGGGCGGCAGCGATTGTTTGCGAAGAACCTCCCACCGAAGAATTCAACCGCCCTTTCTATATTGTGTCGGATGCTCGCAAAGCGCTCGCTGATTTGGCAAGCCGGTTTTATTCTGAGCCTTCCGATCGCTTGAATGTAATCGGGATTACCGGAACCAATGGCAAGTCGACAACCGGGTTGTTGATTCGGTCGATCTTGACGGCGGCCCGGGAAAAATCAGGAATTTTAGGAACGATTCGATACGAGCTTGGCTCTCGATCTCTCAGTGCTCCGATGACCACACCTCCTGCCGATGATTTGCAGGAATATCTTTGGGAAATGGCAAATGCGGGTTGTCGGTCCGCCGTAATGGAGGTCTCTTCTCATGCTCTTTCCCAGGACCGGGTTCGAGGGGTTCATTTTGCGGTTGGGATCTTTACCAACCTGACGAGAGACCATCTCGACTATCATTCCTCCTTCGAGGAATACCGGGATGCAAAAGGTCGACTTTTCCGGGATCTATCCTCCCGTTCGATTGCTGTTTTGAATGTGGATGACCCGGCAAGCGAAGTCTATGCGAAACAGACAAAGGGGATCCTTGTTCGTTATGGCTTGGATCAGGAGGCGGAAGTGACCGCCGATATAGATCTTCTTGATATCGGAGGATGCCGCTTTCAACTCTGTCTGGGAGAGGAGAGGGTTCCCGTAGTTTCTCGTCTGATTGGCCGGCACAACATTTACAACATGCTCGCCGCGGCCGCCACCTGTTGGAAAATGGGATACGATATCGAAGCCATTCGAATCGGTTTGGAAAGTGTTGCCTCCGTTCCCGGAAGGCTTCAGGCGGTAGAGGCGGGGCAGAATTTCAATGTCTTCATCGACTACGCACATACCGATGATGCCATGGAAAATGTTCTTTCTTCGCTTCGTCCGATTTGTGCGGGAAGATTGATCGTTGTATTCGGTTGTGGAGGCGATCGGGATCGAGGGAAGCGGCCCAGGATGGGACGGATTGCGGATCAACTGGCCGATCAACTCGTTTTGACGAGTGATAACCCTCGTACAGAGGAACCGCTCGAGATTATTCGGGAGATCTCCTCTGGGGTGACTTCGATGAACTATTTGATTGAGCCGGATCGAAGAGCCGCAATTCGTCTGGCGGTATCGATGGCACGTAAAGGGGATCTGGTTCTTGTGGCCGGAAAAGGGCACGAAAGTGTACAGGTGATCGGGACAGAGGTTCGGCCTTTTGATGATCTTCGTGTGACGAAAGAGGTGTTATCGGGATTGATCAGAAAATTAAGGAAATCTTCATAAGGGTTTTGTTTGCGGAAACCTTTTTGGGTTCCTGGAAAGGGGATCCCATTTACGGATTTTAGAGAGAGGGGAAGAAGGATGTTGGATTCAATTCAGGTCTACGGAGAGTTTCGCCTGAAATCAACGACGGCGCGACGTGTCTTTAATGTTGTTCAAGAACTCGTCAACAATGGGGTGGGTAAGGAACTCTCCCATGTAGATGAGAGTTGTACTTTGTGCCGATCTCAGGGGAGGGCCAGCGATGTATCTCGGGCAGATCGCACAGGCAGTGAATGGGTCGCTTGATCGCTCTGTAAATGGAGAGCGGGTTTTTGGAGTCTCCACCGATTCACGTACGGTGAAAAAAGGGGAGGTCTTCGTCGCTCTGCACGGTCCCAATTTTGACGGGCATGGTTTCCTGGCGGATGTTTTCCGCCAGGGAGCTCTTGCCGCTGTGGTGGACCGATCGGTAGAGGGAACAGAGGGCCCCCTCATTCAAGTTCCCGATACCCTTCAGGCCCTGGGGGATCTTGCTTCCGCCTGGAGAATGATGTTGCCTTCTCGCGTGATTGGGGTGACGGGAACCAATGGGAAGACAACAACGCAGGCGATGATCTCCTGGATTCTTGCAGAGAAGGGATCTCTTGTCAGGCCACCGGGGAGTTTTAACAACCATGTGGGGCTTCCTCGGACGATCCTGTCGGCTCCCCCCAGGACGGATTATCTTGTTTTGGAATTGGGATCGAATCACCGGGGTGAGATCTCGCGCCTTTCCCAGATTTCGAGGCCGGAGTTTGCGGTTCTCACTTCTGTAAGTGAAGGGCATCTCGAGGGGTTGGGGGATATTTCGGGGGTCATCGCGGAAAAGATATCGATCTTCGATCATCTTCGAGCGGGAGGGATTGGGGTTGTTCACCATGACGCCCGAATTCTTTCCCGGATGAAATTATCGCGGAAAAAATTTAGAACCTTTGGTCTTCACAAGGATGCGGACCTCCGGGCGACGGATCTCCAACAGGATCCGGTTCGTTTCAAGGTGGAAGGGGTTCCTTTCCGGTTGCAGTTGCTCGGGGAGTGGAATGCTGAGAATGCTCTCGCGGCCATCTCGGTTGGCCTGGAATGTGGGATGACTCTCGGGGAGTGTTCAGAAAAATTGGCGAATTTTCGAGCCCCTAAAATGCGAATGGAACCGCTGCAGTTGGGTCACTTTACCATTCTCAATGATGCGTATAACTCGAACCCTGCTTCCGCGCGGAATGCGGTCTCTGAATTTGGTCGCATGCGTGTGGGACGGCGAATTGCTGTCGTTGGAGATATGAATGAACTTGGATCTCACTCCTCCACCCTTCATCGGGACCTGGGGCGTCACATTGCTTCCATGGAGATTGACCAGGTGGTCGCGGTGGGTCCGGAGTGTCGTGTGGTCGCCGAGGAGGTTCCAGGAGCGCTTCACTTCAATCGGGTAGAAGAACTATGTGACCGACTACCCGAGTTGGTTCAGCCGGAGGATTGGATCCTGTTGAAAGGGTCTCGGACGATTGCCCTTGAAAAGGTTGTCCGGTATATCGGAGAGATGGTTTTTGAAGGCGAGCAATAGGTATATCCAGAGATGCTACTCAATCTATTTCCGGATGATTTCTTCGCTCTCATTACGTTCCGGGCTGCAATGGCCGGTGTTGTGGCATTTTTAGCCTCTCTCATTCTGGGTCCCCGGGTGATTCGTTGGCTGAAGAATAAAAAGATCGGGGAAAATGTAGAGAAGGATGATTCGCGCCGATTGGACCAGTTAATGAAGTCCAAACAGGATACGCCCACGATGGGTGGGATCTTTGTGATTGCCGGTATTATCATTTCGGCCCTGCTCTTTGGTAATTTCGTCCATCCCACGATGTTCATTCTTGTCTTTACCGTGGTCAGTCTGGGGCTTGTGGGAGCGGTGGATGATTGGATGAAATTGAGTGGGAAGAGCCATGGAGGAATGAAGGTTTCTCTGAAATTGGCTCTTCAGGCAACGATTGGTCTTGCGGTCGGAATTATGCTGTATCTGGTGATGCTCCGCGAAGATCCGGAAAATGCCTCCCGTTTCTATATTCTCTTTGATGGCTATATCGAACTCGGTTGGTTTTATCCGGTTATGGTCTCTCTTGTCATCGTATCCACTTCCAATGCCGTAAATATTACCGATGGGTTGGATGGTCTGGCAGGGGGGTGTCTTGCGATCTCCACCCTTGCGTATACTTTTATCGCTTACATCGTGGGTCGTGTCGATTTTACCGCGTATCTCGGTATTCCTTATGTTGCGTTGAGTGCCGAAACGACCGTGTTCTGCACCGCGATGCTTGGGGCCACGCTTGGTTTTCTCTGGTTTAACAGCCATCCTGCGCAGGTATTTATGGGAGACTCTGGATCTCTTCCTCTTGGGGGGGCTCTCGGGTTGGTGGCTTGTATTACCAAGCAAGAAATGCTGCTCTTCTTTGTGGGGGGGGTTTTTGTTGTCGAAGCCGGATCGTCTTTACTGCAGATTCTCTCCTTCAAATTGACCGGAAAGCGGATCTTCCGAATCGCTCCTCTTCACCACCATTTCCAGTTCAAAGGGGTCCAGGAATCCAAAATCACGATGCGTTTTTGGATCGTGGCGATCCTTCTGGCTGTTTCCAGCCTCGCTCTCCTTAAGTTGAGGTAAGTTTTCCTTCCCGCTTGACACTCTTCCCGGGGAAACTACAATCTTCCTGTCCATCCGGCCTCAAATTCAAAGGAGAACCTCATATGCGCAGGAAAATTACCCTTATCGGTGGTGGCCAAATTGGTCAGATTCTCGCGATGGTTGCGGCGCAGAAAGAACTGGGCGATATTGTCCTTCTCGATATTCCCGAACTGGAAGGTCCCGTAAAGGGAAAAGCCCTCGACCTGATGGAGATGGCCCCCCACGGAAACTATGATGCCAACATCATCGGCACGAGTGACTATAAAGATATTGCGGGTTCGGATGTCGTGATCATCACCGCTGGTTTGCCTCGCAAGCCGGGAATGAGCCGGGAAGATCTTCTTGCGACGAATATCAAAATTATCAGCAAGGTTGCCGAGGGTGTCCGTGAGTATGCTCCCAAAGCGTTTACGATTGTGGTGACCAATCCGCTGGATGCGATGGTATACGTCTTTCATAAAGTGAGTGGGTTCCCCAAAAGCCAGGTGGCCGGTATGGCGGGGACCCTCGATACCGCCCGCTGGCGTGCGTTTGTCGCGATGGAATTGGGTGTCTCCGTAGAAGATGTTGCCGGGACCGTCCTTGGAGGTCACGGACCTACCATGGTTCCTCTTCCTCGTTTAATGACGGTGGGCGGGGTTCCTCTTACGGATCTGCTGGATGCGGAAACGATTGAACGTCTCGCAAACCGAACTCGGGAAGCGGGGACGGAAATTGTAAAACTCCTGGGTCGTGGGTCCGCCTTCTTTAGTCCGGCCTGGAGTGCGATTGCGATGGCGGAATCCTACCTGAAAGATAAGAAGCGACTTCTCCCGGTAGCGGCTCTCTGTGAAGGAGAGTATGGCGTGGAAGGTCTCTTCCTGGGAGTGCCGGCACGAATTGGAGCTGGAGGGGTAGAGAAAATCTACGAAATTACTCTCAACGACGAAGAGAAAGAACTTCTCAGCAAGACAACCGATGCCGTCCGAAAAACCATTTCGGAGTGTAATTAGTCAGAAGACGGCCTTGACGGTCAGAATCAGTCCGAACAGGAGAAGGGGAATTCCCAGAATCGGAATCTGGATGGGCTCGATCAAGAAGAGTCCTGCGGCCATAAGAAGGAATCCCATGGCACCAACGATAACACGTCCGAGGATTCGGACAAGAACCTTACTGATGGTCATGGGAAAGAAGAGGATTTTCAGAGCGGTTTTCATTCTTTTGTTTCGCCCGTCATTGCCGTTTTTCCTCGTGATTCGATTTGGGGCCATAATTTGGCGACCTCTTTTGCGGCCTCACTTTCAGGGAAGCTTTTCATAAAAGCGGATGCTTTTTGCTTCGCCAGTTCCCACATTTCCAACTCCATGTAGGTTCGGATATGTTGGACGAAACGGGACATTCCCTCCTCTTTTAGCCGGCGTTCTTCGGCCTCAGAGACCGTATTTTGCTTCCGATCCACAAACTTTGGTTCCGCTTTCCAGCGCAAATCATTGATATTTCGCCGGATGGCGGTCGCTTCTTTGGTTTCGGGATAGCTTCGCAGGATATGCTCTGCACGATCGAGGGCTAATTCCCACATTTCCAGATCTATGTATGTCTTGAGTTGTTCAAATGTTCCCGGAAGAGTTTCCGGCCGGGTGATTTTCGGGGAAGGTTTGGAGGGGGACTTCTCCCCGGATTTTTGAACAGAAGGGCGGTCCTCCTGGGTCGTCGGTTGATGGTCCAAGATCCCATAGGCAATCGCCAGGAGGGCAAAGACTCCGACGCCGAGAAGAATCTGTGGGGTAAGCGGTTCCGTTGTCGTTACGAGGGAGAATCCTTCGGCAATGGCCCAGGCAAGGGTGAATCCCAAAATCCCCAATGACAGGATTCCGGTGATGGTTCGTAAAGTGACTCTCATTTTCCAGCCAAAGTGTAACACAGACGCTCCTTCCAGAGGGACTTTTCCTTGATGCCGGGGCGAAGGCATGAGAAAGTTCCACTCCGTAAGAATACTAGAGAGGACCATTATGGAAGAAGAAAAGACAGAGTCCACCGGAATTACCATTGGGGATTTTGCCAAAGTAGAACTCAAAGTCGGAAGAGTCACCGAAGTCTCGGAACATCCCAATGCAGATCGTCTGCTCGTTTTAAAAGTAGATGTGGGGGAGGATACGGATCGTCAGTTGGTGGCGGGAATTCGGTCCCATTACTCTGCGGAGAATCTTGTCGGCAAGAATGTCGTTGTGGTGGCCAATCTCCAACCGGCAAAGCTTCGGGGTGTGGAATCCCAGGGAATGCTTCTTGCCGCACGTTCCGGGGAAGAGGTGGTGGTTCTGACAACAGAAAAGGAAACCGCTCCCGGCTCTTCGGTCAGTTAACGTTTCGTTTTGTTGCCAGTTTGCGTACCGCGTCCGGGAAGGCGCGGCATTCTGCTTCAAAAACACGTTGTGCCAGTGTGGCCACTGTGTCCTCCGGAAGGACCGGAACCCGCCGTTGTAAAATAATGGGGCCCTGGTCGTATTGGTGGTTTGCGTAATGAACCGTGCATCCTGATTCTGTTTCTCCAGCGCGAAGTACCGCCTGATGAACGCGGTTTCCGAAGAATCCCCGCCCTCCAAATTTGGGAAGCAGTGCAGGATGGATATTGATTACCCTCCCCTCGTATTCAGCGGGAAAGAGGTAGAGATTCATGAATCCCGCCAGAAGAATATAATCAATCGGGTATTCTGAGAGCGCCCTGGTAACGCTTTCGCTGAAGGATTTGTCCGTTGGGTGCGCTTTCCGGTTCACTGTTTTGACCGGCAGGTCGTGTCTTCGTGCCCGTTCCAACCCGCCTGAATTTTTCGCACTTGAGAGAACGACCTGGATTTTTGCGTGCAGGTTTCCTTCTTCCATCTCTTCGATCAGGTTCTGAAGGGTTCTCCCTCCTCCCGAGAGAAGGATGGCCAGGTTCAAAGGTTCATCGGTCACGAAAGTTTCTCTGCCGGTTCTCCGTTATCCTGGAGAACTTGTGCGCAATCCTGACATACATCGGGATAGGTTTCTGATGTACCCACGTTTTCCCGCAGGTTCCAACACCGGTTGCACTTTGGATGTCCCGATTTCTCGGCCAGAAGGAAGAGTCCCTTGATCTGGTCGCTTTCGGTGCCGATCGGTTGATCCGAAAGGGAGGCCTCTGAAACGATGAAATACTCACGTAGATCGATCGCCTGGAGGTACTTTGCTGTTTTTTCCTCTGTCGTATGAAGGGTGATCCGACCTTCCAGAGATTTTCCGATTTTTCCTTCCGAACGGAGTTTTTCCAGTGCCCGGTTCACCTCTTCTCTTACTTTCAGGAGGGAGCCATATTTATCACGAAGATCTTCATCTTTCCATTCTTCGGGGACTTCTGGCCATGAAGCGAGGTGGACACTTTCTTCCTGGCTTTCCCCGGGGATGTATTTCCAGATTTCATCGGTGGTATGCGCCAACACGGGAGCCAGGAGGCGAACCAGGGTTTTGAGGATCTCAAAAATCGTTGTTTGTGAGGACCGCCTCTCGGGAGAGGTTTTTCCTGATGTATAGAGCCGATCTTTGATGATATCAAAGTAGAGGGAACTCAGGGTTACGACGCAGAATTCATAGGTGGATTGGTAGGCGTGGTAAAATTTGTATTCTTCGAAGTTTCGTGTTGTTGTTTCCACGAGTTGGCCCAACTCTCCCAGGATCCAGCGATCGAGTTCCCGCAGTTCCCGGTAGGGGACCGCATCCTTGGTTGGGTCAAAGTCGAACAGGCTTCCGAGCATATACCGAAATGTATTTCTAATTTTTCGATAGGGATCCTGTCTCATTTTCAGGATGTCCCAGGAAATGGGGAGATCATCAGAAAAATTGATCGAATAGATCCAGAGGCGCAGGATTTCCATGCCGACTTTTTCGGCTACTTCATCGACCGGAATCAGGAATCCAGATTTGGATAACTTATCACCGGTTCGGGCATCGACACAAAATCCGTGGGTAACGACCTCTTTAAAGGGAGCTTCCCCGTTGGAGAGGAGGCTCGCCAGGAGGGAAACCTGGAACCAACCGCGATGCTGATCCGTTCCTTCCAGGTAGAGGTCCGCTGGGAAGGCGAGGTCTGGATGTCGCATCAAGACTGCTCGGTGACTGGCGGCGGATTCGAACCAGACGTCGAAGATATCTTCCTCTTTTCGAATATTCCGACTTCCGCAATCACAGATGATCTTCTCCGGGAGGATCTCCTCCACACTTGTGGTAAACCAGGCGTCCGCACCCCCCTTTTTGAAGAGTTCTTTTGTGGCGTCAAGGGTCTCCTGGGTGAGAAGGACCTTTTCACAATCTTCGCAGTAGAAGGAAGGAATCGGTACGCCCCAACTTCTTTGGCGAGAGATGCACCAGTCAGGACGGTCCTGGATCATGGAGGTGATGCGGGTTTCTCCCCATTTGGGGTACCATTTTGTCTCTTTAACCTTGTCGAGGGCCTTGGTTCTCGCTTCGTTATGATCGATCAGGATAAACCACTGTTCGGTAGCGCGGAAGATGACGGCTTGCTTACAGCGCCAACAACAGGGGTAATCGTGGTCAAAGGTTTCATCGTGGAGGAGGACCCCTGATTTGCGAAGGTCCTCAATGATGATGGGATTCGCTTTGAAGACTTGCTGTCCTTCGTACTGCTTTGCTTCCTCCGTGTATATTCCGGATGCATTTACGGGGGAGAGAATCGGAAGGTTGTATTTGATTCCGGTCTGGTAATCATCCGCACCATGTCCCGGAGCGGTATGAACCAGTCCCGTCCCATCCGTTACCGTTACATAATCGGCCAGAACAACGGGACATTCATGTCCAAAGAGAGGATGTTTATAGTGCAGCCCTTCTAATTCTTTCCCAGAGATCGTTTCGATGGTATCTCCAAGATCAAACCGTTTCCGGAGTTCTTCTATTCTCTGAGGTGCTACAACGGCGAAGCGGTCTCCCCGTTTTACAACCGCGTATTCGATTCCAGGATGAACCGCAACGGCTACATTGGCAGGGAGGGTCCATGGAGTGGTGGTCCATACGAGCAGGTCCCAGGGTCGATCGACCATTTCAAATCCCATAAAGATCGAAGGACTCGGAAGATTTTTGTATTCAAGCTCTGCCTCTGCAAGGGCAGTCTTGTCTTGAATGCACCAGTGGATCGCTTTTTTCCTGCGGGCGGCATGCCCTTTTTGCCAAAGAAGCTCAAAAACCTCCAAAATGGCGAGTTCGTAATCGGGATTGATCGTTAAATAGGGATGATCCCAATCCCCGAAAACACCGAGAGATTTGAACTGGTTTCTCTGTAAATCGATATACTTCCGGGCAAATTCGAGGCATTTTTTCCGGATTTCGTGTTTCGGCATGTCTTTCGCTTTGGACCCCAAATCTTTAACGACCTTATGCTCAATGGGAAGTCCATGGCAATCCCACCCGGGAACAAAAGGGGTTCGGAACCCTTTCATGGTCCTGAATTTGACCACAAAATCTTTTAAGATTTTATTTTGTCCCGTCCCTATATGAACCTGTCCATTGGCATAAGGGGGTCCATCATGGAGAATCCATTTGGGGGACTCTTTCCGAGCTTCTCGGATTTTCTCATGGATATTAATCGATTCCCAATGATCCCTCATAGCCGGCTCCATCGTGATTAATTTCCCTTTCATGGGAAATTCGGTTTGAGGAAGGTTTAAGGTCGTTTTGTAGGTATTTTTGCCCATGTTTATTTTTCTGATCCGAAAGGATAGGGGGTCTCTGTACCGGCCAGACTTTCGTGGCCACATCGTGCGGAGACAGGAAAACAAAATGATCGGCGAATGTCAATAGACCCCCCTCACTCTCGGAGAACTCCATTCTTGCGTATTGATCTTGAGGGGGGTGGGGGGTAGGATACATAAATAATGTCCGTAACACATTATGTATGGAATGCGTTAAAATAAAGTATCCGTTTTTTGAAGTTTGTTCCGGGAATTCTCCTTTCCTGTCGTGTAAGGCCCCAGGTTTTGAGTTCCCGCTGCGGTACGGAGGCCGGTATGGGTATTCCTACAGAGGTTCGAAGATCGTCTCACTTGAGTGCATCGCAACTCTGTCATGAGACAGAGGAACCGGTTGCGGTTCTGGCGGTCCCAAGCGGGTTGATTCTCGATGCAAACGAAGCTTTTTGTCGCCTCTTCCAGGTCAATAGTGTGGAGGATTGGACCGAGCCGATTCTGTCCTGTGCGGGTAAGGGAACGAGGAGGCTTCTCTGTGATCTTCTGGAGACGTGGCAGGGGTACAAAGATCAGTGGGTGCCCCGGGCCTGTTTCTTCCGGTTGGATGGACGTCGACTTCAAGGAAGAACAGGACTCCTCCCGGTTCCAGGGGCTCGAAAACGGATTGCATTACTACACATACTCCGGGGGGGGCGTACCGGGAAGATGGAACTTCGGACTTTGATTGATCAACGCCTCGAACAACTTCGGAGTCTTGAACACCTGCGGGCACTGGGTGAATTTTCGTCTCTGATGGTTCATGAGATTCGGACTCCTCTTACGTCCCTCCATATTGGGTTGGATCTTCTTCAGAAAGATCCGGCATTCGATTCTCGGTTTGATCGTAAGGTGGGGGTTTTGATAGAGCAGGTAACCCGGATCGATACATTTCTCCGCCACGTTCGCGATTTTGCGAAGCCCGTCGTTCTCTTTCCCACGTTCCTTTCTACCCGATCCCTTATCGGATCTGTGGTCGGGGAGATGAAAGAACGGTTTCCCTCTCTCTCGATTCAAATTCAATTCCGAACGGGCAGGGTTTATGCGGATCCCGAGCGTCTTCGTGAAGTTCTTAATAATATTCTTGTGAATGCGGCGGAGGCGGTAGAGGGTGTGGGGGAGATCTCCATACGGGTTTCTTCGATTCGGGAGGGGGTGCGCTTTTCCGTGAAAGACCGGGGAGTCGGGATGAATTTTCGTGAGCAGAAAAATGCGTTCCAACTTTTTCATACAACAAAACGGGAGGGAACGGGGTTGGGTCTTCCGATCGTAAAGAAAATTATGGACCTTCATGGGGGGAGGGTCTCTTTGGTCTCGGTTTTGGGGAGGGGTACCGAGGTACGCCTTGATTTTCCGACAGGAGAGGAATCCCGGTGCGTATCCTGATTGTGGATGACGACGAAGTTCTTTCTGAAATGCTGCGGGAAACGTGCGCACAACTCGGCCATGATCCCATCTGTATCCATACCGCTTCCGATTGTCTCCCGCGCCTTCTTGACGAAACTCCCGGGGTTGTTTTTCTTGATGTGTGTCTCGGTCTTTCCGATGGACTCGATCTTATTCCTCAGATTCGTCAAAAATATCGCGACCTTCCGCTCGCCATGATGAGTGGTTTTGAACCCTTATCGACCGCTTCTCGGGCGATGGCAAGGGGAGCCGATTACTTTTTGCGGAAACCATTTGGTCGTGATGAGATCGGAACTATCTTACGAGGGATCCAACAGCGATCCCCGATTTCATCTGCCCCACCGACCCCTCCCTCCCAGGATTCTGGGGCGTTTATTGGTTCCAGTTCCTCTATGTTGGAAGCCTGTCGGATGATGGGGCATTCGGCTCGTACTCGTGCGGTGACCTTGATCGAAGGGGAGAGTGGAGTCGGGAAAGAACTCGCCGCTCGTGCCATTCATCTCCTGGGGGGCGAAGATCGGCCCTTCATTGTTGTGGACTGTTCTTCCCTTGTGGAAACTCTTTTTGAGAGTACTCTTTTTGGTCATGAGAGAGGTTCTTTTACGGGAGCGGTTCAAGATCGTCCTGGCAGAGTTGAATTGGCGCAAGGAGGGGTTCTTTTCCTCGATGAAATTGGTGAGTTGACCCCAAGAATGCAGAGCCGGCTTTTACGGCTCCTCCAGGAGCGGACGTTTGAGCGTGTAGGGGGGGACCGGCCGATTCCCGCTCGCTTTCATGCTGTCGCGGCTACAAATCGAAGTCTTCCCGACATGGTGAAGTCGGGGGAATTTCGACCGGACCTCTATTTTCGTCTGAGTGTTCTTCATATTCAGTTGCCTCCCCTCCGGGATCGTCGGGAGGATGTCCCAGATCTGGTGCACCATTTTATCCGGAGAATTTCTGAGGATCAGGGGCTCTCTCGTCCCGAAATCACCGATGATGCGATGCAGGTCCTCGTTTCCTATGATTGGCCTGGGAATGTTCGGGAATTGGAGAATATTATTCTTCGTACCGTGGTTCGCTCCCCGCAGGGACCGTTACGTGCGAGTTCCTTCCTGGAACATCTGGGTCAGGTCCCTGTCCTTCCGGTAGTACGATCCCTCTCTCGGATCGAGCAGGATGCCATTCTGGATGCATTGCGGTTCTGTGGGTGGGATCTTGGGAAGGTTTGTTCCTTACTGGAGATTTCCCGTCCGACGTTGCGCCGGAAAATGGGGAAGTATGGATTGAACGTTTTCAACCCACGGAAGCGGGAAGATGGAACGACTTGATCGTTCTTCTATCAGAGAGAAACAGCACGTCTCTAATCCCTTTATCATCAAAGACTTGAGGAAGGCTTTTCTTTCTCCCGGTTGGCATGGTCTTTGCTTTTCATGCTCTCATGAAATGGACGCTACTCTTCTTTGGCTTGTTCGGATCGAGCCTTCCCCTTTATGCCGACGTTCTGCATCTGAAAGACGGTCGCGTTCTTCAGGGTGTGATTGTTGAGGTAGAAGGGGGGATCATCACGCTTCAACAAGGAGTGGATGGGGCTCGAATTGTTTCCACCCATTCCCGGGAGGACATTTTGATGGTTCGGCTTGGTCCTGTAAATCTGGACCGTGAACGGGACCGTGCGCTTCGCTATATGCGGGAAAAACAATATTCGGAAGCCCTCCCGATCTGGAAATATATTCATGTTCTGGAACCGGAGAATGTGCCGTATGGACTTGGGCTCGCGAAAGTTCTCCGTTTGACGGGGAATGGGGATGAGGCGCGCTCCCTGGGTGAACGGCTCCTTTCACGCTCTCCGAAAGAGGGCTCCATTCATTTGGAACTGGGTGAAATTGCTTTGGCTTCTGGAGAGGCAGAGGAAGCCATCCATTTTGCCAAGGCGGCCGGGAATTCCGGATTCTTATTACTCTTTCGAGCATATTCCGCTTTGGGGAAGAGGGAAGAAGCAAACCGATCCCTTCATCAAGCCTGGGGGAATGATCCTGGAAATACGCAGATTTTTATTCGTCTCTGGAGAGGGTTGGTTGAAAACCGGGATTTTTCCTCGGCGGAGAAGTTGTCCCGGGATTGGGTGGAGCGTAAACCGCAGGAGAGAAAGGGGTGGCTTCTCCTCGGACAGGTTCTTCATGCCCAGGGGGAATACCGCAAAGCCATTTCCATGTTCAAAAAAGCGATCACCCTCGGAGGTCCCGGCTTCGACCGGGCTCGCGTCTATCTTCGAGTAAGTGAAGCTCGGGAAAAGGGATGTTCGCCTTTTTCCAATATTCAAGAGCGCGATATAAATTTTGCCTGTGAATTGGAACCAGAATTACGGAGGAACCATCCATGAAGTCTCTGTTTATTGGCATCTCAATCTTCGGAGCCCTGCTTACGGGATGTGCGGGAGGCGCGCAAAAACAGACGTCGATCCTCTCTCGCGAACAGATCCAGACTCTGTTTGACCAAGGACGTTATTCCGAGGTGATCGAGCTCTGTTCTCAGGAGAGTGTTCTCGAAACAGACCTTCTTTTACTTCGGGGGCGCTGCTATCAGAAAGAGGGTAATTCGGAAGCCGCTCTTCGTGATTATCGAACTGCTCGAGAGGGGGTTCCTGACCAGGCGTTTTCGTACTGTTTCGAGGCGCATCTTCTGCTTTCTTTCGGAAAGGTCGATGCCGCTCTCGAAACGATGCACCAGGCAGAAATGCGACTTTCTGGAATGAGGCAAAGGGATCGGTTCTATATTCGATCCTTATTGGGAGAGGCCTATCTTGCGAAAGGGGATGCCGAATCGGCCCGGGATCATTTGCGAAAAGCCGTTCAATACGGGGAAGAATCTCCCTTTCAGAATCCTACCGCGGTCTCTATTGCCTGGCACAATCTCAGTCAGGCCGAGTTTGAAATTGCCGCCTTCCGGTCCGCTCGACGATCTTATGAGCGGTATCTCCAGGGGAAAGGGCGGGTCGGGGCGGAAATAAGCCCGGAAGATCGGTATACCGAGATGACCCTTCGCCTTTTGACCGGGGACATTCCCGGGGCCCAAAAAATTGCCGGGGAACTTCCTGAAAACTTGAGGACCCATGCGGACGCACTCCTGGTCGGAGATACCCTTTCCGTCCGGGAACTCGTTGAATCTGAAAAGGAGAGGAGATAATGATGAAGACAGGAATGGCTGTTCTGCTTCTCATGGCCACCGCGGTTGCGGCTCAGGAACCAACACGAGATGAAACCGGAATCCTTCCCGAGGGGTGGTCGATCGATGAAGAAATTCAAAACCTTCAGACCTCTGTTCGGGACTTCAGTCAATTGATTGATTCTCTCGGAAGTGCCAATTCGAAGCTGCAAGAGCAGCTTTCCAAGCATGTGAAAAACCCGAAAGATCGTCTCACCGCAAGTTCTCTTCATAAGACTCTCGCTTCGTATGCGGAGAATGCGGTAAAGGATTTTGATCGGATTGTGACATATCAGGATGCCACCCTTTCCAATTTTCGCGCCTTGAATCGAAAGCTCAACCGATTCAATTCTTATCTCAAAGTGAAGATCGATCTGATGAAGGGGGTTTCTAAGGAGGCGCAGACGAAAATCAAGAAGATGAACGAAGAACTCGAATCGATTGCCGTTGAGATCCGTCATGCGTCTTCAAAGGAAGAGGAACAACTTGCCCGGCGGAAATTCGCGCGGGTCTATCATCGCTTTCAATTGCAAAAAAGATATGCCCGTGGGTATGAGAAGAATTCGGTCGCCTACCAGAATTTGACGGAGCATCTTTCAGCCCTCAATGGGCATTTCTTTACCTTAAAGGATAAGTTTTCCACTCTCATTGAGAATCTGGAGGCCGAAAAGTCGTTTCTCCTGGACAACATGGCCCTTCAGGAAGACAGCATGAAGGTGCGTGTCATGATCCAGGATGGGATTCTCTCCGGGGAGGATGCGATCGGGAAAGTAACCGAAAAGATGGCGGTTCTTTTCCTTAAGGTCGACGCGTTTAACACCATCAACGATCGGATCAATGGAACCCTGGATGGATTTATGGATTTCCAATCCTCTGTGATCGGGATTGGCGAGAAATTACAAAAGATCGGGTCGAGTGGGTCCCCCAAGTCGATGGAGCAGGCGATCGATGATTTCTACAACCGTCGTTTTGGCGAAGAGCCGGTGAAAAAGGAGTCTGATAATGAGAAATAGACCAGTTCTGGCCCTGATCTTCCTGCTGGGAACTCCCCTCATGGCACAAGACGAAAAGAAGTTGACCTTTGATGAACTCCGTTCCAACCTGCGTGAGGCCGACCAACAGACCGAAAAGGAGGCGGAGGAGAAGCGATCCGAAAAGATCCGCAGGAACCATAATGAAACTCTTGCGATTTATGAACGGGTCCTCCGGAGACGGTCGGGGGACCTGAACAATGTGGCGACGCGGCTTAAAGTCACCCGTGGCTTGGAAATGAAATACTCGAAGCTATTAAAACGATCCGGATCCGAACTGGCTCTTCTTCGTTCGACCTGGATTAATCGAACCCTGGCCTTAAAGAAATCTCTGGAAGAAGGAAAGATCTCCTCCGCTGCTTATTCGCGCCTGATTGAGCAAGATGGGCAGAAGTATCGGAACCGGGAGAGTGAGTTGAAGGAGGATATCCTCTTCTCCACCCAGGAATTGAAGATGAGCCGGGACACGATTGAGGAGTTGAAGGTGAAGAAAGAACTCCTCGAATTTGATCCGTTTGAACCGGAAAATCTCAATTTGTCCGCTGAAGTAGAGGGGCCCCGTATTGGGGTCGCCGATCGGGTTCTTCATCGGGTACGGACGGTCGCCCGGTATCAGGATCAGAGCGTGGTGGATACGATTCGATGATGGTCGAATGGATTCGGCAGGGTGGGGTCATGATGTGGCCGATCATGGGGCTCTCTCTTCTTGGAAGTATGATTATCCTGGAGAGGTCATTTTTCTGGATCCGCCATCTTTGGAGAAGGGATCTCCAGCGTCGGGATCGATTAACCGTTGCCCGGGTTCTTCCTCTTGAAGTGGATGTGCAGTGTTCTGATCCGGTGGTACGGGTGGCTTCCTGGCTCCGGCTCGATCGTCCCCGGGGCCAGCGGCTTGCCGATGACGTTCTTTCCGAAGGGGCTCGCGGGGTGGGGGCCCTCGAACTCCTTGCCTCCATCAGTACCACACTCGGCCTTTTCGGAACCGTTGTTGGGGTCTCGCTTAGTTTTGGTTCGATCAGTTCGGGGGATACCGAGACGGTTTTGACGGGGCTTAGTGTTGCCTTATATACGACCGTTTTTGGCTTACTCGTACATCTATACTGTGGAGTGTTCGCGGCCTTTTTTCATTTCCTTCAGGGGCGGCTCGAAATGTCTGTGATGCAGGCCGAACGTCCCATTTCATCAGAGCCTGTGGAATGAGGAAAAACAGGAAATCGGTCGTGCTTCAAACGACCGCCATGCTCGATGTGATTTTCATTCTGCTGATCTTCTTTGTTGCGGTTTCAAAAGTCCGGGATGGGCAACTCGATATTCGTCTTGCGGATGTGATAGAGCAGGAGCACCATTCTGGATCGAATTCGGAAGAGGCGATTGTGATTTCCGTGAATCGGGACGATCAAATTGAACTCAATGGAATTCGGGTCAAGGATGAAATCGATTTGCGGGAGAAATTGTCCCGTGAGGATCCGGCCTCACGGATCGTTTTTGTTCCGGATCGGGAAGCCCGTTCCGGGTCTCTTATCGCGACTCTGAAAGCGGTCACGGACTCTGGGTTTCAGGATGTTTCTTTTCTGTACGATCCTAAGAGGAGTTCGGAATGAAATTGGGTATACGGATCTTTCTGGCGTACCTCTTTTTTGCTTTGATCTCCGGGGCGATCCATGCCGGGCTTTTTTGGACGTTTTCTTCTGAGCGATCGAATGCGCCCTCCGTAGAGGTTTCTCTTCCTCCTGTTGTTTCTGTTCGGACAGAGAATCCCATGCCGGAACCTCCTCCTCAATTCCGGGAAACTCTGGAGGAGGAGGAAATTCCTTCTGCCTCAGATGTTCCTGCGAAGGAAACTCCGGAAGAAGTTTTTCCCGGACCCGAAGCGTTGGTGAAAAAGAGCGTGGCTCATCCACTACCGGAACCGGAACCGGAACCGGAACCAGAGCCCGAATTGGAACCCGAGTCCGAGCCCGATCCCGGGAATCTCTCAGAGAAGGCGATCCATTCGATACAAGAATATCGCAGATATCTGGAGAAAGAGATGCCCCCTCCAGGGGGGAAGGATGCGTATATTCCCAAGATTCATTTTGGCTCCAATCCGAGTCAAGAGAACCTGGAAATCATGGAATATTTCGGGATGGAGGTGATCGCCTATCCGCCGGGGCAGAACTATTACATCTATATCGAACCGAAGACAGAGTTGTTTCGGAAGAATACAGATATTGAATATCTCGATAATTACAGCAATCGGGTGATCTTTCGATCTTCCCCATGGTTTGAACGGTTGAAGGGAAGGGCGGCAGAGGAGGTGGGGGTCTCGGCAAAGCAATTGGTGATCGCACAACTCCTTCGGCCTTCCACGGCTCATTATATCGCATGGAAACAGAAACAGGCTGCGGCGCTGGCCGGGGTTTCTCTGGAGGAAGTCGATGCTTGTGAGGCCCGTTTTGTTCGTGCGGGTATTGGGGTCTGGATTGTACGGGTAGAGACGGTTCGACTTCGAAAAGGGGGAAAGATTTCTGTTTTGGACGAGGAGTGGGCGAGGGTTTCTGGAGGGGGGCGATGATGACAACCTGCTTGTTTCTCCTTCTTTTCCAGGTGGCCGATCGTGATGAATATGGAACTCTTTCAAAAGCGTGTGGCCTCGATCGACCCGACGCAATGATGCGGCAGGGACGATACCTGGAAGCGGCGGTGGAATATCGAAGCCGTCTCTTGCGCGAAGGAGGGCGTCCTTCCATCCGGATCCCATTTGCTTTTGCTTGTTTGGGAACGGGAGATATCGATTACGCAGGAAAACAGATTCGTTGTGCCCAGTTTCTTTTTCCTCGGTTTGACCATTTTCGGTTCGACCCCGGCACGCTCTTTTCTTCTCCAGAGAATTGGAAGGATCTGCTTCAACGTGCGGAGGGAAGAATTCGAACGCCGGATGGTTGGTACTTCCTCTCGTACGCACACACTCTTTCTGGCGATCCGGTATCGGCCCAGAAGGCGCTACAAAAATATGTGCGATGGAGAGGCTCCGATGAGTCTGCGGTTGCGATGGATCATCTGATTCGTGGAGACCTTCTTCCAAAAGAAACGGAGGTCTCTCCTGATCCTGTCCGGATTGTCTCTCCCGGGCGTCCTCGAACCACGGGGGGCACGTATCTGGTTCCCCGGATGGAGTGGAAGGAGGAAGAAAATGTGGATCGTAAAAAATGAATTGAAGGGGCGAGTCCTTTTCCCAGGGTTACATTTGGAGTTTCCTCCGGAAGGGGAGGTGGATATCGATACGATTGGTCGAAGTCGCGCGGAGGGATCGGTTCAGTTACAGATTGCTTTTGAGAATCAATATCTCAGAACGATTCGGAAAACGGTCTCTTTGGAAGAATCGGAATTAGAGCGAATGATTGAAGGTCGCGTTGCTGGAATCCGAAAAAAACTGGTTGGGGAGATTCAGAAGTTGTATTCGCAAAAAGAGGACAAATCCCGATGATTGCGAGGAAGGAACTTTCGGAGCCCTCCATGGAGATCGTATTTGGGTCTTCGAGAGACAAAAAGGCGAAAACTCCCTGGCGACTCCTTGGCCTTGCTTCTTTGGGGTTGGTTCTGGTCGGTTTGTATGGCTGGGATGAGTTGTCCCATACGGCTGTTGTTGAGCCGGTTTCCACAGGAGAAGTCTCTCTCCTGGCAGGATCGGAAATGGTTTCCCCCGCTCTCTATCTTCAGGAAGAAGAGCTTTCTATTGATTCGTCTGGGGAAGAAAAGGAGGTTCTCTCCTGGATCCTGACCGCGCAGAAAATAGAGAAAAGTGATCCTTCCCATGCGGCCGATTTGTATAGCCGAGTTGTTGAATTTCAACCAGATCGAGTGCAAATATGGAAAACGATTGGTCATCTTCGACTTCAATCTGGAGAGGAAGGACTGGCAAAACAAGCGTACCAGGCCTATCTCCATGAGTTTCCCCGGGACGTTTCTGTTCTCGGGTTGATGGCCGAACTGGAGATTCGCTCTGGGAGGGAGGAGGAGGCTTCCCGTCTTCTGGGGCGTGCCCTCCAGGAGTCTCCTTCTGCAGGACTTTGGTTCTTGTTGGGAAATTGTCATCTGGCCCGGGGCAAAGAGCCAGAAGCGATCAAGGCCTACCGGGAAACGATCCAACTCGATTCGAAACATGCAGAAGCTCGATACCATCTTGCCCATCTTCTCGAAGAGAATGGGCAGGTTCGAGAGGCGATTACGATTCTGGAAGGGGGGGGAAGAGCCCTCTTCCGCCATCATCAAGACCGACTTGTCGCGCAAACAGGAGGCCTTCCTGCAGAGCAGGTATTCCAACGGATCTCGTTATCTACGGACGCTCTTCAATTGGCAACGGTCGCTTCTGGTTTCCACTCTTCCGGTGCGTTTGAAGAGGCAAAGGCTCTCCTGGATCGAGCGGTGACCTTTCGGCCGGATGCGATTGATCTCCGACATAACCGAGGAACCCTCGCCTTCGAATTAGGGGAATGGGAGGTTGCCCGGGAAGAGTATCTGGCGGTACTAAAAATGGATTCTACTCATGGGGAGACCCATTTCAACATGGGGATTCTTCATGAGCGGGAAGAGAGACTCGAGAAGGCCTTGGCCTCGTATGAGGCGACTCTTCAATGCATTCCCAACCATACGGGGGCGATGAATAACATTGGAGCCTTGTATCTTCGAGTGGGAAGGCCGGCGCCGGCCCGAATGTTATTTTCAAAGATTTTGACGAAGGATCCTGCCTATGCCCATGCGTATGTGAACATCGCATGGGCCGATCTGATGGAAGGACGGGAAGAAGAGGCTCTTACCTCCCTCCGTAAGTATGTATCCCTGGTTTCTCCCGATCAGGTGGAACCTGAGGTGGTAGGCAAGATTTCTCTTCTGGAGAAGAAGGTTTTGGAAAAGGAGTGACTTATGAAAGCCTGGGTTCTTGCAATGTGTGTGCTCTTTTCTTTCCCTCTTTCCGTAAAGGCCGGTGTATCGAAGGAGGATATCCAGAAGTTGGTGGAAAATCGGATTAGTGAGCCATTAATCCTCGCATTTATTCGAGTAAATGGACCGGTGAGGGAACTCTCCAGTACGGATCTTGTGGAGTTAAAGAGAATGGGCGCGAGTGATTCCATTGTTCTGGCTCTTCTCGACTCTTCCGTACCTCATTCTGAGCCACCCCCTCGATCCGACCGAAATCGGAGAGTGCCACCCCCTCCGCCCCGGGATACGGTCTGTGTCGATAGGGTCTCCGAATCATCGTGTGATCCTTCTTCAAGCGTTATCTATCGAACCCTTCCGCAAATTCGAATTCGTGGGAACCGATCTCGATATCGGAGGCATTGTCGGTAGGGGGTCGATAATCTTGCTCGGAAAGAGAAGATGAAGTACGTTTCCCTGCATGGAGACCACTCCCCGTTTCTCTTCCCGGCCTCGTATCCGACGAGCGTTGGTTATTTTATACGTGATTGGCCTTTTCTCTCTCTTTTTTTACGCGATCTATATTTTGATTCCTCTGTTTTCGGACCAGCCATCAGGACCGCTTTACCCTCTGGCGAGCAAGGCAGGGTCCTTCGTTCCTGGGGTGGGGATCCTCACTCTGATCATCCTTGGTCTTCTTGGTCTCGGTTTTTTAGATCGGCAATTGAATCGGGTGACGGTCATTCTTCTGGGGTTGAATTTTATCCTGATTTTCTTCTTTCTCTTTGTATTTTGGTGGCCGGGTTCCCCTTGAAACCATCAATCATGCAGTCTTCCTTTCTATTGGATTCCTCCGGTAGGGGGGAACGGATTCGAGAGGACCTCTCGGGCGGGAATGACCGCGAAATCACCTTTTATTCGCTTTTTTAGGGGGGATCCTTGATTACGATCAATCCGGGATCTATGATAGGCGATCCTGTCGGTGGTTTTGTTGCAGAAAGTGTAACACCCCATCCGATATACATTTAAACACGTATATCAAATTGGCGTGTTTTTTGAATACAGGGAAAGGATAAACATGGCCCCCACTGCTCCTGCGGGGATTGGGTCAAACGGGCGTGAAGTCAAAGAGCAGGTAACGATTCGCTTCGCCGGAGATTCCGGTGATGGAATCCAGGTGATGGGTGGTGAGTTTACCAATACTTCCGCGATCGTCGGAAACGATCTCGTCACCTTCCCGAATTATCCTGCCGAGATTCGAGCTCCTGCCGGCACTCTTCCTGGCGTATCTGAATTTCAAATCAATTTCTCTTCGAACGACATTCATACTCCGGGAGATCAGCCCGATGTGCTCGTGGTGTTCAACCCCGCAGCCCTCGTGGTCAACATTAAGGATCTTCCGGCCAATGGAATCGTGATTGTGAATACGGATTCCTTCAAGGAGATCGACCTCAAAAAGGCGCAATGTAAAACGAATCCTTTGGAAGATGGGTCTCTTTCCAAATATCAGGTCTTCCAGGTGCCGATCACCGATCTGACGATGAAGGCCCTAAAGGAAGTCGATCTGCCGCATAAAGACAAAGGTCGCTGTAAGAATTTCTTTGCGCTTGGAATGTTATATTGGCTGTACGATCGGCCGCTTGAGAGCACGCTTAAATTCTTTGAAAAGAAGTTTGGCAAGAAGGACGCTCGGATTGTTCAGGCAAATAGTCTTGCTCTCAAGGCGGGTCATGTATACGGCGAAGCGTCAGAATTGTTTCACCAGAAATATGAAGTACCCCCGGCGGAGTATGATAAGGGAAGTTACCGGAATATTTCCGGCAACGAAGCGATCGCTCTCGGATTAATTGCGGCCGCAAAAAGAGCCAATCGTCCTCTCTTCTATGGGAGCTATCCGATTACTCCCGCGAGTGACGTTTTGCATACCCTCTCTCGTCATAAGAACTTTGGAGTGATTACCTTTCAGGCCGAAGATGAAATCGCGGCGGTTACCTCTTCTATTGGGGCCTCTTATGGAGGGGCGATCGGGGTTACGGGAAGTAGTGGTCCCGGGATTGCGTTGAAATCGGAAGCGATTAATCTTGCTGTGATGACGGAACTTCCCCTGGTTGTGATTAATGTGCAACGAGCGGGACCTTCGACCGGGATGCCGACGAAGACGGAGCAGTCGGACCTTCTTCAGTGTATGTATGGGCGAAATGGTGATTCTTCCGTCGTGATCGTCGCTCCGGCGACGCCGTCGGAATGTTTTGAACTCGCTTTTTTTGCCATTCGTGCTGCGATAAAATATATGTGCCCGGTCTTCGTCCTTTCTGATGGCTATCTTGCGAACGGGGCCGAACCGTGGAAGCTTCCGGCGATTGAAGATCTTCCCGAATTTGAAGTCAAATTCCATTCAAATCCGGATGGATTCGAGCCGTACGATCGGAATGAAGTAACCTTGGGTCGTCCTTGGGCTATTCCCGGAACCGCCGGTTTGGAGCATCGGATCGGAGGGATCGAGAAATGGAACGGGTCAGGCAATATCTCCTATGATCCCCAGAATCACGACTTTATGGTCCGCCTCCGTACGGCCAAGGTAGGCCGTGTTGTTCAAGAGATCCCTGATATTGAAGTATTCGGTGATGTCGATGCGGACACCCTCGTTCTCGGGTGGGGGAGTACGTATGGTGCCATTCGCGCTGGAGTTGAGGAAGCTCAGAATCAAGGCCTCAAAGTAGCGCGTGCGCACGTGCGCTACCTGAATCCTTTCCCAGCCAATCTTGGTACCGTTCTTAAAAAATATAAAAAGGTGCTGATCCCGGAGATGAATATGGGACAGCTTCTCTTCTTGATTCGAGCGAAGTTTGGGATTGATGCCCGGGGCTTGAATAAGATCGAAGGTAAACCTTTCCAGGTTTCGGAAATCGTAGAAGCACTTCAAGAGGAGAGCAAATAGAATGTCCACTCCCGTCACTTCCGTTACCAATTCCGCGGTCCCCAAATATACGAAGAAGGATTTCCAGTCGGACCAGGAAGTTCGTTGGTGTCCGGGGTGTGGTGACTATGCGATTCTCAATGCGATTCAACAGGTGTTTCCGACTTTAGGGATTCCGCGGGAAAAGTTTGTCGTGGTTTCCGGTATCGGTTGTTCGAGTCGTTTCCCTTATTACATGAATACCTTTGGATTCCATACGATTCATGGGCGAGCTCCAGCGGTGGCCACTGGATTAAAATTGGCCAATCCAGATCTTTCGGTTTGGGTGGTGACCGGGGATGGGGATGGCCTCTCCATTGGAGGGAATCATCTGATTCACGCATTGCGCCGAAACATCGACCTTAAGATTCTTCTCTTTAATAACCGGATCTACGGTTTGACCAAGGGGCAATATTCTCCGACCAGTGAAATGGGGAAAATTAACAAGTCCGCTCCTTTGGGAACGGTAGACCAGCCGATCAATCCGATCTCTCTCGCTTTGGCAAGTGAGGCCACATTTATTGGTCGTTCGGTCGCTGTGTACGCGAAACATCTGATGCAGCTTTTCCGCGAGATGGCGGCACACAAAGGGTCCGCTTTTCTGGAGATCTTTCAGAATTGTAATGTGTACAACGATAAGACGTTTGCCAATGTGACGGAACGCGATGTTCGCGATGAACAAAATGTCGTCCTGGAACATGGGAAACCGCTTCTCTTTGGAAAAGATAAGAACCGGGGTATCATTCTCAAAGATCATAAACTTCAGGTCGCCACCATTGGGGAAGAGGGCGTAAAGGAGACGGATCTTGTCGTTCATGATGAGACGGACGGTTCGCTCTCTTATATGCTTTCCCGACTCGGGCCTCCTGATATGCCCATTCCGATGGGTGTTTTCCGGAGAGTATCTCTGCCAACTCTCGGTCAACGGATCTACGATCAGATCAATCATGCCCAGAAAAAACTGGGAACGGGCGATTTAAAGCAGTTGATCTATACCAGCGACAAGTGGGAAGTCTAGGGTTTAGGGCGCTCTTTCCCGGGTTGCTTTTTGAGACCTGCAAATAGGTCGTCGTGAAATCCTTGACTCTTAAAAGCCGTGCGATTATCACGATCAGCAACGCCAAAATAGGAATATTCAAAATGAATGAAAAAGAAGTCATGGAGTTTCAAATTGCGGATTATGTCCGACAGGTGATTCATTCGATCGGAGAGGATCCGGATCGGGATGGACTCGTAGGAACCCCGGATCGCGTAGAACGATCGATGAAGGCGCTCACCTCTGGATATTTGCAAAGTCCCCAAGAGGTTCTCAATGGAGCCCTTTTCGACTGTGATTATGATGATATGGTTCTTGTAAAAGATATCGATTTCTTCTCTCTTTGCGAACATCACCTGTTGCCGTTCTTTGGGAAGTGTCACATAGCGTACCTTCCGGACAGAAAGATAATTGGCTTGTCGAAACTTCCTCGTCTGGTCGATGTCTTTGCCCGGCGGCTTCAGGTACAGGAGCGGTTGACCACAGAGATTGCCCGAGTCATCGAGGAGAAGCTAAACCCAAAAGGGGTCGGGGTTGTCATGGAAGCCTCTCATCTCTGCGTCATGATGCGTGGTGTGGAAAAGCAGAATGCTCATATGGTGACCAGCTCCATGTTGGGACGCTTTCGGAGTGATTCCAAGACGCGGGAAGAGTTCCTGGAATTGATGAAACGTTCCCGCCCGGTGTAGGAATAATTGGATGATTGAATTTGACCCCGACCAGTTTTCCGGATCTGCCCCGGTTTTTCCTCTCGCCAATATTGTCCTTTTTCCTCACCTGATTCTTCCTCTGCATATCTTTGAACATCGCTATCGCGAGATGACCCGGGATGCTCTTGCCGGGGAGAACCTGATCGCGATGGCGCTTTATAAACCGGGTATGGAGTCGGGGGAACTTCCTGGGATTCCTTTTCATGAAACCGTTGCTCTCGGACAGGTGATGCAGCATGAGAGTCTTCCGGAGGGGAAGTGTAATCTGACTCTTCTTGGGGTGGCCCGTGCACGGGTAAAATCGGCTCGTCTTGAGAAACCTTATTGGGAAGCGGAACTGGAAATTGTTTCGGAAGATCTGGAGGGAATGGATATTGGTCAAAACAAGGTCCATTACGAAGCTCTTTGGAAACGGTTTGGCTCCACGCTGGCCGCCCCCGCCAAAGCGCTCCCGCTCCCCATTCTCTGCGACCTGATCGCCACTACTTTTGTTTCCGATATTCAAGTAAAGCAGGAACTTCTCGAGATGATGGATGTTTCCCAGCGATGTGAAAAACTCCTTTCCATGTCGCCCCCTCCTCCCCGACGTCGTTGGCCAAAATTCTCCAACAACTAGACCCTCTCTCCCCTCTGCCATTTGACGGGTTCCTACCCCCTCGATAGAATGCTTCGCCATGTGGGATTCGATTGAGAAAAAGGTCCATGCCGGGGAACGGATCAGCGAGGAAGAGGCGGTCTGGCTTTATCGCACTCCCGATATCTACCGACTTGGTCGACTCGCATCCCATGTTCGGGAAAAGAAGAACGGGCGTAAGGCGACCTATGTCCGGAATATGCACCTGAACTATTCCAATGTCTGTATCTATGATTGCCATTTCTGCTCCTTTTACCGTAAAGAAGGCGCCTCGGGTTCATGGGAGATGGATCTCGACAGCGTTTTTCAATATGCCGCGAAGTCCCAATTCCATCAGTTGAGCGAGGTCCATATCGTCGGAGGGGTTCATCCGAAGCTCCCTTATGAGTTTTATCTTGAGATGCTTCGGGGTTTGAAGGAGCGGTATCCGAAACTTCACCTGAAAGGGTTTACCGCAACAGAAATTGATCACCTCTCCCGTATCTCTGGTAAATCCCTGGAGGATCTATTCACGGAGCTACGGGAAGCGGGTCTCGACTCTCTTCCGGGGGGTGGCGCCGAAATTTTTGCGAAACGGGTCTGGGATCAGATCTGCAGCCGGAAAGCGAAACCGGATCGTTGGCTTGAGATTCATAAAGCGTGGCACCAAATGGGGGGGAAGTCGACCTGCACGATGCTCTATGGACATATTGAGACCGTGGAAGAGCGGGTTGATCATATGAGGCGGCTTCGGGATCTTCAGGACGAAACGGGAGGCTTTGCGGCCTTTATTCCGCTCTGTTTCCAGGTAGAAAATAATCGGTTGTCCCATATACCAAAAGTCTCCGCCAACACGGATTTACGGGTACATGCGGTGGCACGTCTTTATCTCGATAATTTTGACCATATCAAAGCGTACTGGATTATGACCGGCTTGAAGATGGCTCAGGTCCTCCTCTCTTTCGGGGTAGATGATATTGATGGAACGGTCCTGGAAGAGAGGGTGGTTCATATGGCAGGGGCCGACTCTCCCCTGGGAGTTACGGAAAATGAACTGCGGGCTTTGATCGAGGAAGCTGGGTTTGAGCCTGTTCTCCGGGACACCCTTTACCATTCTCTCGAACCTTCCTCACAGATCTAGAGCCGTGTTTTTCGGAAGATCATACGCCGCTTTTACCCGCTGGCAGAATCCCTGGTCTGAACTGGATTCGACCCCCCCCCTGCCATTCAACGCGAAACCATCCTGATTCCGCATCCAGAGCGTCCTCTCAAGGCGTGGATGTACAGCCCGAAGACCCGGGGAACGGTGGGCGGGATCCTTCTGCTTCCGGGTCTCCATTATCTCGGCCCAACCGACCCGCGGAGTGATCGTTTTGCCCGGGTTCTCGCTTCGGCTGGCATTCGTGTTTTTGTTCCTTTTCTCCCCGATTTCATGACCCAGATTATTCGTCCATCGGTCGTAGGGGATGTCGAAATCGCCTTTGAGAAGTTTCTGGAATATGAAGATCAGCCAGGGATCTTCAGTATCTCCTTTGGGTCGTTTCCGGCTCTTCATCTCGCTGGCCACCCCAAATGGGCCTCCCAAATAGGCGGATTGATCACCTTTGGGGGGTACGGAGATTGGTTGGAAACGATTCGATTGGCGATGGCGCGTGCAGGGACCGGCATGGAAAATTGGGACCCGCTCAATACGCCGGTTATTTTTATGAACTTTCTCCCGTATATGCCGGGGGCGCCGAAAGATCCCGTGCCTCTTTTCTCAGCCTGGAGACGTTATATGGAGCGGACGTGGGGAGATTCGACAATGAAAGCTCCTCGAAAGCATTCTCCCATTGCTCGGGAAATCGCCCAAACCGTGTCCAAGGCCGAGCGAAAACTGTTCCTTCAAGGGTGTGGTTTGGAACCGGGAGGGGAAGAGCTTTTTGAGGCGGCTCAAACCCGGTCAAGCGGACGGTTCGATTTTCTTACCCCGCTTTCTGGAATGTCGGGGATACGGTGTCCGGTCACGGTTATTCATAGTGCCGGAGATGATGTGATTCCTGTGGAGCAGGCGGATCGGATCTGGAATGCGCTTCCTCCCCGATCTCGGAGGCAGAAAATTGTCACCGGATTGGTGAGCCATTCGGGGCATAATATTCCGGCTCTGGGTCCCCGGGTGGTTCATGAATTCCTCTCCATGGTCCGAATTATGAGAGCCACAATTTCCATTGCCCGGACGGGATGATTTCCTTATCGTCGTCTCCATGAGAATATGTGAACCCCATACCCACATGTATGCGCGGACGACCCACGATTATGAAGCGATGGCGAAGGCCGGGATTGAGGTTATTGTGGAGCCCGCATTCTGGCTTGGTGAGACACGAAAATACCCTGGAAGTTTCTTCGACTATTTTGATCACCTGATCGGATATGAACATAAACGGGCCGCGACGTACGGCATCCGCCAATATGTGACCATTGCCATGAACCCAAAAGAGGCAAATGACCGGGATCTGGGGAAAGCGGTTGTGGATGAACTTCCCCGCTTCCTCGAGGTGGATCATGTTGTCGCTGTGGGGGAGATCGGTTTTGACGCGATCAGCGATGCGGAGGAAGAATCCTTTGTTCGGCAGGTGGAACTGGCACGCGAATTTGGGCTTCCTCTCCTGATTCATTCTCCTCATGTCAATAAGCATGCGGGGATCAAACAACTTCTGGAGGTCCTTGGACACCTCGATTTCCCAATGGAGAAGGTCCTCATGGACCATAATACGGAAGAAACGACCGGCATGTCTCTGGCGGCTGGGGCATGGGCCGGGCATACCATCTACCCGATCAGCAAGATTTCTCCTGAGCGAATGGCAAATATTGTACAAGAGCATGGATTCGAGAGGATGATGATCAACAGTGCTGCGGACTGGGGTCCTTCTGATCCTCTCATGGTTCCCTACACAATTGAGGAACTTCAGCGGCGCGGTGTCGTTGAAGAAGATATACAGAAACTCGTCTGGGATAACCCGATGAGCTTCTTTTCTCAGTCGGGACGGATGTCTTGAAACAAAATCGAAGGGTATCCGTCTTACTGATAAAAACAGGAGATTCAAGATGCGTTTTGCCTTTTGCCTAGGTTTGGTTCTTATGACGGCGGTGACCGGATGTAGCAGTACAGGTGTTGTTTCGAAGGAAGAGGAAAAGGTTACGATCAAAGATTTTCCTTCTCGTCCCCGCAGTGACCGGCAGACTCTCGCCGTTATTGATTTCGCAGATAAGACTGGTTACGGAAAGGGTCGTATTGGAACGGCAGCGGCGGATGTTCTGATCAACTATCTTGTAGAGTCGAAGCAGTTTCGTGTTATTGAACGAACTCAGATTGCGAAGGTTCTCCAAGAGCATAAACTGGAGCAGAGCGGGATTACCGATGCGGCGACCGCTGTAAAAATCGGAAAATTGCTCAATGTGAAGCTTCTCGCCTATGGGACGGTAACCAACTTTGGCATGAGGGAAGAGTCGACCGAAGCGATCATTTATCAGAAGAAGTCGCAGGTCGCCGAATGTGCCGTTACGGTTCGTCTGATCGATGTTGCGACCGGAGAGATTCTTCTTTCCAAAATGGGTGATGGAAAGGCGTCTCGGGAAGTAAAAGGCTCCCTCGGTTTGGGTGGCAGGATGAGTTATGATGAAAGCCTTGCAGGGGATTCTCTTCGTGCCGCGATTGCGAAATTTGTCGATTCGATGGTGGAATCCGCTTACTAAATAATAAGCAGGAGGTCGTATGAAGTTATTGCTGGCGCTCTTGATCTTCTCTTCTGGAATTACTCCGGAAGAGGTGGTGAAACTGAAAAAAGCAGGGATTTCCGATGAAACGATCATCAAATTAATTGATGTGGACCAGACGGTATTTCAGCTGACCGCGGAAGATATCATTGCCCTGAAAGCAGAGGGGCTCAGCGAGAAACTTCTTCAACATATGGTGGCGACCTCCACATCGGTGGCCGCTCCGGGTGGAAAGGGTTTGATTATCGAAAACCGTTCTGACCGTACCGTACGGGTCCATGTCGATTCGGTGCGAAAGACGGTTGAATTTGACGGATCCCAGGGGGTTCGTCTCGAATCAAAAACCACCCGGGAGTGGGAAGCTCCAGAGGGAAATTATCAGGTACGCAAAGGCGGAAAAGCCTTTGCGTACCGTTTCGATGCCCCCAACCGCATCATTTTACGCGGAGGGAAGGTGGGAAGGATGGAGATCATCACCGCCTATATCGAAAAGAGTGGAGAGAGGGATACCTTTCTGGTCTCTCTCGATGAAAAAAAAGCCCCCTCTGTGGTGTACCACAGACCGACACCGACGTATCCCTCGTATGCCTGGAAGCCCCGCTATCGGTACGATGATCGGACGGGCAATTGGGTATTGATGGGTGCGGGGATCGGGGCTGTTATGGGTCATCAGTCCGATCATACCTGGGAAGGGGCTCTGATCGGGGGGGGCGCGGGCCTTCTTCTCGATCAATATTTAAGACGTAATTAGGGGTCCACTCCCGCCGCTTCATTTGCTATGATTCCGTCTCGAAATCAAGAGAGGAATTCATGGCATCTATCTGGCACAAGTTGGAAAAACATCTTCCGTTTGTCAATTCTCCCAGCCAATACATCGGAGGGGAGTGGAACTCAATTCAGAAGGATCCCTCGAGTGTCAAGGTTCAGGTCGCGATCGCCTTTCCGGATGTATACAAGATTGGGATGGCACATCTGGGGATGCAGATCTTTTACGGCCAGTTAAATGAACGATCGGACACTCTCTGTGAAAGGGTATTCGCTCCCTGGCCCGATCTCGAAGCCCGTATGCGGGAACATGATATCCCTCTTTTCAGTATTGATTCCCATCGTCCCGTACGAGAGTTTGACATTCTCGGGTTTTCCCTCCAAAGCGAGATGCAGTACACCAATGTAATCAATATGCTCGACCTGGCCGGGATTCCCATTCCTTCAGAGGAGCGGGGAGAGGACGATCCCCTCATTATCGCTGGCGGTCCTAATTCATCCTATCCCGAGCCGGTTGCCGACTTTTTTGATGTCATCGTAATCGGTGACGGGGAAGAGGCTTTACCGAAAATTACGGAACTTTGGCAAGAACGGAAATCCCGGGTTGAGATTCTCCGGAGAATTGCGCAGGAAGTGCCCGGCGCTTATGTTCCCCGATTCTACCGTTTTCATTACGGAGAAGACGGAATTCTTCAAGAAATCGAAGCGACGGACGGAGCTCCGGAAAAGATCAAGAAGGCGATCGTCCCTGATTTTGAAAACGTTTACTATCCCCTGAAGCCGATTGTTCCCTATGCCGAGGTGGTCCATGACCGGATCAACCTTGAAATCATGCGGGGCTGTCCTCACCGATGCCGATTCTGTCATGCGGTTATGTTCAAGAACAAACTTCGCTTTCGCTCGGTCGAGACTCTTCTCCATCAGGCGGAGACGGTCTACAACAATACCGGCTATGAGAGCATGGCCTTAACAAGCCTGTCGAGTGGAGATCATCCTCATATTGCTGAATTGATGACCCGATTGAATGCTCGATTTGCCCCCCGAAATGTGAATATTACGCTTCCTTCCCTGCGAATTGATGACAAGCTGGCCGAACTCCCCCGGTTGATGAAAACAGTGAGGAAGGGAGGCTTTACGGTTGCCCCGGAAGGGGGAACCGAAGCTCTGCGCAAGATCATTCGGAAACCGATCAAGGATGTGGACCTCTATGCAACGGCACGTTCCGCGTTTGAAGAGGGGTGGAAGCATCTCAAACTTTATTTCATGATCGGCCTTCCGGGCGAGACCCCGGAAGATCTTGAGGGGATTGTACAGACCGCTCGCAGGGTTTCCCGGGTTGGAAAAGAGGTGCGCGGGAAATATGCCGATGTCAATGTCACCATTTCCCCGATGGTTCCGAAGCCGCATACGCCCTTTCAGTTTGCGGGCCAGAAATCATTTCAGTATGTCCAGGATGTGGAAGATCGTTTACAACGGATGGCGCGGGGAAGTCGAATTCTTCTTCGAATGCATAGTCCCAAAACGAGTTATGTGGAAGCGGTTATGGCGAGGGGGGATCGTCGTGTAGGGAAAGCGATCCTGGAGGCGTGGAAACTTGGGGCGCGCTTTGACGAGTGGCGGGAACATTTCAACTACGACCGATGGATGGAAGCTTTTAAACGGGCAGACATCGATCCGGACTTTTATGCCCGGCGGGAACCAGCCGAAGGGGAGGTTCTTGCATGGGATCATTTCGATATCCGCCTGGAGAAGGAAACCCTCTGGAAGGATTGGGAACAGTGTCGGACGATGGCGCGTGAACGGGACGAAGCGGTGCCCATTTCTTAGAAAAGGATCAGCTACGTGATTCAAAAACTTACCCAGTTTCTTGGTCGAGAAGTGGAGATTTGGACGACCGAGAATGTCGAACCGTGGATGGGTATTGTCAAAGATGTGCAGGTCGATTTCATTGTCCTCATGATTGATGAACTTGAAACGTATCTTTCCACTCGTAATATAGTTGCTTTTCGCCTTTCTGAAGAAGAGCAGGGGGAGAGCAAGGATTCTGATGCGTAGAATTCTCGCAGGCAGCTTCCTTTTCCTTTTGGCCTGTTCTGGCCGTTCTTATTACGTCGATTTTCCTGATCAAGACCTTCCTCTTCCCGGAATGTTGGAACTGGAGAGAAGGGTTCAATCGTGTCTAAACGGAGAGGAACCGTGGCATGCGGATCCTCGACGGGTGGCCCACCTGGCGCTTCTGAAACAGATCAATATTCCGGTTCACGAGACGGTATTTCGCTCTTCTGACTACGAGTTCCATCAATATAATGCTGAGAATCCAAAGTGGGGTTCGTATGTGGTCACTGGATGGCGCGATCGAGCCGGTCGGGCACACCGGTGTCGGGTTCGGATGCATGCGTATGAAAATATCTGGTATGCGGTTCAGGTGAGCCGCTATATGGTCATGGACTATGTGGATGAGCGAGACGTTCCGGGTGGGACCCCGCCCGACGTGGGGCATTAACCGAGGGAGAAGGAAATGAGTGAAATCGAGAAAGTAATCATAATTGGGTCTGGTCCTGCGGCGTATACAGCCGCCCTTTATACGAGTCGCGCGAATCTTAATCCGCTGATCATTGAGGGAGAATTCGATCCAGAACATCATCCTGATCTTCCGGGTGGGCAGTTAATGATCACGACCGATGTGGAAAACTACCCCGGGTTTCCAGAGGGGATTACGGGCCCCGATTTGATGACCCACTTCCGGAAACAGGCGGAACGGTTTGGAACCCGGGTCGAGACCGCCTGGATTGATCGCGTTGATTTTTCCGAGAGACCTTTTTCTCTTTATGCCGGGAAGAAGGGCTGGAAGGCGAGTGCGGTTATTCTTACGACGGGAGCGGGAGCGAACTGGCTTGGAATTGAGAGTGAGACGGAATTGCGCAAAACAGGAACGGTATCGGCTTGTGCCACCTGCGATGGAGCCCTTCCTCATTTTCGGAACAAACATCTTGCCGTCGTCGGAGGCGGGGATTCGGCCGTCGAAGAGGCCACTTTCCTGACCCGTTTTGCTTCGAAGGTTTCCTTGATTCATCGTCGGGATACACTTCGGGCAAGCAAGATCATGCAGGAGCGTGCGCTCAAAAATGAGAAGATCTCGATCGAGTGGAACAGTCAGGTTTCCGAAGTTCTGGATGTATCGCAGAAGAAGGTAACGGGTTTGCGTCTTCAGGATACAGGAACGAAAGAAGAACGTGTTCTCGATTGCGACGGTCTTTTTCTTGCCATCGGCCATACTCCGAATACCGCCTTTGTGAAAGGGCAGGTCCATACCGATGAGGCCGGCTATATCCTGGTCGATCGGGGAACCTATACCAATGTCGAGGGGATTTTCGCCGCCGGAGACTGTGTCGATCACACCTATCGACAGGCGATTACCGCCGCCGGTATGGGCTGTATGGCGGCGATCGATACGGAACGGTGGCTGGAATCCCAGGGGTAAAGCAGCTCTCCTTGGCGGTTCTTTACGCTACCGGGGGGATCTGGTAGAGTACCGCCCATGCCGCGAGTACAAATTCTCCCAGAGGATCTGGTCAATAAGATCGCCGCGGGAGAGGTGATCGAGCGTCCTGCTTCCGTTGTGAAAGAACTCGTTGAGAATTCCCTTGATGCGGGGGCGAGTGATGTCCGGATCGATATCGGAGAGGGGGGGCGGAAGCTCATTCGGGTGACCGATAACGGGTCTGGAATAGAGTCAGAAGACCTTCCCCGTGCCTTTGCGCCTCATGCCACCAGTAAACTCGGATCGGAAGAGGATCTCTTTCGGATAGCAACATTCGGTTTTCGGGGAGAAGCCCTCGCTTCCATCGGATCGGTGGCCCGGGTCCGTATTCTTTCGAGGCTTTCCGATTCCATTGAGGCGGCCGAACTGGTTATGGAACATGGTCGAAAGGGGGACGTTCGTCCTGCGGCGGGTCCGGAGGGAACGTCGATCGAGGTTCGGGACCTTTTCCAGAATGTTCCCGTTCGTCGCAAATTCCTGCGATCGGTGCATGTTGAATTTGATCACATCATGGATATCGTTCGACGCTTTTCGGTCGCCTATCCGTCGGTACGGTTTGAGCTCCATCATGACGGCGAACCGAAACTCAATTTGCCGGCGGGGGATATCCCCTCCCGGATCGAGAAATTTTTTGGGGCAGAGCTACGGGAGTCTTTGTTGGAAGTACACCACAAGGGCGAGTCCATTTCCTTTTCCGCCTGGCTGGCTCCTTCCCGGTTTGCCCGTACCAATTCAAAGTGTATTCATCTGTATCTGAATGGTCGTTTTATTCGGGATCGTGTTCTTTCCCATGCCATCCATGAATCGTACAGGGAACTTTTGCCTCATGGCCGCTATCCCGTCCTGTTTTTGTTCCTGGAAGTGGACCCCGGCGAGGTGGATGTGAATGTGCATCCCACGAAAGTGGAGGTTCGGTTCCGCAGAGTGTGGAAGGTTCATGATCTCCTTGTGGATCATTTGCGTCGTGCTTTGATGAAATCCGGACTCGATCCAGAACTGGGCGCACAGGAACTTGCAGAAAGAGTGGATATTCCGACTCTCGGAGCGCGGACAAGCTACCAGGAGATGGTTTCTTTCTTTTCTGGCGAGGGAACTTCACCAGGAAGCATGGTTTCTTCGGAACCAACCCTGGTCGAAATGCCTCTTTTGACCACGGGTCGGCGATTTTTCCAGGTGCATGACCGCTATATTATCGAAGAAGCGGAGAATGGAATTCGATTAATTGATCAGCACGCTCTTCATGAGAGAGTTCTTTTGGATCGATTTCGGAAACAGTTTACAGAAGGGGAGGTTTCCCGGCAGAGGCTTCTTCTTCCCTCTGTTGTTCCCGTAAACGATCTGGATCGCAGTTTTCTGGAAAAGAACCGGACTCTCATTGAATCAATTGGTTTGGAATTCGGAGATTTTGGTCCAGGAGAAGTTGCGGTGCGCGCAGTGCCGGCTCTCCTTTCGGATGCCGATCCGTCTACTCTTGTCAAGGACCTGATTGAAAAACTTCGGGATCACGGGGAGAGTGAATCAAAAGTAGGGGAAACGATGCCTCTGTTGGAAGAAGCTCTCGAATTTCTCGCCTGTCGTGGCGCGATCAAGTTTGGAAGACGGATGGGACATGAAGAATTGGAAAGATTGCTCGTCGAGAGTTCCCAGATGGATTTTTCGGCCACCTGTGCTCATGGCCGACCGACGGCGATTCGGCTGACCCTGGATGAATTAGAAAGGTTATTTCGGCGAAAGTAAAATGCAGGTAGCAGATTTCGAGAAGGCAACGCCGGGACCAGGGCTGGATCTCTATGTCCATCCCACAAAAAAATTCAAAACCATCCTGATCCAGGTTTATGTCCACCAGGTCCTGGGGGACGAGGTTACTTCGTTGGCTCTTCTTCCTTTCGTACAGAGGAGAGGGTGTCGACGATTTCCCAACCAGCGCAAGATTGTCATGTTCCTGGAAGATCTCTATGGGGCGTCTCTTTCCGTAGATGTCCTCAAAGTGGGCGAGCGACAGATCCTCTATTTTCGCATGGAAGTGGTCAACGACCGGTATGCCCCCCAAAAAATTGAAGGTCTCCGGAAATCGATTGGATTTCTCTCCGATCTTATTTCTCGTCCGGTATTGGAAAAGGAACATTTTCGAAAAGATTACGTACAGCAGGAAAAGGTGAATCTGGATCGGTTGATCCATTCCCTTGTTAATGACCGGATGAGTTATGCGACCGAACGATGCCTTCAGGAACTCTGCCCGGGGGAGCCGTATTCCATTTATGAGTATGGGCGTCGGGAAGAGATTTCCAAAATTACGCCGGCTACGTTGACTCGTCTTCATGAGCGTGTGATGCGGGAAGCCCCGATTGAAATCTTTATTGTCGGAGATGTCCGGTTGGAAGAGACGGCGGACATTGTGGGCAAGGCGTTCCGTCTTCCGGACCGGGATCCAAAACCGCTTCCTCCGACATGCGTTTCGGGTGGGAATGGAAAGAAAGCCCGGGAAATCATCGAGACCATGGATGTGGATCAGGGAAAACTGGTCATGGGGGGACGTACGGGGGTGACCTGGAACGATCCGGACATTTTTCCGCTCACCTATTACAACGGGATTTTCGGTGGGTTTGCTCATTCGAAACTTTTTGTCAATGTGCGGGAACGGGATGGGATGGCCTACTCTGCGGGCTCTTCTCTTGATAATACCAAGGGCCTTCTTTTAATTTCGGCCGGAATTGATGCTTCCAAGTATCAGGACTGTATTCGAGTGATCCAGGAAGAGATGAGCGATATGGCGGAAGGGAAATTCTCTCGTGATGCTTTCGATAAGACCCGAAGCCTCCTGATTGATCGAATCCATTCCCGGGAAGATAGTCCTTCGTCTCGGATCGGGTCTTTTGCGGAAATGCTGCAGAATGGGAACCCTCTTTCCACAGAGGAGATCCTGCGGGAAATCAGCCGAGTGACTCCGGATGATGTTGTCCGCGTTTCTTCCCGGGTACATCTTTCCACGATCTACTTTCTACAGAAGGAATCATGAGCGAAATCGAAGTGACGAACTGGTCTGAGGGAGATCTTCCTCGATTGGTTCGTTTCTGGAATCGCTCTTTCTCTGATCGTCGTAACTTCTTTCCGATAACAGAAACACTTTTCCGCACTCGTGTTCTGGAAAAGAAGACGGCGGTCGAAGCATTCGATCCCACCACGTTCCTTCTCGTACGGGAAGGGGAGGAAATCATCGGCGTCCTTCACGGAGGGGTTCGCGTGGAGGAACTCTGCCGGACGCTGCATTCTACCTGGCCGGGGGGAGAGCAGGCCTATATCGCCCTTTATCATGTTCGAGAAGAGAATCGCAATCAGGGGGTTGGCTGGCCTGTGCTGATCAAGGCCGCCGCCGGAGGTGGCGGGAAGGGGATGCAGCTGGTCTACCACCCCGAAGAGGTCGCGGAGGCGCTGCGCACCGCACAGTCGGTCGCCCTCAAGAGCTTTGGGGA
>PVBE012021675.1_pt1 | contig 45224 bp, 35 predicted proteins | sample 1631181 | NCBI WGS metagenome assembly PVBE01 (sample SAMN08397723, study PRJNA350692) | Marine metagenome, whole genome shotgun sequencing project. | isolation source: water | place: Pacific Ocean | collected 2012-04
GGCCCCTCCACGGTGCGGGTGTGGGTCTCCCAACAGAGCCGGTATGCGAGGCCGGAGCCTTCCTCGACCGCCAGGACCACCAGACGGGCCTCCTCCACAAGGTGCTCGACGCCGGGCATGGGTCCCAGGGCGATGCTCTGCTCGGTGGCGCTCTCGGCGCTGAGCACCGGTGCTCCGATCACGGCCGCGGGGTGGGTCTTCACCCCCACCATGACCAGATTGCCCTGAACGATCCGAGCCTCGATACCGCCGCGCCACAGGGGGACGGGGAGACCGTCTTCCGTCGTCACCATCCGGTCGAAGCCGACATACCAGGTGTCGGCGCTCTCGACGTAGCCGATGCTGCGCAGCTGCAGGCTGTCGATCGCCACACCCGTGAGCACGGGATTGCGGGCGAAGACCTCCAGCAGGGCTGCCTCGACCTGCTGCTCGCTGTCCAGCTCGCCCAGTTCGATGCCGGCGCCCCACGCCTTGTGCACGCTTCCCGCCTTCTCGTCGAAGACCACCTGCCATCCCGAGCCGTCCCCCTGCTCGAAGCGCTGCCAGGCCACGCTCTGCTTCATGGCGTGTTGGCGTGCGGGCCAGGCCCGTATGACGCGACTCGGCTCGGTGCCGACGTACACTTCATCTGGAGGTGCGAAGGCCTTGGCCTCGTTCAGAGAGAGAGAGAGCAGGATCAGGGGGCTCATGGGCTGCCTCGCTTGTGCTGGAACTCAAGGTGTTCGAGACCTGGGCCGCGGTCAATGGCCCAGTGCGCTCTGGACACTCCCTTTGCAAGTGCTGCTGATTGTGGGCCTGGTGAACCTGCTCTCTTGTGAAACTCCCCCGACGGACCCGGTAGAGCCGCTGCCCGATCTCCCGGAACGGGTCGAGACGCTCACAGAACGGGGGGAAGAGCTGCCTCTTCGTGAGATCTCGATCGCCTTTGTCGGTGAGCTGAGAGGCGAGATCGAGCCTTGTGGATGTCCCACGCTCCCCTACGGGGGCTTCGCTCGTCGACAGTCCCTGCTCCAGCGCCTGGAGGCGGAGATGGCCAGGCCACTGCTCCACGTCGATGTGGGAGAGGCTCTGCGGAAGGGCCTTGTTCACGACCCTGACGGCGACACGAAAGAACGGGCGGAGTTGATTCTCGAGTTGATGAGTCTGAGCGGGGTGCAGGCCTACGTGCCGGGTCCGACCGATCTGGCGACGGTGGGCGTGGAGGGCTTGAAGCGCAGCGGGCTGCCGGTGATCAGCGCGACCTGGGAGCCCTTCCCGGCCACGATCGTGCTGGAAGAGCAGGGGCTGCGTGTCGGGCTGATCGGCCTGTCTGCGAAGGCGGCTGGCGTGGAGGGGTTGGACCCCGTGGAGGCCACCCGCGCTGCTCTGGCCGAACTGCCCGAGGTGGACGTGACGATCGCCCTCTCCAACCTGGGCGACACGGAGAACCTGCGGGTTGCCGAGGAGGTCTCGGGGCTTGGCCTCATCCTGGCCACGCGGGGCAGCAGCCACGACGCACCTCGAAACCTGGGACAGTGCGCCGTGATCGAAGTGCCGGATCGGGGTCGGTACGTGGAGCTCGCTCACCTGTGGTTGATGTCGGGGAGCGATCAGCCCGTCCTGGTGGATGAGGACTTCCACACGGACTTTGTGCAGTACGACGAGTCCCGGCGCGCCCGGGCCCGTACCGGTCGAGAGACGCCCGAGGAGGGAGAGAAGGCCCTGCGTTCAGTGCTGGAGGAGCTTGGTCGTGGCCGCAACCTGGTCAGCGTGGAGGAGCGCCCGCTCGGCTCGGAACTGGACGACCCGTCGGAGGTCAGCGAGCGCCTGGATGTGTGGCGTCAGCTGCGAATGACCCAGGCGCGCGCCGCGGTGGCTGCGGAGCCGGTGGAATACTCCCCCGCCTATGCGACAGCGGCCGGCTGCACGAGCTGCCACGCCAGGCAGTTCGCCCGCTTCGGCTTCACGGAGCATCGAAATGCGGGCACGACGCTGACGAAGGACGGCCGACACACGGACCCGGAGTGCCTCGGCTGTCACACCACGGGCTTTGGTCTGGCGGGAGGCTTCGCGGACACGGATCCAATCTCGATGCGCAAGTGGGGTGGGGTCCAGTGCGAGTCCTGCCACGGCCCACTGGCGGGACATCCACGCGAGCCGCGAGCCGTTCCGGCCCAGGTCGACGAGAGCACCTGTCTGCGTTGCCATGACGAGGCGAACTCACCGAACTTCGACTACTCGACCTACCTGCTCGACGTCATCTGTCCAACAGGCTGATCGTCCCTTGGGGCTGGCCTACCAGGCGGCCAGGAAGCGGTCGACCTGTTCGCGCTCCAGCAGCCCGAGGCTGAACTCCAGGCACTCGCTGCAGATGTCGACCCCTTGCATGCGGTGTACACCGCGGGTCTCCAGGTGGGTCTTGCCGCAGAAAGCGCATTGCGCTTCGTCGGGAGCCCGCAACTGGCGGCGCTTTCGACTGACCTCGACAACGCACAGGTTGCAGATGACGGCGTCGCTCCCGGCCATCAGGTGCTCGGCGTCGCGGGAGGTGCGGCCGCAGCAACTGCAGTGGGCGTCGGAGTCATCCGAGACCGGACGGGGTGGGAGCTGGGCGCGCGGAGGCACCACCTGCTCGAGCAGCATGCGTACGCGGGGTCCCGCTCGGCATACGTCGGCGCGGGCCTGCAGCCCGGCGACCGCACTGGGATCACCGTACATGGCGAGGCCCACCTGGGCGGCCACCGCCAGCTCGGGGTCGGCGGTCTCCGACCAGCGCTCCAGCAGGCGGCGCCCGCTGCGACTGCGTCGGGAAGCGATGGAGAGCAGCAGCAGGGCCTGCCACGCTCGCGCCTCGTTGCGCTCGGCCTCGACGTTCATTCGATGGCGATTGACGTCCGCAGCGGGTCCATGTCGGTCCACCGCGTTGCGCTTGAGGTCTTCCTCTTCCACCCCGAGGCCCTTGGTGAACACCGGTTCGGGGATGTTGGCCGCGGCCGCTACGGCCTGGCGGGCGAGAGCGACGCGGTAGCTCTTGCCGGGCTCCCGAAGCGCCCATGCGACCTCGTCGGCCATGGCGCTGCCGGAGATGGTGCAGGTGGCTTCCCAGAGCTGGAAACGGAGTCCCTCGTCCTGAACCGCGTCCACGCAGCGAAGGACGTCCTGGACCGCCGACTTGCCGACGCTTCGGAGCTGCTCCAGCAGCATGGCGATGCGCTGGCGAGTGATGGTCCGCGGCGCACTCGGCCCGCTGCCCGGGGGCAGTCGGTCGTAGTGCCGAACCTCGGTAGCCAGCGCCTGCTGGAGCCACTCGTGGTCCCCGGCCAGTCGTCGGATACGCGCCAACTCCAGGTACGCCTCCTGGTGATCGGGGTGCTCCTGGAGTGCCTCCTTGAACACGCGGATGGCTTCGGTGGGGTTGCCCTCCTCCAGGAGCGCACAGCCCAGCGTGTAGCGGGCCAGCTTGTTGGTCGGGTCCAGCATGAGCGCGTGGTTGCAGGCCTCGCTGGCGCGGCGGTGTTCGCTCAGTTGCAGGAAGGCCATGCCCATGCGGGCGTGCACCCGAGCGTCGTCCGGGTGGTCGGTGAGGTACTGCCGGAAGTGCTGGATGGCGTTGTTGTACTTGCCCAGGTGGTAGGCCACCATGCCCAGGTGGTAGCGCGCAACGTGCCGGAAGCGCTCGTGCTCACGGAGTCGCAGGAAGAACTTCTCGGACTCGCGGTATCGGCCGGTCTGCAGGCAACTCAGACCCAGGTCCCGGAGCAGCGGAGCGCTCAGGTCCTGCGTGGGGCCGAGCTTGAGGGCCTGGACGAGGTGGTACTGAGCGCGCTCGACGAGTCGCTTCGCGTCGGGCAGTTCTCGAGCGCGTTCGGAGAGCACCCGGCCCAGGTAGAGGTGGGTCTCCCAGCTGTCGGGAGCCAGGCGGCAGGCGGACTCCAGGTGGCGCAGGGCCATGTGGCGGTCCCCCTCGCTCCTGTAGACCGCTCCAAGGGCCAGGTGAAGGTCGGCACGCTCGTTGTCGAGCTTCACCGCTTCATCGAGAAACTTCCGGGCCGCGTCCGGACGGCCCATGCCGGCCAGGGCCGTGCCCGCGGTGACCAGCGCCGGGAGGTGGCCCGGATCGTCCCCGAGGACCTTGCGGGCCTGAGCCAGTGCCTTGTTGCACCAGGCTTCTCCACCGCCGTGGTAGAGCCCACGGGAGAGGTAGGCGCGGGCCAGTTCGTGGCGTCGCTCAGGGTCGTCCGCGCCTTCGCGAACCTGCACTTCTAGACGGCTGGTGTGCCAGTCGAGCTTCTTGTGGGGGAACATTGCGTTCTCGGGGAGAGTCTGGGTCGCCGAGGAGGAGACCCGGGGGGGAGAACGATCCTAGCATGATGGCTCGCGTGATGGTACGTTTGGTCTGATGAAGCTTTCGTTCCGGCTCCGTCGAGGGCAGTCGACGGTCGAGTATGTGCTGGTGACTTCCGTCATCATCATCGCGGTCGTCTGGATTGCGGGTGACGCCTTCGGGACGCGCTTCGCTGATGGCTTGCAGTCCATGCAGGACAGCCTGGAGGACATGACCTCCGACGGGGTGGTTGATGGTCGCTAGGACCCGACGGGGGCAGACCAGCGTGGAGACGCTGCTGCTCATCTCCGTCCTGGTCATCGGCGTGGTGGCGACGGCCTATCTGCTCATCGGGAACAGCAGCGGCATCAAGCAGGGCTTCGAGAACATGGCAGACGGGGCGCGCAACGCCTACGTCGATCCCAGTCGAGCACCCTGAGCCTCGTCTCGACCCGAGCACGGTGGCTTGATAGCCCCAAGCGGTGTTCGATCCCCTCGTCGAAGAGCTGAGGAGACAGCGGGCCCTCCGCTTCCTGGTTCCCCTGTTTTTCGTCTCCGGGCTCACGGCTCTCATCTACCAGAACATCTGGGCGCGGCAGCTGCAGCTGCTCTTCGGTACCTCCCAGTTCGCCATCGCCACCGTGTTGGCCGCCTTCATGGCCGGCCTGGCTGCTGGTGGCTTCCTGATGGCCCGCCATGCCGACTCCACCAGCAAACCCCTCTTCCTGTACGGGGCGTTGGAACTCTTCATCGGCCTCTATGCCCTCGTCTTTCCGCTTCTGGTCAAGGCCACCACGCCGCTGTACCTGGGTTTCCACCTTGCCGCTGAGCCCGGACCGGTGCTCTTTGGTGTCTTCCAGTTCGCCGCCCTTGGGGTGCTGCTGCTCGCGCCCACGACCTGCATGGGGGCGACCCTGCCGCTGCTCGGCCGCTTCGTCACGACGCGCCTGGGGCATGCTGGCGATCGCATCGGCCTGCTCTACGGGGTGAACACCTTCGGCGCGGTTGCCGGAATCGCCGTGTCGGGCTTCTACCTGCTCCCGGCGCTGGGCTTGTTCAAGACCACCCTGGTGGCGGCGGCCTGCAACGTCCTGCTCGGCCTTGCCGCCATGGCCTTGTCCCGATGGCACGGTGAGACCAGCCAACCTCCGCCGGTCGAGGAGGACATCGAGAGCCACGTGCCCCACCGGGTCCCGGTGCTGATGGTGGGCATGCTGACGGGATTTGCGGCCCTGGTCTACGAGGTCAGCTGGTTCCGCTTGATGGGCCTCATTCTCGGTGGAAGCACCTACGCCTTCAGCGTCATGTTGCTCGCCTTCCTCACCGGGATCGCCACAGGTGGGTGGCTGGCTGGTCCCATCGCGGATCGACTGCTGCAGCGCTTTGGGCCGGCCGGACCCCTGCGTGGCCTCGCCGCGGTGCAGGCAGGGATCGCGGTGCTCACCTACCTGATGATGTGGGTCTATCAGGATCTCCCCTTCCTCTTCCTGAAGTTCTACGACTGGTCCGAGGGAGGCCACTTCTGGGCGGGGAAGGTGCTGATCGCGGGGCTGGTGATGACCCCACCGGCGATTCTGATGGGGGCCAGCTTCCCCCTGATGGTCCGGGCCGTCGTAGCCGACAACCAGCAGCTGGGTCGCCCGGTCGGGCAGGTCTATGGTGCCAATACCCTGGGCTCCCTCGTAGGGGCCTTCGTCGGCGGCTTCGTGCTCTTGCCCTGGCTCTATGTCATCGGGACCGTGCTGGTCGCGGCTGCGGCCAATCTCACAGCGGCGCTCATCGGCTGGACCGCGGGCATGCACGCCTCGGGCAAGGTGGATCGAAAGGCACAAGCGGCCTGGGTGGTCGCGGCCTTGTCCTGCTTGCTCATGGCTTCCCAGCGTCCTCCTCCCTGGGACCCCCTGTTGATGACGAGCGGGGTCTACAAGTACGCCTCGACCCTGACGGCTCCCACTCGGAAGAAGCTCATGGAGTTCGCCGTGGATGACTACGCGCTGCTCTACTACGACGAGGGGCTCAGCACGGTGGTCACCGTCGCCCAGTCCAAGGGGACGGGAAACATCTGGCTTGCAAACAACGGGAAGGTCGACGCCTCCACGACCATCGACATGCCCACCCAGGTGTTGGTGAGCCACCTTCCCTTCCTCTTCGCGGAGGACCCGAGGGAGGTCCTGGTCATCGGCTTGGCCAGCGGCGTCACGCTGGGCGCGGTGACCCAGCACGAGGAGCTGACCCGGATCGATGTGGTGGAGCTGGAGCCCTCTGTCGTCGAAGCCAGTCACTTCTTCGACGACTACAACCACCGTCCGCTCCAGGACCCGCGGGTCGAGCTCTTCGCCAATGACGGACGAAACCACCTGATGCTCGCTCCCGAGGGCAGCTACGACGTGGTGGTCAGCGAGCCCAGCAACCCCTGGCTGACCGGTGTGAGCAACCTGTTCACCCGTGAGTTCTTCGAGATGGGACGCGCCCGCCTGGCTCCGGGTGGGGTGTGGTCACAGTGGGTTCAGCTCTACGGCATGGACGCGGACGACCTCAGCTCCCTGCTGGCCACCTTCGCCGATGTCTTCCCCTACGCGGTGCTCTTCGCCACCATCGAAGACGCGGACCTGGTGATGGTGGGCAGCAACGATCCACTGGATCTGGACCTGGTGAGGGCAGGGCATCTGCTCCAAGACAACGAGGGCGTGCGGCAGGAGCTCGAACTCATCGGCATCGAGGAAGCCGCCGACCTTCTCACCTTCTACCAACTCGATCGCGATGCCATCCTGGAGATCACGGAGGGGGTGGGGCTGAACACCGACGACAACATGCGCATCGAGTACAGCGCACCGCTGAACCTGCATCGGGAGACGGCCGAAGACAACTTCCTGATCCTGCTGCCCAAGTCGGAGGCTGTGGACGTCGACGGGGTGGAGGCCAACCTTGCCCTGGGCAAGGCCTATGCCCGCCGGGAGGAGTGGGTGCGCGCCATCATCTGTCTTCAGCGGGTGACCGCGCTGCAGCCGGAGCACGTCGAGGCCCTGGAGCTGACGGAGATCTACCGGGAGACGCTGCTCGACGAACTAGGAATGTAGGTCGTCGCGCTTCGCCTGACGGCGGGTCCTCGCACGGCGACGGATGCCGTTGGCGGCACCGATTGGGCCTGCCGCGGCGTAGCTCACCATGACCGGCAGAACGATGAAGCTGATGTCGTAGAAGACACCGACCGCGACCACGCTGCCCAGGAAGAGGGCCAGGCAGGCTTTGACCTTGCCCGACAGCCGAAGAGCCTTGGTGGTGGGGTAGGGCACGCTGCTGATCATGAGCAGACCGAGCACGATCACCGTGAGCAAAGGCCCGTAGGGGTTCTTCACGAAGGTGTGGCCGATGGCCGCGTGGAACATGACCATCGCAGCCAGGGTGCCTCCCGCCATGGTGATGGTGAGGCCCTTGGAGTGTTCGAACTCCTCGTCGTCGGCTGCGCCGACGTTGAAGCGGGCGAGTCGGAAGACGCCGCAGATGACGAAGAGGAAGGCCGTCGCCAGGCCCAGCGCGCCCAAGCTGTCGAGGCCCCAGCGGTAGACGAGCACAGCGGGTGCGATGCCGAAGCTGATGACATCCGCCAGGGAGTCAAGCTGCACGCCGAAGTCGCTCTCGGTGCGGGTCATGCGCGCCACACGACCATCGAGCATGTCGAAGATTCCGGCAAAGCCGATGAGCAGGCCCGCCTGGTAGAACACCGCCGGATCGTTCGGGTTCGAGGCGGCCAGCAGGATGGCGTAGAAGCCACAGAAGATGCTGACGCCCGTGAACCAGTTCGGGGGGCTCATGAAGTGCTTGACCATCGAGTGTGCCTGCGTGCTCCTGCGGAGACCGATCGAGATTAGGTCGCCGACCCGCTCTGCGCAAGGAGAAGCTGGTGGTGCAGGTCCTGGGCGACGACCGGTGCGTGGGCGCGCTCCACCTCGATCCGCAGGCATCCGCTGACTGCCGTCCAGCGCCGGATCGGGTGCTTTCGCCCGAGTGCAATGACCACCCGGTGGGCCTCTACAGCGTCGAGCCTGGCACCGGAGCCGGTCGCTGTGACCACGGCGATGGGCTCGCCCTCCAGGCTGCACTTGGCCCGGTCATGCCAGTTGCGGCGGTCGCAGATCACCCCATCGCTGTCGATGCGGGTAATTGGTGCGTCCGCGGCCAACAGGGCGGGAAGAAGCCGCCCCGGGGAGCCCTCGAAACGCTCGAGCTGGTCGTCGATGCTCACGCCGGACCACCGTGGTGGGAGGCTCTCGACCTGGATGCGTGTACCGCTGCCTTGTCCGTCGGTTGGACTGGCCTGCAGGGCGATCCCGCAGCGATGCGCGTAGGCCACTGCGTCCGCTTGCAGCACCTTGCCCCCGCCGCGGGACATCGCCAGGGCCTCGTCGAGGCTCATCGTGTCGAGCTTCAGGGACTCGGGAACGACGCGCGGGTCGGCGGTCCAGATTCCATCGACGTCGCTGCAGATCTCGCAGAACTCCGCACCGAGCGCAGCCGCCAGCGCCACCGCTGTGAGGTCGGTGCCCCCGCGTCCCAGGGTGGTGACCTCCTTGTCGATGCTCACCCCCTGGAAGCCGGCAACGATGACCACCTTCCCCTGCCCCAGGGCCTGCTCCACCCGCACGGGGCGCACCGCGACGATGCGAGCAGCACTGTGGTTCGTGTCGGTGATGATGCCGCTCTGGCTGCCCGTAAGGCTCACCGCCGGGCAGCCGAGATCGTTGATGGCCATGGACAACAGGGCCATCGAGATGCGCTCGCCGACCGAGATGAGCATGTCCAGCTCGCGCCGACCCGGAGCCTCGCTCAGGGTCGAAGCAAGGCGGAGGAGCTCGCTGGTGGTGTTGCCCATGGCGCTGACGACCACCACCACGCGTTGGCCACCGGCGACGGTGTCGACCACGCGACGGGCCACAGCCCGGATCCCGTCCAGGTCCGTTACGGAGGACCCGCCATACTTCTGAACGACGAGACTCACCGGATGGCGAGGTCGTCCAGATAGACGGTATTGGGCCCTCGTGACGAGGTCTGGCGCGAGGTGATGTCCAGCAGGGTGAAGGAGCGGACCTCTTCGGGAAGGAGTCGGTCTGAGGGGTTCGGGCTGTCGATGGGCACCAACTCTCGCGTCACTACGCGGACGGAGACCCACTCGCTGGTCTGAGCGACGATCAGGCCATCGGCTGCGTAGCGTCGGCCCCCCTCGTCCTCGGCGTACAGGGCCAGGTGCGCCTCGAAGGACCCTGCTCGTATGCGGAAGCTGATCTCGGTGGGGCCGCCGGGACGACCCGAGCTCCAGATCTCGGTCTCGAAGAAGACCCGGATGGCGTCGTCTTCGCGCTCGGTCACCTGGGTGCTCCAGGTCAGGGCGGGGTCCTCGCTTCCGAAGGGAACGGTGCTCGAGACAGCGCCCTTGTCGCCGTACTCCCAGGCGTGTAGCCAGTGCCCCGTTCCTCCCGAGAAATCGTAGCTGACCGGCAGCCGATAGACCCGAAGTTCCTGGGCGTCGATCTGGCCCAGGAGCGCTCGGGCCTGTTCTGCGACAGTGGGGTCCTCGATGGCGATCCGGAGCGCACGGCGGGCTCCTTCTGCGTCCCCTTCGGCGTAGCGCGCCCGAGCCAGCCAGTAGTGCAGCTCGCCCAGGGTGGGGTCATCCTCGCTCAACCCCGCGATGAGGCCCTCGTACCAGGCGATGCTGCGCTGGGTGTCGCCATCCGCCGCCTCGATGAGCAAGCCCTCGTGCAGGCCCTGCCAGGCCCGCAGGTCTTCTGTCAGCACCAGGGCCAGGAGGATCAGGCTAGCCTTCCTCGCCCACGAAGCGGTAGCCCACGCCATGCATGGTCTCGATGAAGCGCGGGTCCTGCGCATCATCCCCCAGCTTCTTGCGTACGTTCAGGATGTGGGTGTCCACGGTGCGGGTGGTGACGTTGGGGTTGTACTCCCAGATGCTGGTCAGCAGGAGCTCTCGTGGGAGCACCTGGCCCCGGTGCTCGATGAGGAAACGCAAGAGCTCCTGCTCGCGGTTGGAGAGGCGCTCTTCTACGTTTTCGCCACCGATGGGTCGTTTGATGACGTAGTTGTCCAGGTCCACCTCGACCTCGCCGAAGCGGTAGATGCTCCGAGCTCCTCCGGCTCGGCGCAGAGCAGCGACGAGTCGGGCTTTCAGCTCGAGGAGGGAGAAGGGCTTGGTGACGTAGTCGTCGGCGCCCAGCTCGAACCCCAGGAGCTTGTCCTGCTCCGTCGTCCGTGCGGTGAGGAAGATGACGGGGCCCCGGAACTTCTGCTCCCGCAGCACGCGGCAGATCTCGAAGCCGTCCATGCCGTCGCTTCCCTCAGGGCCCTCTTGGAGCATGACGTCGAGCACGGCGACATCCGGTGGAAAGCGTTTGGCCAGGTCCAACGCCTCGGCGCCGGTCTGGGCTCCGTAGACGTCGTAGCCCTCACGCTCGAAGAAGGCCTTGACTGTATTCAGGACCTCGACCTCGTCTTCGACGAAGAGGATGCGCGCCATGCTCTCAGGTCCTCGGCTGGGGTGGAGTGAGGGGCAAGTGTATTGTGAAAGTGGTTCCTTCGCCTACCGTGGACGCTACATCGATGCTGCCTCCGTGGGCCTCTACGATGTACTGAACAATGCTCAGCCCGATGCCGGTACCCTTCTCCCGCCGTGCATCGGGATTGGACGAGCGGAAGAAGTGGTCGAAGAGAAAGGGAACCTCCTCCTCGGCGATGCCCATGCCGTGATCGCTCACGGAGATGGCCACCTTGCCCGCCGACATGCGGGCATCGACACCGATCCAAGCTCCCTTGCGGCCGTACTTCGCCGCGTTGGAGACCAGGTTCAGGACGACCTGGGCGATCGCGTCGGGATCGTGGATTGTGATCGGCAGGGTGGAGGGCAGGGAGCACTCGAAGTTCATGTCCCGCATCTCCATGCCGTGCTCCGCAGCCTCCGCCGCCGAGCGAATCGTGTCGCCGATGTTGGCGGGTCGGAACATGTACCTCTTGGTGCCGCTCTCGATGGCTGCGAAGTCGAGGACGTTGTCCACCAGCCGTGAGAGCCGTTCACTCTCCCGCACGATGGCGTCGTAGGTCGCCTGCTCCTGCCCACTGGGCACAAGACCGAGCTGAAGGGACTCGCCCTTGAGACGGATCTGGGTGATGGGGGAGCGGAGTTCGTGGCTGACGTTGGCCGCAAAGTCCGTCTGGGTGCGGGCCACCTCCAGCTCGCGTCCGACCAGGCGCGCGGTCAGCACAGCGCCGGTGACGATCATGATGACGGCCAGCGCCAGGATGCTCAGGCGCTGGACGCGCTTCTTCGTCCGCTCACGGTCCAAGGCTGCGGTGTCACGGGGATGGACGACCAGCTGCCAGCCCGGCAGGTAGGGGTTCAGGCTGCGGCGAGCCAGGGTGTCCTCCGGAGGGTTCTCGTCCGGGCGCACCACCAGCATGTTCACGTTGGTGGAGGTTCGGGTGGCGCGGCGAGCCAACTCGTCGAGGCGTGCTTCGAGAGCCCCGATGTCCAGGGCGAAGGCGTAGTAGTCGTCGCTGCTCTCGCCCCACCACATCGTCGCCCAGAGGGCCTTGTCGAGCATGCGGAACTTGAACTCACCGCGGGCGACCGGTAGGGCCCGCCCGATGGGGTTCAACTCGCCCAGCTCCGGGCTGAGCTGCTCGGCCCAGAACAGCCTGCCGGTCTTCTCTTCAAGGCGACCACGGCTGGCCGCCAGCCAGTCCTTTTCACTGTGATCCTCGAGCAGCTCAACCGCACGTGCGGCCACCGCGGCCTCGTGTCCGCCTCCGCCCAGTGTCCACCGTGCGGCGAGCAGCAGCTCGGTCAAGCTCTCCAGGGCTGGCCCGCCAATGGCCGGGTCGCGACCGAGGAGCACCTGGCCTCGCTTCAGCTGAGCCAGATCGCCGAGACGGAAGCCGTGCAGGTTGCGCACGTCGCCAAAGTCCGACACCACGTCGGTGAGTACGACCTCCGCTTCCTGGGTTCTGCCGGCCTTGACCAGCACCCGCGCGAAGGCGTAGGTGGCATCCCCCGCCTCGTGGATGCTGTGAGCCTCGCCGGAGAGGGCCTGGTAGAGCGTTGCGGCCTGGTCGTAGTCGCCCTGCTCCTCGGCGATTTCCGCGTTTCTCCATGCCTCGGAGAAGTAGAAGGCCTGGTCGAGCAAGGGGGGCACGGGCTCGGCAGCAAAGGGGGCCTGCAGGGTGCCCTCGCCGTCCAGTCGGAAGGCTACGAGCAGGTAGGGGCTCAGGGTGCCGGTGTTGTTCAGGGGACTGCGGCCCGACTCCAAGCGACCTCGAACCGCTTCTTCAAAGTCGGTGAAGATCGACTCGCTGTCGTTCATCAGGTCGCGAATCTCGAGATCTCCCTGTTCCCGCACGGCCTCCCAGACCGAGAGCTCCTCAGCGTGGATGGACTGGAAGCCGAACCACGCAAGCGCGAGCCCGGGAAGCGCCACGGTGAGCATGAAGATGCTGGCCAGACGCAGCTGTCCGCGCAGAGCCCCCACGTCGCGCATCCGCTGGGTCTCGCTGCTGGCTGGCGCCAGCAGGCGGGCCAGCTGCCGCAGGATGCGGTCAGACGCCTTCATGGGGCGGCGCCTTCGAAGGGGTGGCAGCCCGTACAGCTGCTGAGGACGTCGACGAGCGGATCTCCGCTCAGCGCTCCGCGGTCCCAGGCCAGGACGGCGGCTGCGGCGCCCGTCTCGTCACCGACGATCATCGTGTCCCAGAGGGTCTCGGAGACCTCGGCATGGTGGCCCAGCCGGAGCTCGGTGGAGAGCCCGACGGAGCGGCTGGTATGGCACTGGCCACAGGCCTCGGCGATGCGAGCCGCGGCGTAGGCGGCCTCCTCCTGGTCCTCGACCACCTGGGCGTACCCCAGCGCGCCGTGCAGTGTGCCAGCGTCCTCCTCGTCCCCCTCGAGATCTCGAGCGGCCTGTTTCAGGGCGGGCAGGTCGCCCGCCTCGACCGCCAACCTCAACTCCACGGCGCCCTCGTAGTGGGGCGCCGGAGGCTGAGGAGCGGTTCCCCGACAAGTGCAGGCCAGCAAAAGCACGCTCGGACCAATAGCACGCCGGGAGCCGTCCTTCTGGGGCGGACTTCCTCTCTACCAGGCAGAGGGCGCTGCCAGGGCCTGCTCCAGTTGGGTCAGGAAGAAGGTCCTGCTCACCGTGAAGCCACCCAGGCTGCGGAGGTGCGGGGTGTCCTGCTGGCAGTCGATGAAGAGAAAATCTCGCTCGGCCAGGTACTCGCACAGAGCCCACAGAGCCAGCTTCGAGGTGTCGGGTTCCCGGGCGTACATGCTCTCTCCGAAAAAGGCCTTCCCCAGGGTCAAGCCGTAGAGACCACCGACGCGCTTTCCATCGCGCCAGGTCTCGACGCTGTGGGCGATGCCTCGTTCGTGGAGCACGGTGTAGGCCCCGATCATGTTCTCGTTGATCCAGCTGCCCCGTTGGCCCGGGCGCCGGATACGGGCACATTCCCGCATGGTGCCCGGGAAGTCCGTGTCGAAGCGCACCTCGTAGATCCCCTTGCGACGGGTCTTCTTCAGGCTTCGACGGGCCCTGAAGCCCCCCGGCCGGAGGATGAGTCGGGGGTCCGGTGAGAACCACGGGATGGGGTCCGAGCCCTCCCAGGGAAAGATGCCCTTGCTGTAGGCCTCGAGGAGCAACTCCGGATGCAGATCCCCGCCCAGGGCGACCAGGCCATCGGGCTCAGGAGAGATCTCCACCGCTGGCGGAAAGCCCGGACGCCGACCTGGAAGCAGGAAGAACCAACTCATCATCCAGTGCAGGACGCCTAGTCGAAGGCGGGGATTCCCGTGATCCAGCGTCCCAGGATCAGATTGTGGATGTCGTGGGTGCCTTCGTAGGTGTAGACCGACTCCAGGTTCGCCATGTGGCGCATCACCGGGTACTCGTCGAGGATTCCGTTGGCGCCGTGGATGTCGCGGCTCATCCGGGCGATCTGCAGCGCGATGTCCACGTTGTTCATCTTGGCCAGGCTGATGTGCTCGGGACGCAGCGAGCCATCGTCCTTCATACGGCCGCACTGCAAGGCCAGCAGCTGCCCCTTGGTGATCTCGCGCAGCATCCAGGCCAGCTTGTTCTGCACCAGCTGGAAGCTCGCGATGGGCTTGTCGAACTGGATGCGTGAGAGGCTGTAGTCACGAGCGGACTGGAAGCAGGACATCGCCGCGCCGATAGCGCCCCAGGCGATGCCGAAGCGTGCGTTGTTGAGGCAGCTGAAGGGACCGCGCAGGCCCCGGACCTCCGGCAGGATTCGATCGCGGGGAATGCGACAGTCCTGGAAGACGAGCTCGCTGGTGACGCTCGCCTTCAGGCTGTGCTTGCCGGTCGTCTCTGGAGCGCTGAAGCCGGGGTCGTCCTTCTCGACGATGAAGCCGCGAATGACGCCGTCCACCTTGGCCCAGACGATGGCCACGTCGGCGATGCTGCCGTTGGTGATCCACATCTTGGCGCCGTTGAGGATCCAGCTGTCACCGTCCTCTACGGCGCGCGTGACCATGCCACCGGGGTTGGAGCCGTAGTCGGGTTCGGTCAGGCCGAAGCATCCGATGAACTCTCCCGACGCCATCTTGGGCAGGTACTTCTGCTTCTGCTTCTCCGTGCCGAACTTCCAGATTGGGAACATCGCCAGGCTGCCCTGGACGCTGACGAAGCTACGGATCCCGGAGTCGCCGCGTTCAAGCTCCTGGCAGATGAGCCCGTAGGCGACATTGCTCAGGCCGGCGCAGTCGTAGCCTTCCAGGTTGGCTCCCAGCAGGCCCATCTCACCGATCTCGCTCACGAGCTCCATCGGGAAGGTGCCGGCTCGGCAGTGCCCCTCGATGATGGGGATGATGCGCTCTTCGACCCAGGCCCGGACCAGGTCGCGGATCTGCAACTCCTCGTCTGAAAGGAGGGTGTCGAGGTTGTAGAAATCGACGCCTTCAAACTTCGCCATAGACCACCTCGCTAAGACGGCAGCCCAGATAACCGGTGTTTCGTGTCGGCTGCGTGTCGTCTCGTCGGGTATTTCGGCCGAAGCAGGTGCCTGCGCTCTAGAGTTGGACGGTGTGGCCGGGACTCCGGGCTTCGTTTCCAGCCTCGTCGGAGCTGATCACGGTGAAGCCATAGGAGGACCCCAGGCTTCCGCGGAAGCTCAGTTCGTGCTGAGTGGTGAGCTCGCTGCTTCCGTAGACGCGCTCATAGCCCTGGAACTCGATGTGCGAGCTTGCCGCTTCGTCGGTGGACCAGCGGATCGTGAAGCGTTCTTCGTCCGTGCTGACGTGGAGATCGTGAATGAGCGGCGCGGACAGGTCCCCGGGCTTGCTCGGCTCGGCTTCCCTCAGCGCAGCCTCCAGGTCCAGGTAGCCCCAGCCCGTGGAGGTGTCGTAGCCCGAGCTGTCCACGTCGCGGGCGGTGGAGGTCAGGATCGCGCGAATCTCCTCGGGGTCCTCGACTCCCACCGACACCAGCAGTGCTGCGGCTCCGGCTACGTGGGGAGCAGCCATGCTCGTGCCCTCGAAGAACTGGTAGCCGTGGCCGTCCCAGCTGAGGGTCTCCTGCAGGATGCCGTCCGCATAGCCGTCGCCGTTGGCGTCCCGGCTCATGTCACCACCGGGTGCGATGAGGTCGATGCCGCTACCCGTGTTCGAGTACGGAGCGCGGCTGCCGTCGGCGCGCCCGGCGCCCACGGCGATGACCTCGTCCAGAGCAGCGGGGTAGTCGATGCGAGAGCTGAAGGAGTTCCCCGTCGCGGCGACGATGACGGCGTCCTGTTCATGGGCGTAGCGCACCGCCTGGTGGATCGTGGACGAGTAGTAGGGGCTGCCCAGGCTGAGGTTGAGGACGTTCGCGCCCTGGTCGGCGGCGTAGACGATGCCCTTTGCGAGGGCGCTGACGTCCCCGTAGCCGTTGTCTCCCAGGACCTTGACCGGGAGGATGCTGGCCCGGGGAGCGACGCCTGCGACGCCGACGCCGTTGTCGGTCTGTTGAGCGATGGTTCCAGCAACGTGCGTGCCGTGTCCGACCCCGTCACTGGGGTCCGTGTCGCCGTAGTATAAGTCGTAGCCCTGCAGCAGATGCGCGAAGCCGTCACTGCCAGGGCTCACGCCGGTGTCCAACACGGCGACGATGGCGCCGGAACCATCGCTGAGATCCCAGGCCTGCTCGGCGTGGATGAGCTCGAGGTTCCACTGGTAGTCCAGGTAGGGATCATTTGGTGTCGCCAGCTGGACCATGACGTAGTTGGGCTCGGCGAACTCCACCCGCCAGTCCCCCTCCATCTCGGCGATCAGGGCCTCGACGTCGCCCTGATCGAAGCTGAGGAGGCTGACCCCGATGGCCTCGTTGCGCTCCAGTTCGACCAGGCCGTAGGTCTCCTCGACCTCCATCCGGGCGACGCCGTCGCCCAGGTCCATGACCGAGACGAGGACCTCCCGGTCCACCCAGGGGTCGTGCTGGTTGAGAACGGCGTTCTGGTCACCACTGGTCTGGCACGCCAGCGCGAAGAGGAGGGTCTGTGTCATGGGGTCTCCGAAGTGAGTCGGCCGCTTGCTCGTGGAGCGGGGTCCCGTTAGGCGACTCGGTTTCGGTGCCGAGATGACTTTACGAAGCAGCAGCTCCGTACAGATGTCAAGCCCTTGTCAAGGGCGATCGCCGGTGCGAGGAGCCTGATGCCTCTCTACGTGAATGGCCAGCTTGAAGGTGCTCTTCCGGCAGACGACCCCGGTGTCGAGCGCGGCTTCAGTATCTTCGAGACTTTCCGGACCTATGGTCCGCATCCCTTCCGCCTCGCACAGCACATGGCGCGGTTGCAGCGGAGCGTAGCTGCATTGGGATTGGTGGTACCGGAGGGGCTGGAGGCGGAACTGCTGCGCTGCTGCGAAGAAGACGTGGTGGTGCGGCTCATGCTGACCGCCGGAGGGAATCGGGTGGTGCGCGTCTATCCGGTGGACGCATCGCGCATCGGCCGTCCGGTGTCAGTGGCGCCGGTCGACTACACGGATCCGATCGGCTTTGCGAAGCACGGCAGCCGCGCCATCCCCCAGGCTCTCGCCTTGCGCCTGGGCGTTGACGAGGTGCTCTTCCGGGATCGAGATGGCTTTGTGCTGGAGGCCAGCCGAAGCAACCTTTGGGGTGTGGTGGATGGGGTGCTCGTCACGCCACCCTCCGACGGTCGCATCCTCGAGGGCGTCACCCGGGGGGCGCTGCTCGATGTCTGCGGCGCGCGTGGGTGGTCTTTCCGCGAGGCCCCACTTCGGCTCGAAGACTGTGAGGAGCTCTGGCTCAGCAGCACCTTGAAGGAACTGGCGCCGGCGGTCCTGGATGGCGTCGAACGCTCCGGCCCCGTGGGCCGAGCGCTTCACGCGGCCTTCAGAGAGGCCCGCCTGTCGTTGGCTGCTCCGAGGGCTCATCGGGAGTGAGCTGCGCGTAGGGGCAGAGCTCCTCGCCGTTGAATTCGGCCAGCTCGGTGCCGCGGGTGTGCTTGAGCTCGGTGGGGCGTGCCAGCTCCTGGAAGGCCTCGTTGTCCGACCACTCCTCGTTCAGAGCCAGCCGCGGGCCTTCGATGTTCCAGGTGCCCTTCCAGGACACCACACCACTCCACACGCAGGAAGCGCCGGGTGGGCACGGGCTGACCAGGTCCTGCCCGACGAAACTGAAGTCCGGGTTCAGCGTGATCTGACGCTCGTAGCTGCGCTCACCGCAGGAGGGGCTGACCCAGGTGGCGACGAAGCGGGTGCCCTCGTCCGTCTCGGGAGGAGGCGGGGTGGGTGTGACCGTGGGGGTAGGGACGGCGGGCTCGGGGGGCGTTGGCGGTGTGGAGCCTACGCAGGCCCAGAACAACAGCATTCAGTCTCCAGTGGTATCGAAAGCGACCCAATCGACGCCTTCGAGGCTACCGTCGTAGTCGGTCGCAGCGTCGCGGAACAGGGTGCCTTCCCCCTCGTCGAAGTGCCACAACGCGGTTGTGTCGGCGTCCACGGTGAAGGGGCTCAGGTCCGGCTCGAAGAGCTCGGTGTAGCGCACCACGGAAGAGATGCGAACCTCGTCGAGGATCCCCTGGAAGCTCGAGGGCTCGTCAGCGTTCCAGCAACCGATCTCGAGGGTCTCCCCTGCGCCGCTGCTCTCCAGATCCGCGAAGCCGATGCGCGTTCCGTCCACCCACAGCTCGATCCGGCCGCTCTCGTCCCACGTACCTGCCAGGTGGTGCGTTTCGCCGTCCATGAAGCCGTTCACGTCGATCACGCCGCCGGAGCTGGTGTCCGGGGAGCCGAACCAGGTCCGGCCGTCGTCCAACTCCGCCAGCAGCAAGCGGTCGGTCCAGTGCAGTACCGGGTAGCTGCCGAAGTCGGGGTTCTCCGCTCCCTGCACGGTGGCTTCGATGGTCAGTGCTGCGGTCTGCGCGCGCCCGTCGAGAGCGGCGGTCGCGCATCCCTGATCGATGAACTCCAGGGCGTATCCGTCCAGTTCTTCGTCGATGGAGGAGCCCTTGCAAGCGAGCAGAAGGACGAGCATGCGTTCTCCTATTGGACACCCATGTTAGCCGGGCTCATTCCGTGGAGGTTCCTATGGTCAGCGGGTTGGCGGTACTGCTGGAGGATGCCAGCGCGCTGAAAGGGGCCAGGGTGGGCCTGTGTTGCAACCCCACGGCCGTGGATCGCTCCCTCCGGCACGCTGGCGAGGGACTCCGCGCGCTAGGGGTGGAGGTCCAGCGCTTCTTCGGGCCGGAGCACGGCGTCTCAGCCACCGCCCAGGACATGATCAGCGTGGAGGACGCCTCGGAGGTCGTGAGCCTCTACGGTGACTCCGAGGAGAGCCTGCGGCCCGATCCGTCGACCCTCGAGGACCTGGACGTCCTGCTCTTCGACATCCAGGACATCGGCAGTCGCTACTACACCTACCAGGCGACCCTGGGTTTCATCATGGAGGTGGCCGGCCGGGTCGACACCCGGGTGATCGTGCTGGATCGGCCCAACCCCATCAACGGGATCGACGTCGAAGGCAATGTCGTCCGGCCGGGCTTCGAGAGCTTTGTCTCGGCCTATCCGCTGGCCGTGCGTCACGGCCTCACGATGGGGGAGCTGGGGCACTTCTTCCAGCGGGAGCTGGGCGTGAGCTGCGAGCTCGAGGTTGTCCGTTGCCGCGGTTGGAGCCGTGAGCAGTGGTTCGACGAGGGAGACCTTCCCTGGGTCTTCCCCAGCCCGAACATGCCCACCCTCGAGACCGCCATCATCTACCCGGGGATGTGCCTCATCGAGGGAACGAACTTGAGCGAGGGGCGGGGCACCACCCGGCCCTTTCACCTGGTGGGCGCTCCCTGGCTGGACCCCGCCCGCTTCGCCGCCCTGTGTCGGAAGGGGGCGGTGGACAACGGTCTGGAAGGGGTCGCCTTTCGCGAGGCGAGCTTCCTCCCGCAGTTCCAGAAGCACGCTGGGCAGCACTGCGGCGGAGTCGAGGTGCACCTGACGGATCGCAACGCCCTGGAGAGCTTCCTGCTGGGTCTGGTGGTCATCGAGGCGGCGCTGCGTTGCGACCGGGAGCGCTTCGCCTGGCGGACGGAGACCTACGAGTTCGTGGACGAGCCCATCGCCATCGATCTGCTGTGCGGGAACAGTGAGGCCCGACTCGGCCTGGAGGCGAGTGTGAGACCGCGGGAGCTCATCCAGGGCTGGAGCGGCGAACTGGAAGAATGGAAGAAGAGGCGCGCGGGAGTGCTTCTCTACTGAGGACCGACCACGTGGGTGGGGCTTCCACCCGCCCTGTAGGCCAGGACCGCTTCGGCGAGTTCGAGGGCGATCGCCCGTCCCAGGCCGTCGTGGTAGCCCGCGGCGTGCGGGGTCAGGAGTGTGTTGGGACGAGCGGCCAGCTCGCCGAGTCGCGTACAGGGTTCGTCCGGAAAGACATCGAGGCCGGCGCGTACGTGGGTCTGCTCCAGCAGGGCGTCCAGATCCACGAGTCTTCCTCGGGCGGTGTTCAGCAGCACGCTGCCTGGAGCCATGCGCGCCAGAGCTTCGGCGCCTACGAGTCCGACGTTGTCGGCGTTCAGCGAGCAGTGCAGGCTGACCAGGCGGCAGTGCGCCAGCAGCTCTTCTAAGGGTGGCGAGCGGCGCATTCGCGGGTCGGTGACCCAGACACGGGCACCAAAGGCCCGCCAGAGTTGGGCGGCGCGTTCTCCGATGACGCCGTGGCCCACGACCCCCACCGTCGAACCGCGGACCAGGGAGAGAGAGCGCGGGATGAGCTGGTCCCGTGTCCAGTGGCCCTGCTCGGCGTCGCGTTGGAAGGCCGGCTGTTGCCTCAGCAGAGCGATGCCCATGGACAGGGAGGCTTCCACCACGGCGTCCCGGCGCGCCATGGGACAGCGCGCGACGATCACGTCGTGGCGCTGGGCTGCGACCAGGTCGATGTGATCGTAGCCGCTGGTCGTGGTCACCACGAGCTTCAGATCAGGGCTCGCCAGGTGCTCCTCGCAGACCTGCACCTTGCTCGTCGTGGCCAGGATCTCGACGCCCTGAAGGTCCGGCTCGGCACCCTCGTGCCGCCGCACCGTGACCCCTTCGAGCAGGCGGGCCTCGAGCGCGAGGGACTCCTCGGTCTCGTAGGCGCTTCGACCCCAGCGAAGGAGAACCATCAGACCGTGGGCTCCGCGCACATCACTCGTAGCCTAGCGCATGCAGCGCGGATTGGAGCGCCGGGTCCAGAGGTGGAGCCGACTTCGGGGAGGGTCCTCCTCGCTCCAGCAGCGCCCCGCCATCCATGCGCGCAGCCCAGGCGACCTCTCGGTGCAGGCCGCCGAGCTCGATCACGTCTCGGCCGCGATCCAGGGGCGCTGTGTCGCCGCTGAGGAAGACCTCCGCCAGGTCGGTGAGGCTCACCTGTCGGTCCACCCGGCCCGGCTCCACGCCGCGGATGGCCAGCGGGACCAGCACCTGCTCGTCGTCGAAGGAGAGCCCGTGCCCCCACCGCCCCCCTTCGCCCAGGGCCTCTCCGTGGTCGGAGGTGAGCACCACCAGTGCATCCTCTTCGATGACGGAGAGCAGACGGTCGACGAGCTCCTGTGTGGCCGCGACATTGCTCTCGTAGGCCTCCTGGGGGTCTGTGGCGGGTCCGCGGGGGTCGCGCTTGTACTCGTGGGGCATCAACAGGTGCACCCACAGGAAGCGACCGGTGGGCGTGTTCGTCCACCAGGTGATGGCTTCATCCACCAGGTGGGCGTCCCGCTCGTGCCGCTGGCGCTCGACACCCCCGAAGGTGCGCTTGCGCCAGGTGCGGAGGGCGTGCATCAGCGAGAAGGCCTCGCGCCAGTCGTCGGCGTGCTCGAAGCGGTCGAAGCCCGAGTCGAAGCCGAAGCTGGCCCGCAGGTAGGGATTGCAGACGAAGGCGGCGCTCCGTCCCTCGATGCGCTCCGCCAGGAACGCGAGGTCTTCGGGCTGCGAGAAGCTCTGGTCGACGGGCAGACCACCTCGGTGGCGGCGCACGGGCAGGCCCGACATCAGGCTGAGCATGGAGGGCTGGGTCCAGGAGGAGGGTGCGACAGCCTGCGTGTAGGTCCGCCACTCGGGGCCCAGATCGAGTGCGTGGTCGGCGCGCAGCGTATCGACGGTGATGAGCACACGGTCCCCGTCCCCAGGCGCCGAGCCGACATCGCTGGGGGTCCTGGCCGGTGGGGCGTAGGCGGCGAGGGAGCCGAGCAAGGCCAGGAAGAGCAGGGGACCGACGCGAAGGCGGCACAGGAGCGAAGCGCAGAGGAGGAGCAGAGCGAGGCAGAGGGGAAGATCGCCGAGTGGTGGCGGTGGTCCGGATCCGGCCGCGAAGCTCTCCCATGACAACGCGGCGAGCGCCATCGCCAGGCAGACGAGCAGTCTCTTGCGGGGTGCGGACAGTTTCTGGCCTCCTTGCTTCATAGGCTGCCATCGACCCCGGAGGAATCGTGGGAAAGCCTCGAAGCGTCTACACCTGTTCGTCCTGCTCCTACCAGACACCCAAGTGGATGGGTCGGTGCCCGGAGTGCCAGACCTGGTCGAGCTTCGTCGAGGACTCCGCGGGGGGACGACCCGGCGCACCAGCCAAGGCCCAGCCCCTCGCTCGGCTCCGGCGGGACGGTGGCGAGGTGCGTCTCCGCATCGGCATCGGCGAGCTGGACCGCTGCCTGGGAGGCGGCCTGGTCAGCGGCTCGCTCACGCTCCTGGGGGGTGACCCGGGGGTTGGCAAGTCGACCCTGTTGCTCATGGCGCTCGAGGCCTTTTCCCGTCGGGGACTGACCACCCTGTACGTGTCCGCCGAGGAGTCGGCTCAGCAACTCAGGCTTCGGGCGGATCGTCTGGGCATTCAGGGTGACGAGCTCTACCTGTTGGCCGACACCGACCTGGACAAGGCCATGAGAGTGGCGGAGGAGCTGGAGCCCCGGGTCCTCGTGCTGGACTCGGTGCAGACCCTCCACAGCGGGGGGGAAGGAGTTCCGGGCTCGATCACCCAGGTGCGCCAGGTCGCATCGCGAGCCATGGCTCTGGCCAAGGGCAAGGACATTCCCACCCTGCTGGTCGGACACGTGACCAAGCAAGGGGGGCTGGCTGGCCCCAAGACGCTGGAGCACCTGGTGGACACGGTGGTCTACTTCGAGTGCGAGGGGCGAACGCAGCTTCGGGTGCTGCGAGCGACCAAGAACCGCTTTGGCAGCACCGGGGAGCTGGGCTTCTTCGAGATGACGGACCTGGGCCTGGCGGAAGTGCCGGACGCCTCGGCTCGTCTTCTGGCCGAGCGCCGCCCCGGGGCTTCGGGGACCACCGTGATGGCTGCGCTCGAAGGAAGCCGCGCCGTCCTGGCTGAGGTGCAGGCCCTGGTCGGCCCGGCCACTCCAGCCACGCCGTCGCGCCGTGTCGTCGGCATGGACAGGGCCCGCTTGGCCATGGTCCTGGCCGTGCTGGGCAAGTGCGGCCTGAAGGTGCACGATCGGGACGTCTTCCTGTCGGCGGCTGGAGGCATTCGCCTCACCGAGCCGGCGACCGACCTGGCCGTGGCCGTGGCCGTGGCCAGCAGCCTGATGGACCGAGCGGTGGACCACCACACCGTGGTCTTTGGCGAGGTCGGTCTCTCGGGAGAACTGCGGAGCACCGCGCAGATGGGGGCGCGGATGAAAGAAGCCCACCGCCATGGATTTCGCCGGGTGATCGCTCCGTCCGCGGCGGCTCAACACGCACCACCCGGGCTCAATGTTGTTTTGGCTCAGAGTCTGCCGGAAGCGCTTGCGATCCTGGGCCTTCGCGATAGTGAATGAACACTCATTCACCGAGCGAGGGACGCCGTGAGCGCTACTGGCTACACCGTAGATCAGCGGGACATCCGCTTCGTTCTCTTCGAGCAGCTCAAGGTCCAGGATCTGGACTTCGAGAAGTACGAGGACTTCGACGAGGAGACCTACACCGCCTTCTTGGAAGAGGCCGAGCGGGTCTCGGCGGAACTCATCTTCCCGGTCAACCTCGCGGGCGACCGCCAGGGCTGTCGGCTGGACGGCGAGGGCAACGTGAAGACCCCGGATGGCTATCCCGAGCTCTGGAAGAGCTTGAGCGAGAGCGGTTGGATCGGCTACGCCTCGCCGGCGGATTGGGGAGGCATCGGCCTGCCTGACCCCGTGGCCATGGCCGTGGGCGAGATCTTCACCGGCAGCTGCCCGGCGCTCGCCACCTACTCCGGCTTGTCTCGGGGCGTGGCCAACGTGTTGCTGCATCACGGTGAGGACTGGATGCGAGAGACCTGTGTCGAGGCGCTGAACAGTGGCCTGATGGGCGGCACCATGTGCCTGACCGAGGCCGATGCCGGCAGCTCGGTGGGGGACAACCGCTGCAAGGCCACCCCGATGGAGACCGGAGATGCCTACCTCCTGGAAGGCGAGAAGATCTTCATCACCGGTGGCGACCACGACCTGACCGAGAACATCGTGCACCTGGTGCTCGCTCGCTTGCCGGGTGCTCCCGAGGGCAGCAAGGGTCTCAGCATCTTCCTGGTGCCGAAGTACAACTTCGACGACGGCTCACGGAACGACGCGTTCGTCGTCGGCATCGAGCACAAGATGGGCATCAACGGTTCGGCCACGAGTACGCTGGCCCTGGGCGCGAACGGGCCCTGCAAGGGCTTCATCATCGGCCCCCCCGGGGCTGGCATGCGCATCATGTTCCACCTCATGAACGAGGCGCGCGTCGCTGTTGGAATCCAGGGCCTGAGCAGCGGGGCTGCGGCCTACCAGAACGCGCTGTACTACGCCAAGGAGCGTGTGCAGGGGACTTCGATCAAGGACTTTGGCAACGCCCAGGCCCAGAAGGTCACGATCAACCAGCACCCCGACGTCCGCCGCATGCTCATGGACATGCGGGTACGCGTCCAGCTCTTGCGGAGCATGTGCTACACGACGGCTCTTCGCCTGTGCAAGGCCGAGAACGATCACGACGAGGGCGCGCTCGCCCAGGTCGAGCTGATGACCCCCATCTGCAAGTCCTACGCGACGGACCTGGGCTACCAGATCTGCGTGGACGCCATCCAGGTCTTTGGTGGCTACGGCTACATCCAGGAGTACCCGGTCGAGCAACACACTCGGGACAGCAAGATCGCCAGCATCTACGAGGGCACCAACGGCATTCAGGCGATGGACCTCCTGGGCCGCAAGATGCGGGCTCAGAGGGGCATGGTGTTCATGAAGTGGCTGGCCGAGGCCAACAAGGACATCGCGCGTGCCAAGGCCTGCGCCGCCACGGCTTCGCTCGCCGAAGAGGTGGAGAAGTCCGTGGCGCAGCTCGGCGCCACCGCCATGCACCTGTCCCAGCTGGCTCAGGCCAACCTCGAGGGAGCCATGGTGCAGGCCACGCCCTTCCTCAACCTCTTCGGTGGGGTGGTCTTGGGCGTGCATGCTCTGGAGCAGGCTGTGATCGCCCAGGAAGCGCTCGATGCGGGAAGTAAGGACCCCTTCTACGCGGGCAAGCTGCTCAATGCTCGCTACTACGTGGCCAACCACCTGCCCCACGCGGTGTCCCTGGCGAAGAGCATCCAGGCCGGCGATACCAGCTGTCTGGACGAGGCTCTGTTCAACTGAACATGGAGCTCGCGCAGCTTGAAGCTTCGCTCGAGGGCTTCCAGTCCGTTGATGGCACGGAGGCCGGCTACCGGCGGGAGATGCTGGAGTTGATCCTCTCCCCGGCTTGCTGTCAGCGGGATCACTTCGTGCCGGGGCACTTCACCGCCAGCAGCTTTGTCCTGGCGCCGGACGCCGAGGAGTTGCTGCTGATCTTTCACGGCAAGCTGGAGCGTTGGCTACAGCCCGGGGGCCACATCGAAGCCGGGGATGCGTCGATCCTCGAGGCCGCCCGCCGTGAGCTTCGGGAAGAGACCGGCCTGAGTGACCTGCTTCACCTCGGGGACATCTTCGACGTGGACGTCCACGACATCCCGGCCCTCAAGGGGGACCCTCCCCACAAGCACTTCGACCTGCGCTTCCTGTTCCGCTCCCGCACCCGAGACCTGCTGGCGGGCTCCGACGCCCAGGCCGCGCGCTGGGTCCCGCTGACTCAGGTGAACGCGATCGAGAGTGACGCCAGCGTCATGCGGGCGGTCCGGAAGCTTCTCGCTCTCTCCAGCGGCTGAAGCGTCGCGCTTCCCGTTCTCGGAAGGTCTGAAAGCGCTGAGGCTCCTCGCGCACGACCTCCAGGATGTCCCCGCTGACGGGGTGGGGGAAGGCCAGCTCGACGGCACACAGGAAGAGACCTCGACCCCGCAGGATCTTGCCCTCGCCGTACAGGCCATCTCCCAGGATGGGATGACCGAGAGAGGCCAGGTGGCGTCGCAGTTGATGGGTGCGCCCCGTCTCTGGCCACAGGTCCACGGTGGTCTGCCAGCCGATGTGCAGGCTGGGTGTGTGCTCCCGCGCTGCGTAGCGCGAGCGGGCTTCGCGCCCTTCGACGGAGAGCTCCACCAGGCCCTCGCCCTCCAGCCGTCCGGTCACGATGGCGCGGTAGCGCTTGAGGACGCTGCGTGCCTGGAAGCTGCGGCCCAGGGTGGCGTGGGCGCTGCCGGTCTTGGCACAGATCACCAGTCCGGAGGTGGGGTAGTCCAGCCGGTGCACGACTCTGGCTTGTGCCAGGGCGTCGGGCTGCTCGCTCTGCTGGAGGTTGAAGGGGAGGGCGTGCTCCAGCACCCGGTACTTCGAGCCGCTGGTCTCGATCCCGGCGGGCTTGTCCACCACCGCGACATGTTCATCCTCGTAGAGCACCGGGACGTCCATCTCCAGGACCGGCGCTCGTCGCCGGGAGGCGTGCAGCACGACCAGATCTCCTGGCTTCAGCCAGCGACTTCCCTCGGCGGGCTCGTCGTTCAGCCTGAACTCGCCTCGCTTGATGGCCTTGCGCGCCCAGGCGCGGCTGGGCACTTGCTCGAAGCGCCGAGCCAGGAACTGGTCCAGGCGCACAGGGAGATCGGACTCTTCGGCCTTGTGGGTCGTCATGACCGGGCCTCCAGGGCCTCCCAGCGCTCGAAGAGCTGCTCCAGCTCCGCCGGGATGCTCTCCAGACGGGTCTTGAGGGCGGCGACCTCCGCTGGATGGGCTCGGTAGATCGTCGGATCGCCCAGCTGCTCGCCGACCACCTGCTGCTCCTGCTCCAGCGCTTCGATGCGTTGGGGGAGTGCAGCCAGCTCTTCGCGCTCCCGGTTGCTCAGCTTCGTGTTGGCGGAGGCCTTCGGCTTGACCGGTGCCTTCGGTGCGCTGACCCGGACCTCGCTCGCTTCCCGCTCCCGCAGGGCTCGAAGGTGCTGCATGCGGTCCGCGTAGAGCTGCCAGTGGCCGTCCTTCTCGCAGACCAGGACATCGGTGCAGACCCGGTCCAGGAGGGCGCGATCGTGGGTCACGATGACCGCGGCGCCGTCGAAGCCGAGCAAGGCCTCCTCCATCACGCGAAGGGTGGGCAGGTCCAGATCGTTGGTCGGCTCGTCGAGCATCAACACGTTGGCGCGCTCGAGGAGCAGCCGGGCCATCAGCAGCCGGGCTTTCTCGCCACCGCTCAAGCTACGAACGCGCTGACCGTGGGTGGGACGAGGGAAGAGGAAGCGCTCCAGCAGACCGGGGTCGGGTGTCGTCTCCAACACGGTGGACTCGAGGTCCAGCCCACTTCGCGCCTGGTCCAGGGTGGCGATCAGCACGCGGCTCCCCACCACCCGCTCGCCCTGGTCCGGCTCCTGTGCACCGCGCAGGATGTCCAGCAGCGTGCTCTTGCCGCAGCCATTGGGTCCCAGGACCCCAAGGCGATCCCCCGGAGACAGAGTCAGGTTCAGATCCTGGATGAGCGGGGCCGGTCCGAAGCTCTTGTTCACGCCGTGAAGCTCCAGCACGGTGCCCCCCAGCCGACGCCCGCTGCGCAGGTCCAGGTCGAAGCCCTTCTCCACCGGCAGCCGTCGCTGGGCCTTCAGCGCCTCCAGGCGTTGAAGCCGGCCCTTCTGCTTCGTGCTTCGTGCGGCGGGGGACCGGCTGGCCCAGGCAGCCTCGCGAGCCATGAAGGCCAGTCGCCTGCCCTCGGTCCGCTCCATCCGGGCGCGACGCTCCACGCGCTGAATCAGGTAGTCCGCGTAGCTGCCCTGGTAGCTGATGCACCGCCCGTCCTCGACCTCGATGATGCGGTTTGCCACCGCCTCCAGCAGGTAGCGGTCGTGGGTGACGAGCAGCATCGCCCCCCGCCAGCCCAGCAGCTCGGTCTGGAGCCACTCGACGGTGTCCGCGTCCAGGTGGTTGGTCGGCTCGTCCAGCAGCAGCACGTCCGGACGCCCCAGCAACGCACGCGCCAGGGCCACACGGCGCAGTTCACCCCCGCTGAGCTGATCCAGCGATGCCTCCCGAGCCGGAGCTTGCAGACGGTGGAGCAGCGCATCGATGGTGTGCTCGATCTCCCACCCTTCCCGGTCCAGGCGGTCCTGGAGAGCCGAGGAGCGCCGCAGATCGCCCTCTTCCAGAGCATGCCGATACGCGGCCAACAGCTCCCGATGCCAGGCCAGGGCCTGCTCGGCTGCCTCCCCGACGGTCGAACCCGGGAGCGTCGGGTTCTGTTCGAGCAGGCCCAGGCTGGCGCTCCGCTCGATCGTTCCATGGTCCGGGTCGTCCAGATTGGCCAGGAGGCGCAAGAGGGTGGACTTGCCTGAGCCGTTGACTCCGACCAGGCCCACCCGCTCTCCGGCATGGACGGTCAGGTCTGCTCCGCGCAGGACCGCCCTGTCCCCGAAGGCCTTCTCCAGGCCGTGTGCTACGAGCACAGCTTTCGGAAGCCCTCGGCGAAGCCGTGGCCACCATCAGCCCGCGTGATCCATGTGGGATGGTGCTGCATACGGGGCAGGAAGCGGGCCACGTTGGCCACCCCGATGCCCAGGGGGAAGTAGGCGAACATGGGCTCGTCGTTGGCCGAGTCGCCGAAGAATGCGTAGCGCTCGCGGTTCTCGTCCAGGTCCTCGTTCCAGAGCTCTTGAACGATGCGGCGGCAGCCGCTCAGCTTGTCGAAGTTGCCGAACCAGCCGTTGACGTGGATGCTGCTCACCTTGCAGGTCGCGCCCGCCTCCTCGAAGAGGGCCACGATGCGGTCGATGGCCTTCTCACCCAGCGGCGGAACGTCTTCGCAGAAGTCGATGGCCAGGTCGAGCTCCCGATAGGGCTGGTCACTCGCCAGGGCGGTGCCCGGTACCTCGCGGAGGATGTGTTCGCCGAGCGCAACCAGGCGCTCCCTGTTGCTCCGGCGGGTCGCTTCGTCCTGGAGGAAGCGGCGGTGAAGACGTCCCTCCCGGTGGAAGAACCAGAGGCCGCCGTTCTCGCCGACGACACCATCCACGGGCCACATCCGCGCGATGTGATCGACCCATCCGCCGGGGCGGCCTGTGATCGGCACCACGCGGAGCCCTCGGGCCTTCAGATCGGCGAGAGCCTGGAAGGCCTCGGGGACGATCCGACCCTGGTGGGTGAGGGTGTCGTCAATGTCGCAGAACACGCCCCGGAGGCCGGTGCAGGCCGAGGGAGACAGCTCCGAGAGGGGTCGCGGCATGCACGAGCTTTAATGCAGCGGACTATGGAGTGGGCATGCGATACCGACTGCTTCAGTGGCTTTGCTGTCCTGCCTGCGAGCACGAGGAGCTTGGGCTGGAGACCGTGAAGACGGTGACCGAGCCCATCTACAGGGCTCACTGGGAGGAGCAGGAGGACACGGCACCAGGGCTTCATCTCGAGGAGCGAGAGGTGCGCGAGATCGTCGAGGGGGCTCTCCACTGCGAGGAGTGTGGCGCCGTCTACCCGATCACCGATGGGATTCCGCGAATGCTCCCGCAGGGTGCAGAAGAGGGCCGCACCAGCGGCCACCGCTGGACCACCTTCGACGGGAGCCTGCCCGAATACGAGGAGAACTTCCTGGACATGGCCGACCCCCTGGGGCCTTCGGACTACCTGGGTAAGCTGGTTCTGGATGCTGGCTGCGGCTTCGGTCGGCACGCTTTCTTCGCGGCCCGTTACGGCGCCGAGGTCGTCGCCCTGGACAACTCCGCCGATGCGGTGGCGAGCGCCCGGAAGAACACCCGGCACCTGAACCGAGTGCACGTGGTGCAGGGCGACATGCGGCGTCCGCCGCTGAGGCCCGCAAGCTTCGATCTGGCCTATTCCTTCGGTGTGTTGCATCACCTGGACGAGCCACGGGGTGCTTTCACGGACCTCGGCGCACTGGTCAGGGCGGGAGGGCAGGTACAGGTCTGGGTCTACGGGCCCCGGGCAGGCACTGCGGCCGTCGTCTCGGGGGCCCTGCACGGTGCAGCCTCGAGCATGGAGGACGAGACCCTGGTTCGCTTCAGTCGGAGCATCGCCTCGGGGCTTCGTATCTTCAGTCACACCCCCTACCGCGTCATGCGACACGTGCCGGGAATGGGGTCGGTGGTCTCTCACCTGCCGGCCCACGATCACCACCAGTGGCCCTTCGACGTGGTCGTGGCCGATATCTACGATCGCCTGCGGGTACGGGTCACGAAGTACCTCACCGGCGAGGAGCTGGAGGGCTGGTTCGCCGACGGCGGCTTCGCGGACATTCGGGTGTCTCGACGGGTGCGGAATGCCGAGAGCTTCCGGGGTATCGGGACCCGCCGCTAGACGAAGCGGACGGGCTCGGCAGCGGGCTGTAGCAGCTGACCATCCCGCATCACCTGCACGCCCCGCACGATGGTCGCCACGGGCCAGCCTTGGAGCTCCATGCCCGCGAAGGGCGTCCAACCAACCCGTGAAGCCACGTCCTGGTCACGCACCACCCGGCGCTGCTTCAGATCGACCAGGGTGATGTCCGCGTCGTAGCCGACGGCGAGTCGACCCTTGCCGCGGATGCCGTAGATGCGCTGGGGACCGTGGCAGAGCAGGTCCACCAGCCGCTGCAGGCTGAGGCGACCCGCGTTGACGTGGTCGAGCATGATCGGGAGCAGGGTCTGTACCCCAGGCATGCCACTGGGACTGGCGGGGTATGGCCGCGCCTTTTCCTCGCGGGTGTGAGGTGCGTGGTCGCTGCCGATGACGTCCACGACCCCCTCGTCGATCGCCCGCCACAGTGCGTCTCGGTGGCGCTCGGCGCGGATAGGAGGGTTCATCTGGGCAAGGGAGCCCAGGCGCTCATAGGCCTCGTCGGTCAGGGTCAGGTGCTGAGGGGTGACCTCCATCGTGGCCACGTCCTTGTGATGGCGGAGAAAGTCCGCCTCCTCGGCCGTGCTGATGTGGAGCACGTGCACGGGGCGCCCGGTCTTGCGGGCCAGGGTCAGCAGGCGTTGCGTCGCCCGCAGGGCGGAGATCTCATCGCGCCAGATGGGATGGGTCCGTGGGTGCCCCTGTGCCAGAGCCTTGCGCTCGCGCAGACGTTCTTCATCCTCGGCATGGACTGCGACCCGTCGCCGGCCGTTCCGGAGGACCTCTTCCAGGACCTCGTCCTGCCAGACGAGCAGGGTGCCGGTGGAGGCCCCCATGAAGACCTTCACCCCCGCACAGCCCTCGTTGTTCTCCAGCGGGGCCAGGCTCTCGGCGTTGTCGTTCGTTGCGCCCAGGAAGAAAGCAAAGTCCACCCAGGCGTGATCCCGCCCCCGAGCGACCTTGTCGGCGAGGCGCTCCGCGTTGTCCGTGTTGGGCTTGGTGTTGGGCATCTCGAAGACCGCCGTCACCCCACCCAGGGCTGCGCCCTTCGTTCCGGTCTCCAGGTCTTCCTTGTGCTCCAGGCCCGGCTCGCGAAAGTGCACCTGGGTGTCGATGATTCCGGGCAAGACCTGGAGATGCCGGCAATCCCACTCCTCGGCGGCGGCTTCGACCTCGCCAAGTGCAGCGAGGCGACCGTCTCGAATGCCTACATCGATGCGTCGTATGCCTCCCGGCGTGACCGCCAGTCCTCCGCGTAGAGCCAGGTCCATTACATGGCCACGCGAACTTGATAGGCCGTGAAGGGGGGCAGAGCGGTCTCGAAAGCCCGATCGCGAAGGTAGGGCTGGACGAGCAGCACGTGGGTCAGTCGACCATGGGTGGCGGTGACCAGCAGGCCCGTGCGAAGCAGTTCGTCGTCAGCCGTCAGGGTGCGGCGCCAGGTCGTCAGGTTTCCGACCCGGAGGTAGCGCTCGTCGTCCACATCGCGGTCGAGCTCCAGCAGCAGCACACCGTTGAGCGCGAAGAGCGTGTCCCCGCCCTCGCTCCCCAGACGCATGAGCACTTCCTGCTCGCGCTCGAAGAAGTAGGCGTAGTTCTCCTCGACCGCGCTTCGCACCCACCACCGGGACAGGTCGCCGTTGATCACCACGATGGCGGGACCGGCCTTGGCCTTCAGCGCTCCGTTGATCCCGGCGTGCACACCGCGTCCGGTGGCCTGCACCTCGGGGTCGGCTTCGACCCGAGCGGCGATGTCCACGTTCTTGCCGTAGTCCGAGCTCCAGTCCTCGTAGCCGATCACCGTCTGGAAGTTTCCGAAGTACCAGGACCCGTAGACGTAGGGCGTCAGCTCGACCACAGCGAGAGGCTCGAAGCGGAGGCGCCCGCCGACACGTCCGTAGGCGGGGCTCAGGTTCACATCCAGCTGTGGTTTCAGGGCCGCGTTTTCGCGGAGGAGGTCGCCTTCCGTCTTCCACGGCATGTCGATGATCAGCCCGGGCCGGACCTGGGCGTTGATGCCGAGTCGCCAGTAGGCGAGCCCCAGGCTCGCATCGAAGGTCTGCTCGGCGGCCAGGGCTGCAGTGAGGAGAATCAGCATGCCGCAGCCTACACCCTAGAAGCGGGCTCGTAGCATCAGGTTGAAGCCCAGAGCGGAGCGCACTTCGGGTGGTTCGGCGATGCGCTCGCCGTCCACGGTACGGGACAGGTTGTTGTCCAGGGTGTACAGCAGTTCGCCGACCACGATGGTGCTCGGGGAGACGTCGTACTGGAGGCCTACCACGCTTCCGAGGATGTTGTACGCAGGCTCTCCGTCGGGAACCTGCTCCTTGTTGCGCTCCGTGTATTGGACGTAGGTCTTGCCTTCCTGATCCGTGTAGGAAGCGGGCTGCATCAGCCCCACGCCGAAGGTCGCGGAGAGCTGTTGCTGGGGGAGGTAGTGCGAGAGCGTGAGGCGGCCGTAGTACTGGGGGGTGGTGGTCAGGGCGCTGGGGATGCTCGTTCCGCTGGTCAGCCCCGGGACGTTGAACACGATGTACTCGAGGTCCTTGTAGACGAAGTCGACGGCAAACTCGGTGCTTCGGTAGACCAGGCGGGCCTGGACATCGCCGGCCCACCCCGTCTCCAGGACGGTGCTTCCCTCGGTGTCGGCATCCAGCAGGTTGTGCGAGAGGCGGTTCGCCTCGGCCTGGATCAGGATGCCGAAGCCGTCGAGGCTGTGGTGGCTGATGTAGCTGTCCCGTACGTAGTCCGGGGCGTTGCGGTAGAGCCGCAGCTCGCTGGACTGGATGAAGTCCAGCTCGGGGGTGCTCCGGAAGGCGATCTGGCCGCTGGTGCCAACGGCGTTGATCAGCTCCCCGTAGAGCGGGCTGGCCGCGCTGGCACCGTTGCGGCTCTCCCCCTGCTGGAAGAAGCCCAGGCCGCCCTCTACCCGGACGCGATCGCCCAGGGACAGGCCGGCTCCGAAGAGCGTGCTGTAGTAGACGGTGTTCCGATCCCCCTCGACGTCCCAGTCCGGGCTCGTGCCCTGGTTGATGGCTGTCTTCGCTCCCGCGAAGACGTAGTGTCCGCCTTTCTGGAGCTGGAGCCGTGCTCCGGGGACCGAGCCCACGCTCGGCGTGTGGATCTCGCGGCCGCCGTAGCTGAGGTCGTAGCTGTAGCCCAGGCGGAAGCGGCTGGCGTCGAGGGCGTAGCTGGTGAGGCTCAGGTTGCCGGCTTCGCCCAGGTCTCGGACCACGCGCACGTAGCTGCCATCGTCTCGCAGGTCGATGCCGGGACGCGTGGAGTCGGGGTCCAGGTAGGGGCTGTATTGCAGCACGAAGGCGGCTTCGGTCCACCAGCCGGCTCGGAAGCCGTCGTCTCGCCGGTAGAGCACGAGGTGCCCCTGGCTGATGTCGTCCGTGTAGCGACCCTCGTAGTTTTCGAAGAAGGTCTGGTTACCGCGCATCACGAAGTTCGGTCCCGGAGAGAAGTACTCGGGGCCCGCCCGCAGGTTCGTGTCCTGAAGTGCGGTGGTGATGGCGATGTCCATGAACTCGCCCGCGAGGGCGCTGGAGAGCATCAAGGCAAGCATGCGTCGTGTCCGAGGTCGGCGTGGGTGTGGCCGGGTGGAAGGGGCTGGCTGGGGGGAGCGGCCCCCGGTGGAGGGGGACCGCCAGCGGTGGCGCTGAGGTCCCCGGCGTTCCGGGGCGTGATGATCCAGTCACCGAAGACTTCGGTGAGCAGTCCCTCCACGTAGGCGAACTCGGTGCCACCCTCCGGGACGAAGCCCGGAACGGTGACACTGCTGTTGACGGCGAACTCGCACTCGCCGGCGCTCACCGGCCACTGACCGTAGAGGTTGAACTCGCGGTCGGTGTCGGGGTCGAAGCTCTCGGGAACCTGGGCGTCGGAGAGCCTGACGAGGATGCTCTCGTAGCCCTCCAGCACTTCGTACTCACAGGCCACCGTGCTGAGGTCCACCGGGTCCGGGACATCGACGGGCGCGTCGTCGCCGACGATGTAGGACGGGAAGGAGAGCTGGGTGGTCTGCAGGTACTCCTGGTCGTTGCCGCTCAGGGAGATGATGCGAGCGCCGACGACCACCTCCAGCGCCGGTCGGCTGAAGGTGTAGACGAAGAGGCCGTTGCGTTGACCGGGCTCGTCGTCCAGGTCGATGATCCAGAAGCCGTTGGTGCCCACCGCGCTCACCCGGATGTTCCGATCGTCCGCGCGGATCTCCGCAAACTCTCGGTTCAACTGGTTGCTCGCCGGGTCTCCGCTGTTGAGTTCCGCGATGGTGGGCTGGTCGAACCAGATGGGGTCGGTCACGCCGGTGGCGAAGCTCGCTACCCGGCCGCTGGTGCCGTCCAGGTCGCCCTCGTCGGAGAACCAGATCCTGGTCGGCCCGAAGCCGTTGTAGATGGACACCTCGCCTTCCCACACCCCTCCGCTGACCCCCAGGAAGGGAGTTCCGTCCACGCTGCCCGGCCGGGACTTCACCTGAAGATCCCCCTCGAAGTCCCAGGGGTCCCCGTTCAGATCGAGCAGCTCCACCTTCACCTCCATGGTGAGAGGCTCGCTCGAGAAGGGGAGAGGCGACTCCTGCGTGCCCACGTCCTCGCTCAGCAGGCTGACGTAGGCGAAGCTGGGTTCGACGCGGTCGACATTGATGGTCCGGGGGCCACAGGCCAGGAGCAGGAGCATGGTTAGTCCTCCTCCGCACAGTCGAAGACCGGGGTGATGCGCCCGTCCTCCACCGCGATTCCCAGGTCGATGTCGGGCAGGTCGTAGATCTGGGTCATCGCCTCGCGAATGACGTCGCGAATGGAGATGCCCGTGTCGAACTGCGTGGTGTTGCGCTCCAGCATGCTGAAGCCCGACCCACCGTGCGCGATGTAGTTGTTCGTGGCGATCTCGTAGGTGCCGTTCGGATCCAGCAACACCCCGTTCACGAAGACATTGTCTGCGGTGAAGGTGCAGCAGTTCATGTCGAAGCTCAGCCCAGCGACCTGGGCCTGGCTGTTGCAGCCGCGCTCGGAGCTGCGGTACGCGACGTAGTCCAGGACCTCCTGGACCTCGCGCCCGCTCAGGAACATGGTGGTGATGGTGTTGTCGAAGGGCATCGCGTTGAACAGGTCGTTCAGCGTGATGGGCCACAGCTCGTCGTCCCCGAACTCGGCCCCGATGTCGGAGCGGGTACCCAGGGTATTGGTGATGGCGATCTCGGTCTCGACCCCGGGGTAGGCGCGCATGGCCTCCGCGGTGAAGTTGCCCAGCATGCTGTCGCCGCCGGTGCTGCCGTAGCGGGTCAGCTTCTCGTGGGCGACGGCGATGACCTGGTCCATGTTGTAGCGCTGGTCGAGCTCGTCCACGTACTCGTCCAGGATGTCGTCGATGGCGCTGTCGCTGCCGCTCACGGTGTCGCTGGAGATGGGAAAGAGCGTGTAGTCGTGGCTGATGACCTCGCCGCCGTCCTCGTTGAGCCGGATCACCAGGTCGGCGCGGCCGACGAACTTGGCGAAGGCCCCGCTGTGCACCACAGGCACCCGCCGTCCGCTGTGGTGGTTCGTCACGACCAGGGGCGGATCGATGGCGACGTGGTGGTGGCCGCCGATGAAGACGTCGATCCCGACAGCGTCAGCGGCGTTCTCCAGGTCGTCGTCCAGGCCCATGTGGGAGAGCGCGATGACGATGTCGGCTCCCTGGGCTCTCAACAGCGCGCTCTCGGTCTGCAGCACCTCGAGGTGGTCCAGCACCCGAATACCCAGGGAGTTGTCCTCGTTCTGGATCGAGTTCAGGGAGGACAGGTTGGCCAGGCCGATGACGCCAACGCGCAGCCCGTCCAGGTCGTAGAGCATGGAGGGACTGCTGATCTCCTCCAGGTGGTTGGCCCAGGGCAGCTCGGTGTTCTCGAAGTCATAGTTGGCCGCCAGCAGGTCGTAGCCGCCGTAGCCGCTCATCTGGGCGTAGAGGTTGTGGGCCCCGGAGTCGAACTCGTGGTTGGCGATGACCGCCGCGTTCAGCCCGGTGGCCGTGAGGGTCACGACCTCGGCCTCTCCCTGGAACTCGTTGAAGATCACGGCTCCCTGAAAGCAGTCGCCGCTGTCCAGGTGGAGGCTGCGTCCGGCGTCGGCGCGCTCGCGTCGGATGACCTCGGCCATCCGGGCGATTCCGCCGTAGTCGGCCGATCCGTCGGCCAGCCCCAACTGGTTGTCCGTGAAGCTGGGGTCGAACTGGTAGGGCAGGAGCCGGCTGTGGATGTCGCTGGTGTGGATGATGGTGAGCCGAACGTCCTGGCCCACCAGAGCGGGTGCATCCGTCTGGATGGCGACGGGCACCATCTGGCAACTGAGGGACAGCGCCAGCGCAGCGAACATGAGAACTCCCGTGAGAGGTGGCGCGGTATCTCGCGGGTTGGGCTGCGGCAATCGGCTCCCTGCGTTAACCGCCTCCTCTCTGCGAGCGACTCCCTGAACGAGGTTCCTTCGATGAAGAAGCTGTTGCCGGCGCTACTGTTGGGTTCGATGGTGCCGAATCTCGCTGCGGCGGGCGGATTCGACACCAAGACCATGCGCGATCCCTTGTCCGCGCGGGAAGTCGAACGTCCCCTCATCCTGCCCAAGGGCTGGCTCCAGGTTGGCCTGCACGGGGAAATGAAGCAGTCCCACAGCGAGTGGGGCCCGGACGGTGAGGTCGTGTGGTTCGACGGAGCCTCGGACGTCGATGGCACCAGCACGACCTGGCTCTACACCACAGAGCAGATCGATATTCACTACGGGGTGGCGCACCGGGCCGAGATCTTCTGGAAGATGCCCTTTCACTATGTGCGGCTCACGAACCCGAGCCTGGGCACGGACACGTCGGGCTTCTACCTGGGAGACCCCCGCTTTGGCGCAGCCTTCTCGCTGTACCGGTCCACGGCGCCTCTCTCCTCGGTCGTCACGCACATCGAGGCCAAGGTCCCCGGCGGAAACGAGACGCCGGGTAGCTACATCGCCGGGCCCAGCACCTTCCGTGCCTTCATCACCTCCACCGGCACACCCGATCTCCACGTCTCGGTGGATGGAAAGCGTCAGTTCGGCATCTTCGCGCTGAAGGGCTCCGCTGGCTACGTCTACCGCTTCTCGGGCATCGCGCAGTACCTGATCGAGACCGAATTCAACCAGTTCAACGGTCGCATCAAGCCCGGCGCGCAGGTCTACCTGGACCTGGGCGGCATGGCCCAGTTCGGTCCGGTGAGCCTCAACAGCTCCTTCTGGTTGGAGAACCATGGCGCCACGCGCATCGGCACGACCAGCGCCGGGCTCTTTCCCGACACAGACCTCCAACCGGTCGAGGGGAGTGACGGCTACAGCTATGGCGTCGATGCCGGGGCGACCCTCAACGCCACCCGCAACGTGGACCTGGTCTTCAACGGCAACTTCCCCCTCCGCGGTGAAGACCTGATGTTCTTCCCGCTGGAGGAACTGCACCCGACCCGAGGGATCACCTGGACCGGCCGCTTGGAGCTCCGATACTGATGAAGCGTCTTCTCCTCGCAGCCGCCGCGCTGTTGGTCGCCTACGCCTCCTCGGGCAGCATCCAGCCCGCGGAAGCCAAGTTCACCCAGCCCTACAACCACCCCGATCTCGACTGGTACACCATCGAGACGGAGCACTTCTACGTCCACTACCCGGTGTCGAAGGTCTCCGAGGAGGAGGGCAACGACCACTACATCAACGCCGAGTACGCCGCACGGCGCTCGGCCAAGGTCTCCGAGGAGATGTGGGCTCCGATGTGCGCGGAGTTCAACTACTTCCTCAAGGAGAAGATCCACATCGTCCTGCTGGACCAGCCGGATCACCTGGAAGGCTTCACCATCCCGTCCTGGGACTGGATCGAGGTCAGCGCGAACCCCGGTGGCTACTTCTACCGGATGCGTGGACGCATGGAGTGGTTCTCCGACGTGCTGGTTCACGAGTTCGCCCACGTGGTCTCCCTGAAGACCAACGAGAGCCTGAGCGAGGGCATGCAGGGGGTCTCTTTCGGCGGCCTCTACAGCGACGGGATCAACAACTCCGACACCGGCGTACAGCTCTTCGTCATGGGCTCCGAGCCCTTCTGGTGGACCGAGGGCGGCGCCGAATACTGGTCCGACAACACCGGCTACAACTGGTGGTCCTCCAGCCGCGACATGAACATCCGCATGACCGTGCTCGAAGGACGTCTGCTGACCTTCGACGAGTGGGTCAGTCGGGTCGACAAGCGGGAATGGGGTGACGGCGAGCGCGGCTACCAGCAGGGCTACAGCATGGGTCTGTACCTGCGCGAGCGCTTCGGCGACGAGACCTACGCCCGCTTCGCCATCGAGTACGGCAAGGGCTGGCGCCCCAACTGGGAGACCGTCATCGAGGACGTGCTCGGCATCGACGCCGAGACCCTCTACTACGACTGGGTCGACTACATCACCAACAAGTACGAGACGGTCCACGACCAGGTCAGAGCCGGGGGCGAGGTCGCCGGCCAGGAGCTGGCGGTGAGCCCCGGCGACTGGGAGTTCTCGGACCCCGGCGCCCGCGATGACTGGCTGAGCAAGGACAAGCGGGATCGTGAAGACCACCGCGAAGCCACCGGCCGCTGGGCCCTGGAGCCCCGCTGGAGCGATGACGGGAAGTACTTCGGGTACACGGAGTACGGAACGATCGGGGTGCTCCCCATCGACGAGGACGCCTTCCTGCCCTTTGGCGGTGCGTACCCGGATGCCTACACAGCGCTCGAGGCGATGGAGGGCGGCGGTGCCTTCCCGGCCGAGTTCTCACACGCCTGGGACTTCGTCTCGGGTCAGGACGCCATCGTCGTCACGCTGAACGAGGATCAGGGGACGGCCTTCCAGGACTTGACCGGGCTCCGTTTCGAGAGCGATGGCTACGACTGGAAGGAGATCTGGTACATCGAGCTCACCGAGTACGAGCGCAAGGTGCAGGGACACGAGTTCACCTCGCTCACCCCGGACACGCTGCTCAACCGCCCGAAGGGCCAGATCAACGCCTACCCCATCCCCAACACCAAGCGCGGAACGGACCCCGCCGTCAGCCCGGACGGAACCAAGGTCGCCTACCTGGAGTACGAAGACGGCACCATCAACCTGGTCGTCATCAACCTGGACGGGACCAACAAGACCTACATCTCCGAGTTCGAGGACGGCACCTGGTTCCAGCGGGTCGACTGGTCACCGGACGGTACGCAGCTCGTCTTCGCGATGTTCCGGAACTACCAGCAGGACCTCTTCATCGCCAACGCTGACGGCAGCGGTGACCTGCAGCCCATCACCTGGGACAACCTGGAGAGCTTCGACGCTCACTGGGGCTGGGACGGGAAGATCTACTTCAGCTCCGACCCGAACGGCATCTTCAACCTCTTCTCCTACGACCCCGAGACGGGCGAGGTGCTGCAGCTGACGAACGTCATCGGCGGTGCCCAGGCTCCCTTCCTCACGCCGGACGGAAACCTGGTGTTCGTGATGTACACGGCCCATGGGTTCAAGATCTGGGGCATCGGCAAGGAGGAGTTCTTCAACAAGTCGGCCAACCACCTCTTCACCATGGACATCGACGAGGAGATCGTCACGGCTTCCCTCGCCTACAGCGAGGACCTGTCCATGTACGAGGCCAACACCCATCCGTACCGTTGGACCCGTTCCTTCATCTCACCCACCGGCGTTCCCATCGTCCGCTACTACGGCCAGAACCGCGGTGACTGGGGACTGCAGGGCGGTGGTCAGTTCTTCCTTCAGGACTTCGTCGAGCGCCACGGAGCCTGGGGCTACTTCCTGCTGGGTGAAGACACCCTGATCGTGGGCGGCTACTTCAACCAGGTCTGGTACCCGAGCATCAACGTGCTCTTCGTGCAGAGCCGTGGAAAGTACGGATTCATTCGCGAGATCGACGCGGACGACAACGCGCAGACCACCTACGACCGGACCATCCTCGAGGCCAAGCAGGCCTCGGTCTACAACCTGGTCAGCGGGAGCATCAGCTACCCCTTCAACCACAACCTGGAGCTCGCGCTCTACGCCTCGGGGTTGAACTACGGCTTCAAGAGCACCGCCGACACGAAGGTGCAGCCCTTCCTCCTGAAGGCGGATGTGGGTGCGGTCGCCAGCTACAGCAACCGCGCTGGACGTCACCGCAACTACCTCGATCTGGCCTACGCCCGCGGCTTCACCGACATCGTCTACGAGCCCTACTACGGCCGCGACACCGACGATGGAGAGCTGCTCGACAAGTACAGCTTCAACCAGTACGAGGGCCGCCTCACCCACCACTGGAACGTGGGTCCCGTCGGTGGTCTCGACCCCTTCGGTCTGGTCGGCCTGGCCAGCTCCCATGGTCACAAGTTCATTGTTGACGTGCAGGCGGGCTACATCGACCGCAACGTCCAGTCCAACGACGAGTTCCACGGCGGTGGCCGGCATCCCTACCGCTGGGGCCGGAGCACCGTACAGCCCAACACCATGTTTGCGGGCTACCCGGAGTACTCCCTCTCGGGTGAGACCGTACTGATTGGTCACCTTGCCTACTCCTTCCCCATCAAGACACAGATTCGGAAGAAGATTGGACCTCTGGTTCTCTACCGCATCGACGGACAGATCATGGGTACGGCGGGGAACTTCTGGAGCTACCGCCCGCCCGACGACCCGGAGAAGTACTACACGGACCGCTATGACGCCCGCGTAGCCTATGACCCGGCGGACATCGTGCGTGAGATTCCATTCAAGGACTACAGCTACAAGAACAGCCCGGTCGGCCAGCCGAACTACCTGCTCTACGACGCCGGTGCCGAGGTGCGGATATCCAGCACCTTGTTCAACCGGATCCCCTGGAACAGCTTCGTACGGGTGGCCTACGGCTTCAACGAGATTCGCGGCTACGGCGATGTGAACGGTGACAACGTCATCACGACGGCGGACAACGGGCTCGGTGACTCCCTCTCGAACGAGACGGAGAAGCCCGGGCCCCGGGTCTACGTCGGCATCGGTACTGGCTGGTAGGAGAGAACCATGCACCTTCTCGCATTGCTCACCCTGCTGTCTTGCGGCCGCGAGATCTCGGAGACCGGGGTCAAGTTGGTCGGAGTCGGCTCGCACCCGGACGAGATCGGGCCAGAGCCGGACTACTACGGCGGCTACATCGAGTATGACTACGTCCACTTCGCCGGTGGAGGGCTGAGCCTTGGCGGCCTGGGCCTCGTCCTGTACGACGAGGTGGGCATCGGGCTGAACGGGTTCGTTCCTCCCTACGCAGCGATCTATGGGCTGGCCTTCGTCTTCGACGAGCAGGTTCCGGCTCCGGATGCGCACCACGGAAACATCGGGGTTGGCCCCGACGTGACGGACCGTGACGCCTGCTGGACCAACTATGAGCCCTTCAGCTACCTCATGGCCTCGACCGTGGAGATGGGGGACCACCTGAGCTTCTCGAACGACGATGGCTCCGTGGAGTTCGAGCTCGGTAGAAACCCGCAGATCTACCCGCCGGACGCCCAGGACGTCTTCGTGTACTACATCGAAGTCCAGGCCCACCACGCCGAGCCGTTGGACGCCTGGCTGCCGGATCAGAGCGGAACGCAGGTCCTGCGCCCCGCGAACTGGCGACACGGCGAGACCATGCAGCTGAGCTACCCGGGTGGGATTCCTCCCCGCGAGGCTCCCGTGTCCTCCATTCCGCTGCCCAGCAGCTCCCAGGACCCGCAGAGCATCACCCTGCCCACCCAGACCAGCGGGCTCGCGCTCAGCTGGAACGGCCCCACCTACACCAGCGCTGGCGCCGTCGGGGATCCGGCGGAGTACGGGACCTGCGTTCGCTACCTGGGCGAGCCCACGACCGACTTCGATGCCGGGACCTGCGCTGAGCCCATGGACATTCCGATGGACCTCGAGGAGTACCCGGGCCAGATCTACACCGGCCCGTGGGACGCCTCCGACGGCTCGGTCACCTTCAACTGGGAGGCAGGGGACAACCCGGACGAGGTGGTCACGCTGAACGTGCGCTTCCTGGGTCCCGTGGACCGGCAGGAAGACTCCTTTGTCATCGCGCAGGTTGCGGTGGACGAGTCCACCATCGAGGACGAGTGGAGCTCGGGTGAGCCCATTCCTCAGGGCTATCGGGACGCGCTGGCCTGCGACGATCCCGACGATGTGGTCTGGAACTTTGACCCCACCTACGAGACCTCGGACGGTGGGCTGGTGACGGCCCTGCAGGGTGACCCCAGCAAGAACCTGGCCGAAGTCAGCTGCCGCTTGATGGACGACGGTGAGTTCACGCTGACCAACGAGCACCTGCAGCGCGCCCTGCAGTACGCATCGACGAAGGATGCAGAGGGCGCGGTCTTCTACTTCTCACGCTCGACGGACCTGGATGCGACGGTTCCCCCGGTGAAGGACCAGGGGAACATGAAGCGCGACATCGGAGAGGTCAAGGTTCGAGCCCACACGGTCGAAATGGGCCGCTTCTGGGTCTCCGGATCCGAGAGCTTCGAGCAGGGGGTGAACTGATGTTTCTGACCCTTCTTAGCGCCTGCAGCTTCCTGGTTCCCGAAGGGGAACGCTACTACTCGGGCAGCGGCCCGGATGTGGACGGCATGGTCGGCGAGGACAGCGAGCCGGGGAACCTCGGTGGATTCGAGGTGATCATCCAGGGCAGCGGCTTTGGCGACGACGCAGACACAGTCGTCGTCATATTCGGGTCGCAGAACGCAGACATCGTGTCGATCACGGATACGGAGATCGTCGCGATAACCCCGGTGGGCCCGGTCACGGGTGGGCCGGTGGACGTGAGGGTGGCCAACGCGAGCGGCGTTGGCAAGGCCGACGGCGCCTACACCTACGACGTCGGCGACGTCTACGACGGCCAGGTCGGCTTCATCGGCATCGACGACTACAGTCAGTCCAACAGCAATTTCTACGTTGGCGTCTCCGGCAGCGAGGGCAGTGCTCAGCTCTACAACTTCGAGTTCCGTCGGGTGCACAGCCCGGAGTACGGATGGTTCGGTGGCACGGACTGGACCGCGAACGAGTGGGTCATCGAGATCCCGGCCTACCCCGGCTACCTTGCGGCGATCGACAAGCTCACCCGGCCCTTCCCGGACGATCTGTCCGTGGTCGACGTGGACGAGGACGGCGATCCCATCGGTGAGATGGTGTGCGTGAACCTGAACGCGCTTGGGCGTTGGTACGACGCCTCCACCGACAGTTTCGTCTACCCGGACGAGACCACGGAGGCTTCGGACTCCGCCTGCGAGGACGAGAAGGACGGCTACCGCTGGCAGGACGCCAGCCGCCTCGAGTTCTGTGAGCGTGTCGAGTTCGAGACCGACACCAACGACTACCTCGCCAGCTACGGCTACGAGCAGCCCTGGGCGGCTCCTGTTGGGGAAGGGAGCGACTTCCTGGACCGCCAGGATCGAATCGACTCCTGCCACGATCAGGACGACAACGACGACGACGGACTCCTGGACGAGCAGGACGACGACTGCCAGCTTCGCGTTCAGCTCGAAGCGCCTCAGACCGGTCTCGACGGCCTTGAGCTGAAGCTGCCTCTGGCCATCCAGGTCGAGGTGTCGGAAGGCATCAACGGGTCGGAGCTCAGCCAGGGTGGTTTCACCCAGCTGGCCGACTGTCCGGTGGGGGACACTGCGCTCGAGCTTCGCTGGTGGCCCAGCGAGCTGGACCTGGATGACGTGGTGGACTCCGACGACAAGATCGTCGATGCCTCAAACCACGTCCGCGTGTCGCTGACCATGGTCAGCCTCGGCTGGTTCGGTGGTGAGGCCAATCCGCTGCGCGCCACCCTGACGGTGGACGACGAAGACTCCCTCATCGACGAGGAGACCGGCCAGGTCGTCCTCACGGTGCCGCGGGATGTGCTGCTGTCCTTCCCCACCGTGGAGTACTCGCCCTTTGTCTTCGGTGGTTGCGACACGGACCAGTTCGACAAGACCACGTGCCCGTGGGGTGACCCCACCCTGAACAACTACGGGTACATGATCTTCACGGTGGACCGGGTGACGGAATACCGACTCCACTCCGAGAACCGGAACCTCGGTGGGGACCTCGTGGTGGCCTACACAAGCGGCGACCTGGCCTTCTTCTACAACGACATCCGCAGTGGCTACGCCGCCTTCGAGTCTCCCTTGGAGAAGGGGTCTTGCGAGGACTGCACCGACAACGACGGTGACGGCTGGGTGGACGGTGATGACGCCGACTGTGTCGATGGAACGGAAGAGGACGGGACCTTCGACGCCGACTACAGCTGCTCGGATGGGCTGGACAACGACGGCAACGGCCTGATCGACGCGGCGGATACCGAGAACTGCGAGGACGGTACCGACGGCGAGACCAACTGCTCCAACGGGGTGGATGACGACGAGGACGGCTGGACCGACGAGCTCGACGGTGAGTGCGCGTCCGGCGACGCCAGCGCCCAGGAGGACGGTGATGACGACCCGGCGTGGTTGTGCACCAACGGCCTGGATGACGACGGTGACGGATGGTTCGATGCGGAGGACCCGGATTGTGTGGATGGATCCTTCGACGAAGTAGGCTTCACCTCGGCCGAATGCAACGACGGCCTCGACAACGACGGCCACGGAGACGTCGACTGGCAGGACCCCCTGTGCATTCGCAAGGGTGCCGACTTCGGTTGGGAGAGTCCTGCCGAGGACGAGGCCTCAGCCGAGGAAGGACAGCCGGTCTTTCTCGATGAGTGCATCAACGGCA
>PVBE012797320.1_pt1 | contig 45220 bp, 43 predicted proteins | sample 1631181 | NCBI WGS metagenome assembly PVBE01 (sample SAMN08397723, study PRJNA350692) | Marine metagenome, whole genome shotgun sequencing project. | isolation source: water | place: Pacific Ocean | collected 2012-04
CGTGACCCAAGGCCTGCCGTGACCCAAGGAGAGAAGCATGCGAAACGAGATCTGTCGAAGCCTCGGAATCGAGGTTCCGATCTTTGCCTTCACCCATTGCCGCGACGTGGTGGTCGCCGTCTCGGAGGCGGGTGGGCTCGGCGTCCTGGGGGCGGTGGGCTTCACGGCAGAGCAGCTGCGCCAGGAGCTGGATTGGATCGATGAACATATCGGCGACAAGCCCTACGCCGTCGACATCGTGATTCCGCAGAAATACGAGGGCATGGACGAGACCGATCCCGACCGGCTGCGCGAACGGCTCGAGGGCATGATCTCCGACGATCACCGGAAATTCGCCGAGCAGCTGCTGTCCTCACATGGGGTGCCCCCCATGCCGAATCAGTCGGGACCCAAGGGCGGGCTGCAGGGCTGGACGATGGCGACGGCGCGCCCGCTGCTCGACGAGGCGCTCAAGCGAGAAGGCTGTCGGATGATCGCAAACGCGCTAGGCACCCCTCCCCAGGACGTGATCGAGGAGATTCACGCGAGCGGCCGGCTCGTCGCAGCGCTCTGCGGCCGCGTGAAGCAGGCCGTCCGGCACAAGCAGGCGGGTGTCGACATCATCATCGCCCAGGGCAGCGAGGGGGGCGGGCACACGGGCGACGTCGGAAGCCTCGTGCTCTGGCCTCAGGTCATCGACGCCGTGGCGCCGACCCCCGTGCTGGCGGCCGGTGGCATCGGAGACGGGCGTCAGATCGCCGCCGCCCTGGCCATGGGCGCCGCCGGTGCATGGACCGGCTCGCTCTGGCTCACGGTCGAAGAGGCTGCGGCAGAGCCCGCGGAGAAGCAGGCCTACTTCGACGCATCCAGCGAGGACACCGTGCGCTCGCGCTCCTGGACGGGGAAGCCGTGTCGCATGCTTCGCAACGATTGGACCGAGGCCTGGGAACGCGAGGACACCCCGGACCCGCTAGGCATGCCACTGCAGGGGATGGTGACCTTCGACGCAGTCCGCCGCACGCACGCCTACGCGGGCGTCTCGAAGACCGTGGACGTGGCCTTCAATCCCGTCGGACAGAGCGTGGGGCTGATCGAGGGCGTGCAGTCGTCGCGCGACGTCATTCGAGATCTCCTCACCCAGCTGGTGGATGCCACGGAGCGCCTCAACGACGCTCTCTCGGAAGACGAGGCGGACACTCTTGGCTAGCGGAAGCCCCGCACCGAGCCGGCCTCGCCGGAGCCCTCGCACCCAGCAAGAGCGAAGTGCATCCACCCGGGCGAAGGTGGTCACCGCGGCCACGGAGTGCGTCGCTGAGCTCGGCCTCCGCGCCGCCACCATGGGCGCGATCGCGGAGCGCGCCGGGGTGAGCTGGGGAGCGATCCAACACCAGTTCGGTGAGAAAGACGCGCTCATGGACGCGGTGTTGGAGGAAGCCCTCGACAGTCTTCGATCGAGCCTCTCCCAGATCCGTGAAACGAATCCCGATCCGGTCGCGCGGGTCGGAACTTTCGTGAGGCGCTGTAGAGAGCTGCTGAAGGGTCCCGTCTACAAGGCTTTCGTCGAAATCCAGATCGGACGCAGCCGGGAAGCCAGCGAAGCGAGCCATGCGTGGTCACGCTATACCGGCGACGCCCTGGCCGATCTCTGGCGCGACCTCTTCGGGGACCTCGGTCTGCCGAAGCGACGGCTTGCGGACGCGCAACGATTTACATTCGCGGTCCTCAGCGGCATTGCGGCCGAGACGATGCTCTACCCCGGCGTCGCCTTCACGAATCGGCACCTGGAGATCCTGGAGCAGACCCTGCTGCGCCTGCTCGAAGTCGAGGGCTGAAGTCCTCTGTGTTCTCGGAAATTCGGAGTCACGATCCGACTCTGCAATGCTAGCCTTCGAGCCGCGATCGAGCGAAGCCGGCCGTTGCAATCGCAGCGCGTTCGAATCGGCCTCTGCGAAACAGTCGAAGCTCGCGTGGCGGGCGAGGGCTCCAGTTGTCCGTCGAATTTGACCTCGCCATCGGGAAGGCAGCCCGGGCCGATCGGCAGCTGGCCACGGCCGCGCTCGGCGCACTGGTCGCGTTGGGCCTGCTGACGGGCTGTGCACCAGAACCCGACGAGGCCGGCTCGGATGGCATCCTCCGCTACGGCGTCGACCTCGTCCAGACGGTGGGCGATCTGCCGATGGATCCAGTCGCCAGCCGCATCGAGTCCCATCTCTTCTACCTGACCCCGCTGTACGACACTCTTTTACGTCACACGCCAAACGGCTTCGAGCCGCGCCTGGCAAGCGACTGGGAGATCGTCGACCCGCAAACCCTCGAGCTTCGGCTGCGCGAGGGTGTCGAGTTCCACGACGGCCACGTGCTCGACGCCAGAGTCGTCAAGGCCTCGATCTTGCGCGCCCTCGCCTCGAAGAACGCCAACTTTCAGCCCGCGTTCTTCGAGCTGGAGCGCGTCGAGATCCTGGGCCCGCTCGAGCTACGCCTGCATCTGCGAAGCCAGATCGCCGGCGAGTTCCTGACCGCTCTGGCCGGCCGCGAGACCATGCCGGTCTCCCCCGGCGCGCTCACGGACGAAACCGGCCGCTTTCTTGCTCCCGCCGGAGCCGGGCCCTATCGCCTGCACCACTTTGCCCCCGAACGGCGGCTCTCGCTGCGCAAGAACCCGGACCACTGGGACGTCGCACGAGTCCGTCTGTCGGGGATCGACTTCCTGCAGACCCCCGTCGGGCCCCAGCGTGTCAACGCACTGCGCACCGGGCGCATCGACCTGACGCAGGACCTGACGAACCGCGAGGCCGAGGCGATCGAGGACCTCGGCGGTTTCGAGATCTACCCGATCTCGAGCGACGGCTTCTTCCACTACCTGGGCTTCTACAAGGACCGACCGCCACTGGACGACGTGCGTGTGCGACGCGCACTCGGCTACGCGCTCGACCGCAAGGCCATCAGCTGGGCGCTGTTCGGCGAGAACGGCGAGCCGGCCTATCAGCCCTGGCCACGCGAATCTCCCAATCACGATCCGAGCCTGGGAGACGCATACGCCTACGATCCCGCGCGCGCGCGTTCAATGCTGGCCGAAGCCGGCTACCCCGACGGCTTCGGGCTGCGCCTGATGACGGCCGGGAGCTCTGACCTGATTCGCGCCTCCGAGATCGTGCACCAGAACCTGCGGGAGGTCGGCATCGAGCTCGAGGTGATCCAATCGAGTGCGATCGTCGACGAGTTCTTTCGTGCGCGCCGCACCGAGCTGACCCTGGTCAGCTGGACACGCTCGGGCCTGCAGAAGATCACCCGCATGTTCGGTCCGCACAGCGTCGCGAACATCGGCCACGTCTCGCTGCCGCCGCTCGATCGCCTCACCGCCCAGCTGGGCGCCATGGCACCCGGCGATCCGAGCACTACCCCGCTGTGGCATTCGATCGCGGAGATCGTGGCTGATCAGGCACTCGTCCACTACCTGGTGTTCGGCTCCAACTACTTCGCAGTCAACGCGCAGCGCGTCGCGGGCTTCAGTCGGGATCAGATCATGCCCTTCCAACTTGGCGTGCCGGTCTTCGACCGGCTGAGCATCCGAGACTGACGCTGTGAATACTCGAAACGGATCCGGGGCCCGAAGGTGATCGCGGCTATCCTGCGACGCGTGGCACTGGCAGTGCCGATCATCGTGCTGGTGAGCTTCGCCGTATTCTGCCTATCCCTGTTTCTGCCCGGCGATCCGGCCGTGACCATCGCGGGGGGTGCCGACGCCAGCCCCGAGCGCATCGCGGAGATCCGCGCGGCGCTGCGCCTCGATGATCCCTTCCTGGTGCGATACGGCCGCTGGCTGGGCGACGCGGTGCGTCTCGAATTCGGCCGCTCGCTCATCACGGGCCGCCCCGTCGCAGAAGATCTGCTGACCAAGCTGCCCGTCACGCTGAGCGTGGGCGCCACGGCGGTGCTGATCGCACTGCTGGTCAGCCTTCCCGGCGGACTCCTCGCCGGCATGCGCCCGGGCAGCCTCTGGGACCGCGGGATCGTGCTGAGCACCAACCTGGGCATCGCCATTCCCAGCTTCTGGCTGTCGTTGATGCTGGTGTTGATCTTTGCCGTGCAGCTCGGCTGGCTGCCTGTGCTCGGCTACGTGCGGCTCGGCGAATCGCCGCAGGAATGGCTGCGCCACATCATCCTGCCCGCTTTCGCGCTGTCGGCGCGCATGGCCGCAGCGCTCACGCGCCAGCTGCGCGCCGCGCTGATCGACGTGTTGTCGAGCAACTACGTGCGCACTGCGTGGGCCAAGGGTGCGACGACGCAGCGCGTGCTCCTCGTGCACGCGCTCAAGAACGCGGCCCTGCCGGCGATCACCATCCTGGGGCTGCAGATGAGCACGCTCGTCGGCGGCAGCGTGATCATCGAGCAGATCTTCGGTCTGCCCGGCATGGGCAGCTTCGCGCTGCGCGGCATCCTGTCGCGCGATCTGCCCGTGATCCAGGCCGTCACGCTGCTATACGCCGTCGTGCACATTGGTGCAAACCTGTTGGTCGACCTGAGCTACGGCGTGCTCAATCCGAAGGTACGCGTCTCGTGAGTGCCGCGTCCGACGCGCCGGTGCGCGAGGGCGCCGCTATCGGCTTCGGCTCGGGACAGACCTGGGCGCGGCTGCGGGGCGATCGCGGAGCACTGGTCGCGCTGGTCTTTCTGGCGCTGCTGTGCGGGGCGGCTCTTGCGGCGGAGTTGATCGCGCCCGCAGACCCCACCCGAATCGATGTGTATCGCGCCTTCGAGCGCCCGAGCACCCAGCATTTATTGGGCACCGACGACCTCGGCCGCGACGTGCTGAGCCGCCTGATCTACGGTGCGCGCGTCTCGCTGCGCGCAAGTCTTCAGGTCGTCCTCGGCGCGCTGCTGCTCGCATTGCCGATCGGTCTGGTCTCCGGCTACTTCGCCGGGCGCATCGACAATCTGCTCATGCGCAGCATGGACGCACTGATGAGCCTGCCGCCACTGATCTTGGCGATCGCGATCGCCGGTGTGCTCGGACCGGGCCTCACCAACACCATGATCGCCATCTCGATCGTGCTGGTGCCATCCTTCGCGCGCCTCATCCGTGGGCAGACGCTCGCGGTGCGAGAGGAGGTCTTCGTCGAGACCTCGATCTCGATCGGCAGCCCCACCGGCTGGATCCTGCGTCGGCGCATCCTGCCTAACGTCGCATCTCCCCTGCTGGTGCAGGCCTCGATCGCATTGGGCACCGCGCTCATCGTCGAGGCCTCGCTCAGCTACCTGGGTCTCGGCATCCAGCCCCCGCACGCGAGCTGGGGCGGCATGCTGCGGCGCGCGTACGACGACGTGTTCGCCGGTGGCTGGCTGCTCTTCATCCCCGGCGCCGCGATTGCCGCGACTGTGTTGGCCTTCAATGCACTGGGCGAAGGCCTGCGCGATGCCTTGGGACCCCACAGCGAAGGGGACACGGGGCGCCTCGGACTGACCAGCGCGCCCCACCCCGAGCCGAGCGCGGAGCCAAGCCTCGGGGAGCCGAGCCAGAGCGTTCAACCGGGGACGAACGCCCGCGGCGGCGAGGTCGTCCTCGACCTGCGCGGACTTTGCGTCGAGTTCGACACCGGCTCCGGCCCGCAGCGCGTCGTCGACGATATCAGCTTCCGCATCCGGCGCGGGCAGACCCTGGGCCTGGTCGGGGAGAGTGGCTCGGGCAAGACCGTGACCGCGCTGTCGATCATGCGCCTGATTCCTTCGCCGCCCGGACGCGTCGTCGCTGGCTCCGTGCGCCTCGGCGGCACCGAGCTCACGCGCCTGTCCCTCCCGCAGATGTGCTCGCTGCGCGGCAACCGCATGGCCATGGTCTTCCAGGACGCCATGACCAGCCTCAATCCCTCACTCACGATCGGGCACCAACTCGTCGAGGCGATTCGACTTCACCGCAGTGTGCGGCGCACCGATGCAGCGCAGCGCGCGCTCGAGCTGTTGCAGCGCGTCCAGATCCCCGATCCGCTGCAGCGCATGCGCGACTACCCGCACCAGCTGTCGGGAGGCATGCGGCAGCGCGTGATGATTGCCATGGCGCTAGCGGGTGAGCCCGAGCTGCTGATCGCCGACGAGCCCACGACTGCACTGGACGTAACCGTGCAGGCCCAGATCCTCGACCTGCTGCGCACGCTCCAGGACGAGCTGGGTCTCGCCATGCTCTTCGTAACCCACGACCTCGGCGTCATCGCACAGATCTGCGACGAGGTCTGCGTGTTCTACGCCGGCCAGATCGTCGAGCAATCCGACATCGCGACGCTCTTCCAGCACCCGCGCCACCCCTACACCGCGGGCCTGCTCGCCGCGATGCCCAGTCTCGAGGGCCACGGCGAGTCCCTCTACGGCATCCCGGGAAATGTTCCGCCCCCCCAGCGAATGCCCTCGGGCTGCCGCTTCCATCCGCGCTGCCCGCATACTACCGAGCGATGTCGAACCCAGCAGACATCCCTTCTCGAGACAGATGGCGACGGGCGCACCCGCTGCCTGCGCCACGCAGACATCGACCTGCTGGGGGCCCCGTGACACAACCGCACGTCGCAGCGCCGCAGGGTCGCCCGCTGGTCGAGGTTCGCGGGGTCAGCAAATCCTTCGCCGTGCGCTCTGCATCGGGTTGGGGCGCGCACGCTGTGCTGCGCGCGGTCGATGGCGTGGATCTCGAGATCGCAGCCGGCGAAACCCTCGGCCTGGTAGGCGAGTCCGGCTCCGGCAAGTCGACGCTCGGCCGGTTGATCGGGCGCCTGCTCGAGCCCAGCGCGGGCAGCATCCACTTCGACGGTCACGACCTCGCGAAGCTCGAGAGCACGCAACTCCGCGAGCTGCGCCGGGAGTTTCAGATGATCTTCCAGGACCCGCACTCATCGCTGGACCCGCGCGCCACGATCGCCGACAGTCTCGCCGAGCCGCTGCAGACACACCTGGGCCTCGACCGAGCCCAGTGCCTCGTCCGCTCACAAGAGCTGCTGGAGCGAGTCGGCCTCGAAGCCGAGCACTTGTGGCGCCGCCCACACCAGTTCTCTGGCGGCCAGCTCCAGCGCATCGCCATCGCGCGCGCCTTGTCCGTCGAGCCTAGATTGATCGTCTGCGACGAACCCGTCAGCGCGCTCGACGTTTCCACCCAGGCCCAGATCGTGAACCTGCTGCGCGAGCTCCAGGCCGAGCGCCAGATCTCCTATCTATTCATCTCTCACGACCTGTCCATCGTCCGCCACATGAGCCACCGCATCGCTGTGATGTACCTCGGCCAGATCGTCGAAGCAGGCGATGCCAACCGCATCTGTACGGCCCCCAAACACCCCTACACCGAAGCGCTGCTCGCCTCCGTCCCCGTGCCGCGCCCGCGAAGCGAGCGCCCACGCGAGCCCAACTCTCTGGGCGGCGACGTCCCGAGCCCGATCGACCCCCCGAGCGGCTGCCACTTCCATCCGCGCTGCCCTCACGCGCTAGCGCTTTGCCGCCGCGAAGCTCCACAGCCGCTCAGCACCGCGGAAGGCGAACGCGTCAGCTGCCACCTGCACACCGCGAGTGGAGTAGAGTCGCGCGGAGGAGAGCAGTCCCCATGAGTGAATGTCTGAGAGGAAGAGTCGCCGTCGTCACCGGTTCGGGCGGCGGCATCGGCCGAGGCATCGTGCTGGCCATGGCCGAAGAGGGAGCGCAGGTCATCGTCAACGACCTGGGCTGCAACCCCAAGGGCGAGGGTGAGAACGCTCGAATGGCAGACTCGGTCGTCGCCGAGATCGAGGCAGCGGGAGGCGAAGCCGTCGCCAGCTACGAGAGCATCGCGAGCCTCGATGGAGCACAACGCCTGGTCCAGCAAGCCATCGATTGCTTCGGTCGCATCGACATCCTGGTCAACAACGCCGGCATCACCCGAGTCAACATGCTGTGGGACATGAGCGAGGATGAGTGGGACGCGGTCATCGCCACCAACCTGAAGGGCACGTGGGCCTGCATCAAAGCGGCCGCGCCTCACATGATCGAGCAGCGCAGCGGTCGCATCATCAACTTCTCCTCTGACATGGCCCTGCGCGGAGGGACGGGCGTCTCGGCCTACAGTGCATCCAAGGCGGCAGTTCTCGGACTGACGATCACGGAGGCGCTGGAGCTCGGGGTGTACGGGATCACGGTGAACGCCATCTGGCCCGGCGCCAGATCGCGCTTTCGCGAGGCCGGCGCAGACTGGCGAGGCAAGTACAAGCTGGCGAGGCCGCGTTCGGACGGACCGCCGCAACCCCGGCCAGACCCCGAGGACGTCGCGCCCATCGTCGTCTATCTGGCTCGCGACGAGGCGAAGGACATCAACGGCCAGATCTTCCGAGCCAGCTCGGGAAACATCTCACGAGTCTCACCGATCGGTGTCGAGCAAGCGATTTCCAAGCCGGGTCGGTGGACGCAGGACGAGCTCGCCGAGACCGTACCCAAGCAGCTGACCCAGGGAATCGAGAACCCCGCTCCGCCGTCCGACGACCCGGTCTGGAGCTGGATGGTCTAGCCCCACTCAGCCGAAGGAGCTGGCGCGTGCCGCGGTGGAGCTACCGCCGTCGACCGGCAGCAGGATGCCGGTCACGACTTCGGAGTCGCGGCTGGCAAGAAACGCAGCGGCCGCAGCGATGTCCTCCGCCACGGGCAGGCGCGTGAGATGCATGCGCTCGAAATGGCTGCGTCGCTCAGGCGTGAGTACCTCTCGCCCCTCATTGATGACGTAGCCGGGAGCGAGCGTGTTGCAGCGAATGGCTTCCGCTGCATAGTCGGTGGCGATGGCGCGCGTCAGCGCGTTCATTCCCCCCTTGCTGGCAGCGTAGGCAGGCAAGCCGGGTGTGGCGCGTTCCGCGGCGCGCGACGAAATGTTGATGATCGAGCCATGCCCGGCCGCGCGCATCTCGGGGATGGCGGCGCGGCACATCCACATCACCGCGGTGACACCGATGCGGTGCACTTGCTCCCAGGTCTCGGTGGCAAGATTCTCGATCTTCGTGTCACGCGGCTCGACTGCATTGGCAACCGCGTTGTTGACGAGGACCGTCAGTGAACCGAAACGCTCGACGGTCGCGCGCACCAGCTCCCCGCAACGTTCTTCGTCGCCGAGGTCTGCCGCGATAAAGACCACCTCACCCGGCGCATCCACGCAGGCCGCCACGACCCCTTCGCCACGTTCCTCGTTGCGGCCCGTGACCACGACCCTCGCACCCTCCTCGGCGAAGCGGTGGACGATCGAGCGCCCGAGGCCGGAAGTCGAACCCGTGACAATGGCAACCTCGTGCCGCATCCGGCCTGCAATCGGATCACTTGTCGCCACCTGTCCGCGCTCCCACTCGATTTCCAGTCTCTTCTGGTCCGCTGGTCCTGGAGACTATCTCATCGACGCGCCGCGGCACCTCTCGGGCCCCTGCGCGCCGCGCGGAAGGACTGGACCAGAAGCCAGGGCTCGAGCGACATGCAGCTCGTAGCCCTTGGAGAGGGATCGGGACCGGATCGCTCAGCCGTCCTGTCCTTCGCATTGCTCTGTCCACGCGCTGCGTGGCTGCCGCGTTGCTCTTCTTGGTGAGTATCGTCGGCGAGATTCACCTGTTCGAGAACACGCTCGATCTCTGGTGCACCGATCTACTCGATTGCCGCAATCCTGATCTCGTTCCGGGTTCAACTCCCCACGGCGTGCCAAGGGCTTGGGAGCAGGAAACCGAATCTGGACTGACCCGGCTATCGTTTCTTTACATCCTTGGCGAACTTGACCTCGTGTTCCGCGTTTACGGTGAAGCGATACGCCTCCTTCATATTTGACTTGCCGCTGTGCGTGAAGACGAGCACCCGTTCCCCATCGGTTCGAATGTGGATGATCCCAAACTGTGTGCGTTCGAACCCGAAGAAGGTCTTGCCACCTTCCAGGGTCTTCGCCATGCCTCGCATCGCGAAAAAGGCGGCAAGCTCGGTGCAGAGGATCAACGAGACCTTGCCGCGAGCCACCTGCCCGAGGGCGCCGATCAGATTCGCGCGCGGGTGGATGTGCTCCTTCCGCGTGCTCTCGTCTCCCGACGAGATCAACGAGACCACGGGTGAGATCCGTTTCAACAGGCCGAGATCGAAATCTCCCGAGCCGTGGTGCGGCACTTTGAGGATCTCACTCTGCAGATCGCTCTTCTTGACCTCGCGGCGGAGTCGCTCCATGGATTCCTGGTTGTGGTCGCCAGAGAGCATGAATCGCACGTTGCCGTAGCGCAGGCGCAACGACACCGAGTGACCGTTGATCGTATGCGAAGCCGAGTGGGCGCGGTCGCTTGCCTCTTCGCCGTCCTCGTCGAGCGGAAGCAGGACGCTCTTGCCGGGCTGTCGGAGCAGCTCGAGGCCCGGGCGGCGTTTACTCCCCACCTTCGCCGACACGGGAATCGGCCCGAGCACGTCGACAAAGATACCCTCGCCCTGCAGGAACTTGAGCTCCGCCTTGTCCCCAAATGCGAGCCTGCGCATGTCGATCGAGCCTCGCTTTGCCCAGTGCTTCAGCGTGGCGACCCAGCGCTTGAAGGGAGCATTGAGCTTCGATGCCTTGACTTTCGTGATGTCATCCACGAGGCCGACCGCCGCCCGACTCTTCCCGCCGCGAAAAGGGACCGTCTTTCCGAAGATCGTGTTGACCGAGTTGCTCGAGGGACCCTTCACCAGCCCATTGTGAAAATAGCGCTTGGGACGTATGAAAATGCGCTTGCGGGCGGCCAGGCCACTGGTCGTCTCACTCTTGCGAAGTTGGTTGAGCCCATCGAAATGGTCCGCATCCCCGTGTGTGACGACGATCGCGTCGATGTCGAGCGGGTTGTCCTTGCTGGTGCCGCGGTAGCGCGCAGCGAGGTAGCGGGCAAAGAGCTTGTTGTCGCCGCCGTCGATCAGGATCTTCTTGCCCGCAGGCGTTTCGATCACCATTCCGTCGCCCTGCTGAACGTCGACCATCGCGAACTGCAAGACTCCCTTCTTCTGGGTCGGGAGGCGCCCGCGTACGGAGGCTTTGATGAGGTTCGGGCCACGGCCATGGATCTCGATCTGTGTGCGCCCGCCCTCGTGACCGAGCACCTCGACCCTGTCGCCCCAGGCGAGCACGATCGCTTCTCCGCCGGAGTCGGGCGTGGCGCGAACCAGATCTTCCTTGATGAACTCCAGATCATCCATTGTTCCATCCTTCCCTGTCTGTAATCTCTCCGCTCCGCCCGTGCACGCGATCCAACGACTTTCGTCTACTGGGTGTTCACACAGACGCTTCGCGCTGGATCGGCTTCCCGGGACGGCTCGACTTTCTGCCGCGCCGGTGTTGGTGGAGCCAACGCGCGGCTTCGGCGATGGACTCCTCGCACCAGACTATGTAGCCTTCCCTGTACGGATGACGTCAGCACCCCGAACTATGTGATTTCGCGGCTCAACTTGCACGACGAACCCGGAGAGGCCGCTCGATTGAAAAATATCCACGAAGAGGGGGCACTTGAATGCAGCACAAGTATATGATGGCGCGGTGCGGTCTCGTCCTCGCAATCGTCAGCGTGCTCGCCGTGAACGAGGCTCGGGCGGGAGCCGGACACTTCACATACTCCAGCGGAACCGGTGAGCCACAGTCATGGGTAGGGTACGGTGACTCGATAATCGCTGGCTACTGTGGGATCTTCTGTTCGATCAAGAGTTATGCCTCCTACTACGCCGATGACGCCGCGTTGGAAAACGACTGGGCGATCGATCTCGAGGGCTTTCCTCATTCAGGGGAGACCACGATCGAGATCTACGATGAGATGGCGAACACTCACAATGCGCAGCTCCAGGCTGCCGATGGCGTCATATGGTCTGCGGGAGGGAACGACTTCCTCGCGGCCCGCGATGATTATGCTTCGAGCTGTAATCCGCTTCCACTCGAGCAGGCGATAATGGATTTCCAGTCGGACTGGGATCTCATCATTTCACTCGTCGCCAACGATGCCGCCCCTGGGGCCCTGGTTCGCACCATGGACATCTACTACCCCGACCCCGATCAAGACCGGCAGAACTTCTGCGGTGAAGTCTCGGATTTCTCCGTCTTCTTCCCGCTGCTGCTCGAGGCGGGGAACTACATCTGCAACACGGCGGTGGCGGCCGGTTTTCTATGCGCGAGTTCCATGGAGGCGATGAATTGTGACGAGATCGACGCCGATCATACGATCGACCCCGATTGTTTCGACTACAGCGGGAACCACATCAGAGATCCGTTGAATGTCATCAAATACGTAGGCGGCGTGCCAACCACCTGGCCCATTGCGAGCAATTCCGGGATGATCCAGGGCGATCGCACCCATCCGGGCGCGGTGGGCCAGCAGTACATCGGAGCGGCTCATCACAATACAGGCTACGTACCCGAGCCCAGTTTCTTGAGCGCACTGACTGCAAATATCGCTCTCTTCTGCTGGCTTGGCCGGCGCCGTCGGGAGTAGGCTTCGCGATGGCGACCCCTCCAGCTCGAGGGTCGGGCCATGGCCCGCGCCAGCAAGAGGCCCACCAATGGCTTCCTATCTCCATCTAGACGACTCCAGCCCGGTCTGAATGCCTCCCCTCTTACAACGACTCGCGAGGATCGGGCCGAGCTGGAAGACGCTGGCGAGCGCATTCCTGATCGCCTGCGCCCTGCCACCCTTGGATCTCGACTTCCTGATCTGGATCGCCCTCGTGCCCTGGCTGTGCGGTCTGCAGAAGCTGGATACCTATTGGCAATCGCTGCGACAGGGCTTCTGGTTGAGCTTTGCGACGGCCCTACTCGTCGCGCACTGGATTGCGTATGCACTTCACGAATTCCTCTCGCTTGCCTGGCCGCTCAGCATCCTCGGGCTCGTCGTCTTTGCGAGCCTCTGCCCCCAGCCCCAGTTCCTGCTTTTTGCGCCGCTCTTTCGATGGATGGCGAATGGCCTGGATCCGCCGTCCTACAGTCCGTCCCAGAGTCAGGTGCATGCGCTGTGCCTGTGTCTGGGACTGGCGTTTGGCTACGCAGGTCTCGACTACCTGCTGCCCAGACTCTTCGAAGTGGGCCTCGGCTATTCCCTTCATGAGGCAACGAATCTGCGGCAACTCGCAGATGTGGGTGGCGTGGCACTTCTGACGTGTTTCATCGTCCTCATCAATCTGCTGGTCTGGCGAGCGATGGATCTCTGGCTGCGCCCGGTGAGTCGAGGGTCCGACGTGCTCCCCTACGCCGCGCTCGCGCTCTCGCTATTCGGCGGCGCCTACTTCTATGGTGCCGATCGCAATGAGGAAGTCGCCGCTCATCTCGAGGGTGCCGAGCGGATGCTGCGCGTCGGGCTGGCCCAGGGAAATGTTCGGAACGAGATCCGGCTCGGCTGGGCGAGTGGCGATGATCGCGCCGCCGAGAAGCAGCTCAGCACCTACATGCTCTTGACCGAACGATTCGTGGCGCAAACACCGAGACCAGACATTGTCGTTTGGCCAGAAGCCACGTTTCCCGGAATCTTCTCGAAGCCGGAATCCAGGCTTCAACGCGGCCGACAGATCAAGTTTGATAGGCAGGCCTTGCGATTGGGTGTGCCCATCGTATTCGGCGCATACGACATGACAGATGCGACCGATGCAAAGGGAGAGCGCACATTCTTCAACAGCCTCTTCTCCATCACACCCAACTACCAGAAGGCCGGCAGCCAGGGACTCGTCCAGGTCTACCGCAAGCACGAATTGTTGGCCTTCGCAGAACACATCCCCGGAGTTGCGCAGGGTGGATGGATCCATCAGCGGTTGCCGAGCCTTGGCTTCTTTGGTCGAGGTGCGGGCGCGCAGGTGTTGCAGATCGTTTCCGCAGACGGAACCTCGATCGGGGTAGGACCCGTCATTTGCAGCGAAGCCCTGAATGCCCAGCACGTCATCGACGGCGCCCGGCAAGGGAGTCGGCTCATCTTGAATGTGGGTAGTGACGGATGGTTCGGACCTTATGGAGAACCCCAGTTCCACTTGGCGATCTCGAAGTTCAGGAGTATCGAGACCCGCCTTCCCCAGGTGAGAGCCGCCAACACCGGGATCTCCGCGCTGATCCTGCCAAATGGCGCGCTGGCGGAGCGATCGGAGCTGGGGCAAGAGCAGATCCTGAATCTGGAAGTTCCGATCGGCGAGGGGCCCGGGGCGCTGATGGTCGAGTGGGGCGACTGGTTCGGTCGAGCATCCCTGATCGCGGGCATCGGCTTCGTGCTCTTGCTCGGCTTGGCAAGCCGAGGGCCGATGGATGGCCGAAGATCCAGCCGACGAGAGTCGCTTCGCCCGAGGTGAAGGTGCCGGAACCTGGCATGAGCATAAGACTGTTTCGACATGGCCCCGCGCCGGGAACGCTCGTATCGGGCCTTCTGATCCCCATTGCGTTCCCCCCTCTCGAGTTCCACCTGCTCATCTGGGTCGCCCTGATTCCGTGGCTGCTCGCCTTGCGTAGATGCAAGTCCCTTGCGGAGGCCGTGGGTCAGGGCTTCTGGCTCAACTTTCTCACAGGACTGGGGCTGAGCTACTGGATCGTCTACGCAGTTCCGCAATATCTCGGGGTCTCGCTGGTCTTCGGCATCATCGCGCTGGGCGTGTACGGTCTGTGCAGCCAGCTGCAGTTCGTCGTATTCGCCCCGATCTTTCACCGGCTGGTGCGGCGCGGGCATGGGCCGCTGGCGATCCGCCGTCTCGTGCTTGCAGCGCTTCTGTACACCGGCCTCGATTGGATGATCCCGAATCTTTTTCAGGACACGCTGGGCTGGGCTCTGCTCGCCTATCCGTCCATCAGCCAGGCGGCCGAGCTGGGCGGGGCCGCCCTACTGACTTTCATTGTCCTCACGGTGAATCTGCTTCTGTTTTCCGTGTTCGAAGCTGTGGGAGCGTCGAGCGAGCGCATCCAAGCGAGGCGTGCGTATGCATTGTCCCGTGCCGCCCTCCTCATCATCCTGCTCCTCGCTTCGTGGGCTGCCGGCTCTCTTCGTTATCGCCAGGTGACCGGCTGGAGCCTGGCGCCGATCAGAAGCGTCGAGATCGGCGTGGTCCAGGGCAATGTCTCGAACACCATCAAGCGCCAATGGGCGGCGGGCGACCCCAAGGCCGCCAGGAAGAACCTCGACCTCTATCTCGATTCCACACGAGAGCTGCTGGCGGAGGACGGCAGACTCGATCTCATCCTCTGGCCCGAGACGGCCTATCCCGGAATCTTCAGGAAGCCGGAGAGCGAGGCGCAGGCTTCGATCAACGTGGTGTTGGATCGATTCATTACACGAGAGCGCACGCCTTTCGTTTTCGGTGCCTACGACCGGGAAGACCGGAACGACCGGCGGGTACTCCGCAATGCAATCTTCTTTGTCGAGCCCAAGGCCCACCCGTCCACAGAAGAGCTGAGTCCGATGCGGGTCTATCACAAATACATCCTCTTCCCGATTGGCGAGTACCTACCCTGGGTTGGCGAGCGCCTCATTCGCAACTGGCTTCCTGGCGCCGCATCGCTGTCGAGGGGGAAAGGACCTGAGGTTTTCGACATCGCAATCCTCAACGCCGACCCGATCAGATTGGGCCCGTCCATATGCTACGAGGACCTCTTCTCGGCCCACGTGATTGCATTGGCGCGCAAGGGGGCCGAGCTTCTCGTCACCATCTCCAACGACTCCTGGTTCGGAAATCATGGAGAGCCACGGCTTCACCTGATTGCAGCGAAGCTGAGAAGCATCGAGACACGGCTCCCCCAGGTGCGCGCCACGAACACGGGCTACTCAGCGTTGATCTTGCCCAGCGGAGAAGTTGTTCACGAGACCGACTATGGAACGACTCGAGCGCTGAATTGGACGGTCCCGATCACCGCTCCACACAGGACTCTCATGACGCTCTGGGGCGACTGGTTCGGCCCAGCGAGCTCGATCTTGTCGATGATTGGGCTGCTCTTCTCTGAATCCCTACCCGTTCGCGGACGCCGGGCCTACAGCGACCACATCGGGCAGCACACCGGGCTGATGCGTAAGGCCGTCGCCGAGTAGCGAGACACCGCGCGCCCGGGTTTCCCCACCCAAAGGATGTCGTAGTCGAGTTCTTCCTACGCCAGGTTGTACAGCTTCTTGCAGTTCTCGCCGGTAATCTTCCGCACGGCCTCTTCGCCGAGCGGACCGAGGGCGTGGTCGATGGCGGCGGCGGAGTTGGGCCAGGTGCTGTCGGGATGGGGGTAGTCGCAGGCCCACATGAGGTTGTCCACAGGCAGCAGCGGAATCAGCGCCGGCCCCAGCGGCTCCTCTTCGAAGGTCGCAAAGACCTGGCGCTTGAAGAGCTCGCTGGGTGGAGTGGAGATCGTCTGGCCAGGGAACGGCAGGCAGTGTTTCTCGTAGGTGGCGTCCATGCGGGCCACCATATAGGGCAGCCAACCGACGCCGGATTCGGCGAGCACCATCTTGAATCCAGGATGCCGCTCGAGGGCACCGTTGTAGATCATGATCGCAAACGGCTCGTCAATTTGCAGAGGCACGATGGCGGCGAACATCGCGCGCTGTTCGACCAGCTTCGGGTTCAGCTTCGTGCCGCCGCCGATGTGAAAGTTGATCGGGAGTCCCGTCTCCTCAGCGGCCGCCCAGAGTCGGTCCCAACTCTTGTCGAGCAGATCCACCTCGAAGCAATGGAAGAGCGCGCCGACGTGTCCCATCTCGGCTATGCGGAGCAGCTCGACCACCGCGTCTTCGGGCGACGTGGTCGGAAGCATCGGGAGTGCGTTGAGCCGGCCGGAGGCGTGGCCGTTGAATTCTTCCGCCGACCAATCGTTCCAGACACGCAGCACAGCCTTCTTGTGCTCGGGATCGGCGATGGCGTAGCCGGTGAGCGCATGGGGGCCGTAGATGATGGAAGACCAGATGCCGTCGCGGTCCATATCCTCGACGCGCGCCTTCGCATCGCCCGCTCGCATGCCGTCGGGGTCGAGGCCCTCGACGCGCTGGATCGCATCATTGAAGCCCTCGTGACGGCCGCTAATGCTGATGACCTCTCCGTTCAGCGTCCACCAGACCTTGCCGTCCCGTTCGACCGTAATCGGTCCAGCGTCGCGGTATTTCGCAGGCAGTCGGTCCGACCAGACATTGCGCGGCAGCGCGTTGAGGTCGAGATGGTCGTCACAAGAGTAGATGCGATGGCTCTGCACGGGGATCCTCCAGGTTTCAGCGATGATACATCTCCGCGAAGCGGTGCAAACCTCGAAGTTTCAGATCTTGCAGACTTCGTCGAGCGTCGACAGGGAGAAGCCGGATCGGCACTCAATACTCTTGGCTACCAAAGGGCCTCTCCAGGAGTCGCGAAGCCAGGGCGGCCAGGGGAACCGGGCGACCGATCTTCCACGCGAGAACACAGGTGGCCGAGATCCTTATGTCCCAGCTCCGCTGGCGCCTCTCCTCCCCGGGATGACGTTCAGACATACGTCGCATCTGGTGCCAGTCTTCCGCCGACCAGCAGGCGGCAGTGGAATTCGCGATCACCTCGAGCAAGAGGTCGCTGGACAGGCCGGCATCTCGCCCCATCGACCGAAAGAGACCGCTGCCCTGCCCCCCCCTGATCAGACATTCAGCGAGGCCGCACAGACCCCTCATCGCTCCCTCATCGATGAACACGGAGCCATAACCCAGAGCAGAACAACCCCCTCAGGCCCACTGCATAACGTGGATGATCATTCTTGGAGCGCGAAGCCAGATTCGAACCTCTCAGACCCACCGGCTCCTCCCCCTCGCCTCGGCAAGGAGATGAGCGCCTTGATTCCATCGAGGTCTTTCACCTGAACCGATCATTTCGATCAATTAGGGGGGGAAACCAAGGGGAGAGAATTGCGACACCCGGAGCCACCCCCATCCAGCCAAGGCACGCTCCTGGCGTTGGCTGGATGGGATGGTCGGACCTGACGTCAGGCGCGTCACTCCTCGTTCTGCTCCTCCACCGCCTTGCGGTTCTTCTGCCTGAGACGCCACTCCGCCCCCATGCTCTCCTTGAGATTCTCGGGCAGCGCCTCGACCGGAACCACTAGATCCCCTTCCACTGGCCAGTCCTCGAGTAGCTCGGGGTGATATCCCTTCGGGTAGTATTTCTTCGGGTCGATCTGCTGCTCGCGAACAAACGGCTCCTGAATCCTCTCGCGGCTCGTTGGAGGATGAGGAACGATCAACTGCCCGTTGGTGAAGTCGAACTGTGGCGCGCGGCTATTCGGGAAGTCGGGGAGGATGCCCTCGCGCACCCAGATCTGCTCCTTGGTCACGTTGACCACAATGCCGTCGGGCGCACCGAAGTGGAAGGGTCCGTCCCAGTGCTCCCTGACCTCGGCAACCGCCTCCTCGTTGAGGTAGGGATCGAAGGGCATGTGGGTGGTCATGAACAGGCGCGGCTGCACCTCGTTTGCCAGATAGCCAGCCGCGTAGCCTGGCGTGTGGTGCGTGTCGATCGTGTAGCGGGCCAGGAACGGCGGCACGCCCTGGACACCAGAGCTGATCTCGACGAGCTCGGGCTGCTGCTCGGTCACGTAGACATCACAGCCCTTGGCGTACTTCGCGTCGAGCTTGCTCGGGCGACCGTCCCGGTCCAGGTGAAACACAGCCCATTCCAATCCAGGCGATAGCCCGAAGCCCCATCCTTGGCGTGCGAGCGCTGCCAGTGGATGACCTTGACGCCGTTCTTCTCGTAGACCACGCCTCCGTTGTCGCGGAAGTCGAATTCATGGACCTCGATATCCCAGCCCTTTCCAACCGGGAACACGCTGAAGGCATCTCGATGCCAGCCCGTAAACATCTTCATGCCCTCGACCATTTTCGCAGTGCCGTACTCGGGCGTGCGACCTGACGGCCCGTAGACCCTCAGATTGTCATGCCAGCCACCGGCCCATGTGCCGAACATCCAGACGTAGGGCAAGGCGTTGTAGTGATCGACATGCAGGTGGGTGATGAAGATATCCTTGAGTTCATTCAGCGCGAATCCAGCGGCGATGTAGTTGGCCGGAGAGCCCTCGCCGATATCGAAGACCAGGTTTTCTCCGTTCCCAAGCTGAACGAAGATCGAAGTGTTCATCTGGCCCGGGCGGATGAACGGCGCACTGCCCATGAAGATGATGCGCATCTCGTTGGGCTGGACCTCTTCGGTGCGCGGGAACCAGTTCGCCGCGCTCTTCATCCACGGCGAGGGCCGGATGCCTTCGAAGAGAAGCCCCTCTTTCCATCGGTCGCCCGGGACGCCCCCGAAGAGCGCAGCCCGGATCTCCTCCTCCGACGATCCATCCTGCATCGGAACCGGCTGCGGCATATCCGCAGATACACCTCCCGCGATCGACAAGATTGCGGCTGCGGTCACCGCCAACAGCCTCTGCAGTCCCTTGCTCTTCGGCACGATTGTCTCCTTCGATCGTTGTCGATGTGGTTGCACGAGCCCCGGTGGTCAGGTGGAGAGTGAATCGACAGTCTACACATTCCGCCCGCTGCGTTCGGGCCATCCCGGTCGGATTGCTTTCAATCAGGTCCGTTGACTCTCCTGAAGAACGAATGTGGCGACGGGGGCAACGACGCGAGGCAGCCCCAAACGCAGCAACCCCGCCAAGCAGAAACACTTGGCAGGGCTGCGTTCATGATGGAGCACGAGACCGGGTTCGAACCACTCGCTGTGCGCTGAACGGCGTGGACCTCCGAGGCATCGGCGGGGTGACCTGCCCTGGGAGTCGTGACCTGGCCAGAATGTCAGGAGTTGGCCGAGTTCGACTCAAAATGAGGGGAGCTCGCCATGAAGAAAGCGGAATTTCCCGAGCAGCAGATCGCCTTCGCTCTACGCCAGGCTGAGACCGGAACGAAGGTCGAAGAAATCATTCGGCAGATCAGCACCTCTTCGCAGGCAGTCCTACTCATGCTCGCCACTACGATTCAGCCCGCCTTGCGTCGACCAGGGACGCCGATCGTCGAACGGATACCTACGATTTCAGACTCAATTGATTCTCGTCCGTGTGTTCGAATGAATGGCCGTAGATCTCCAGCGAGGTTGTCTCCGAATAGGAGAGGATACCGTCCGCCACGCTCAGCTCGTGACGAAACGCTGTGGTCCTCGCGTGGTCGCGCATGAAGGGAGACTGGATGATCCCCCAGTCGGGATCGTCAAGCTTGGCAGACACGGCGAGCTTCAGGGGCGGGCCCCCGCCAATGTAGCGGCCCCCGGCAAGCACGCAGACCGCACGGGGAATCGCGATGGATTGCATCACAACGCCTTCCCTGCATCCCATGTCCAGTACCCGTCTGGTCGTGGAAGACTTCGTCGTTCGACTTGCGACGCACGATCTGCTGATAGCGAAGGATCGCGAGAACCTGTGACTCGGCATTTTCGACGTCGCCGATGGGCCTGAAGGAAAGCGCCTCGTAGTAGGGACTCGCCTCGCTGCCTTCCGGCTCGGGAGAGATGTCCATCCCTTTGTCTCCCTCCCACGTTCCAATCAGGAACTCCAAGGGTCCGTATTCGATTGGATCGCTCATGGTTCACCTCTCTCATTTTCCGATCTCATCGATGATTACGGTTCCCCCGCCCACTAACGCATTCGGCCTCGGCTGGCAGCGCAGTGAGCCGACTGCTGGCATTCTTCTTCGGACTCCCTTCGGAGCAGGGTAGCACGAGCGGGCGAGGGGTGAAGTGCTGTGCGGCGGGCGAGCGCTTAGCGTCGCGAGATTCCGAGCCTCTTCATGCGCGACCGCAGTGTGCCGGGATTGATACCGAGACGACTGGCTGCGTTGCCCTCCCCCTTGACCTTCCAGCCCGATGTCTCCAGAGCGCGCAGGATTCTGGCGCGCTCGACATCCGCGAGGTCCTGCGTTAGCGGGCTTCCGGGTTCACGATCGGGCACCCCGAAATCACCGAGCACCTCCTTCACGATCAGGGTATCGCCCGAACACAGGATCGCGGATCGTTCGATGACGTTCTGGAGTTCGCGAACATTCCCTGGCCAGTTGTGGGCCTGCAACGCCTCCATGCTGCTCTTTTCGATCGTGCTGATCCTCCTCCCAATGGTGATCTGGAACTTGGACAGGAAGTACGACGCCAGCAGAGGTATATCCTCGCGGCGGTCGCGAAGCGGGGGGCTCTCGATCGGGAACACGCTGAGGCGGTAGTAGAGGTCGGAACGAAAACGTCTCTCGCGCATCTCATCTCTCAGATCCCGATTCGTGCCCGCAATGATCCGAACGTCGACCTTCTGCTCGCGTTTCGCCCCGAGCCGCTGGAACTCCCCCTCTTGGAGTACTCTCAGCAGCTTCGCCTGAAGCTCGATGGGCAATTCGCCGACCTCATCGAGAAATACGGTTCCTCCATCCGCTAGCTCGAAGCGGCCCAACTTCATTTCCCGAGCACCAGTGAACGCGCCCCTCTCGTGCCCGAACAGCTCGCTCTCGATCAGGCCGGAAGGCAGCGTCGCACAGTCAATCTTCACGAGTGGCATCTTCGTGCGGTTGCTCCGAGCGTGGAGCGCACGGGCCAGCAGCTCCTTGCCGGTCCCCGTTTCGCCGAGCAGCAGCACCGTCGCGTCTGCCTTCGCCGCCTGCTCGACCTTCTCGAGCGTCGCCAGCATCGCGCTGCTCACACCGATGACCTCGGTCAACTTCTGGCTTCGATCGAGGTCCTCACGGAGGTACTCGGCCTCGGCTTGCAGCCTGTCCTTCGATCTCTCCAGCTCCGCCATCGCGCGCTCGAGTTCCCGCCGAGTCCCTAGCTGATCGCTGATGTCGCGGACTATGGCGACGGTGGTCCCCTCTCGGTCCGCCGGACGAATGCCAATCTCAACGGGAAATTCCCGACCGTCGTTTTTCAGGGCGAACAGCTCCCGCCCGTATCCTATGGGGCGAACGGTGGGATCGACGGAGAATTCCGCGCGCATCTCCACATGCCGCTGGCGGCATTGCTCGGGAAGGAGTGCCTCGATCTCGGCACCGACGAGCTGATCTGGCTCGTAGCCGAAGAGGTGCTCGGCGTGTTTGTTTGCGAACACGATCGAACCGTCTCGCCCCACGATGAACAAGGCGTCCGGAACAGATTGGTACGCAGCATGGGTTTTGGATCGCACATTCATTGCGTCACACCCTTGTTTCTGGGCGCTCGGGAGGAACGAGGATTGAGCATCCGAGTCAGCACCCAAGATGGAAAGACCATGACGACTATTCGAGTCGAGGGGCGGCTGACGAGCGATGGGGTGGCTGATGTAAGAGCGGCCTGCGAGTCGGCCAACCCGCCGCTGCGTCTGGATCTCTCTGACCTGCGCTCGGCGGACAGCGATGGAATCCGAGCACTTCAGCTGATCGGATAGACGCCCGTGGAGGCGGGGATCGCAGGATTGCCGCACGTTTGTGGCCTTCACCATCGCCATATTTAGCGAGAAGTAGCGTAGTGGCTGTGGCCATTCACGCGAGTCGCCGAATCAGGACCGGCAGACGGGTTTCGAGAACCCACAGGGTGAGCGAATGTCCGAGGCCGACCCGAAGCTGTTCGGGCGTTGCGCTAGCCGGGCAGACCGATCCCGTACACCTCGGCGGCATTCTCGTAGAGAACCTTGCGCCGCACCTTCTCATCGAGGCCGCCCAGGCTCTCCTCCACCCGTTCCTTGATGTCGTCGTACAGACACGTCGGGTGCGGGAAGTCGGTCTCGAACAACACCTTGTCCTCACCGACCAGATCGATCGTGTGCGCCAGATCCTGGTGCTCGAACCAGAATGCGGCATAGATCTGGCGCTGGAAGTACTCCTGGGGTGAGAGTTTGAGCCCCTTGCTCCCCTTCGAGAAGTTCTCGCGTAGCTGGTACGCGCAGCACTCGAGCACGACCGGGATCCAGCCGACACCGCTCTCCACCGACACGAATTTCATATCGGGATAGCGGTCCAGCAAGCCGCTAAAGATCAGATTCGTCAAGCAGCGGACGTTGTTCATGAACAGGCATACCGAGCTCACTGCGAGACCGGATTCCATCTCGAATCCGGGCCAGGACAGAGGCCCACCGACCGATCCGGACCCGATGTGGAAGTTGACTGGAAGCTCCAGATCGCTGACCGTGTCCCACAGGCTATCCCAATAGGGATCGTGAAGGCTGGGCAAGCCCCACTCCTGGGGGCTGTCGGTCATGGTGAATCCGATCAGCCCCAGCTTCTCCCTGCAGCGCCTCAATTCCTTGACGGAGAGCTCCAGATCCCAGAATGGCAGCACGATCTGCGGGAACAACCGCCCCTCTCCGGCGGCCTGCCAGTCTCCTGCGGCGTCGTTGTAGGCCGTCACGCAGAAGTTGCGGAGCTCTTCGTCTTTAACGCCCATGATCGCGCCCCCCGCAAAGCCCAGGGCGTTGGGATAGACGATCTGCGCGTACAGCCCCTGCTCGTCCATCAGCTTCAAGCGTTCCTTCGGGTCGCTTCCCGCTGGTGATTGATCTTCGATATGCGGGAGACAGACGATGCCGCGGTGCTTGGAGCCGGCCTTGTCGATCACGCATAGACCGGTCGGCCCGAGGACGATGTCATCGTCTACCAGCCATTGATCATTCCCGTCGGCGTCCCTGACGATTCGCGGGACGCGATCTTTCAACTTGGCTGGGGCGCGCGAAGTCCAGAGATCCCTCGGCTCGGTCCAGTGTGCATCGGTATCGATGATAGGCGTGTCGACGATGGCGGCATCCATGGCGTTCCCTCCTGTGGATAAAGATTCATCGAGATGCTACAGGCTCCGGAAGGCTCGCAGGCTCGAAAAATTTCCAGCCGGTCACACCGGCAGCCTGGCCCCCGTAGTGTGCCAGAAGTCAGCCGAATCGAAACACGAGCAATTCCGAAATCCGAGAGGCCGGCGAGTCTGTGGTTCTTGTCCCACTCCTGGCGCTGTGGTTGACAAGATCTCGACCCGTAGTCCGCGAATGTTCTGCCGGAGGGCGGGGGTAGGTCAACAGAGATGGGTTCCAGGATTTCCAGCCGGTAGCAGAATGGCTTTCGCCCGATTCGTGAGCGATTTGTCCTTCGATCCAGGCCGCGCTGACCCCTATCCCCTAACGCTCCAATCCGTCCACTCTACAAGCTTCAGTCGCCTCACTTCTGAGGCAGACTGCCTCACCAGCGGCGCGCTATGGCTCTCGATTCTTGGCCCGGCGCGATTTTCGCTTTATTCGCGAGGGGTCCACACAGAATGCCCTGATCGATATCGGCCGTGTGCGGTCGGTGTTGCGGGCTCGATTCGCGAGCCATTCGGGAGTCGAACGGATGATGCGAGGGCGTTCACGGTCGATCAGATTCTTCACGTTGGTAATGCTATTTCTCGCTAGCTCAACGGCGAGTACGACCGAGTTCACCGCGATCGGTCCATCCTCGTTCACTGTGAGCGAAGGAGACACATTCACGATCGATATCGCGGTGGCCAACACCTCTGCCACTTCTGTTACGGCTCTCGCCGCACAACTCACTGGACTCGCGGCTGCCGGACTGACCGTGGTGGGTGGCAGGTCGGCGCTCCATCACTTCGTGGCGATTTGCCTCAGCCCGTGGGGGTGCCTCGGTGCCATCGACGTTCCCCATTCTATGCTCTGGAACCCGTTCAACCTCGCGGTCGGGTTCTACACGCCGGGCGATGACTGCGTCGAAATCCTCATGGCTCTGGCCCTCCCCGCGACCACCCAGACCGGCGCGGCTGATCCAGACCTCCACGCCGACATCAGCGATGCTTCCATCCCCCATCAAGCCCCTCGCGCCGTACAGAAGAAAGTTCTTGACCGGGCAGAGGCTCCAGGCGCAGAATATGAGGGGTCGCGACCGGGGAACAATCGTCAGCGGCGGTAGCAAGATCGCAGCCGGTTATTGCCTACTCGCAGACAGCTGTCGTTGTTTGTATGACACCGATCGCTCTCGAGAGAGACCGATCTTCTCGATGGGACACTTGCCTGCGTGCGAAGAATGAATCGACTCGGAGTCCACCGAAGCCATGTAGATTTCGCGCGTGGTCGAATGGACTCACAGCAGACGCCCAGTGGGGTTCGATGAAGCATCAGCGAAGATTCCGATTTTTACAGCTCTTGGCCTGTAGCCTGACGGTGCTCCTGGCGGCGGGCTCCGCGACGGCTCAGGAAATCGTATCCGCCTCTCCCGACATCACGATCGAACTGGGCGCGGGGATCGTCACAGCGGACGAGGACGTTGCCGTCGACAATCAACTCGGCGTCGTTCTCCTCGAGAATCTCGGCGCACTCCCTGAGGCGAGCGAGATCATTGCACTCGGCCTGGATGTCAACGGCGATCGTCTGATCTCGTTCGAGACCACAACCTCGCTTGCGGGGGGTGTGGTGGCGAGACCCGGTGACGTGATTCGTTACGACGGGGCGAGCTACTCGATCGAATTCGATGCTTCTGCAGAGGGCCTACCGACCGGCACGATGACCGATGCGACATCCCTCGCACCAGGTGGGCTGCTACTTTCCTTCGATTCGACCGTCGATCTCGGTGGGGGTCTGATCGTCGCGGATGAGGATCTGGTGCGCTGGAATGGCTCGGTGTTCTCGCTGTCCTTCGATGGATCGGCTGCGGGTCTCGACACCGCACTCGACATCGACGCGGCACAAGACCTGGGCGGCGGCGCCTTTCTGATGTCCTTCGACACGACGGGCACGATCTCGGGCATCGTCTTTGACGACGAGGATGTGATGCGCTTCGATGGCGCGCTCTGGAGCCTCGAATTCGATGGCTCGGTCGCTGACCCAGACTGGGCCGCCTCGGATCTCGACGCGGTGATGGTGCCGGAGCCGGCAATAGGCGCCTTGCTCGCGGCAGGTGCGCTTTGGCTCTGCGCCATCAGGCGACGGCGCTGGACGACACGACGGATCTCGCCGTCGCCCGCCCGATACGCATCGTCGAGAGCCGAACTGGAACACGGGACCGGAACGGATACCGGATCTATTGCCGGCTGACTGAAGACAAGCCGACCCCGTGCGCTCGATGCCGACTCTGCTCACCCTGCTGGCCCTCGCCGGGCCTGCCCTTCCCGGCATGTATCGATCCGGCTGCTGCACGATTGGATCGAACGACGCCAGGCCACCGGTGTTCGCGGGTCACTCAGTCGCCCGGGCGTTTGACCACTTCGCCTGCCTTGATCACCAGGTCCACGTGCTGCATCAGCTCGATGTCAGCGGACGGATCGCCGGGTACGGCGACAATGTCGGCCAATCTTCCAGCCGTGAGGCTACCCAGCTGGTCCTCCACACCGAGTAGCTGCGCGGTGCGGAGTGTGGCGCTTCGGATCGTCTCGAGCGGCGGCATGCCGGCCTCGACCATCAGGCTGAACTCCTGGGCGTTGTCGCCGTGGGCCGACACGCCGGTGTCGGTGCCGAACGCAATCTTGACACCGGCGCGGTGGGCCCGCGCGAAGGTCTGCTGGATCTTTGGGCCGATGCTTGCCGCCTTCGGGCGCACTGCGTCGGGGAAAAAGCCCGGAATCTTTGCCTTTTCGGCCACCCAGGTCCCGGCGAGGATCGTCGGGACATACCAGGTGCCGTGCTTCTTCATGAGCTTGATGGTCTCGTCGTCCATCAACGTGCCGTGCTCGATACTGTGTACGCCGGCGCGTACCGCGCGTTTCATTCCCTCGGCGCCGTGCGCGTGGGCGGCGACGTGCATTCCGTAGTCGCGTGCCGTCTCGACGATGGCCTCGAGCTCGTCCGTCGTGAACTGGGGGTTCTGACCGCTCTTGGCGACGCTGAGCACGCCGCCGGTCGCAGTGATCTTGATCAAGTCGGCGCCATTCTTGTAACGCTGCCGAACGGCTTTGCGCGCGTCGTCGGCTCCGTTGACCACCCCTTCCTCCGGCCCGGGATCGCCGCTCAGATCGCGACGCATTCCATTGCTCGAGTCGGCGTGGCCGCCGGTCGTGGCCAGCGATTTTTCGGCCGCATGAATGCGCGGTCCGGGAATCAGGCCGAGATTGACAGCGTTGCGAACCGCAATGATATCGGGCCCGTTCGCGCCTAGATCACGCACGCTGGTAAAGCCGGCGAGCAGGGTCTTCTCCGCATTGACGACGGCGCGAACCGCGTGATCGGTCGGGTTCAGCGTGAATCGTTCGAGATTGCTCCGCTCGGAATACTCGGCAATCAGATGAACGTGCATGTCCATCAGCCCCGGCATGCATGTGTGTTCGCTCAGGTCGATTACTGTCGCGCCGTCTGGAACCGGAGTGTCCAGCGCGTCGAGCGATCGGATTCTGTCACCCTCGATTACGATCTGCGTCGCACCGCGCAGCTGAAGCTTCTCGACATCGACGATGTTGCCGCAGCGCAGCACCAGCACATCGGCGGTCGCGCCACCTGCGGCGGCCACGAGTGCCACTGTGATGAGCGCCAACGCACCCGTGCGCGTGAATCGTCTACCCGTGTTCGTCAGTGCCATCTCTATCTCCCGAGCGATTGAAGGGACCATCGATTCATTCCCGTTGACGCTATGCCGTTGAGTATAGACAGAAAAGGCACCCCTTTCACGGTTGTTGGCTGGTATCGACAAAGAGATCAGGAGCGCCGATGGGAAAAGGCGTGCCGAGCGCGGCGCGATGGGGGCGGGACCTTTCGACCGGCCCCATTCGCTAGGCCCGACCCAAGACTCCCGCGGACAGCCTGAGTGGCGATGCATCGACGCTCATCCAATCACCTCCTCTGCAGGTTCACACTGAAGAGCGCCGTCGAGCCAAGAGTCTGAGCAATGTTGCTGCTTCGATGAGACCGATTGCCATCGTGGATTCGGGAAGGTTGATCAGCACCCTCAGATCGTTGCTGGTCGAATTTTCGGTGACGAGGTCGGGGAGGGTGTTCCCGTCGAGGTCCTCCACGGCCACGTGTGCCAGGCCGGTGGCCCGTCGCAAGACCCATGGCAGACTGGAAGATGCCGAGCGGATAGCGCACACAGCCGCCATCGATCCAAGATGAGGATCCATTCTACGAACTGAATCGAAGTGGAGACGGCAGCCGGGCCGGCCGAGGCCACTGAAATTGCCAGAGACGCCCGCTGATCTGGCCGGATTTCGCCGGAGCGAATGGCTTTGGGCACAGCGATCCCCCCAGAAGCCGCGCGCAACTCCTACAGGTCGAAGGGGATCTGGGTGTTCCGCTCACGTTGGCAAGCAGATGCCGCCTCGATTTCATTGAGGCATTTCCCCTGAAGCGGTCATATCGATGCTTTTCGTCCAATGCTGGGGGAAGGCTGGCGGGTCCACAAATCTGTCACCGCACTCAGCGGCCCAGTCGAGAAGATCGGGCCGCAGAGTCGGAATAGCCGCAGACACCGCTTCAGCTCTACGGCGTCACGATGTTGAACCAGAACTCGAAGCTGTCGAGATGCGAGAGCATTTCCTCGAGCTTGGCCTGACTGCCTGCGATCTCGACGGCACCCGAGTCGATCGCATCCTGCATCGTGGTCTCCTTGAGGACGATCTGGTCCAGCGTCTCACGGCTCAAGGTGATCGTGGCGTCGGCATTCTCGGCCTGCCGATTCGACGTGTGGTTCAGCACCCCGTGGACCATCTCGATCATGTACTTCTACTTCAGGTCGGTGAAGTCGAAATTGAGCACGATGCGCTTGCCGTCGGCTTCGGGACCGTTGAGCCTCATCCCCAGGAAATCGAAGAACAGATCCAGAGACATGGCGCGGATCGTGTCGGGGCTGGCGGTGTTGGGCGCGGGAATCTTTGCGACACCGTCCCGCAGCTCCTTGGCGCCGGTGAGATAGAAGTTTCGCCACGGGCCGGACTCGGCTTGGTAGCCCATCTGCTCCAAGGCGTCTGCTTGGAGATTCTTCGCAGCCTGATTGTTGGGATCGGCGAAGACGGCGTGGTTCACCACCTCGGCTACCCAGCGGTACTCACCCTTTGCGTAGTATTGCTTCGCCTTGCTCACCAGGGCATCGGCACCACCCATCATCTCGACGTAGCGCTTCGACGCCTCGACGGGCACCATCGGGTTCAGTGTGGCTGGGTTGCCGATGAACCAGCCCAGGTAGAGGACGTAGGTCGCTTTGACGTTGTGATTGACCGAGCCGTAGTAGCCACGGTTCGAGAAATGGGTGGCGACCTCCTTCGGCATCTCGAACATTTCGGCAATCTCGGTCATCGTGTAGCCGTGGTTCGCCAGGCGAAGCGTCTCGTCGTTGATGTATCGGTACATGTCGCGCTGGAGCTTCAGGTGGGCCGTGATCTCCGCATTCCCCCAAACAGGCCAGTGGTGCATGTTGTAGAGGACTTCCACTTTGTCGCCCCAGAGGTCGAGTGACTGATTGAGAAACTTGGACCAGGGCAGGGGCTCCCGGATCTTGGCACCGCGCAGGGAATAGGTGTTGTGCAGGGTATGAGTCGCATCTTCCGCTCCGTTGAGCGCCTTGCGTTCCACGATGTAGATGAGCATCTCGGCCGGAGCCTCGCTGCCCGGAGCATAGAGAAACTCGTAGGTGAGACCGTCGATCTTCCTGCTCTCGCCAGTCTTGTTGATGATGTCGGTCGGCGGGATCAGCGTGACCGTTCCGGCAGAAGTCGTGGTCCCGAGGCCAGCACCCACCTGACCCCTCGCACTCGGCGGAAGCAGGTTGCCGTACATGTAACTGGCACGCCGACTCATCGCGGTGCCCGCCATGACGTTCTCGGCCACGGCGTGCTCGAGGAAACCGAGCGGGGCGTAGATCTTCGTCCTGCCTGAATCGACGTCGGCTTGAGTGGTCACCCCGCGCACGCCACCGTAATGATCTACGTGGCTGTGGGTGTAGATGACAGCGACGACCGGCTTCTTGGGTCGGTGCCGAAAGTAGAGGTCCAGGCCCACCCTGGCGGTCTCGGAAGAGATCATCGGATCGACGACGGTAATCCCCTTCTTGCCTTCGATGACCGTCATGTTCGACAGATCTTGATTGCGGATCTGGTAGATGCCGTCCGTGACCTTGAAGAGGCCCGAGATATTTATGAGTTGCGATTGGCGCCACAGGCTCGGGTTGACCGTGTCCGGCGCTGCCGCGCCTTCCTCGATGAAGTCGTACTCGCCCGGGTTCCAGATCAGATTGCCGGCCTTGCCCTTGATCACCGCTGTGGGCAGCGGAGCAATGAAACCTTTGTGGGCCAGCTCAAAGGCCGTCTTGTCGTCGAAGGGCAGTAGCTTCAACAGCTCTGCGTTGGCGGCCTGAGTCGCCGAAGTTGCCTTCTTCGGACCTTCTGCGGTCGATGTACCCGCCGCCATCGCTAGAAACAGGACACAGGCGATGACCGTTCGTCGTGCGCTCGCGGGGGAATTCATAATGACGCGGCTCCTCCAGTACTCGGCGGAAGATCCGGTGAGTTTGGCAGAGGTAGCAAGAAGTGAGGCGCAAGTACGCGTTGCATTTTCACTACGTTCGCCTCCCCCGGCGGCTGCCAGTCGTTGCCAACGCAACACTCGGATGGGAAGAGGCTCCACAGAGTTCGGTCCGGCGTGCCGGAGAGCCCCAAACTCAACGACCCCGCCAAGCAAGACACCTGGCGGGGTTGAATTCTCGATGGAGCCCGAGACCGGATTCGAACTGGCGTCCGCTCACAACCAACCATGCGGACGCATGGTCGCTTGCTCGTACTCGCTGATGCGTATGGAGCTCCCCCCTCCTCCGGCTGAGCGCAGAGGGCGTCGTGCTCGTCCATGAGAGCCCCGTCGAGAAGGTCAGCGACCTGATTTGAAATAGCTGAGAACGGATCGCTCACGCAACTGGAGCTTTCCGCGCAGCAAGGCAAAAGAAGCCGCACTTTGGGCACCGCCGATCGCAGATTCTGTCCAATGGGCCTTGCGGGGACGCCCGGGTCCCACCCTTGGCTTCTGACTCACCGCGCGGTGTCAGAGGTCGTCGGCAAGGCGCGCCGGGGTTCAGACGGGAAGGAGGCGGGCGGACGCGTTGAATCGAAGGGTGCGGTCGACTCGGGAGCCGGTGGTCGCCGCCGGCTTTCGGGGCTGTGCTAGGAATGAAGGCATCACTCTGGGAGGAGTCCCCGTGTCCGATATCCGCGAGCCCGAGCCCGATGGCAAGATGGTGATCTTCTCTGGCGCCGGAGCGCCGAGTCTCGAGGACACGGGGATGGTGGTCGAACGGAGCATCGTCGGCGGTGCTTCCCTCGAGGAACTGTTCAGCGAAGCCTCGGTGGGAAGCTCCTCGAGCGCCGTCCCGTTTCGACAGGAGGGGGCGGACGGCTTCAGCCTCGTGAGCATCGACTTTCCACCGGGCTTCCTCCTGCCGCGTCACAGCCATTGCGCCGATTGTCTCTACTACATCGTCTCAGGTGGGGTCGTGATGGGCACCCGCGAGCTCGGCCCGGGGGACGGTTTTTTCGTCCCGGCCGACCAGCCCTACGGGTATCGCGTCGGGCCGGACGGTGTAAAGCTCCTCGAGTTCCGCCACCGGACGGTCTTCGACACGAAGTTCTACGAGAAGGACCCGGCCCGTTTCCGGGAGAAGGCGGAGGCGTCCCTGGCCGAGGCAGGCAGCGCCAGCTCCGAGACCCGTACGATCGATTGATCTCCTCGTCGAGGGGAAGATCAGCGTCCCTGCCGCCTCGAGCGTGCGGGCCCCCGGCCTGTCTAGACGGTCGCCTTATCCATGCTGCCAGAGAAGTGGAAATCGATCGGCGATCAGCCTGTCCCCGGGCTCGAATCCCAGCTCTTCGCCACAGGCGTGAATGGAGCTCGGACAGGGCATCCACCGCACATCGTCCCCCATCATTCGCAATGCGTAGGAGATGCGCGGCCCCTCGCGTTTGCATCCCAGCGAAGAGTGCAGCATCGAAGGGTGGAAGAGAACTGCATCGCCGGCTTCGAGGTCGTAGCTGAGCACGGGGTAGCGCTCGGGGTCCGCATCCACATCGGGAAGCGGGCCCCCTTCTCGGTCCAGATCCGTCTTCGCCCCACAGAGCACCTTGGGGTGTGAATAACGCGGCCCTTTGTGCGAGCCTCGCACGAAGCGCAGAGAGGCCGTCTCCTCGGTCACCGGATCGAGCGAGAACCAGATCCCGCAGAGCTGGTTTCCCACCGCTTCCCAGGAGGGCTCATCCTGGTGCCAGGGTGTCGGTTGCTCGACGATCTGATCTTTCATGATGAGGATATCGTGATAGAGCCGGATCTCCTCACTCTCCATCACGTTCGCAGCGACCTCGGCGAGGCGTGATTCGCACATGAAGCGCGCAACCTTCTCGTTCATCATCCACAGGTCGAGTCGGGTGAAGAAATCGCTCGCGATCTCCTCGTCGGCTGTCATCTTGTCGGGCTCTCGGCATGCGACTTCGTCCCGGATCTCCCAGGCCGCCTCTCGCAGCAGATCGAGCCAATCCCTCTCGATGAGGCCGCGGAGCGGGACGACACCATCTCGTCGCCACGCCAGGGACTCGGGAGTGGGTGAAGCGCTCCGTGCAGCCATCGTGGGTTCCCTCGACTACGAAACGGAGAAGTGAATCGCCCGGAGACGATTTCGCCAAGGCACACAACCTACCGATCATTCGACGGCTCGCCCAGAGGCATCCCGAGGCGCGCGATCAGACGGAATCCATCGCCTGAAGTGAATCGGCCAGACCCAACGCATCGCTGAGTTCAAGATATAGCTGTCCCCAATCGCGATGCTGCCCCATGCGCACTTTCTCCATCGGCCATCACTCGAACCAGTACTCGCAACGCTCCTGGTAATCAGCCATGAATTGCAGCATGCCGGCAAAGTCCCCATATCCCCTTGATCGAGAATAGACATTCTGGGTGGCAGCTCGAACGAGAAAGGCGCGCCACTCATCACCCCGCTGCTCACACAATTGCCGGATATGGCGCTCACAGTCGGTCTGGCCGAAGAGGACGAGTATGGGATCCAGGGCGCGAACCGCTGTGCTGATTTCCAGAAGACACCGGTCAATGCTCTGCGCGGGCAGGTTCTGCGACAATAATACCCGCGCCACGGTCTGGAACAGTGCCGCTTCAGCAATCACCACGTTGTCAGTCGTCGCCTGCTCAGAAAAATAATCCCGCCAGAAATGCACAAATCGCTCTGCCATCTTCCGTGGATCGTCATGCCAAGGAGGCTGCAGTGGATGAGGCTGATCATTTTCATGGAGACAGACACAGGACCGTCCTTGCCCCGAAAGACAGGCGCCCAGCCGCTCGCTCACGGTCGTCTTGCCGACGCCCGGCAAGCCTTCGATCAAGACCAGTCGGCGCTCAAACACTTCTTCTCGAATATCAACGCCCAAGATTCACGGTATTTGCCCGGCGTCGGCTTGACGCTGATGGCGGATAGTGGCCAGCAAGATCAACTCGTTCCAGTTCTCGCTGCGCGCCCGGCAAGCCTGCATGTCTGCGTATAAGAGAGATAATGTCGCGTCGGAGTAGGTTTGCAGCTCGCTCTGCAAGTACGTCCTGAAGGAAGTGCTGCCTCCATCATCGTGATCCAGCTTCCGCCCTCGGCTGGCAACCTCCGGGTATTTCTGGAAAAGGTCGTTCTGCCAGTCCACCTGCAGGGCAACGATGCGTTTGACCAGGGGCGATATCGATCTGTCGTCGGCGGCCTGCTCCATCAGGGCATATTTCCTCTGCATGAGATTGTGCTGCCGATCCTCTGCTTGCTGTAAGTCTTGCTGATAACTGTCTAGCGTGGGAACGGACCATGAGCAGAGCTGACTGAATCGATGGATTCGAAAAGCGGGGAGTTCACTCTGGCAGGAAGCGGGAGTCTCGGAACGGACGCTCACGAACATGGCCTGCTCCCGATCGACGATCGACTTCAGCAGCGCTGCTCGGCGTTCTGAGTCTTCGGCTGAGTCCGAGGTATTGATCGTATCCATCTGAGCTACTCACGCCCGCTGAGTAAAACGGGGCTATGGGGTCGAGCGAGACTGCAAACGCTCGATATTCTCCAGCGCCAGCTGAACTTTGCGGGTATTGCCGCAGCGTTGGTAGACATCCACGGCGCGAGCTCGAGGCGGGAATCAAATATCTCTTCGAACGTTTTCCCGACATGGAGCTGGCACCCAATGCCGAGATCGAGTTCCAGGGATGCGTCTTGCGCGGTCCGCGCGAGGTTCGCGTCCGGCTTCGGCCGAACTAGGGTTCTGGAGCTGGAAGAGCGTGAACTTCTTCGGGAGCAGCTCGAATCCGACGGGCTGTTAGCCAGGCTTGCGCCGCCGCGTGAGGCGTCAGCGGGGGGTGACGCGTAGCGCGAAGGACTCCAGTGTTCGGAGCGCAGTGTAGGCCGCGAAGCGCGGCGGCGCGCCCACGAACTCGAGCTTCGAGAAGCGATCGAGCAGCACCTCGAAAGCGATCCGTCCCTCGAGCCGCGCGAGACCCGCCCCGATTCCCCTGCTTGCCCCCGTCACGACGGCGTTTCGACCAACCAGTGAGCCACCCATACCCAAGCTTCTCTCTCTACATGACCCTCTGGAGCGACGCGGGAATCAACGAGCCCCTTGGAACCGGCAGATGCGGCGCGTCGCCCGATCAGGGCGTCGACACGCTCGGCAGATCGCTCTCTGGGAAGAGCTCCCTACCGTGGTCGCTCGCCGGCCACCGTGCAGCGCCGCATGACGCGAGTGCTGCCGGCATGGTCCGCCGAGCCAAGATGCTGAGTCATGCGCTCGTCCCAGATCGCCAAGTCTCCAGTCGACCAACGGAATCGGCACTGGATGCTCACGTCGTTCGCCAGGCTCGCAAGAAATCGACAGAGAAAATCGCTCTCGTGCCGCGGCAGACCAACGATCCGGGTCATAAAATTGGGCTCGATAAATATTGCCTTCCGCCCCGTGACGGGGTGCGTTCGGACGATTGGATGCTCAGCGCCCGCCCCAATCTGAGCCACGACACGCTCCACCGTATCGTCGTCCAGGTGCCGGCGCATGTACTCCATCAGCCCGCCATCTACGGCATGGAAGCCGCGATGGTTCGCCAGATAGTCCCGCATCGACTCGGAAAGATTCTCGTAGGCCTTGCTCATGTTCGCCCACGCCGTATCCCCTCCGACTTCGGCTGCGAGTTCGCAACACAGTACCGCGGCAACGGGTGGACGTTCGAGATACGAGTCGTCCGTGTGCCAGCCAGCGCGATCCGGGATGGTGTCCGGCTTGTCCACTATGCGGTGGAGTGGTTCGGTCCGCCCCAGTGCGGCCTCGAAGGGATGCACCATCGGTTCTCCGAACACTTGAGCGAGTGCGACTTGCGATTCGCCGTCGAGATTCTGGTCACGGGCGAAGAGCACGAGGTGTTCGTCGAGCGCGGCACGCAGTGCCTCACACATGTCGGGATCCAAAGGTCCAGCGAGATCGACACCGACGATCTCGGCCCCGAGGGCCGCGGTTACCTTCCTTAGGTCGAGAGTCATTTTCGCTCCTCCCTCAACGCGCCGTCGCGCCGCCGTCGACGGCAAAAAACTGGCCCGAGAGATAGGAGGCCTCGTCGCTGAGCAGGAAGGCCGCAAGTGCACCGAGCTCTTCGCTCTCTCCGACCCGCGCCATCAGAATTGCCTGGCTCACCATGGCCGCACCCTCCGACATCTGGAAGAACGCCCCCATTCCTTCGCCGGCAGTCGCGCCCGGTCACGAAGACCTGCGCGCCCGCCTCGGCGATCACCGTCCGTATCCCGAGAAAGGCGCCGGTCAGATTGGTGTCGAGGACTTTTCTAAACAGTTCGAGGTCGGTCTTCTCGACCGGCGCCACGCGGATGATTCCAGCGTTGTTCACGAGAACGTTCAGCCCACCAAAGGCCTGAACGACGGTCGCGACGGCATTGCGCCACGCATCTTCGTCCGTGATGTCGAGCTCCACAAAGCTCGCTCGACCGGCATGACCAGAAGAGAGCTCGTCGACCAGCGCCCTGCCCTCGCCTTGCCGCCGACTGGCAATCGCGACGCGCGCGCCCTCGGCCACGAAGCGCCTCGCGGTCGCGCCGCCGATTCCTCGCGCCCCCCCGGTGATGATCGCGGTCTTGCCGGCGAGCTTCATCGGGTGATCACCCGCTCGCCGCGAACGAAGGCGTCTCGGGCGGCGTCCCCGTCTCCCATGATGTTGAGCTGGTAGGTGTAGCCCTGCTCCATCCGATAATTTGCATACATCTCAAAGACGTCGAGATGATTGAGCGCTGCCTTCGCAAACTCGACCGCCGCCTTCGGCTTCTTCAGGATTCCTTCGGCAATCTCGATCGCCTTCGACATCAGCTGATCTGGCTCCGTGAGATAGGCCACCGTACCCCACGTGTGAAGCTCGGATGCCATCGCCGGCCTACAGGTCAAGGACATCTCGCGCAGCTTCATGGGGGCGACGAGCTTGGCAAGATGCGATGCGCATCCCAGCGCACCGTTGTCGACTTCAGGTGAGCCGAATCGCGCCTCCTTTGCATCTCCTTGATGTCGATTCCCGCGTTGAAGCCCTTGCCCTCTGCGCTGAGGATGATCGCACGCACAGCGACGTTCTCTTCCAGATGCTTGAAGGCGTCGTGAATCTTCCAGGTATCGGCGACCGTGATTGAGTTCACCGGGGGGTGGTTCATCACGGCGTGGGCAATCTGGTTGTCGATCTGGCATCGGACCGTCACGGGCGATTCCTACTGCCCTCCCAGGTCTCGCGCCCGAAAGGAGTCTTGATTCGATGGATTCAAGAATATATTGACTAATTTATCGATAATCATAAATATAGTAAACATGGGTGGGACTAAAGAAGATCGAATGCTCCGTCAGCAAGAGCGCATCATCGCGGCCGCCGGACGCTGCTTCGCCAAGAATGGCTTCAAAGGCGCCACAATCGACGACATCGCCGCGGCTGCAAGCCTGTCCCGGCCGATTCTCTACAAGCACTTCGACGCTAAGGAAGCACTCATCGACGCGGTCCTCGACACGACTTTCGATGAGTGGCTGGCGACGAATTCTGGGCCGATTGCCGACGAAGACGACCGGTGCCTGCCACAGCTGCGCAGAAAGATTCGCGAGTCCGTTCGGTTTGCTGCGGAACGGCCCGCTCTCCGGACCATCCTCCGTCAGGATCCGAGGGTGCTCGTCGCGGCGCATGCGGAGAGCTTCCGGCGCTGTCACGACGAATCGCTGCGCACAACCGTTTCAATCCTCCGGGCCGGGCAGGAACGAGGCGAGATCCGACCCGACCTCGATCCCGAGACCGCAGGCCAGGGCGTCGAGATGGTCCTTTTCGCCCTGGTCGAGCGCGCAATGCGTATACGCCCCGACTACCCCTTCAGCGAAGCCATGCTGGAGGAATCTCTCGACTTCTTGACCGAAGGTCTGCGATCACACCCCGAACAGACCTGAGCGCAGGAGGTCCAACTCAACGGCCCCCGCCGCGCTGAATCCGCGACCGCCGCTGTTCACAACAATCGGAGAAGAAATGCAAAGCACGATCCCCCGAATCATCAGCGTCGACGATCACGTCGTAGAGCCGCCCCACCTCTGGCAGACACGCCTTCCGGCGAAATTCCGGAGCGAAGGCCCTCGCGTCGAGATCCTACCGCGCGGTGAGCCGAGACTCGTCGATGGCGTCTGGGTCGAGGAGCCCGGGGATTCAGATGAAATGGGCGCAAGGCGAATCCCGCCTACCCCAGCCCCCTTCGACCTACTACAAGAAGAACATCTACAGCTGCTTCTTCAAGGACACCGTCGGCATCGACCTCGTCGACCGGATCGGCCTGGATCAGGTGATGTTCGAGACCGACTACCCTCACTAGGACGGCACCTTTCCGAACACAAAGGCAGTTGCCGAGGAGCTCTTCGGACATCTGCCCCAACAACTGGTAAACCAGATCGCGAGGAAGAATGCGATTCGGTTGCTCGACCTGGATCTCTAGTCAGAGCGCATCCTTCTTCAGCAGGAGTCCGATATGGCACGGAATCGTAGCCTTCCATTCCGACGATTTGGCCCCTTGACCCTGCTGCTCGTCATCGCGAGTTTCTCATTCAATCCGACCACGAACGCTTGGGCTGACGAGAATTCGGCGACAGTCCTCCGTGTGGTCGTCACCGAGATCGGCCCCGACGGAAAGTCTCGGTTCGCAAGCGACGGCGAGCCAGGTTTTTCGGTCCGCACGAGCGAGGCGTCCTTCATGGGTGATCTCTGGAACATCGCGGGCATACCCGCGACGACACAATCCGGCACGCCGCCCTCTGCATACCAACTCGAGCCGGAGAGAGTGGGAGGCACGAAATTCCGTGTCGCGTCGATCCCGCCGATCGATTCGACCGAACCTGCCCACGAGAAACCCACCGATGCCGCTCCGGAAGACTCCGAGCACGGCATGCACCAGACCAACACGATCGACTTCGTCACGATCATCTCCGGCGAAGTTTGGCTACAGCTCGACGACGGAGCCGAGACCCTGCTCAAAGCAGGTGACACCGTCGTCCAGAGAGGGACCAACCACGCTTGGATCAATCGAAGCAACCAGCCCTGTGTGTTCTCCGCAGTCATGGTCAAGGCCGCCGAGTGACCTCACTCGCTCTCCGGTCGCCTGCGATTCCAATCGTGATCGCGCTGATCGCCATCGCGGTCGCCTGCGCGACGGAGCCCACTCCGAATCAAGCGACGAGTGCGGCCTGGGGCAACAGCGACGCGATGGCTGCCCTCTACAAGTCCGAGTGCGCAGCCTGCCACGGCAATCGGCTCGAAGGCGGCGCACTCGGCCCGTCGCTGATCAAGCCGCCGCTCGTACACGGAACGTCTCTCGAAGAGATCCAGCGCAGCATCACAACCGGATTTCCTGAGAAGAAAATGCCCGCGTGGAAGGACGTGTTGAGCCCCTCGCAGATCGAGCGTCTTGCGATGCTCATCCTCGAACTTCAGGCCGGCTTCACCTACGACGGGGTGGATCCGCTCGGAGTCCCCTTGCAAGTCCCAGCGGAAGCGATTCCCAACGAGCTCTATTCGCTGAAGCTTGAGTCATTGGCGGGCGATCTGCATTTCCCGTTTTCGATCGCGCCGCTTCCGGATGGACGCGTGCTAGTCACCGAGAAGAGTCGGGGGCTCACGATCGTCGCGCCGGATGGAAGCCGATCCGGGCCGATCCTCGATACCCCTCCCGTCTACGACGAGAACACCTATCGCGGTGCAGCTCTGATCGGCAGTGGCTGGATGCTCGAGGTCGCGCTCCATCCTCGCTACGCCGAGGAAGGCTGGGTCTATCTCAGCTATGGCGACCGGTGTAGCGACTGCAACGAGCTGAGTCGCAGCACGGGAGAACCCGTCACGATGCTGAAGATCGTCCGAGGACGAATCCGCGATGGGCGCTGGACCGACCAGGAAGAGATATGGCACGCCAACGTCGGCACCTACCTGACGGGACACAATCAGGCCGCGGGCGGGCGTCTCACATTCGACCGCGAGGGCTACCTCTACTTCAGCGTCGGCGGACTCAGCCAGGAGAGCGGCATTCAGGATCTCGACAAGCCCTACGGCAAGATCTACCGGCTCCATGACGATGGCCGAATCCCGACCGACAATCCGTTCGTCGATGTCCCGGGCGCCCTCCCCGCGATCTGGAGCTTCGGACACCGGAACCCGCAAGGGCTCGACTTCGACCAAGCGACGGGTCTGCTCTGGGAGACCGAACACGGACCCCGCGGCGGAGATGAACTGAATCTCATCGCCTCGGGTAAGAACTACGGCTGGCCCATGGTGAGCTTCGGAATGTGGTACGACGGCCAGCCAATCCTATTCGCCGAAGAGTTGAAGCTCGAGTACGACCCGGCGGAGCTGACGGTGCCGGTCACCCACTGGACGCCGTCGCCGGGCATCTCAAGCCTGACGTCCTATCGCGGCAAGCTCTTTCCAGAGTGGACGGGCAATCTTCTGGTCTCGTCCCTTCGGAAGATGAACGTCGTGCGCCTCGAAATGGACGGCAGCGAGATCGTCTCGTCCGAGACACTCCTCGAGGGGCTCGGACGGATGCGGGACATTGAAGTCGGCCCAGGAGGTGAGATCTTTCTCCTGGTCGAACAGTTCCACGGAAGCCACTTACTGAAGCTGACACCTGAGAATTAGCGACCAGGGCGGAGCCGTTCGTCCTAGAGTGGAGCACGAGACCAGATTCGAACTGGCGTCCGGTCGCCGACAGGCATGCTGTCGCATGCCCGCCGACTCCTACTCGCCACTCGCTCATCGCTCGCGGCTCCCCCTCACGTTGGCAACGTTGTCTCGACTCCGGCGCGATTTCCGAGAAACTCTTGGCGTCGCAGGTAATTGGCAGACTCTTTCAGAAGCGCCTGGTCACGCGACTTTGCGCGTGGGTGGGAAGCGACTTCTCGGCGGCCAGAACGGCTCTCATGCGGGGGGCGCCCGTCGCGATCCCGGCTCACGGGCAGGTCGTACTGACGGCGCAGGAATTGCTGCCCATACTCACGCCGGCGGAGGCCGTGCCCGTCGTATTGTCCGTGAAGAAATTCTCGCGGTACGCGGTGCCAAAGCCGAGGCGCAGGCCGTAGCTGCCATTGCCCCACTCAGTGTTGCGCTGGACGGTCCAGCCGGATGTGGAGCAGCCCCAGACGCATCAACTCCCCACACCAAGTGCCGGACGGGGCTGATGTTGAATCGCGCACGAGACCGGTATCGCACCAGCGACCCTCACGCTGGCAAGGAGATGCTGGCGTTGATTCAATTGAGGTTCTTCGCCTGAAGCGGTCATATCGGGTCATTTCGGTCAATGGTGGGGGAAGGCTGGGGACGAGCGTCTATTCCGGCCAATCCAGCCTTCTCACGTTGAATCTCTCCTCCTGCTCTGGTTATATCGTTTAGGCACATGATCGTTTTGGAAAAAGGAAATCGACGATGAGTCTATCTCCGGGGACACGCCTTGGTCGTTTTGAAATCACTACCGGTATGGGTTCCGGCAGACTTGGCGAGGTGTATCGCGCCCAGGATACCGAGCTGGATCGTGTGGTGGCGATCAAGGTTCTGCCAGAGGACGCTGTACTCGATGCGGAGTGGCTCATTTCGCTCGAGCAGAAAGTACGGACCTTGACGTCGCTGAGTCATCCGAATGTTGGGGTCCTTTATGGCCTGGAGGAAGAGGACGGCCTTCGGTTTCTGGTCCTTGAATTCGTCGTTGGGAAGATGCTCGCCGATAGCGTCAAGGTAGATCCGCTTTCCGTCGGGAGAGCACTGACGCTTTTCATTCAAGTTGCAAAAGCGCTGGAGGCGGCTCACAAGAATGGCATCATTCACGGCAACCTGAAGCCGGCCAACATCAAGATCTCCGCGGCGGCGGAATCCAAGGTTCTTGATTTCGGTTTGGCAAAGTCAATCCAAACGCTTCAGTCCGGTTCCTCCACAGCAGGCGACTCCGATGGAACCACCAAATACGTGAGTCCGGAACAAGCCCGTGGACAGGAAGCTGATGAGCGTACGGACATATGGGCATTCGGATGTTGTTTGTATGAGGCGCTGACTGGATGTGCGCCATTCGGTGGCGAGACGGACTCTGATCGGACTACCGGAATTCTGGAGCAGGATCCGAACTGGGATTTGCTGCCGAGCAGGCTTCCTGAAGCAATGGGTGATCTTATTCGAAGCTGCCTGGAAAGGGAACCTGAAAGCCGTCTCAGTAGCGCGGGCGAATTGATTACACTCCTTGAAGAAGCCCAGGAGGCCTTGAGGCGGGATCCGGAACCCGTCTTACCGAGACAGAAACTCTCGGTTATCGCGATGCTACCCATCGCTTTTAGTGTTCTCATCGTGATCGTCGGTTTCGGCAGCGCCTACTGGCTCGACCGAGCGAACCAGCCGTCACGCGAGCACACACGCGAGATAGACGTGGTTTCTCCGGTCTTTGGCGGTTCTTCCGCTCAAGGATCTATCCGAGGGTAAAGACCAAGGGGCGTTCGCGGATCGCATGACAGATGCCCTGGCGACAGAGCTGTCCAGGGTTTCGTCGCTGACCATCAAATCGCTTGATTCGACGAGAACCTATCATGGCACCGACAAGACGATCCGCAAGATTTCCCAGGAGCTTGGTGTAGACGCCGTCGTTACGGGTTCCGCGTTCCAAAACGAGGACGAAATGCAAATCGAAGTGGCACTCGTCGACGGGAGGACCGAAAGCGAGCTATGGACGCGAAGCTATGCAATTCCAGTCGAAAGAAGCCTTGACTTGCGAAGCGAAATTGCCCTCGCGATAGCCAACAAGACCAAAGCGGCCATCACCCCGTAGGGTGATGAGGGTCAGCCGAGCCGCGCGTCTCCGCCCTTCGTAGCGAAACGCGCGGCCATACGATGTTTCGATTGCCGAGATCGTCCGGAGCTCGCCATGCTTCCTCTGACTCTACAGTTCCTTGTCACTGACCTGCCCTGGGATCTTCGATCCGCTGGAATTCTGTGAGAATGACTTGAGCAGACGACTCGGATTCAGAACTCGACCATCACGTTACGCAGCTGACGCTCTCACCATTCAAATACAGAAAGCAGGACGAAGCTCAACGTATCCCCCCTAGAACAACGCCTCCATTCCCGAGCGCCGAGAGATTCCCGCCGAGGTCAACCTTGTGTCAACTACCCCAAGAAACAGAAAACCCCCGAACATCTCGTCTACACGAGAGTATTCGGGGGCTTAGATATGGAGCACGAGACCAGATTCGAACTGGCGACCCTCACGTTGGCAAGGAGATGCTGGGGTTGATTTTATTGAGGAATTTCGACTGAAGCGGTCATATCGATACGTTTCGGTCAATAGTGGGGGAAGCCAATTGCCCCACCCCGCAGACCGCCGAGTGAGCGAAGGCTGCGGTGGTCAGAACTCCTCAAGCGGGTGTTCGAACTGGATGCCCTGCGCTGTCCGGTTTGCGCTGGCAAGATGCGGGTGTTGGCATCGATCGCTCAACCCGATGTAGCAAGGCGCATCCTGAAGTGCCTATCCCTGCCGCCCCGGGCGCCGCCGATCGCTCCGGCGACATTATTGGTCGAGCACCCCCCCGACATCCCAGGCATGGATGCCTTGGATGTCAGCTCGCAGGTAGGCCCGGAATTTCGCTGTGATTTCGATCAGACCCCGCCAGAGGAATGGGACCTCGATACGCAATCAGCCGAACACTCGACCGAGACGGACCGGAGTTCGAGCTAGCTCAACACCCTGCCTATCCCCGAGTGCGGACGTGCGCGCTGAAATCGGCGGCTCACCCCCGGAGCTGCGTGAGCCGCCGAACAAAGCTTGAAATCGTCCCGGTTCGGGGCTGAGGGTTCAACGATGCGGGTTCTTCGTGGCACCGATAGCGGTACCTTGTCGGGAAACGGGGCTCGATCTTCCTACACCCGAAGCCAAGGTGAACCCAACCAGCCCGCCGATGCGTTGTTGCACAATTGCGATCAATGATGATGAAAAGCAGAAGGTGAATAAGATGACGATGAAAAAGACAAAATCCATGGCGACCTCAACTCGTAGCGCACTCGCGACGGTCCTCGTGGCGGTCACCGCGCTTCTTACGATGGGCACGTCCGAGGCCCTGGCCCAGACGGGCTACAACTCACTGTTCATCGGGCACAGCTTTTTCAAGCCCTTTGCCGACGGTATGCCGTTCCATGCCGCGCAGGCCGGCGTTGTCGGTCACACCCAGTCCGTGGTCTTTGCCGGTGGCGCCAACGGTGCACCCCAGGCGCTGTGGGAAGACGCCGCCAAGCGTACCGAGATCCAGGCCATCCTTGACGGCGATGATGTCGAGTTGTTCGGCATGACCTACCACGGCGATTATCGCACTACGGAGGGTTATGAAAATTGGTTCGATTACGCGCTGGGGCAGAACCCGAATACGCGCTTTTTCCTCGCGCTGCCCTGGGGAACCAACCCCGAGAGCACCAGCGCCGCCACGTACGCAAGTGACTGGCTCCTCGGTCACTCGACGGGCTGGCACGACCTCATCGATACCCTGCGTGCACTCTACCCGGGCGTGGACATCTTCTGCATCCCCTACGGCCAGAGCGCGTTGGAACTTCGACTGCTGTTCGCAGAGGGCAATCTCGATGACGTCGACTTCCTGGTCAGCGCTTCGGGCGATGCCATCTACACAGATACGCTTGGTCACCCCGACGACATCCTCAAAGATCTCGGTCAGTTGGTGTGGTTGAACGCCATTTACGACGTGGACCTGGACACGTACGCCTACGATCCGGGATACATCGCGGACTTGAAGGGGATTGCCCAGTCGATCATGGATGCCCACGACGCGGCTTACGATGTGCCCCAGCCCGTACCAGCGCTTTCGGCAGGGGCCCTCGCCGCAACGGCAGCGCTATTGGGCAGTGTCGGTGCGATCGTGGCGCGCCGCGTTCGAGCGCACTGAACATCGATCCCAAGTCGAATCTGATCACAGACAGATCGAACGGAACCAGGGAGAGGGGGTTGCGGGAATAGTGGGGGAATGAATATGCGGGGGAGGCCCAAACGAAACAACCCCGCTGCGCAAATGCGCGACGGGGTTGATGTTTCATGGAGCACGAGACCAGATTCGAACTGGCGACCCTCACGTTGGCAAATAATTCCGGGAATCCCGCAACTCCCGGCTGTTACTCACGTTCTTTTGAATCTTGGTCCGGTCGTACTAGGCAGGGATGCGCGCTGAGAGGCAAGGAGCGGCAATTCAGATTCGGCGCTGGCCCCTGGATAGCCGATCCATCGAGGCCTCCGCCGAGCCACCGCCCGGCAACCATGACCAGAAGAATCGCGCGGTCAGGCGGAAGTAGATTCGTTGTTTCAATCGCGCCTTCGCACCCCCCTGCGAGAACCACGAGCCACTAGCGGCCTTCGTACCAGGAACAGGCGATCCGGGCCCGAGGACAAGACTCTAAGCCATATCAATAGCTGGTATTGATGCTGGTACACGAATCGTTATCATCCGGTCATGCCCGAAACACGAAAAATCACTGTCGAAGTCCCTGAAGAGCTTCTGGAGCGCGCGCGAAAAGCGTCAAACGAAGGGATCACCGGGACGGTGCGGCGAGGTCTCGAGTTGATTGCGGCTGGTCGAGCATACGACGAGCTCAGAAAGCTGCGCGGAAAGGTTCGGCTGGGTATCGATCTCGAGGCCTTGCGTGAAGACCGATGATTGCAATCGACAGCAGCTCCTGGATCGCGTTCTTTTCCGACACTGAGCCCTCCGGCGATGACACCGCTCTCGTCGAGAGTGCCTTGGCCGATCACCAGGCCTGTCTACCACCCGTCGTTCTCACCGAGCTGCTGAGCGTGTAGACGCTCACGTAAAAGTGTAGAAATCTAAACATCTCGCCGCGGGGCGAGGCAGAGGGCTCTTTCAG
>PVBE010102081.1_pt1 | contig 45211 bp, 43 predicted proteins | sample 1631181 | NCBI WGS metagenome assembly PVBE01 (sample SAMN08397723, study PRJNA350692) | Marine metagenome, whole genome shotgun sequencing project. | isolation source: water | place: Pacific Ocean | collected 2012-04
TATAGACCACCGGCACCAGAAACCATCTTGCCCAACGTTGATGTTCCGGCCTACGCTCGCCAATGGCTTCGGCCGGTCCATCAACTTAAACCGCGCCAAACTCTAACTTAAGCGGTGGACCACTTAATGAGGGCAGGCCACGGTAGTGGCCCATTAATCTTAGAGGTGCAATAAAGGACGTGAATTGGGTCTGGGAGGACCCCAAGCGCGCCGTATGCCACTCGCCCCGGCCTGAGCCCAGGGGGATAGGCGCCCAAGGCGCGTCATCTATACAACCCTCCGTCCCGGTGGCGGTGCCAAGGGGAGTGGAGTATAAACCTCACTGAAAATAATGTTGCGCCGGCGCCTAGCGGCGCGGAAACGCTCAATGGCTACTGCTCTCCCACACCCGGAATCTTTCCATCTGGCCGTCTTTGACTGTGACGGTACGTTGGTTGACAGCGGGCACTCCATTGTCACCGCCATGCATGCCGCTTGCGATGAACAAGATTGCGCCAGGCCGGCGGCCGTGGACGTTCGGCGCATGGTCGGTCTTCCCTTGGCCGAGGCTTTTAAGAGGCTACTACCGGGCATGGAAGCCGAAACCCTTGCCAAGCTCAAGGAAAGTTATCAAAAGGCCTTCGGTTCCATGCGCCGGCGGGGTGAAGTGCGGGACCCCCTTTTTCCAGGCGCCCTCGAAGGATTGACAATCATGGAAGACACTGGCTGGTTGCTTGGCATGGCGACCGGAAAGTCGCACCGGGGTCTGGTCGCGACCCTTAATGGCCATGGCTTAGGCGAGCGTTTTGTCACCCTACAGACCGCCGACCGGTGCCAGGGCAAGCCGCATCCGGAAATGCTGCTCAACGCCATCTCCGAGGCTGACGCCAAGCCTTCATCGACGGTGATGATTGGGGATACGACCTACGATATGGAAATGGCCCAGAACGCCGGAACCTTGGCGGTCGGTGTTTCCTGGGGCTATCACGGCGTCGCCGAGCTCAAGGAGGCCGGTGCCGATGCCGTTATCGACGCTTTCGGGGAACTGCCCGGAACGGCGGAAACCCTTTTGAAGGAAAAATGATGCGTCGCTTGTGGAAGGTTCTGACGATACTCACGGTATTGTCCGCTGCCCTGGTGGTGGCCGGAGTCGCCATTCTAAAGTCCATGGATTTTAATCAGTATCGGGGACTGATCACCGACGAGGTCAAGTCTATAACCGGCCGTGAACTCACCATCGCCGGCGACCTGGATCTCGACCTTTCCTTCAACCCGGCCATTACCGTCGAAGGGGTGACTTTCGCCAATGCCGCCTGGGGTTCGGTCCCCGTGATGGCGAAACTCAAACGCCTGGAGGTGGAGGCGCAACTCCTGCCGCTTTTATCCGGCGATATTCGTGTTAACCGGATCGTCCTCATCGGGCTTGATGCCCTGCTGGAGGCCGAGACGGAGAAGGTCGCGGACGGCGGCCCAGGTCCCCTGCCGGCTGTCCAAAATGTGCTTATTCAAGATATCTCCCTCACTTACCGTGACGGACGGAGCGGGGAGAAGACGGTATTCGGCCTTGATCGTCTTGTCATTGGCTCGGCGGGACTGGAAAGTCCCCTCAAACTCGAGCTCGCGGGTGCCTTTAACGATGTAGATTTTGCGGCGGCGGGCCGTCTCGGCTCGGTGATGCGACTGACCGAGGGAGGGGCACCGTTTCCGGTGGTCCTGGGAGCTACGGTCCTAGGCACTTCGGTGAGTGTCAAGGGCTCCATTGCCCAGCCGTTTGACGGCAAGGGCCTGGACCTGGCGGTAGCGGCGGATATCCGGGATCCAGTGGCGATTTCAAAGGCCCTGAACCTGGATTTTCCGAAGCTGCCAGCCATTCATTTCGAGGCTCGTCTCGACGATCTCAAGGGTGGCTACGCCATCGACGGCATCCAGATGAAAATCGGCAACAGCGATCTCTCCGGCAAGGCAACGGCGGTGCTCGCCGACGAGCGGCCCAGCTTCAGGATGGCGCTCACATCCAATGTCATCGACCTTAGCGAACTCATTCCCTCCGGCGGCAAGGAGACGACGGGCGAGGCCGCCGAGAAATCACCAGGCGAAAAGCCGGCGCGGCTGTTCTATGGCGATCCGCTGCCCTTGCAAGGACTGATGGCCGCCGATGCCGACATCAACCTGAAGGTTGCCCGTTTAATTGCTCCCGGCGGTGTCTCCGTGGATAGCGCAACGGTATCCCTGGCCCTGAAGAGCGGCCGGCTTAGCGTCAAGTCGCTTACCGCCGGGATCGCCGGCGGAAAACTGAGCGCCAACCTGTATGTGGATGGCTCCTCCGGTAAAACGGCGGTATTGACGGCCAGCGTCAACACCAAGGCGGTAGAGCTCGGGCGGTTTTTAAAAGAGCTCGAAATAACCAATGGGGTCGCCGGCGGCGAAGTCGACGCCCGCATCGAGATAAAGGGCCGCGGCGCCTCGGTACGTGAGCTCATGGCCAGCTTGGCGGGCGAGTTTAGGATCGAAACCGGCGCCGGCAAGGTCAAGAACAGCGCTATCGACTGGGCCGGCGCCGACATGCTGACCCAGGCGGCGGGTGCCCTCAATCCCTTTGGGACCAAGGAAGAGTACACCCTCTTGAAGTGTGGTGTGGTTCGTTTTCTGATCAAGGACGGGCTGGCAACGAGCGACAAGGGCGTTGCCATCGAGACCGACAAGATGGCCGTCGTCGGCAGCGGCACCGTCAACCTGAAGACCGAGGAACTCGACTTCGCCGTTAAACCCGGGGCCCGCGAAGGCTTAGGATTAAGCCTCGGCTCGGTGGTCAGCTTGGTCCGTGTCAAGGGGACGCTGGCCGAACCCTCCCTGGGCCTCGATAAATTGGGAACAGTGAAATCTTTCTTGAAGGTTGGCACCGCCATCGCCACCAGCGGGCTTTCCTTGTTGGGTGGTGCCCTTTTGGAAAAGAACGGCGAGGACGGGCACCCTTGTCTGGTGGCGCTGGGAAAGACGCCGCCGGAATCGAAAGCCCATACCGCCACCCCGCCGCCGGCAACAACGGAGGAACGGAAAAAGCCAGAAAGCGTCGAAGGCGTCGTCAAGGAGATTGGCGATGGGATCGGCGGTGCCCTGAATGGCCTGTTCGGAGGCAAGCAGAGTCCATGACCTGGACGGTGGCAAAACGGTTCTACGGCGAGGTCGGGGTGGAACCGGCCGGGACGGGCTTCACCGTCACTCTCGACGGCCGTCCCTTGCGGAGCCCGGACGGGGCGGCTTTTATCTTGCCCACCAAGGATCTGGCCCTGGCCATCGCCGCCGAATGGCGGGCCCAGGAAGAGGAAATCAGTTTCCACGCTATGCCCCTTGCCGCTCTTGCCGCCGCCGCCATCGACCGGGTGAAACGGCAACGGTGCGACATGATCGACCATGCGCTGGAATTCGCCGGCGCCGATCTTTTGTGCTACCGGGCCGAGGCGCCTTCGGAACTGGTTTTACACCAGCAAGACCACTGGCAGCCGCTTCTCGACTGGCTGACGGATACATACGGGGCGCGGCTCGTCGTCACCACAGGGGTTGTTCACGTCGATCAGCCGGAGCAGGCTCTGCAATCGTTGCGCGCCGCCGTCGAGGCACTGGACGATTTTGAACTTACCGCCCTTTCCAGCGCCGCCACCGCTTGCGGCTCGCTGGCTATCGCCTTGGCGTTGACGGCGGGGCGGATTGACACCGGGGAGGCCTTCGAAGTCTCGCGGTTGGACGAAACATTCCAGATCGAGAGGTGGGGCGAGGACGCCGAAGCCGCCGAACGGCGACGGTGCATCAAGGACGAGATCAAGGCGGCGGCGAAATTTCTGAAACTGGTTCGGGGATAGGATCGGCTAATCTGAGGGCCAGCGCCGCCGCTTTTCACTGGTGTGAAAGCCCGCCTTCAAGCTATCCTCGGAACGAGGTCGGTTTTCGGAATGCCGGACATCATCCACATGCCTCACGACAGCCGCCCCCGCATCTGCTGCTCCTTGCCTATGCTGGGTGGCAAGAAACGGGAAAAGCCCTGGAAGAAACTCGGCAAGATCCCCCTTTGATGACCGCCCGCAACGAAAATCATGACAGGGACCGGCGCTGGCTCAGGGGGTTCGTCAACCATCTGACCGGTTACTTCGCGGTAATACTGGTTCTGGCGGTCCTGAATTTTATCTTTACTCCAGACGATCCCTGGGTCATCGCGCCGATGGTGGGCTGGAGCCCGGCCCTGGCCATTCATGCCGCTTTCGCCATGGGGCTCATGGAACCGTTTACGGGGAAGTAGGCTTCGAAGAGAGGCAATCGTGAGCGACGACAGTTCGAACAAAGCCGTCACGGTCCGTATCCGCGGACGGGTGCAGGGGGTTTGGTTTCGGGGCTGGATCGCCGATGAAGCCTCAAGCCGGGGGTTGAGCGGCTGGGTGCGCAACCGTGCCGACGGCAGTGTCGAGGCGTTGTTCGCGGGGCCCATTGCCGCTGTTGACGGGATGCTGGAGACTTGCCGGCAAGGGCCGCCGATGGCCGTGGTCAGAGGTGTCGATATTGCCCAAGCCGCGCCCCCCTCCGAGAGTGGCTTTCGCCTTTTGCCGACGGCGTGAGGAAATTCCATTCGCAACCTCGGGGAACCAATGTAATGCAAGCAGGTGAGGGAGGTCGCCGGTGCTGTTGACTTTTGCCTTCTCATTACTGTGGTTCTTGGTTCCGCCCTGGGTAAGCCTTCTTGGCGCCGGCGGCATGCGAACAGGCCTAGGCCGTGACTTTCCCTTGGCGCTGGCGATTGGCTATGGCGCGGTGATCTGGGGACCGGTCGAAGACGAGGCGTGGGGGAAGGAGCGGGCGGGCGGCCATGCGCAACCAGGGCAAGCCATAGTAACCTGCTGATCGGTTGGGCTCTATCGCTTGCCGAAATCACCTTAGAACCGGGGTTTCGAAAATCTCCTCGAATGCCGCGATCAGGGCGGCATCGACCTGGGCCATGCCGGTGGCGATTCCAAATTTCTTGAGTGAGGTCACGCCGTGTCCGGCAAGGCCGCAAGGAACGATTCCCTCGAAATGGCCGAGGTCCGGATCGACGTTAATGGAAACACCGTGATAGGTGACCCAGCGTCTGATGCGCACCCCGATGGCGGCGATTTTTGCATCGCCACCGGTATCGTTTTCGACCCAGATGCCAACTCGTCCGGAGCGCCGCTCGCCAGGTATGCCGAAATAAGCCAAAGTCGCGATCAGCCAAGCTTCCAGGTCGCGGACGAAGGAGCGAATGTCCATTCCCCGGGCCATAAGGTCGAGCATCACATAGGCCACTCGCTGGCCGGGGCCGTGATAGGTATAGCGTCCACCCCGGCCGGTGGTGAAGACCGGCAATCGGCCGGTATCGAGAAGTTCGCCCTCGGCGGCGCTGGTGCCGGCCGTATAGAGGGAGGGGTGTTCAACCAGCCACAGGATTTCCGGCGCCAAACCCGAGCGGATGTCGGCGACCCGGCGTTCCATGAAGGCGACGGCCTCGGGATAGGGGACCAGCTCGCCGCCGAGCTTGAGTTCCACCACCTTTTGCTTTTTCGCCGCTGCCGTCCTCGAAGATATTTTCATCACCATTTCCATCCGCCGGACGCGTCCGCCCGAATCGCCGTTCCGGCGCTTGATCGGGGCTTGCGGATTTGCTATTCCCCAGCATCTAAGTAACGGCAACCCTATCGGTTGACGCAAGAGGAATTGCGGTCGTGGCGGAATTGGTAGACGCGCAGCGTTGAGGTCGCTGTGGGGGAAACCCCGTGGAAGTTCGAGTCTTCTCGACCGCACCATTTCTTGAAGCCCGCCGTTTATACGGCGGGTTTTGTTCATTGGCCCCGATTTTGAGGGCGCATGCTTCTGGATTAAGGCAAGCGGCATGGTAAGCGATCCGGAAAAGCAGACGGAAGAGCATGGCGCCAGTGCAAACGCCCAGGACAAGGCCGTCTATGAGCTGGCGGACGGAATCGAGGAACATATAGTCGAGGCCCTGTCCGAGGGTGATTCCGGTCGCGTCAAAGACTTTGTCGGTTCCCTCCATCATGCCGATGCCGCCGACCTTTTGGAGCGCCTGAGCCCGGAAAATCGCCATGCCCTAATCGAGGCCATCCGTGACGATTTCGACCCCGAAATCCTGTCCGAACTGGACGACGCGGTTCGTGACGGGATCATCGAACAGTTGGGAGTCGAAGAGGCCGCCGCGGCGGTGGCGGAGTTGGAAAGCGACGACGCCGTCCAGGTCATCGAGGAACTGGGCGAAGATGAACAAAAACAGTTGCTGGAGGCTATTCCCGCCGGTGACCGGACTCTCATCCAGGAAAGCCTTGCCTATCCGGAGGACAGCGCCGGCCGCCTCATGCAACGGGAGCTGGTCACCGTGCCGACATACTGGACGGTGGGCGAAACCATCGATTTCATGCGTGAGAGCGCCGAGCGGGAGGATGACTCCATGCCGGAGGTCTTTTACGACATCTTCGTCGTCGATCCGGCCCACAAACCGATTGGCGCCATCCCTTTGAGCAAGCTGCTTAGAAGCACGCGTCCGATCCCGGTGACCGAAATCATGGAGTCCGAAATGAAGCTGATTCCAGCGGTCATGGACCAAGAAGAGGTGGCGTTCCTGTTTCGGCAGCGCGACTTGGTCTCGGCGCCGGTGGTCGATGATGGCGGGCGCCTGGTCGGGGCCATTACCGTCGACGACGTGGTCGACGTCATCGACGAGGAGTACGAGGAAGACATTATGCGCCTGGGCGGGGTTTCCGAGGATGATCTCTACGACGCCGCCGTCGAGACCACCCGTTCCAGGTTTTCGTGGCTGCTGGTCAACCTCTGCACCGCCATCCTGGCCTCGGTGGTCATCGGCTATTTCGAGGGAACCATCGACCAAATCGTCGCCCTGGCGATCCTCATGCCCATCGTCGCCTCCATGGGCGGCAACGCCGGCACTCAAACCATGACCGTGGCGGTGCGGGCGCTTGCCATGAAGGAGCTTACCACGACCAACACCATGCGTGTCATCGGCAAGGAACTGCTGGTCGGCGGCATCAACGGCGTTTTGTTCGCCATCCTGACCGGCGCCGTTACTTGGTTCTGGTTCGGCAGCGCCGTCATCGGCATCGTCATTGCCCTGGCAATGGTAATCAACCTGGTTGTTGCCGGCCTGGCCGGCACGTCCATCCCTATTTTGCTTGAACGCAACGGCATCGATCCCGCCGTTGCGTCGAGCGTGTTGCTGACCACCATCACCGACGTCGTCGGCTTCGCCGCCTTTCTTGGGCTGGCCGCCTGGATTATTTTGTAGACGCCGCTGCTTACAGTTTCTGATGAAAGATTGTGTTTTGCCAAATATTCTCAAGAATTTGGATATTCTGAAACACTAAATATACGATGCCGATCCCGACAAACAGCAGTAGAAGGCCAATGACATCGCGTATTTCCCTCTCAATACGCGACTTCGGCTTTTTTCCCAATTATTATCTGACAGTAATCTGCGAATACTTTTGCAGTATCGTCTGGAATCCTGTAATCCATTGCCGCCTTGATGGCATCCTCATCATCATCTTCGTCTTTAGTGGGTGTTTTTTCTGTCTTGCGGGATTCATAGTCTAGCTATTTCTTCTTACGAATTTCTTTTGTTGTGCGTACAAGCTCAACTATTTTTATTCTTGTCATTTCCAAATCCATGCTGGTTTTTATGTCGGCATCGGTATCCGCCGGAATGGTTCCTTCAAGTGATCCTTTACATGCTAATTTATTGCCGGCATCGTCTTTGCGCCGAAGAAGTGCGTGAATTACGATATTCGTTCATTTCTTGAGTGCCGCCTTCGAGGGCGCATTTTCGATCAGGGATACGAAGCCGTTCTCTTTGTTTTCAAAAATGGCTTCCCAATCGGTCATTTCATCCCTGGTTTCTGATACCTGCATGTTGATAGTTTATGAGAAAGAAAGGTTAAGGTCGTAATAATTTTCTGATTTACAGCTAAATTGTTATGCCGCCACACGGACCGGAAAGTTTCTTGCGGCTGGCAAAATGGATGACATAGGGCCGTGTGGGTGCGGGTGCGCATGAAATATCTGGCATAAAGATTGAAAATTTTGGCGCGCCCGGCAGGACTCGAACCTGCAACCTTCGGATTAGAAATCCGATGCTCTATCCGGTTGAGCTACGGGCGCTTATTCTTGCGCCACCATGGCGGCAAAGGCGAAAACGCCGGGCAATCCGACGCCTCCCGGAGAGGTTAGCGGATGCGGGTGAAAGCAAAATTTTCGGCATAGTTTTTCGGCTGAATGCGCCGCTCATTCGGCTCCTGGAGATGGTAATTCAGGCCGTTTTTCGTGGCAAAATCCACGGCCTCGTCCTTGCTGTCGAATTTCATCCGCACCTGGGCGCGGGTGTCGGCGGAACCGGTCCATCCCATCAGGGGATCGATCTGTGTGGTGGCGCTGGGTTCGAATTCAAGCAACCAATTGTGTAAATTCGCCCGCCCGGATTGCATGGCGGTTTTCGCCGGTAGGTAGATGCGAACGTCTGTCATGATGGCTTCCTCGAATGGTATGAACGCAACAACCGGGTGGTCGGGGAGACTGGATTCGAACCAGCGACCCTCTGCTCCCAAAGCAGATGCGCTACCAGGCTGCGCCACTCCCCGCGCCCTGGATTTCTGCGGTTTTACGCCTGAACTGTCAACCGTAAAAAAGTACTTTCGAGAAACATTCGGCTTGTTTCGGCAGAAAAGTCCCGAAAAATCCACGGAAGCCTATCGGCTCTTCATTAGGCAAGGTTCATCATCGCAATGCCGGCGGCAACCAAAACGGCGGCGAAGATGCGCAACCGGCCAAAACGCTCGCCAAGCATCAGGGCGCCGATGAGGGCGGCAAAAATCACGCTGGTTTCGCGCAGCGCCGAAATTGCCGCCATGGTGCTGGCATTCATTGCCCAGAGCACAACGCCGTAACCGAAGAGGTTGAGCAGGCTGCCGGCCAGGCATTTTTTCCAGCAAGCGCGTAATATGGGCGCGACATTGCCGCGTCGGCGGACAATGGCAATGCAGGTGAACGGTATGCTATGCAACATCATCAGCCAGACGATGTAGCTGAAGGGGTTCCCTGACAGGCGAACGCCGAGACCGTCAACCACCGTGTATAAGGTGATAAAAATAGCCGTTCCCAGGGCATAGAACAGCGGTCGGGAGTCGTTGCGCCATGGTCGGCCGGTCTCGAAAGCAAGGCTGGTGATGCCGAGGCAAGCCAAGGCGACGCCGGCCAAGCCCATAAGCGGCAGGATTTCTTCCGCCGCTGCCGCCGCCAAGGCCGCCACCAGCAATGGCGAGACGCCGCGCGCCAAGGGGTAAACGTGACTCAGGTCGCCTACTTGGTAGGATTTGACCAGGAAGGCAAAGTAAAAAGTGTGGAGCAGCAGGGCTGAGGTCAGGAGATATGGCCAACTGGCGGCATCCGGCGGGGCAACGGCAAATGCCAAAGGAGCACAGATTAGAGTGCCGGTGCCGAGGATCATCGCCATCGTCATCAGCCGGTCTTCGCCGGTTTTGATTAGCGTGTTCCAGAGCGCGTGGGAAAGGGCGGCCAGAAGGACAAGGGCGACGATTTCGGGTTGTGGCGTCATCGGCAATGAAAATTCTTTGTGACCGCGGCACAGCTTAACTATAGCTATTTGTCATATTAAATATGACAAATGTTGATTTGACTTGGGCCTTGCTCTTTGGAATGGTTCTCTCTTGAGAGTCGGCCTGAATGTCGCTTTCCCGAATTTCCAGCCAGCCATTAAAAACCAAAAGAAACATCCATGAACGACTTTGCCAACATCAAGGCGCTTGCCTTCGACCACTACGGCACACTTTTCGACAAAGACGACGTCGCCAAGGTCATTGACGAGGACTTCCCAGGTCATGGCGACGAAATGGCCCAACTGTGGTTCAAAACCATCAAAAAGTACTGTTGGTTGAGTGGTCTCATGGAGCGCTATCTGACCTGGGATGATATCACCAGGCGGGCGCTGACTTTCGCCGGCAAGTCATTATCCCTACAAGTCACCGATGACTTGCACGGAAAACTGATCCAAGCCGACTTGATCCTGCCGCCCTACGCGGAGGTTCCAGCGGCGCTGGAAAGGCTTGCCGGCAAGTTGGACCTCTATGTCCTGACCATGGCATCGCCGTGGATGGTGGAAGCGTCGCAGAAGAACGTCGGCGTCGATCATCTGTTCAAGAAAGTCATCAGCTCCGAGCCGCATGGTGTCTACAAGCCCGGCAACAAGTCCTATGATCTAGGCGTCAGTGAAATCGGTCTGCCGAAGGAACAGATTGGTTTCGTTTCCGGGAACTCGTTTGATGTTATGGGCGGCGCGAATTACGGCTTTCCCACTTTCTGGCTGAACCGCAAGGGCCTGCCCTTGGACGAACTCGGCCCTCAACCGGACTGGACCGGCAAGGGTTTGGATGAGTTGGCAAGCCTCCTTGGAACCTGAAATAAAAAAAACGCCTGACCTTCCGCCCGGACAAACCGGCATCAAATCAGGCGCTTAACACGCATTCGAATAAGCGAGGGTATTGTCTACTTCCCGCCGTTTGCCTAGAGAAGCGCCGTGAACACCCCTTTGATCTTCTCCATGTCGTCGATCATCTTGACGACCATTTTCGAATGGGGGATCAGGACCATCGGATAGGGTAACCGGGTGCCGTTGTCCGCGGTTTCCCTCAACCAGCCTTTGAACAGCTCTTCTTTTTCTCCGAGGCTGCTTTCGAACCAATCGACCGGCCGCAACTCCCGGCCATCGACTTCGATCTGCTTCCAGGCGCTGGCGGGGCGGGTATTGCCGATTTCCGTTACCCCCACCGCAATGCCGCCGGCGTAATATCCTTCCAGGAAATCGGTCGGATAAACGTCGCCGACCTTCATGGTCCGGCGCACGTCCATAACCTCGAGACCGTCCATCAGTTTGAACATCATGAAAGGCCACGGCCTTCCTTGCGAGACCTCGTCGGAGCCGATGTCGGCGTCGATCAGGTCATTATGCCCAAAATTGGCGAGAATGATGCGTACCGCCTTGGCATAGAAACCGGTGTCGATGCCGATCTTGATACCCCTTGCTTGCAGCCCCTTGAACATGTCGATGACGCCGTCGAAGGGCTCGGACCGGCCCGGCATCTCCTCTTGTTCAAGGATCCGCTTGAAAGCCGTGTTGAAGCACATTTCGGCATCATCAAAATTCGGTTCGCGGCCGTGCTTTTGCTTGAATTCCTCGGTTATGGAGGGCGTTGTTAGAATTTTGTACAGATGGTCTTTTTTACGCGTCGCCATGTGGGGAAGAATGACATCGTAACCGGGATCGATATCCCAGACCTCATTGAGGCTCTTTTTCAAGGCATTGATCGGCCCGACATTCGCCAGGCCGGTTGCCTTGTCAATGCCATCACAGACCGTTCCGCCCAGATCGAAGACGACGAGATCCACCAAACTATTGCTAGCCATTATTTACTCCTTTACCAAATCCCGCGCCCGCATGAGGGGTGAAAAGGATCAGCTCCTCATGCAAAGCCGGAAAACATTATCGTAATTTAAGCTCCCAACATGCCAATCGCGGCCGCCGCGATATGTTCCGCGGTGAGGCCATAGTGCTGGACCAACTCAAAGGGCTTGGCGGTTTGACCAAACTCGTTATTGACGCCGATTTTCTTGAGCTTCGGTGTGTTGCTAAGCCCGGCCTCCATGATAGCGCCGGCGACGATGTTGCCCAGGGCGCCCTCATGGTCCTGCGAGGTGACGATCACTGCCTTGGTGTCCTTGACGGCCTTGATAATGCCCTTGCTGTCCAAGGGCTTGATCGTGTGCAGGTTGACGACCGTGACATCCACGTCCTTTTCCTCCTTGAGAATAACCGCCGCGCGCATTGCTTCACCGACCTGGGAGCCGCAAGCGACGATGGCGACATCGGCGCTTTCGCGCGTCCAATCGGAAGCCAGGATGGTGTCGAAAGCATCGGCAAAATTAGCCTGGCGGCCGGTGAAGCGGATGATGTTGGCGACGCCGTGTTTGTAGGGCGTGCCTTCATTGCTGACCAGTGGTTTTGGCGCCCGTTCCTGTAACGTGGCGATCGGGCCCTTGACCTCGTGGATGGCGGCCTTGGTCGCTTTCTTGGCCTCGTTGTTGTCGGCTGGCCACTGCACCCGCATGTTGGGCATATAGTAGCTAATCGTGATGCCTTCCAGGCATTCGTGCATGGCGCCGTCGCCACCGAGAAGGGCTTCTGTCGGGAAGTACTTCACGTTGAAGTCAGGAAAGGCGATGCTGGTGCGAATGTGATCATAAGCACGGCCCATGGAAAAACCGGTATAGCCCTGGGTCAGCGGGATAAATCCTTCCTTCGCCAAGCCGGCGGCAACCATTGCCATGTTCTGTTCGGCGCAACCGACGTCGGTGTACTGGTTGCTCTCGGTGTATTTTTTCTTATCGTCGTCGGTGAGGCCAATCAGTTTGTGTGAATCGTCCGTGCAGACGATGACATTGGGATCGGCGGCCATGCATTCCCTGAACCCTTCGGTAATGCCGATGCCGGACCAAACCATTTCCGGCTTCATGTCGTCGCCGCTGTTCCAGGAATAATCCTTGGAGAATTGAGGCTGCTTGTCGTTGAGCTCCTGGGCCACCCTGGCCGTATAGTCATCGTGCTGCTTGAGCATTTCCTCGTGGGGGAATTCAACGCCCAGTTCCTCGAAGGCACCGGCCAGTTGGTCCCGCCCTGGCGCCTTGGAATGATAGGCGACCACGTCATTCATGAAGGACACGCCCTTGCCGATCTTGGTATGGCCAATAACGGCGAACGGCTTGCCACGGCCCGGGGTCAGCCCCTTGTCGTAAGCGTCGAGAACTTGGCTCATGTCATTGCCGTCGATCTCGATTACCTCCCAGTTGAAAGCCCGCAGCTTATCGGCCAGCGGCTCGAGCTCATTGGTATCCTCGATGCGGCTGTAGTTCTGGATGCGGTTGAAGTCGAAAAAACTGGTCAGGTTGTCCAGACCATGGGAGCCGGCGAACATGATGGCTTCCCACATGCTTCCTTCCATCGACTCGCCGTCGCTGTTGAGGGTGACGACCCTGTACTTCTTACCACGGAGCTTGGCGGCAAGGGCACAACCGACGGCGACACCCAGGGCTTGGCCCAGGGAGCCAGAGCACATATCCCAACCCTTCAGGTTGACGTCGGGGTGGGCCTGAAAGGGGCTGGCGTAACGGCGGTAGCTCGCCGTCTCCTCGCGCGTGTAATATCCCTTCATGGACAGCAAGGCGGAAATGCCTGGTGTAATGTGGCCTTGGCCAACGAAGAAACGGTCCCGGTCGTCCGAATCCAGATCGGTGTTCATTTTGTCAAACCAACCGGCAATGATCCATTCGGCGCTGGACATGGCGCCGCCGACATGGCCTGCGCCGGCCGCGGAACTCAGGGTCATGGCATGAGCCTTGAATTCTTTTACGATATCTTTGAGTTCATCAACTGATTTACCCATTTTTTCCTCTTCAACCTCCTTCTAGGTTACGTGTGATTTTGATCCACCCCGAGGTGGACCTCCACCGGGTTAACGGCGAAAAAACCCAATTCCATGAGCCTTCCTAGCCGCCGATCATGATTGTTGGTGCCCGCAACTCGGGAACCTCGTATTTGCTTGTCAGCGGCTTCCCTTGCTTTCAAGTATTAATTTTCCCCCTCCAGTTTTGTTAATCCCTTAATCTTGTTTCATGCGGAATGTGCGGTTTACGAGGTCAAGCTTTCTTTGTAATTCCATTTTCTAACACCCCAACATAAGGTTGCCAAAGCTGTCATGACGAGAGCCCCAACCCAAACCGTACAGGCCATGGAGCAAGCCCTCGTAGTCTGGATGGTCGGCCTCGATGAAGCCGTGCCTTATCAGGAAATCAATACCGACCAGGGCACAGTTGAATTTGAAGTCTTCGCCGTCACGCAAGGTTTTCTTCACCCGGTCCATCGGCCAAAGGTAGAATTCATCGACTTCGCCATCGGTATTGGCCGGTGGGAAGTCAGCTGGCACCTCGAGATCAAAATTGAACAGCGTTTCACGGCGCAATCCTTCAGGGGTTTCGATTGCATAGGAAAGGGCGCCACTGGGGACCGCTTTTGCCGCCAGTTCGGCTGGGATGCCAGCCTCTTCGGCGCATTCTTTCTTGAGATTGTCGCGTACCGAAATGCCCGCCGGTTGGCCGCCAGCGACAAGCTGATCGAGCTTTCCCGGCTCCGTCGGCTTGGCGAGGCTGCGCCGGCCAATCCATATGCTTAGGCTGTCGCCTGTTTTCACGTACCCGTTGACATGGAGTTCGTAAGCCCGAACTCCCAGCAAAGGCACTGCTGCGCGTTCCAGCAAGAACAGGGCTGGAGCCGGGAACGAAGTCGCCACCGGATAGGCTTCATCCCGCCATCCGGTGATCACTTTTCGCGCCGCCAACTGGCGCATGACCGCATCCACGGCATCGGTTCTTTGTTCAAACCCGGACAACCCATCGGCCAATACGACGGCCGCCTCGGAGACCCGAAAAACATCGGTAAATTCAGCGAGAATTTCCACGGCCTCCTTTTTCACCGATCCGACATCGGTTCCATCGACACGGAACGGCAAATACCGGGACAAGTCGCCGGCGCCGGCGATGCGATCAAGGTAGCTCATGAAAAATTGCCCAAAAGCCGTTCCGCGAACTCGCGAAGCATTTTGTAACCGGAGCCCATCGCTAAAAACCGATGCTCTGGGTAAGGTGATAATTGGCCGTGCAATCGTCCCACCGCGAGTAATCCACGTCACGGTTGTAAATCACCATGGGCACACTTGCTTCATGCAGTGAACCGTGGGTCCGAAAGTCGTTGGGGAGATCCTCGGTGGCCTGGTCCAGGGGGCCGAAAACGGTGTTTTTGTCCCCGATCACTATCATATCGCCGATGCGGTCCGGGTGCAGATGGAAGCGCGATGAGGCTTCATAGCGGCTGTATAGGTTTTCAACGCCTTCGATCCGGCGAATGATATCCGCCGCCTGTTCGAAATCCGTCGCCGAGTTGAGCCAAAGGTAAGCTGTTCCGCCAAAGTTCCGATGGTGTTTGATATAAGGATCGCGCTCGGCCGACATGGCGAAAAAGATGTCGAGTCCCTTTTCCGGCAGGTACTTGTTCAGATCATGACAAAGGGACTTGAAGTTCATGCCGTGATCGGCGGTCAGGTAGACCTCTAAGTCGGGGTGGCCGTTAAGGATTTCGCCGAAGAGCTTGTCTATTTCACGCAGATGAAACTGTGAAAGCTCACCCATGTGATCTTCCATGTGCATGGGAAAATCAGTGGTGTGGTAGTAGATCAGATCGACATCGTTATGTTTATCGAGCAAGAGTTGGACGGCTTTCAAGAGCCAGTGATTGATTTCGGCGCTGTAAATCTCTGGGGCGGCGCCTAGCCTGTCGGTCCAGCGGATATCGGAGCCCGTCGCCCGCGATGGGAATTCAGCCGCCATCCCGATGTCTGCACCACTTTTCAGCAATGTCTGGGTTTTGCCCTTGGCTGTCAGCAGGGCCGACTTCATACCCTGTTTTTGGGCGCGCTCGAAAATCGTCGGGGCGAGGACAAGTTCGGCCTTGTCCATATACTCCTCGGTTTTTGTGGTGACGTTGAAATAGGAATTGGCGGTAATGCCGTGAACGGTGGGGTCGACGCCGGTGCAAATTGAAGTGTTGTTGACGTTTGTGACGGTCGGCAGGACGGCATTGACGGTTTTATAAAAGCCGTTCTTGATCATCTCCTTGAGGTTGGGCATTTCGCTCGCCTGGAGATAATTCGGGGAAAAGCCATCCATCATTGCAATTAAAATCTTCCGCTTGCTGTGCATGGCTCGGTTAACCAATTTGAATCCAGTTTTGGACTGGGAAACCAACTCATATTCACTCTAAACAGGTCCGAGTTTGTCTTTACCGCCTGCTCCCCGTTTGAATGAATATATGCCGCGTCTTGGAAAATCGTTCCCTTCGCCGTGTCATCCTGGTCCGTCTGAAGCACTGTCACCTTCGAGGATGACTGGATATCCAAACGGTTGCGGGAGAAACGGGAAGAAACGTAATCGCCCGGCCGGTGGTCCTTACGACTTCACTTGCTCCGCGTTGACCGCCATGTTCGGGACTTCTCCGTCAAGAATTTTCTGGCAGTTGTTGGCAAAAAATTCGTACCGCCCAGCGAGCGCTTCGTCGGAACAGTATGCGATATGCGGGGTTAGCATGGCGTTGTCGAGGCTGCGGAGTCCGCTGTTGGGATCGAGAGGTTCTTTCTCGAAAACGTCGATGCAGGCGCCGGCAATCTTGTTTTGCTGGAGAGCTTCGATCAGGGCCGTTTCGTCAATCACCGGTCCCCGGCAGGCGTTAGCCAGGACTGCCGTATCTTTCATCATGTCGAACTGTCCGGTGCTGATCAGTCCCTTTGTTTCGTCGGTCAGCAACACATGCAAGGTGATGAAGTCCGATTCTCTCAGCAACTCATCCAGTTCGACCAATTTCATGCCGCCTGAATCCTTGCAGTAAGGATCGTGAGCTATCACGTTCATGCCGTAGCCCCGCGCGATCGTCGCGGCGCATTTGCCGATATTGCCGTAACCAACCACGCCAAGGGTCTTGCCCTTGAATTCCGGGGCGCCGATGAAGTCGGTCGTTTTCCAACCGCCGTTTTTCATAATGTTGTCAAACTGGCGGATCCTATTCTTCAAAGCACTGAATGAGGAGAAAACTAGTTCGGCCACCGATTGCGCGGCGACGTTGGGAGTGACGGCGACATAAGAGCCGACGTTCGATGCGGCGTCCAAATCGACATTGTTGTAACCGGTGCCGCAATGAATGAGCTTTAGGTTTTGACCCTGTTCAATAAGAGCGGCATCGACATTAATGTGACCGGGAACGAGGACATTGAGTTTGCCAATCATGGCGCGCATCTCATCCTCGGTTTGCACAAGAACTTCGCATCCGGCGGGGAAGACGCCAGCCGTGGCTTCGACGGTGCCGTCTTTGTCATTGGTAACAAGTGATACCTTCAGTAAGGGCATCGTTTCATCCTCTTCGGTTTGTTTATGAACAAAAAATTGTAAGTGGAGATTTGAAATCAAAAGGGCAAAACGCCACCCGCGAGGCGGGAGCATTTATCCCCCATGATTAGCTCCTTTATTTGATAGTGAAGATAAAGCGCGGCATGGGCAGAGATCAAACGAAGCCTTTTCATGCGATACATGAACGATTGTTCATGCTTAAAACTCTTTATGGTGGATTATCCGTCCCCACCGCGGCCGACAAGGGAAGGTCAAAGTAAATACAAACGCGAGATACGGGATATAAAAAAACCGGCCTCCTCAATAACGCCCGGGCTTCGGAAGCCTGCTTAACCGGCGTCCTTGTCGTATTCCGCCTGGACGCTGGCCGCTTGCCGAAGAATCCATTCGCGAAAGGCGGCGATTTTGCAGTCGTTCTCCTTGCCGGCGGGACAGATGACGTAATAAGCAACCCGGGATGGGCAGTGAACGTTGAACAGTTTGACAAGATGGCCGGCGGCAAGATCTTCGCTGACATGGGCGCTTCGCGCCAAAGCGATACCCTGCCCATCCATTGCCGCTAAAAGAGCCATGTTGGCGTCTGGAAAGCGCGGGCCATCGGTCAGAACGACATTTTCGACGCCGGCGGCCTGGAACCAATTTTCCCAGCTTGGAACCAGCTGCTCGCTCAGGCGAAGCAAAAGAGGATAAGAAAGAAGGTCCGCCGGCGACGTGGGTTTGCCGACGCGTTCCAGGAACTGTGGGCGGCAGACCGGGAATACGTAATCCCGGAGCAGAAAGGTTGTATGCAGACCGGGGTAGTTGCCGAGTCCCAGCCGGATGGCAACGTCAACATCATCTGATGCGAAGTTGACCAGCTTGTCGCTGGTTGAAATCCACACTTCGACGTCAGGATGCTCCTCATGAAACAGGCTCAGCCGCGGGACCAGCCATTTGACGGCAAAGGACTGCAACAAGTTGACGCGCAAGGGGTCGCGGGCACCGCCGGAGCGTAAGGTGTCGAGGGTGGCTCCCATATTGTCGAAAAAATCCTTGACGATCGGCGCCAAGGTCTGTCCGTTGCGGGTCAGGGCTAGCCGCCGTGGCCGGCGGTCGAACAATTTCAATCCCCAAAGTTCTTCAAGGTGGCGAACCTGGTGGCTGATGGCGCTTTGCGTTACGTTCAATTCATGGGCCGCCATGGTGAAATTATTGAGACGGGCGGCGGCCTCAAGGGCTCTGAGGGCGGCAATCGGCGGCAATCGGGTCATCTTATGGGTTCATAAATGTTTGGGTTTATTAAGTCGGCCTACGCATTAGTAATAGCTCATGCGAACCATGTTATATGAAGCGGGACCGTTCAGATTTAAGCGAAATCAAAGCCTTTGCCTCCCGCCGCCAACCCGAAGAAAAATGTACGAAAAATTTAACTATACTATCTTACTGTGTCGGTTCCGGTGCTGTAAGTACCGAGTGGGGGTCAAGCGTAATGGCCGCCAACCCTAAACCGGATCAAAAAAATTCAGCGAATAGCGATCAAATCCTTCACCACGCTCAAAAATGCCTTGATCAAAGGCGAATTACGGCGCTCCTGCAAACAGACCACTTGTGAATGGAGGGTGATGTCGGCGTTGGTGACTTTGATCGATTTTAAACGTTTGTCCATCGATATTTCCTCCTCCAAGGCGATGCCGATGCCAATTCCCCTTGCAACCGCTTGGATCATGGCCTCGCGGCTGCCGATCTCCAACACCCTGCGGATGCTCACGCCGGATTCTTCGAGTTTTTTTTCAAATACGCGCCGGGTTGCCGAGCCAACCTCCCTAAAAATCATCCTTTGGCCGTCCAATTCTTCGATATTGATCTCCTTGCGTTGCCCCCATGGGTGGTCGTTGCCGGCCAGGATGACGACTTGATAATCGCCGTAGGGAATTGAGAAAAGGCGATGATCGTCCTTGACCCGCGCCAACACCGCCACGTCGCCAGTGAAATCGAAGAGGCCGTCCAATACTTCCTGGGAGTTGCCAAAGGAAACCGATAATTCCACATCGGGAAATTTTTGGCCGAAAGCCAAAATCATTTCGGTGACTTGAAAGGGGCCAATGGCGCTGATCTTCAGGTTGCCGATTTTTAATCCGCTGGCGGCATCCAGGAGCTCGGCGGCCTCTTTCTCCAGGCTAAAAATGCGTTTGGTGATGGCCAGCAAGGAACATCCGATGTCGGTCAGTTCGACGATGTGTCCGTGCCTGCTGAACAACTCCACCCCATTGCTATCTTCCAGGGACTTGATGTGTGTTGTGATGCTTGGCTGGCCGACGGATAGCGCACGTGCCGCCATAGTAAATCCGCCTTCCCTGGCAACCGCATGGAAGCACCTTAATTGCTTGAAATTTATTAATTGTTTCAGATTCATCCCCGTCCTGTTCAATAACACTGGAAAGAATAATGCAACATCAGTAGGCACATAATTCTAGCAAAGACCACAATATAGATAAAGAGTAGAAATGGTCCTACGCCTAGCAATTTACATAAAAAGCTCTAATGAAATTTATATGAAATGAACAGAAAATCAAATAGCTTTCATATAATAAATGAATTTGACCATTCAGACCTCTTATGCAATTTTCTTTCAGTACGGGGGAAATTTCTTCCAAGTAAACTTGCCACGTCTTTAGTATAGGGACGTTGCGGTTCGTAAAAATCTGGCGATATCAGAACGGTTTTCACCGTGCATTCGGGATCGCCGAGTATTCAAAAAATGTCGAGGAGTAAAATTCATGGCTGTATCTAATGAAGCTGCAGTTGGACATGCAAAGAAAATTCCATTCGGTGGGTATCATAGCAACACTATTCCGCCGCATGATCCGCTGATTACAGAAACTGATTCCGGAACGCCATTAGGCGAGTACATGCGCCGCTTCTGGCATCCAGTCTGTATGTCCATGGAGCTGACGGACACACCACGCTTTGTCGAGTTGATGGGCGAGGAGCTGGTGGCTTGCCGTGATAAGAGCGGTAACGTCGGCGTTTGGCATGCCCATTGCTGCCATCGCGGCGCATCCCTTGAGTACGGCATGATTCAAGACAAAGGGATTATGTGCAGCTACCACGGTTGGAAGTTCGATCTGGACGGACGGTGCTATGAAGTCCCGGCGGCGTTAGGCGAGGAAAAAGACGGCGAAGCTTTCGCGGCCAGCGTCTGGCAGGGTGCCTACAAGGCATTCGAGAAGCACGGTCTGGTATTTGTTTACATGGGCCCCCCCGAAGAAGAGCCACCGTTCCCGGACTGGGAAGGCGGTCTTGTCGCTCCTGGCGATGAAATAGTTGCCTTCAGCAACTTCCAGCATTGTAACTGGCTGCAGGTGCAGGACAATCCAGCGGACCAATACCATCACATCCCGCTGCACACCACCGCGGTGGTGCCTGGGCACGAGCAAACCACGACCTTTGCCGAGGCCGGCGCGACTCCTTTCAAAGTCAGGCCGGACTTGCAGTTCTTCAATATCCAGGAAGGCAGGGGCATCGCCTGGACATCTTCCCGGCGGATTAGCGATGACAAGATCTTTATCCGCGTCAACTCTCAGGTCCTCCCGAACTTGAGCTTCCACTCATACCTGTTCGAGACTGGCGAGAAGCGCAAAATCTTCAGCCGCGTACATATGCTCCGTTGGACAACCCCTGTTACTAACACCACCAGCAAGATGATCGGTTGGCGCATTGTTGGCCCCACCATCGACCCGCGCGGTCTTGGCCTCAAGCTGAAGCACCTTATCGGCTACGAGACCATTGACTTCCTTAACGGCCAAGTCGCGATGCGGCGGCCCGAGCGCATTAAGTATCTCGAAGAAGATCCCAATGGGCTTCCGCCAATTCCCGGTGATCACCGGACGCGTAAGGACTACAAGGATGCCCAGTACGCACCGGGCGATTACGAGGTGCAAATCACCCAGCGTCCGATCGCGGTGCATGCCCTCGAGAATCCGATGAAGTGCGATGGCGGTGTCTACATGTTCCGCAAACTGCTTCGCGACGCGGTCAACGGCGACAATCCCAAGACCTCGGCGGCGGCGTGGCGGGAATGGTTCCAGGAAAACAATGCCCGGAATACCTTCTGTCAGGGTAATATTCTGGAGATTCCGGGAGCCCCGACGCAAGCAGAAGAAGTCGAGAAGCGCCGGGCCATTGCCAAGGACGTCATCGCAGCGACTAGGGAGAGCGACAATCTCTCGGGCGATGAGCGAGTTAAGTTCATCGAGCAAAAGTACGCTGAAATTGAGAAAAAATATAGCTAACATAACGACTTTCCAGTTTGCAGTGGTCACCGCTTAATCACGTGCGGTGCCCCTGCTTTTCTCTCTTTCTCCGCCGCATGCCTAATCAGCTCATGCCTTAATCGACGAGGTGTGTATTGATCATGGTATTTGCGGAAGTTTAGTTTTTTAATTGCTGAATTCGCCAATCGGCTTCGACTTTATCCTAGGTTTTTTGTTTCATGGGATATGCCGATGAAGATGCCGGGGTTTCTTTATCCGCATATTTCGTCATTAAACAAGTAATGCACTGACTGAGTTGCGGACCAGAGCATTTGACCGAAACAGATAAATATCCCGAACACGGACTGCGTCCCCTCGTCCGTCAAGTGACCCAACAGGCCAACGACATCAATTCTTATGAATTGGTGAGCACCGACGGTTGCCAATTGCCGCCGTTTGAACCTGGTTCCCATGTAGATCTTCATTTCCGTGATGGCCGTGTTCGCCAGTATTCGTTAAGCAACGATCCAAGGGACAAGGATCGATACGTTATTGCCGTGCTCCGCGACCATAAGGGACGTGGCGGCTCGATCGCTTTGTTCGAGAGGGTGCATGTCGGCAGAACCGTGTCCATCGGCAAGCCGCGCAACAACTTTCCCTTGACCGATAAGGCCAAACGGTACTTGCTTATTGGTGGCGGCATCGGCATCACGCCTATGAAGTCGATGATGCACCATTTGCAGGCCACAAAAGGTGAATTCCTGACCTACTACTGCACGAAATCACCCGAAGATACGGCCTTCCAGGATGAGTTCGCCACTTTTGTCAAAGAGGGCAAGCTGATATATCACCACGACGGCGGCGACCCGAAAAATAGTCTGGATCTCAAGAAGCTCCTGAAGGAACCCAAGCCCGGCACACATCTTTACTGCTGCGGCCCTCCGGGCCTCATGAAGGCGGTTGAAAAGACCTCTTCCCATTGGCCGGAGGGAACGGTTCATTTCGAGCATTTCGCCCGCACGTTCGAGCCCGAGCCTGGCGATGAAGAGGTCGGGGCTTCCGAATTCGACATCGGCGTTGGCTTCCAGGTCAAGGTCGCCAGCACCGGCGAGATCTTTGACGTTCCCCTGGACAAAACCATTCTTGAAGTCCTGAAAGAGAATGGACACGAGGTGGAATTGTCTTGCGGGGCCGGTCTTTGCGGTTCCTGCAAGGTCCGTTATCTGGAAGGTCGGCCCGATCACAAGGACCTGGTCCTGAACAATGAAGAAAAGTCTAAATTCTTATCTGTCTGTATCTCCCGTTCGTATTCCTCCATGCTTGTCCTTGACCTGTAATGCCGGCTGGGTTCGGCGACAGCTGCGGACAAAACCGGTTTTTTCAACGCTTGAAAACTGGTATCGACGCGGATTTGCGCGTGCCTTTCGCGTTGGCTGATCTCTCGTCTGGTAAGGTAATTACCATAGGAATTGCCCGCTGACGGGCCTATCTAGCGGTCACTCCGAAGATAGGGTGCAAGACCCTGTTCCCCGGTAGGATGCCCAGCCACGCCACAGTCCCGGCATTGACTTCCAGCACCGCCCGCGCCGGCCGGTCGGAACGAATCTTGGCCGGCGACAAAGGCGTGGTTCGTTGGACGATGTTAATAATGCGGCCGTCGGCGGCGATGAAAATTATATCAAGCGCGAGATAAGTATTTTTCATCCACATAACGGTCAGTTGTGGAGGCTGGTAATCGAATAGCATCCCGGCATTCGACGCCAGGCGGTGGCGTCCTTGCAATCCCTGCGTCTTTTGCTCCCAGGTCCGTGCCAGTTCGACGGTAAAAGCAAAACGCCCCTTGGCTGTCTCCACGATTAACTCGGACGTCTCTAAAAGCGTCAGCGGAGCGGCTCGAACGCCGGCAACAACAACCGTTGAAAGCACCACCGCCATCATCACGATGTTCCCCGTGAAACGGCGTTTTAGCGTAATTCTATGCATTCCTATGCTGAAATTCCTATTTGGTGACTTTTTGCTTGGAAACGGAGGCGTTCTCGCGGGCTTCCATGGCGTTGTGGAGCTTGGGAATAAGCAAGTACAAAACGTGTCCCCCGCAGCTTTGTCCCATCGGGCACGGAAGGCAGCTTTGGATACAAAATAGTTTTGTACGGATACTCAAGGTGCAATCGTTTAGGCATTATATGCATAGCATAAACAGGAAGCGGAAACCAATTGAGGATTGCTCGCATGGCATGGCAAGATTTCTCTCCCTGAGACCGTTTTGCAAATGTTTTTTGCTGGTATAGTTTTACTGGTAAAACTATTCTCAATGCTCCGGCAATACCCGCCAACGCAAATATTTCCGGTTTCCCAGGATATGGGGTTCTAGGGAAAGAGGAGGAGAAGTTTGTTGCTGCACAGGTTGAGCCTGGGTCTGGTTCTTTGCATTCTCTGGCTGCTGCTATCCGGCTATTTCTCCTCGGCCCTGTTGCTTGGATTGGGATTGGCCTCGGCGGCTGCTGTCGTCTTCATCGCCCACCGCATGGACGTGATCGACCATGAAGGCCATCCCATTCACCTGGGCTGGCGGGCCAGTACTTACTTGCCGTGGCTGCTGGGAGAAATTGTCAAGGCCAACATTGATGTCGCGTGGCGCATCATCCAACCGACAATGCCTATCGGTCCCAATTTGCTGCGCGTCAAGGGCTCGCAGAAGAGCGAGTTGGGCAATGTCATCTACGCGAACTCGATCACGCTGACGCCGGGAACGGTGACCGTGGAACTTGAAGAGGGCCTGCTCAGAGTCCATGCGCTTACCACCGAGGCCGCCGAAGAGGTGATGAGCGGCGAGATGGACCGCCGGGTTACCGCCATGGAAGGGCATATAGAAACAGTTCCAATGAAGGTGGAGTGATGTTTGCCGCCGCCACCGCCATCCTCGTCACCATGGCGGTTGCCCTGGTCCGGGCGCTTGTTGGCCCCACCGTCTTCGACCGCATCCTGGCGGTCAACAGCTTTGGCACCCTGACCATGCTCCTCATCGCCGTATATGGATTTTTGAGCAGTCGCCCGGAATTCCTGGACATTGCACTGGTCTATGCGCTCATCAATTTCATCGGCACCATCGCCGTCACCAAATACGTCACCTTCAGCGACCTGGGCTATTCGGCCGATGAGGATGAACTGGGAGACCTGTAATGGCGCTGATTGCCGACATTTTAAGCTGGGTATGCCTGATCACGGGCTCGCTGTTTGTCTTGATCGGCGCCATTGGCATCACCCGCTTGCCGGATGTCTTTGCCAGAATGCACGGGGCCGGGATCATCGACACCTTGGGCGCCGGGCTGATCCTGGCCGGCTTAATGGTCCAGGCCGGCCTCACCCTGGTGACGGTGAAGCTGCTTCTCATTCTTCTGTTCCTCATGCTGACTAGTCCGACAACGACCCATGCCCTGGCGCGAGCGGCCCTGAACGGGGGCGTTAAGCCCCTGTTGGATAAAAAGAATGACGAGGAAGACGAGCCATCGAAGACCTGATTGCCATCCCGCTGCTGCTGTTCATGACGGTGACGGCTTTTGCCCTGGTGCGGCTACGCAACCTATTCGCCGTCGTCATGCTGTCGGGGATTTTCAGTTTGCTGGCGGCGGTACTTTATGTGGTGTTGGACGCGGTTGACGTGGCCTTCACCGAGGCTGCCGTCGGCGCCGGTATCGCCACCGTGCTCATGCTGGGAACTTTGGCGCTGACCACCAGCGTGGTGAAGGAGGCACCGCGAAAGCCCATTGCGCCCCTTCTGATCGTATTTTTGACCGGCGCGTTGCTGATCTTCGGCACCCTCGACATGCCGCCTTATGGAGATCCGATTGCTCCCATCCACCATCACGTGGCGCCGCGTTATATCGAGAAATCAGGCAGCGAGGTTGGCCCGCCCAACATCGTTACCTCGGTGCTGGCCAGTTACCGGGGCTATGACACCCTTGGCGAGGTGACGGTTATCTTCACCGCCGCCGTCGGCGTTCTGATTCTTCTCGGCCACGGCCGCGGCCGCCGGTCGAGGAAGAAACTCCGGCCGGTCGAAAAGGGGGCTCGGCAATGAAGTTCAAATCAGTCTTGCGGGTCACGTCCAAGCTGTTGATCCCCGTCATCCTGCTGTTCGCCCTCTATGTGCAGTTCCACGGCGACTTCGGCCCCGGCGGCGGCTTCCAGGCCGGGGTCATCTTCGCCAGCGCTTTCATTCTTTATGCCTTGATTTTCAATATCGATACCGCCCGCAAGGTGGTCCCGGCGTGGGTGAGGAGAGTGGGATTGGCCTCTGGCTTGCTGCTCTACTCCGGTGTCGGCGTGGCGGGACTGCTGCTTGGCGGCAACTATCTCGATTATTCGGTTCTCGCCGACGAGCCCAAGATTGGCCAGCATTTGGGGATCACCCTGATCGAGCTTGGTGTCGGCGTCACCGTCGCCTCGGCGATGATTACCATTTTCTACCTCTTTGCCGGTCAAAGCGGGCAACTGGAGGACCGCTAAGTCATGGAATTTCCCGGCCTCTTCAACTACTGGATCGTCATCGTTTTGATGATGACTGGTTTTTACATTGTCATCGCCCAGGGCAACCTGATTAAAAAAGTGGTTGGCCTCAATATTTTCCAGGTCTCCGTGTTCGTGTTCTACATCTCGATGAGCAAAATCAAGGGCGGAACAGCGCCGATCCTGGATGAAGGCATCGAAATCTATACCAACCCGCTGCCGCATGTACTGATCCTCACCGCCATTGTCGTCGGCATCGCCACCACGGCGCTGGCCCTGGCCTTGGTGGTGCGCATCCGCGATGCCTACGGGACCATCGAGGAAGAGGAAATCGGACGTCAGGAGAGGGAGGAGGAGGCGTGATCTCCAGCCATCTGCCTGTCCTTCAGGTGGTTTTGCCCCTGATGGCGGCGCCGCTTTGCCTGCTGCTCAGGCGCTCCACGCCGGCATGGGGCTTGGCTCTCGCAGTGACCTGGGGAACGCTGGTCATAGCTGTCGTGCTGCTTCTCCAAGTGCTTTCCACCGGCCCCGTCTCATATGAGATCGGCGGTTGGGCGGCGCCGTGGGGTATCGAGTACCGGGTCGACATGGTGAGTGCCTTCGTTCTCGTCATTGTCGCCGCCGTTGGCTCCTTGGTCATGCCCTTTGCCCGTTTGAGCGTCGCCCGCGAGGTGGCCACCGACCGCATCTATTTATTTTACACCATGTATTTGCTGTGCCTGGCCGGCCTGTTGGGCATCACGATCACCGGGGATGTTTTCAACCTCTTTGTTTTCCTGGAGATTTCATCGCTGTCGTCTTACGTGCTGATCGGTCTCGGCGGCGACCGCCGGGCGTTGACGGCGGCTTTTCGTTATCTGGTCATGGGAACCATCGGCGCCACCTTCTACATCATCGGCGTCGGCATGATGTACATGATGACCGGGACGCTGAACATGGCCGACCTTTCAACCCTTATTCCTGCCGTCGCCGACACCCGCACCATCCAGGTGGCGCTGGCTTTCCTGACCGTTGGGCTCAGCCTCAAGCTGGCTTTGTTTCCTTTGCACCTGTGGCTGCCCAATGCCTATACCTATGCGCCTTCCGCGGTGACGGCTTTTCTAGCGGGAACGGCGACCAAGGTGGCGGTATACGCCCTCATCCGTATCTTTTTTACCGTTTTCGGCGGCGTCGATGTCTTCGAGATCTTTTTCACCCGCGAGGTTCTGATGGGGTTGGCCCTCGCCGCTATGTTCACTGCTTCGGCGGTTGCTATCTTTCAGACCAACATCAAGCGTATGTTGGCCTATTCAAGCGTCGCCCAGATCGGCTACATGATTCTGGGCATCAGTTTCGCCACCGTCACCGGGCTTACCGGCGGCATTGTCCATCTTTTCAACCATGCCTTGATGAAGGGTGTTCTGTTCATGGCCATGGGCTGTGTCTTTTGGCAATTGGGCTCCGTTCATATCCGTGACCTGGCTGGCCTGGGGCGGCGCATGCCGGTGACCATGGCCGCCTTCGTGGTCGGCGGCTTGAGCCTGATCGGCGTGCCGCTGACGGTCGGTTTTATTAGCAAGTGGATGCTCATTCAGGCCGCTTTCGAGAAAGGCTGGTGGCCCATTGCCGTACTGGTGCTGATCAGTTCGCTTTTGGCCGTTATCTATATCTGGCGCATTGTCGAAGTTGCGTACTTCCGCCCCGTTGCCTGCCAACCGGGCGCGAAAAGCGCGAGCAAAATCACCGAGGCGCCCCTTTCCATGCTTCTGCCGATGTGGGTGCTCACCGGCGCCTGTCTTTATTTCGGCATTAACGCCACGCACACCCTGGAAATTGCCCGCGTCGCCGCCGCCATGCTACTGGGAACCACCCCATGAGCCTCGAGGCAACGATCCTGCTGACCCTGGCCGTGCCGCTCGCCGGCGCGGTGCTGATCCTGCTCAGCGGGCGGCACCCCAACTTACGCGAAGCCGTGACTCTGGCCACGGCGGGGATTTTGTTGTTGTTGGTCGCCTTGTTGGTGCCGACGGTAATGGCTGGCGGCCGGCCGGCGGTTGCCCTTGGCGAAATGCTGCCGGGTCTCCGTATTGCTTTCGTCGTAGAGCCTCTTGGCATGATGTTCGCCGCCATCGCCAGTTTCCTGTGGATCGTTACTTCGGTCTATTCCATCGGTTACATGCGCGGGCATGGCGAGGGCAACCAAACCCGGTTCTATGCTTTTTTCGCCATTGCCCTGGCCAGCACCATGGGCGTCGCCTTCGCTGGCAACATGCTGACCCTTTTTATTTTCTACGAGGCATTGACGATCTCGACTTTTCCTCTTGTTACCCATGCCGGGAACGAGGAGGCGAAGCGCGCCGGCCGGGTCTACCTGGGTCTTCTGCTCGGCACCTCCATCGGCTTTCAGCTTTTCGCCATCATCTGGACCTGGACGATCACCGGCACTCTGGATTTCACCGACGGCGGCATCATCGAAGGCAGGGCCTCGGCGGCGGTGATCGGTGTTCTGCTGGTGCTTTATGTCTTCGGCATCGGCAAAGCGGCGTTGATGCCCTTCCACCGTTGGCTGCCGGCGGCGATGGTCGCGCCGACGCCGGTAAGCGCGCTCTTGCACGCGGTGGCGGTTGTCAAGGCCGGCGTTTTCAGTGTTCTCAAGGTGACCGTTTACATCTTCGGTGTCGATAACCTGGCGGAGCTGGGCTGCTCGGAATGGCTACAGTACTTGGCCGCGGCCACCATCATCATTGCCTCGCTGGTCGCCATGACCAAGGATAACCTCAAGGCGCGGCTGGCTTATTCGACCATCAGCCAGCTTTCCTACATCGTGCTGGGCGCCATGCTGGTCAACAGCTGGGGCATTATCGGCGGCGGCATGCACATCGCCATGCACGCCTTTGGCAAGATCACCTTGTTTTTTTGCGCCGGCGCCATCCTGGTCGCCAGCCACAAAACGGAGGTTAGCCAGATGCGGGGCCTCGGGCGGGCCATGCCGGTGACCATGGCGGCCTTCCTGATCGGCTCCTTGAGCATCATTGGCCTGCCTCCTTTTGGCGGCCTGTGGGGCAAATGGTTCCTGGCGCTGGGCGCCCTGGAGGCGGACAAGATGGTCATGGTGGCGGTGCTGATGGTTTCCTCGCTTTTGAACGTCGTCTACCTGCTGCCCATCCCGATCAGGGGGTTTTTCGGCGGTCCACCCGCCAACCCCGGTCACGGCAATGGCCATGGCGTCATCAAGGAGGCGCCTTGGCCTTGCTTGGCCGCGATCGCGGTTACGTCGCTGGGATGCCTGGCGCTGTTTTTCTATCCCGACCCTGTTTACGACCTGCTCAAGCAAATCATAACGCCGCCGAGGTGAGCCCCGTGAACGACAAAGAGAAACGCCACATCTTTGACAATCCGCGAAACGTCAAGCGGGCGATCCACGCGCTTTATGCCGTCTGCGCGCTTGCCTTCGCCGCCGAATTCTTCATCGACCGTCACGCCGATCATCCCTGGGAGGTGCTGTTCGGTTTCCACGCGGTCTACGGGTTTACCGCCTGCGTGATTCTGGTGCTGGCCGCCAAGGAGATGCGCAAGCTGTTGAGGCGCAAGGAAGATTATTACGATGAATAGCATGGCGCCTTTCCTGATCTTTTACCTGGGCGCCGCCCTGGTGGCGTTGACCCGGGGCCAGGTGCGCTCGTTTGTCATGCTGGCCATCCCCATTGTTGGAGCCTTCAATCTCTTTACCATTGCCGCCGCCGACGCTGGCACCGTCGCCGTCTTTGACTACACGCTAACCTACCTTAGGGTCGACCGGCTGAGTCTGCTTTTTGGCTACCTTTTCCACTTGGCAGCGTTTATCGGCATTATTTTTTCGCTGCACCTGCGCGACACCAACCAGCACGTAACGGGGGTGCTTTACGCCGGCAGCGCCTTGGGCGCGGTGTTCGCCGGCGACCTGATTACCCTTTTTGTATTCTGGGAACTGCTCGCGGTGACGTCGGTGTTCCTGATCTTGGCGCGGCGGACGGAGCGGGCGCGGGCGGCGGCCATGCGCTATCTGGTCATCCAGGTGCTGTCCGGCGTCATTCTTTTGGCCGGCGTCTTGGCCAGGGTTCACGAGACCGGTTCCACCGCTTTTAATTTCATCGGCCTCGACGGCCTCGGCTCGGGGCTCATTTTTCTTGCCTTCGGCATCAAGTGCGCTTTCCCGCTGCTCCATAATTGGCTGACCGATGCTTATCCGGAGGCGACACCGACGGGGACGGTTTTCTTGAGCGCCTTCACCACCAAGCTTGCCGTTTACGCGCTGGCGCGCGGTTTTCCGGGAACCGAAGTCCTGGTCTACATCGGCGCCGTGATGACCATGTTTCCCATCTTCTACGCGGTCATAGAGAACGACCTGAGACGGGTGCTGGGCTACAGCATGATCAACCAGATCGGATTTATGGTCTGCGGCATTGGGCTGGGCACGGAGTTGGCGATCAATGGCGCCGTCAGCCATGCTTTTAACGATGTCATTTTCAAGGCGTTGCTATTCATGTCCATGGGGGCGGTGCTGTTCAGGACCGGCAAGATAAACGGTTCGGAACTGGGCGGGCTTTACAAATCGATGCCGATCACGACTGGATTGTGCATCGTTGGCGCCGCCTCCATATCCGCGTTTCCGCTGTTCTCGGGGTTTGTCTCCAAGTCCATGGTCATGGTGGCGGCGTTGGAGGAGGGGCACCCCGTTGTCTGGTTGGCGTTGCTGTTTGCTTCGGCCGGTGTCTTCCATCACGCCGGCATCAAGATCCCGTTCTTCGCTTTCTTCGCCCACGATTCGGGGATCAGAACCCGCGAGCCGCCGCTCAACATGCTGATCGCCATGGGGCTGGCGGCGGCAATCTGTATTTTCAACGGCTCTTATCCGTGGGCGCTCTACAGCTTGCTTCCCTTCCCGGTGGATTACGCGCCTTACACCGCCGCTCACGTCCTGACCCAGAGCCAGTTGCTGTTCTTCTCGGCCTTGGCTTTCTGCATGCTGAAATTGACGGGGCTCTATCCGCCCGAGTTGTCCGGCATCAACATCGATTCCGAATGGTTCTACCGATGGCTGCTGCCGCGTACCGTCAAGATGTTCAAGGCCGTCTTCGCGCCTCTCGACTTGGGTTTTCGCCGGGCGGCGCTGGGGTTTATCAACTATTTCATCGCCAGCGTCTTCCGCCGCGCTGGCCCCGACGGCATGCTGGCCCGCTCGCCGCTGGCCGGCGGCATGGTGGCCTGGGTGCTGGTGCTGCTCGCTTTTTATCTGCTGCTGAATTTTCTGTGAGGAGAGAGCTGAGGCCCCCTCAGGGCTCATCCGCAATCTCTTGCCGACCACCGGGACAACCGCCGCGTCAAGAGGCCGGACGCTCAGCCGCCGAGGAACAGGCGGCCGACCTCGGGGTCATAGAGCAGTTCACCGCCAACCGGTGTATTTCAATGCCCGGCGCCTTCAGCCTTCGGGTGGCCCGAGTTTGTACGAACCGTCCTTGGCGTACTCGACGGAGGTGTCGAGGAAATAGATCTTCAAATTCTCGTGCCGCGGCTTGGCGATGTCATAGGCCTCGCCACTGCGCGCGCCCGTTGAGCAGATAAAGATGATCGGCTTGTCGGTGGGCAACTTGGCTACTTTCTCCTCGACCTCGTCGACGGTCATATTGACGGCTGTCGGCAGCGATCCGGCCTTGAACTCCTCCGGGTCGTGGACGTCGATCAGATGCACGTTCGTCGGCGCGTTCTCTACCAGGTTCCGAAACGAGTCGAAGGTGATGGTATCCGGCTCGTCACCGGTCTCGATGGCGACCGTTGGAGTGACCGCTGGCCTGCCCCCATTAAGCGGTGGACCACTATTGAGGGATCACTCCAATCCACCATCAATTCATTCACGGCCTATCCGAATGGCCATCGGCGGTTGTGACGCAGCCGGATAATGAATTGGCAAGCTCGGGCTCATAGACACTCCAGGAACCGCACTGCCTCGCCCCTGGGTTCGCCCAGAAGTTCTCCCTCGCGCATGACCTGTTGGCCACGGATGAAGGTGGCGAGGGGCCAGCCGGTTGCGTCCATTCCATCAAAAGGCGTCCAGCCGCAGCGGCTGGCGATCCACATGGAGGTAATGGCGCGCCGGGCTTTCAGGTCAACAATGGTAAAGTCGGCGTCGAAACCAGCGGCCATGCGCCCCTTGCCGGCAATGCCGAAAATGCGAGCCGGTCCGGCGCTGGTCAAATCGACGAACCGCTCAAGGCTGAGCCTGCCCTCATGCACGTGGTTGAGCATCACCGGCAGCAAGGTTTGCACGCCGGGCATGCCGGACGGGCTTTCAGGGTAGGGCTTGTTCTTGTCTTCTTTTAAATGCGGCGCGTGGTCGGAACCGATGCAATCGACAAGGCCGTTATCGACGGCGGCCCACAGGGCGTCCCGGTGGCGCGCTTCCCTGATTGGCGGGTTCATCTGCGCAAGGGTTCCCAACGCATTATATGCCTCGGGCGCCGCCAGGGTCAGGTGCTGGGGCGTCACCTCGACGGTGGCGATGTCATGATTGTGCCCGAGCAGGGCCATTTCGTCGGCCGTGCTGACATGCAGAACATGGACCCGGCGCTTCGTTCCCCGGGCCAGACGCAAAAGCCTCCGGGTGGCAAGAAGGGCCGTCTTGGCGTCGCGCCATTGTGGGTGCAGGTGGACTTGGGCGCCGCCTTCGACCTGCTTGAAACGGTCTTGCAAGCGCTCTTCGTCCTCGCAATGGACGGCGCAACGGCGGCTGCCGTTGGCCAGGACCTGGGCTAAGGTGGCCTCGCCGGCAACGAGCAGGCTGCCGGTTGAGCTGCCCATAAAAATTTTGACACCGGCGCAGCCGGGCAGGCGTTCCAGGCTGTTCAAATGTTCGATATTTGCTTCCGTCGCGCCGACGTAAAAGGCGATATCGACCCAGGACCGGTTTTTGGCCCGGCGGCATTTGTCGGCGAGCTCGGCGGCGCTGATTGTCGGCGGCCTGGTATTGGGCATCTCGAAGACCGCCGTAACCCCTCCCAAGGCCGCCGCCGCGCTGCCGGTGGCGATGTCTTCCTTTTCCGTCTGCCCCGGTTCGCGAAAGTGAACCTGGCTGTCGATGACGCCGGGCAGGATGTGCAGGCCGGCGGCATCGAAAATTTTCGCCGCCCGGAATTGGCCCAAGTTGCCGACGCTTTTGACCAATCCGTCCGCCACGCCGACGTCGGCTACATGGATGCCGGACGGGGTGACGCAGGTGCCGCCTTGCAAGACGAGATCGAAAGTCTCCGCCATGACTTTTGAATACCTTTCTTTCAGACCGCGCCGACAGGAGGCGTTCTGGGCAGCTTAAAGCATTTCCCGTTGGCAAGAAATCGGTTCCGTCCGGGTTCCCCTCACGGACAACCGGGACGGCAATTAACCAAGCGTTTACCGATGATTGCTATGGTCGAGCCATGACCGAACCGATGCCCATCATTAGCGATGACGAGATCATACGCTCGGCGATAATGATGCTCAAAAATCACGGCGGTGACGCCGGCGCGATCGCCACCATGCATGCCGATATTTTTCTTTGCTTCGACAATGCCGAAGGCTACCGCTTGTGGAAGCGGATCGAAATGGTGGTCGAGGAAATGCTGCTGAAGAAAAGCGATAGCAGGGCGAATCTCCATTGATTCGTAAAATTCATTCGAGTCCCCCAGGGCTGGACATGATTTCGGATATATCGGGAAATGCTTTTTTCATCATATCACCCTCTGAAAGGACGCCAATGAAGTTGTTGTCACCGTCAACTACGAACAAACCGCTGGCGTTAGACATGGCAGCCAAGTCCGCTGCTTCCCATGGTTGACCCACTCAAAATTCTAATGGAATTAATATTCATGACATCTTGAATTTTCATCCTGACAACTCCTCAAAATTAGTGTGCATACATAATGCGACGCTTAACTAGAATTTCATTGATGCATAGCATGTCATCGCACTCGCCCAACTACAAACCGGCATGGCCGCAATTCTTGTAATCATTAAAATACGGGTCCCCATTCGAAGGCTATTCAGGCCACCGCCAAACTGTCGAAAACGTCGCCGCCGGGCGTAGCGGCCATAATATGGCGGCGGTGCCAGAGGGCGTAAAAAAGCAATATCCATGCGGCCTTGCCCAGTTTGCCGTTGGCGTCCGAGCCGGTGGCGGCGAACAGCTTGTGGACGGCGCCGGGTTTGCAAACCTCGGCGACTCCCGGCTGGGCCGCCACCAGTGGCCCCAGTTTCCGGCCCTTGGCGGCGATCCATTGACCAACGGGAACGGTGAAACCGCGCTTGCGCGAAAAAGGCTTTGCTTCGGGCAGGCCGGTGGCGAGCCAACGGCGCAGAAGCCATTTGCCGATGCCGCGCCTGACTTTCAGGCGGTCAGGCAAGGTGAAGGCGAAAGCAGCGAGCGCCGGATCGAGAAAAGGGACGCGGCCTTCGACGCCATGCGCCATCAGGCAGCGGTCGAGCTTGGTCAACAGATCGTTGGGCAGCCAGTCGGTGCAATCGATCGCTTGGTTGATTTGCAAGGGGGTGCTGCCGGGCCACTTTTTGGCCGCTTCGGCGGCGGCGATGCCGTCACGCCATTGTCCCGGCGGTTCACGCAACAGCCCCAAACCGTCGAGGGCGCCGGCTGAACGCATTGGCCGGCCGCCGAACAGGCGCCAACGCGACGCCCGGCGGTAGCGGCCATAGCCGCCAAAAATCTCGTCCCCTCCCTCGCCGGTCAAGATGACCTTGAGACCGTTTTCCCTGGCGGCGGCGGCCAGTTTGTAGGTCGGCAACAAGGCATAGTCGGCAGCCGGGTCATCCATGACCGAGGCGATTTCCGGCAGCAGCCGCCAGAAATCGTCCTCGCCGAAACTCACTTCCATATGCTTGGCGCCAACGATGCCGGCGAGTTTGCGCGCCTGTTCCCTTTCGTCATGAACGAGGCTGCCGTCGAAACCGGCCGTAAACGCGCTGACTGGCTTTTCGTTGAGCCGTGCCATCATCGCCAGCAGTACCGACGAATCGATGCCGCCCGATAGGAACATGCCGTAAGGGACATCGGACTGCTGGTGGATTTTAACCCCGTCGTCGAGGGCTTCATCCAGTTGCTTGAGTGCATCGCCCGCCGGCCGGCCCCGTGGTCCCGCCACTGGCAGGGCTTCGATTGAGTGCCGTTCGGTGATCCGGCCTTCCTCGACGACCACGGTTTCGCCCGGCAACAGCCTGAAAATGTCGCGAAAGACCGTCTCGGCGCCGGTGGTGAACTGTAGCTGCAATAGCTCGTCGCGGGCCTCGTGGCGTAAGTCCGCCACCGCCAGGCCGGCGCTAATGAGTGCTTGTGCCTCGGAGGCAAAAGAGAAGCCGGCGGCGGTCTCGGCATAGTACAGCGGTTTGATGCCGAAAGGGTCGCGGGCTAACACCAGCCGCTTTTGCTCAAGGTCGTGGATGGCGATGGCATACATGCCCCGCAGCTGGCCGGCAAAGCCGGCACCGTCGCGCAGGTAAAGATGGACCGGCGGTTCGCAGTCAGACCGGGTGGTGAAGGCGGCCTCGCCTATTTCCCGGCGCAGGTCGGGATAGTTATAGATTTCACCATTGGCGATGATCGCCGCCGCCGAGCCGGCGAGGATGGGTTGATCGCCGGTTTCAAGATCGATGATGGCGAGCCGGGTATGGACCATGCCCACATTGCCGGAAATATGTTGCCCGCGCCCGTCCGGCCCCCTGTGGGCAAGCGCCTGGGCCAGGCGATCCAGAGTCTGTACCGGCGGTGCCGAGCCGTCCTTGGTCATGACGCCGGCGATGCCGCACATCAGGCGAGGACCTTTTCAAAAAATTGAAAATACTTGTCAACCACGATGGACTCGGTAAAGCGGGCCTTATAAGCGGCGCGGCCCTGGCGGGAGATGTGGGGAAACAGATTCTCGTCATTGAGCACGTAGCGGATGGCGCGGGCAAGCATCACGTGGTTGTCGACCGGCACCAAGACGCCCGTTTGCCCGTCCTTGATCAGGGAGCCTGGCCCCAGGCTGTCGGTGGCGACCACCGGTTTTTCCTGCGCCCAGGCCTCGACAACCACGTTGCCTAAGGGCTCGTGGCGCGACGGGCAAACGAACATGTCGCAAGCGGCGAACAGGGCCGCAGTATCCTCCCGCCAGCCCAAAAAACGAACCCTGGGCCGAACCCCAAGGTTTTCCGCCATGGTTTCCAGTTCGAGGCGGAGCGGGCCGTCGCCGGCCAACCACAGGTAAACCTCGGGCAACCTGGCGATGGCCTTCAAAAGCACGTCAAAGGCCTTGTTCTCGTGCAGCCGTCCCATGGCCAGCAACAAAGGCGTCCTGTCGGGTGTATACAAACCCTCCCTGGGGACGGCCAAGGCCTTTTCCTCGCTGACGAAGTTGGGCAGGTAGTGGGCTTTATCTTTCGGCCAGCCCTCGCTCACCAAATAGTCGACGATATCTTGTGTGTTGGCGATCAAATGGTCGCAGGCCCGATAGCGTTTCAGGTCGTAATAGCCGCCGAGCCTGCCGACGTGGACGAAATTTCCTCTTGGACATTTCGCCGTCGCCCGGCTCATCCAGGTTAAAACGATATCGGGCCGGAATTCCTGAATGGTCTGCTTGAGCTTAAACTGGGTCGACAAGTCGAAGATCCCGCCGAACGCCAATTCAAGCGCCTTGACGTCGCCGGCTTGCAAGCTTGCGGCTCGGCGCTGGTTTGTCCGGATCACCACCCGTTGCTCCAGGCCGGCCCGGCCAAGGCCCAAAACCAAGCGGACGAAAAATGCTTCGGCGCCGCCGAATTCGCCGCCGGCTATGGCTTGCAGGATGCGCATTTAATCCCAATCCATTTTCAGGGTACCATCGATCCCTGGTATCAGGCCCTCGAAAGCGTCGGCGGCTTCGGGCCAGCCCCAACTGCGCTGTTTCGCCAAAGCCGATTGATGTTGGGCAAGCCACAAGCCGTCGTCTTCAAGCAGCCGTGCCGCGGCGCTGGCAAAGGCGACATTGTCCCTGGCGATGAAACCGGTCTCGCCGTCGATGACCCGTTCCACGACGGAGCCAAAATTCTGTACCACTGTAGGTACCCCCATCGCCTGTGCTTCACCCACGGAGAGGCAAAAAGTCTCGTTGAGATCGCCACGGTAAAGCATCACTCGTGCGTCGCGCAATTCCCTGGCGAGCTCCGCCTTGGGTACCGGCTGGCGTTGGACGACGCCTTCGCCGGCCAGGCTCTTGGCGCGCTCCTGAACCGCCTCCATGGCTTTCGATTTTTCATCGCCGACCGCGCCGTAGGTGGCGGCGCCGGAGAATACATGTAATTCAGCGGCCGGGACTCGCGGCTTGATTTGCTCGACCCAGAGATTCAAGAGCCAGTCGAGCGAACGCAGGGGATTGGAGGTGAAAACGGCGCGTGGCGCGGGAGGGGAATGGGCCGTCTCGGCGGTCAGGAATATATCGGCGATGCCATAGGGAATGACTTCGCGGCCGCCGTCCGGGATCCAGGCGGGACAAGTGGTGGCGTGATACTCGCCGATGAAAACGATGACCGGACGGATTTGCCAAAGCTTCGACAGGTACCGCCATTTCAGCAAATAGCCGGCCGGGTTGTGAATCCAGAAAACCGAGCGCCAGGCTCTCGGCATCAGCGGCAACAGCGCATCGCCGCGGTTGGCTATGTAAAGATCGGCCTCGGCGGGCAGGCCGTTTTCGATGGGGCTCCAAAAGACGCCGTTATGATGCATGGGCGCCGGGCATTTATTGTAAATCTGGACCTGGTGTCCGCGCCGGGCTAGTTCCTCCATAAGGAGAACAACCGACGTTTCAACGCCGCCCAAGGGCTTGCTTTCCAGGGTCTGGCCATTGAAATGGATACCATCGTCGGCAAGGACAATGCGCGCCATTATCCGTCCTCCAACTTGGCCTTGAGGTGTGAAAGCAGCGGATAAAGCCCGGCGAAAAGGGCGATCAGGAAACCCCAGCCTCCTTCCCGGTAGCCCTTGCGCAAAACGTAGCATTTGAAAAAACGCATGAACAGGCGGCGAAAATTTGTTGCCGTGGAGCCCCAGCTTTCGCCCGCCTCACGCAGGTCCTTGGCGCGCGCCGTGGAGTAACTGTTCAACCGCTTGATCATGTCGGAAATATTTTTATCCACATGGTGCTCCAATCGGCTTGTAAGCATCGGCCCCTTCCGCCCCGACCACTTGAGGCCGGGATGAACGCGCTGATCGCCCCATTGTTTGACGCCTTTGCGGAACAGACCCGGATAGGCGGCCTTGCCAAAGGACGCTCCCCAGCCCCAGCGCACCAGCTTCGCGCCGACGTAATTGTCGACCAGGATTTCGTGCCAGCCGAAGGACGAGGTTTCGATGACCTGGCGGATTTCATCGGCGAGCGTTTGCGGCACCCGTTCGTCGGCATCGATTTCGAATATCCACTCGCCCCGGCAGGCCGCGATGCCGGCGTTGCGGCGCTGGCCCTCCTTGGCCCAAGCGCCTTCGACCAGACGGTCGGTGAATTTGGCGGCGATTGCTTTTGATTTGTCCTTGCAGTCGTCCAGGAGGACAATGATCTCGTCGGCGAAACGCAACCGCTCCAGGCAATGGGCCAGTTGCTTTTCCTCGTTATGGACCGAGATCACGGCACTGAGTTTGATGGCGCTCACCGGCCCGGTTCCTCGAGCCTCGCTTTCAGGTGGGAAAGGACCGGATAAAGGGCCGCACAAAGGGCGATGACGATGCCGTAACCGTTTTCGCGGTATCCCCGGCGCATCACGTAGCATTTTAAAAAGCGCGAGAAAATCTTCCGTACCATGTTCGGCAGGGAACCGATTTCTCCGGTCTCGGCAAGGTCCTTGGCGCGCGCCGTCGAATAGCGGTCAAGGCGGTTGAGCATATCGGAAATATTTTTGTCGATATGGTGGACGATGGCGTTTTTCATATCCGGTCCCCGGCGTCCGCTAACGGTCAGGTGGGGATGCAGCCGTCCGATGCCCCAGGTCTTGACACCTTTTCGAAACAGGCCCGGATAGGCGTTCTTGCCGAAATTTCCACCCCAGCCGTGGCGGACCCATTTACCGCCGACATGGTTATGCACCGGAATATTGAAGATGTCGCCTTGGGGTGCGGCGATCGTCTCGCGGATTTCCCTGGCCAGGGCTTCCGTTACCCATTCGTCGGCGTCGACCTCGATGATCCATTCGCCAGGGCAGAAATCGATGCCGGCGTTGCGTCTGTCCCCTTCCAGGGGCCAGGCTCCCTCTATCAGGCGGTCGGTATAGCGCGCCGCGATTTCCTTCGATCCATCCGTGCATCCGTCCAGCACCACCACGATGTCGTCGGCGAAAGCGAGCCGGTCGAGACAATCAGCCAGGATTTCCTCTTCGTCATGGACGACGACCAAGGCGGAAAGAGTGGGCCTGCTCACGCCGCGCGCTCCCGGGCCAGCCGCCACAAATTCCTCGCCGCCTCCTCGGCGGCACCGACGCTCAGGCTGTCCATTAAGGTGCCGGAATCCAGGTGATCGAAATCGGCGGGGAAAATCTCGTCATAGGGAACGCTGCCCCGGGCAACGGCGCAGAGCGGCCCCCAGGGCGCGTAATGGGTTTCCGGGCTGGGTCCGAACAAGCCTAAGGTCGGAACGCCCGCCGCCGCTGCCAAGTGCATTAATCCGGAGTCGTTGCCGACAAAGAAAGCCGAGCGGTTAAGGCAGGCCAAGGCGATCAAAAGGTCGGCCCGGCCCATCATGTCGATGCACTTTTCCTTAGGGATGGCGTCGGTCAAGCGCAGCGCCATGGGCCTTTGGTCGTCGCGGGCGAAAACCGCCACTCTTCCTTGCGGCAAGATTCCATCCGGCCGGGTCAAACGCTCGATCAGTTCGATAAAATATTCAAGCCGCCAAGTCTTTGCCGGCCAGTTGGCGGTCGGTCCAACCGCCAGCACCGGCGGCCCGTCGGGTATCAGCCGGCGGGCCTCCTCCATATGCCTGTCCGCCAGCCACAGGCGGGGGTTGGGCGGATTGTCGGCGAGGTCGAGGGTTCTGGCCAGCTGTTTCACCCGGTGTTCCGGTTGAGGCGAGCGCGCCAACTTGTGACGCTCGCGGGCCGGCAGCAGGAAATACATGGATGAATTTCTCAGGTCCACCATGATGTCCCAGATATGCCAGCCACAGAGCGCCCACAACATCAGCCAATGCAGGGAAAAAACCATTTTGTCGAGGACGATGATACGCTCAAGGCCCGGTACCGCCTCGAACAAGGGCGCCGCCGCCGGACCGCAAGCGATGGTGACGCTGGCGCCAGGGTTTCCCCTGATCAAATGGTCCAACAATCCTGTTGACAAAATGGCGTCGCCAACGCGAGTCGAGGAGATAAATAGTATCCTCATGATCACGGTTATACGCCCGCCGAAAAAACTTGCATAGGGGCCAACCCTTGCCAAGGCTTGTTGGAGACCTATTTTTAAAGCCAAGCCGGTCTTGATGGTGGAGCACTAAGATGACAGAACAAAAATTCCTGCTTTTCGAAGATCGCGGCCTGCTCGCCGTAACGGGCGGTGACAGCGAAGATTTCCTTCAAGGATTGATCTCCAACGATATCGGCAAGGTGGGGCCGGAGCGCGCCATCCACACCGCCTTTCTCACTCCCCAGGGCAGATATTTGCATGACTTTTTTATCGTTCGATTGGGAGACGCCCTGTTGCTTGATTGCGAGGCCGCTAGGCGCGACGATCTTCAGCGCCGCTTAACCATGTACAAGCTTCACGCCGATATCGATCTTGCCGACAAGAGCGATGAGTTCACCGCCGCCGCCTTTTTTGGCGAAGGGGCGGCGGAATCCCTGGGGCTTTCCGGAGAAGCGGGACATGCCGTTCCTTTCAGTGGCGGAATTGTCTATGTGGACCCGCGTTTGGCCGCCGCCGGCGGGCGCGCTGTCCTGCCCCGTCAGGATGCCGGCGTGGTTCTGGGCAAGGCCGGTTTCGAGGTCGCCCTTCGGGTGGATTACGACTTCCTGCGTCTTACGCTAGGTTTGCCGGACGGCAGCCGCGACCTGGAAGTGGAACAGGCAATCTTGCTTGAAAATGGTTTCGATGAGCTGAGCGGACTCGATTGGAACAAGGGCTGTTACCTGGGTCAGGAGTTGACCTCCCGGACCAAATACCGGGGGCTGGTCAGAAAGCGCCTGATGCCGGTCATGATCGACGGCCCAACGCCGTCGCCCGGCACGCCGGTCATGGCCGGCGGCGGGAAGGTTGGAAAGATGCGCTCCGCCATTGATGGCATCGGGCTGGCATTGATACGTCTCGAAGAGATGGAAAAAGCAGCCGCCGCAGGCACTTCCTTTACCGCCGGCGAGGCCAGGCTGACGCCGAAAAAACCCGATTGGGCGGTCTTTTAGCTCTAATCCCGGAGTTTGCCGTAGCCCGGCGAGAAAGCTAGCTTGAGATCGAAAGCGTCGCGCAAGGACGCCGCGTTGGTGATCGTCAGCCGCTTGACTTCGCCGCCGCCCGGCTCGAGAACATCACGGACGGTGATCCGGGCGCTGCCGATTTCCACCAACCGGTGAACGGCGGCGCCGAAGCCGAAATGAATTCCATGAAAGCGGCTCTCGTCAAAATGGAGGCAGGCCGCCCGTGTCCGGTCTTCGAGGCAAAAGAGCCCGAGATCGAGACTTGCCGGTTCCCCTGTTGCGTCGCGCGGCGCCGCGTGGGCGAGTACCGAGCGGTAGGCGTTGCGGAGCTTCGGCGCCGGCGTGTAAAGATAGGAGCCGGGATCGGCCAGCCAATCCTCGCCGTCGATCTGCAATTCCATGGCCAGTTGGTCGTTATGGGCGTGGCCGCCGTTGCCGTTCTGGCCAACGGGGCCGCAACGCAAAGAGAGAAAAAAACGCCGACCGCGCCAGATGAAAAGCCCGAAATCCGGATAAGCGATGGCTTTCACATCGGCGAGGATGGCGTCTTCGGCAAGAGAGACGACAATCTCGCGGCCGCCTGGCGGCGGCGCGGCGGCGGTTTCGACCCGCCGGCCTTCCGCCGCCAGCGGAGATGCCGCCGCCGGGATACGGATACCGCCGGCCAGCTCTTCGACGACGGCTGTTTCCGCCGTCATCCGGCGGCCAGCGAAATCTTGCCAATCGGCGCGGCTGAACAGGCCGGCGGCGGCGGCGGCGAGGCTCCGGTGATCCAGGTGATCCTCGTCCCAGGCGTCTTTGTTCCCATGGTTGAACAGCGGGCAAAGCTTGAAAAAGCGGCCGCTGTCGTTATCGCCTATCTGGACTACCTGGCCGTCCGGCTTGGTGGCGTGAACGGTAAATTCCACCATTCTTTCCAGGCGCTCGAAATACCAGGCTGGGAAGGGCGAGGTGCCGCCGCCCGGCACCGAGTGCATGGCAACCGGCGCCGCCTCCAATGGCGGCCAATAAGGCCACCGCTGATGATCGTAAGCTGCCAGCACCGCCGTTCTTTTCGCCGGTAGGCCGAGAATGAAGGCGGTGGCATATATGACCATTTCAGCCGATAAGCGGTGGTACGCGGTCGAGGCCTCGAAATTGCCGCCGTCGGGCGTGAACTGGCGCTCGGCCTCGCTGATCAACTGGCGGACGGCAAAGGCCAGCCAGGTGTCGGTCTCGGGGCCGCGCGGCAAGGTGGCGGCGACGAACAAAAGACCGCAAATATCGGCCAGGTAATGGTTGGCCCGGTGTTCGTCGTGCCATTCCAGGTTAGCGGAGATGTGTTGGCCATGCGCCCTCAGCGCGGCTCCGAACTCGGTCATGAAGGCGTCGTCGAAGCAAGCTCCGTGACGGCGGAACAAATCCAGTGCCAAACAGAGGTTGGCGGCGCGGATGGCGATGTCCATGGGGCAGGACCAGTTGACGCCGAAACGAGGCGGATTGGCGGCCAGGAAATCGAGGATCTGATTGCGGAATTCGGCCCGGTAGATTTCTGGCGCCTCAAAGCCGTCTTCGCCTGACTTGGCCAGAATGAAAGCCCAGGCCAGATGCGGCAAATGCTGTAGGCGCGACAGCTCCCACGGGACTTTGACGTCGGCGCCCGGCGCATGGCCATAAAGGATGGCGCCAGCGGCGCGCGCCTCGGACCAGCGGTAGCCGGATTTAAAATCAAGTTGCCAGTCGATGGGCTGGTATTGGCGGTCGATCAACTGGCGGATCATATGGGCGTGGCGGCGGTTGCCGGACGAGACCCGTGGCTTGCCCGAATGGGGGGGATAGGCGTCGCCCTCGAATCCGGGGCAGCGCATGCCATGTTCCACCTTGACCCAGCCGGAGCCCAAAAGATCGAATCGGTGATCCAGATAATGACCGCCAAGGACGGCGATGGCCGCCGACATGGGTTTGATCAGCTTGGCCGGAATCTCGGCAACGCGGCTTTCGATTTCCACCGCGCCTGGCGTCGGCTCGGCGTAAGTGGAGTGGAAATTTCCCAACACTTGGTCGCCGCTGGCGGCTAGCAGACGGCCCACCAACCGCCAGCCCTTGCCGGCCACCTGCCGGGGTGGGAGGCTCAGGGAATATTTAATCAACTGACGCAGGCTCATTTATTCCTCGACCGAAAGCATAGGGAAAAATACGGCGCTTCCCAATGGTTTCAAGGTTTTGACTATTGATTTTGATGGCGCGGCGACATGTGTTATCAGGCGGGCATCAGGAAATGACTCTATATTACTCTAATGAGCTTGGCGGATTGTCTTGAGCGCTGACATTCACCCGGTCATCCTTTGCGGCGGGTCTGGAACGCGGTTGTGGCCTATGTCGCGGTTGCTTTATCCGAAGCAGTTCTTGCCGCTGGCCGCATCGGCGACTCTTTTGCAGGAAACGGCGGCGCGCCTGCGAGGCGGGCGCTACGCCCCGCCCATGCTTATCTGCAACGAGGAACACCGATTCGTTGTCGCCGAGCAATCAAGGCAGGCCGGCATTGAGCCGTCGGAAATCGTTCTCGAACCGGCCGGCCGCAACACGGCGCCGGCGGCGGCGGTGGCGGCGTTGAAATTCAGCGACCCCGAGGCGGTGATCTTGCTGTTGCCGTCCGACCATGTTATCGGCGATTCGCGGGAATTTCACGGCGCCGTCGAAAAAGCGGTAGAAGCCGCCAGGCGGGGCGCGCTGGTCACCTTCGGCATCCCCCCGACGGCGCCGCACACCGGTTATGGCTATATCCTTAAGGGCGTCGGGATCGAAGGCGTTGACGGTTGTTTTAGCGTCGAGCGTTTTGTCGAGAAGCCCGATGCCGAGACGGCCAGGACATATCTCGATGCCGGCGGCTATCTGTGGAACAGCGGCATGTTCATGTTTACCGCTGCCGCCTATCTTGACGAATTGGAACGCCTCCATTCCGGTATGCTGGCGGTTTGCCGCCGAGCCGTCGCGGAAGGACGAAAGCAGCCGGACTTTTTCCGCCTTTCCCACGCCGCTTACAACCAGGTCACGCCCTTGTCCATTGATTGCGCCGTCATGGAGCGGACGGAGGCGGCGGCCGTGGTCCCCGCCGACATGGAGTGGAGCGACGTCGGCTCCTGGGCGGCGCTGTGGGAACTGGGCAGCAAGGACGCCAACGGCAACGTTGTTTCCGGCGATGTCATCGAGCGCCAGTCCGGAAACTGTTATCTGCGCAGCGACGGCCCCTTGGTCGCCGCCATCGGCCTGGAGGATATCGTCGTCGTCGCCACCGCCGACGCCGTTCTGGTGCTTGCCAAGGACATGGCCGAGGAGGTCAAATCCGTTACCGATTTTCTGGTCAGCGAACAGCGGCCTGAATGCGCTTCTCATTTGACCGTCTACCGGCCCTGGGGGTCTTTCCGGACGCTGAAAGTCAGCGACAGGTTTTTGATCAAGCATATCACCCTCGATCCCGGCGCCCAGCTGAGCTTGCAAAAGCACCACCACCGCGCCGAGCATTGGGTGGTGGTTGGCGGAAAGGCAAAAATAACCCGTGGCGGGGAGACCTTCGAGCTCGGCGAGGACCAGTCCACGTACATCCCCATCGGTGTTAAGCACAGATTGGAAAATCCCTCCGCCGACGAACTTCATATCATCGAAATTCAGTCAGGAACGACATTGAGCGAAGATGACATCGAGCGCTTCGAAGACATCTATGGGCGAATCTGAACACGTCCTCCAGTTGTTTTTAGGTTTGAAATTACCACCGTTTTCGGCGGTATGACCACGCTCGTCGGTTCAAGCAGTCCCATTATCGGGGGAAGGTCAAATGAGATTAATGGCCAAAGGTTCTGTAGAGTAAACCCGCTATAATGAGGTGGTCCCAGAAAATCGGACAGTTGTTTAAGGTGTATTCCACCATTTGATGGAGGAATACGAGATGACGACACGACGACGGTTTACAGGGGACTTCAAGGCCAAGGTCGCGCTTGAGGCGCTTCGAGGCGACAGGA
>PVBE011038071.1_pt1 | contig 45167 bp, 47 predicted proteins | sample 1631181 | NCBI WGS metagenome assembly PVBE01 (sample SAMN08397723, study PRJNA350692) | Marine metagenome, whole genome shotgun sequencing project. | isolation source: water | place: Pacific Ocean | collected 2012-04
ATTGCTGAGCAAGACTTGGTCTAGCACTTTCGCTGACTGCTTGAAGATCTCCTGCCCAAGCGATTTACGACCTTACATGACAAATGCCTGCAAACAAACCAAAGTCGCCGCATAAACCCAACCTCTCAGAGACTTCACCCGATCGAAGTCCGCGGTCATACATTGCGGCATCCCATATCGGCGTCAAAACAGTATCGAGACAACTGGGATCTGGCCTACGCTCGAAGTCGCGCCGTGATGCAATACTTGCAGGATGTCGTGAAGATCAAACCGTCACGATTTCGAGTATCTGTGGCTGAGGCGAACGAGCCGATTCATGTTGGCACCGATCGAGCCAAGTTGCGTCAAAACTCCAGAGTTGAAGTTTATATGTTGAACGAAGTCGTCGCCGACTTGACGGGGACGGATGTGGAAAAAGGGAAGCGCTTTGTCAATCCAGACACTCGGTGATTCGAACTAGGAAATTGGGTAGGAAAATGGCCGCGGAAATAACGGAACAAGAAACGGAACAAGAAACAACTGGCTCGAAGTCGAGTGGATCGTTGAAAGGAAACCTGATCATCTGCTGTTTCATGGGCATCGTGGTGATCGTCGAGTGTGTGCTCGCATTCCTGTTCATCCCCAGCGCCGAAGAGGTTGCCGCGCTGGCGGAGGAAAAGATGACTAAAAAATTGCCCGCACAAATGGGTACAGACGAATTGGTAGTCCAGGATGAACAGGCTACCACCGCAGTTGAGGTTGAGTTGGGAGACTACTCGGTTACCGTATCGCAGGCAAATTCCAGCTTGTCGTTGCGCGTTGATTTTCAGCTATTTGGAACGGTCATTGAAAAAGATAAGGGGCAGTTGGAAGCGGCGATGGCGCGTAATAAACATCGGTTTCGCGAGCAAATTATTGTAGAAATCCGCAATTCGGACTCAGAAGACCTCAATGACCCCGCATTGGGCTTGATCAAACGGCGGATATTGGAGAAAAGTAACACGCTGTTAGGTAAGCCTCTTCTGCGGTCGGTCGTGTTTAGTCAATTCTCGTACATCGAACAGTAACGACGGCCCTTCGGCTGCTCTCAATGATTGCCCTGCTGGCTATTCCCGGCAGCCAGGAATGGATTCCGATGGCGGACGATTCACAAAAAATTGGCGATCAGGAAATCGAAGAGCTGCTCGAGCAGGCCCAAGGTGAGGCAAGCACGCCCGAGCCGACACCAACCGGTGGTGAGGCCCAGGCCAATGCAACCTCCGCTGGCAAAAGCGATGAGGCCGATTCACAGAGAATTAGCGATCAGGAAATCGAAGAGCTGCTTGAACAGGCCCAAGGTGCCGCGGCCCCCGCATCCAGCAAGCCAACGCCGACACCAAGCGGCGCTGCGGCCCAGTCAGAAACAGCTTCCGCCAGTCAAGGCAGTGCAGCAGCAGTCCTCGATGCTCAGCCACAGTCCCCCAAGCAACCCGTATCGGGTGGCCTGTCTTCCGCGGGCGACGACATTCAGTTTCTGTTGCAACAGGCGGAAGAAGCGATCGCTTCGGTCGATAACCCGGCACAACACGATCTTGAGACGTTTCAGTTTACGGATTTTACCGAGGCGGCGCCGTCGCGTGAAAAAGCCACGCTCGACCTCTTACGAGACGTCGAACTTGATCTACGCATTGAGTTAGGGCGGACCGAGATGTACTTGGAAGATGTACTGAAACTGCGTTCCGGTGCCGTGGTCGCGTTGGACAAAATGGCCGGAGACCCGGTTGATGTCTATGTTAACGGCCGCCTGGTTGCGCGTGGCGAAGTGTTAGTCATGAACGATAATTTCTGCGTACGCGTCGCCGAGTTGATCACCGGAGATGACACAGAGTGAGTGTCCCAGAACTGTATTCGAATTTTTTTGTCGCCCGGAAGACAGAAATGCCGTACTTCACCACATCAGTCATCGACTTTTCGCATTCGCGACTTGAATGGATTTTGCCACTCGTCGACACGGCCAAGGGCACTTGAAGCCAACCGGCTTGACGTCGGGTCAGGTGGTTAACAAATACGATGGGAAGAGGCGGTCGCCTGTCTCCCAAAAACGACGTAGGAACGACAAGGATGTCAGCTCGCGTCTGTTTCATTATCGCCTGTGCATCGTTGGTGCTAGCCGCACATGTAAACGGCCAGGCTCAACGCGATGTCGCGGTAGACCAATCCCGGCGTGTTATCCCGTCGAACGGCGAGATACTGGATGCTGAAACAGGGGATGTTGCATCACAGGATTGGTCATCCAGGGCGTCACCGTCGGGCGAACACATTTCGAACGCGCCGCGATCGGTGTCCTATGTGGACGACATTCCCAACGGAGCATCGCAGACCTCCCCAAGCCGGCATTCGTCGGCTGCCGCCAGCGACGATTCCGCCAAACACGCTCCAATGCCCTTGCCTCCGCGCAGCAAACGCAAGAGCCGTCAGCCGACGACACGTGCAGGATCAACGTCGGGACGTGCCTTGTTGACCGTCTTAAGCAGCCTGGCCATCGTCCTGGCCGTTTTCTTTGCGTTTGTGTGGCTGACGCGTTCAGCGGCTCCCAAAGGAATGGCACCGTTATCGAAAGACGTTGTTGAGTCTTTGGGGCGGGCACCATTGCTGGGGCGGCAGCAGATGCAGTTGATTCGAATTGGCAATAAGCTGATCCTTTTGTCCGTCACGTCCACGGGGGCCGACACTCTGACGGAGATCACTGACCCAGCAGAAGTGGATCGGCTCTCAGGGCTCTGTCGACAATCCCAGTCAGGCAGTATTAGCGATACATTTCGACAAGTCCTTGCACAGGCCTCGTCGGAGCCAGCGACCTCGCCGAGAGGCGGTCAGCGGCAGAGTCGTCGATCGGGGACCCTGGAGTCGCATCGTGCCTGAACGAAAACGAACAACGTTTATCAGGGCTTGGCTCGGATGCCTGACGAACTGTCTTGCCCGGGCGAAAGACAATTCGCCCAACGGGTATCGACCAGAACGCCAAAGACGCGTCTTGGCCAGCGACGCTCGTGGCCGATCGGCGTTGGATCAGTGGCGAACGAGTGGCTCGCGATGCTGGCTCGCCTGGGCGCTCGTGGGGGCGGTTTGCCTGAGTCTATTTCAACCCCTGGCGGCGCAAGAAACCGTGCCCTTGCTGCAACCAGCACCATCGCCAGGGTTCCTCGAACAGCCACAGGCTGGGCCAGGATTCCTCGAAAAAATGCAGGCTGGGCCGGAGGTGTGGACGAGTCCTGAGGGCCTGAGTTCCGCACTTCAGATCATGCTACTGCTGACGGTGTTGAGCATGGCGCCCGCGATCTTGCTGATGACGACCAGCTTCGTCCGAATCATCGTAGTGTTGGGTCTCTTGCGCCAGGCGCTAGGTATTCAACAGCTGCCACCCAGCCAGGTCATCACATCGATCGCGATGTTCATGACGCTGCTCATCATGACACCCGTGTGGACCGAAGTTTACGTCGAGAGCATTCGACCGTACACAGATCCTGAAATTGAGATGAGCTTGGACGAAGCATGGGAGGCGGGAACCCGACCGATACGTCGCTTCATGAGTCGCCAGATCATAATCGCCAAAAACGACGATGATGTCTGGCTGTTCTACGACTACCTTCCTGAAGAATCTCGAACGATGTCCGACGAAGCCAGCGATTACGCCGATGTACCGCTCCAGGTCCTGTTGCCGGCCTTCATGCTCAGCGAACTGAAGACGGCATTCCTCATCGGATTTCAGATCTATTTACCATTCCTGATTCTCGATATCGTCGTAGCCAGTGTCACCATCTCGATGGGAATGTTGATGTTGCCACCGGTGATGATTTCGCTCCCGTTCAAACTGCTTTTGTTTGTGCTTGTCGATGGCTGGCGTTTGGTGATTGGCATGCTCCTGGAGAGCTTCGCGCCATATTCGTGACGCCCGTGCCAGACCGTGAGGAGAATCCGCGCGCAGTGGACGACGGACTGCCAACTTGCAACGAGGCGAAGGCTATGAACCCTGAAGATGCTATCGACTTAGCTCGTAATGCCCTCATGACCGCCTTACTGATTGGCGCGCCAGTTCTTTTGGTTGGCGTCGTGATGGGTTTGCTGATCGGTCTTCTGCAGGCCTTGACGCAAATCCAAGATCAGACAATCGCATTCGTGCCCAAGATTGTCGCCATGATTGTCGCTGTCGCGTTTTGCTTGCCGTGGCTTGTACAGCGCATGATGGAGTATTCAGAGGACCTCATCATGGACATCCCACGGATTGTGATGGGCGGATAGTGCGGAGACGGATCACATTCGGCTTGCCGGATTTCATCAGTGCATTGCAAGACAGGCCATGACTCCGCTTCTGGAACTCTATCTCGATCAGCTGATCCTCTTCGTGCTGGTGCTCACTCGCGTCAGTGGACTGGTCATGACTGCACCAATTTTTGGCTCACGGAGTGTTCCGTTCCGAGTCCGTGGCCTGCTTGCCGTGGCCCTGGCGATGATCGTCACGTCGCTCTATTGGGGCCATGAAGTTCCGTTGCCTGGCAACATCATCGAGATGACACTGATGTTGGCGCGGGAAGGCGTGTTGGGCCTGTTGCTGGGAATGTCCGTGCAAATCCTATTCAGCGGTTTACAACTGACGGGTCAGATTATTGGTCAGATGAGCGGCATGTCGTTGGCGGATGTCTTTGATCCAACCTTCAACCAATCCGTACCAGTTTTTGCCCAGTTGTTGGAAACGATGGCACTGTCGTTCTTTATTGCGATCGGCGGTCACCGATTGCTCATCCGCGCGCTCTTGGAGACTTTTCGCTGGCGGCCTCCGGGTGTCCACGATCTGCCCGAGGGAATCGTTGCCGCATTGACGGACGTTGTCCACCAGAGTTTCTTAATGGGGATCCGCGCCGGCGCGCCAGTGATGGTCGCGTTGTTGATGGCAATCCTGGTACTCGGATTGATCAGTCGAACGCTGCCACAACTCAACGTAATTGCCGTCGGTTTTAGTTTGAATTCGATGGTGATGATGGTCACCTTGGCATTGTCGCTGGGAGCGGTCGCTTGGGTTCTCCAGGAGCGGACTGAACTGGTGATTGAGAGCATGACCGAGGTCTTGACGGGTATGTAGGTCAGGCCTGCCGGCGTGCCCTGTCGCGCCTGAACAAGGCCACTGGCAAGGGTAGCAATGGCCGAACAATTCGGCGAGAAGCAACACGACGCGACGCAGCATCGCCGGCAGCAGGCCCGCGAGCAGGGGCAGGTTGCATGCAGCCAGGATCTCTCCTCGGCGCTGCTCTTACTGGCTGCTGTATCCGCGATGATGTATTTCGGCGAAGGACTTGTGGAGTTTTTCGTGGACCTAGCGGGTCGCCAACTGGGCGGCGAGGCAGGGCTCGCCATCGATCAAACCGAAGTTGTCAGCCAGTGGATCAGCGTTCTTTACGGGTTGGGCAAAGTTGTGTTGCCGATCTTTACAACACTCTTTGTTGTGGCTGTGTTGGCGAATTTGGGACAGGTCGGGTTCTTGTTCGTGCCTTCCAAACTCGGTTTCGATCTCAGTCGCATCAGCCCTCTAAAAGGGGCGAAGCGGCTGGCTTCGATTTCCAGTGCCGTCCGTTTTGGATTTGGAATTTTCAAGATCACGGTCGTGGCTGCGGTGGCCGGGTGGTCGCTTTGGGGGCAACGTGACGACATCTTGGGACTGACCGAAATGGCGACCCTGTCAATCGCCACTTTTCTGTTCGAGATTGTCTTTTGGACGTGCATCAAAATCGGCGCTGCCCTGCTGGTTCTGGCGATCTTGGATTACGCCTTCCAACGCTGGAAGCATGAACAAGATTTGAAGATGACGACGCAAGAGATGCGCGAGGAAATGAAGTCGCTCCAGGGTGATCCCCAGGTCGTGGCTCGGCGGCGCGCTATCCAACGCCAACTCGTGCTCAATCGGATGCACAGCGCCGTGCCGAATGCGGACGTTGTGGTGACCAACCCGACGGAACTGGCGATCGCCATTCAATACGATCACGAGACGATGGAGGCCCCCATCGTGACGGCCAAGGGGGCTGGCATCGTGGCTCAGAAAATCCGCCGTATTGCTCTGGAAAATAATGTGCCCATTGTCGAACGCAAGGCGTTGGCGCGAGCGATTTTCAAGGAAGTCGAGATTGGCAAACCAGTTCCCTCCGAGCAGTATGCCGCGATGGCCGAAGTGTTGCGATATGTCTATGAACTCCAGGGCAAGACCTTGCCGGGGATGGGCGAAGCCGCCTAGTGATCACGCCAACGATCACTGTTGCCTTATCATCTCTCCTACTCTTAATTAGAGATTAGAGGCTACTGAGGTGTGGCCACCAGTGCATCCAACGCTAGGTGGATTTGCCGTTGAATTTCGCCAATCCGGCGTTCGTCCAAAATCTTCGCACCGTCAAGATCAGTCACATAAAAGACATCGACCACTTGATCGAGATACGTGCCGATCTTCGCGATGTGGACCGACAACTCCAGCTCGAACATGGTCCGGGCAATCGTATAGAGCAGGCCCATCTGGTCGTGCGCGAAAATATCAAGGATCGTGTACTGGTCCGATGTGCTGTTATCGACTCGCACCTGGGCAGGCACATGTCCCACCGCGTCGACGTCGGCTGCCGCATCGTTGTACCACAGTCGTCGAAACGTCGGTGGCACATCGTTTGAATTGCATAACGCGGCTGCCAGAGCCTGGTTTACTTCTTCGATCCGTTCGGGTGGCGGTTCCCCGGAATAGTCCGTGTCACTGACGAAGAACCGGTCTAATACCAAGCGGTCCGTGAGAGGGTGAATCTCCGCCGAGAGAATTTGCAAACCTTTGCTTGTCAAAGCGCCCGTCAGCTTATAGAAGATGCCGGGTGTGATCGTCTCGTATGTGCCGATTGTATATTCCACGGCAGCGCGTTCCGGTAGATAGCGTCCCCAGGCCACGGCCGATGTCGGTGCAAGATCCTGGAGTTGCCCCAATTGGTTGATAATCGTTTCGGGAGGTGTGTCTGCCAGGTAAGTCCGCGGTAACGCCTTGATTTGGGCGTGCCACCAATTTCGATTGGGTGCGTTGGCAATGAGCGCCCGAATCTGGCTTCGGATTTGTGGGTTGCTGCCACCTGATCCCGTGGCCGACTCGCCAGCGAGATACTCCGAAGTGCGCTGGTAAAGCTGCGTGATCAAGTCCAGTTTCCAGCTATTCAAAACTCCCGGGCCAACGGCGGCGAGATCTGCGCAGGTCAGGACGTACATCATCTGAAGAACCTCCAGTGACCCGACTTCAAAGGCGAAATCCGCTACCACGCTGTCATCGTGGATGTTGCGTCGCTGAGCCAGATGTGACATACGCAGGTGTTTGTGGACCAGGAAACAGAGGATCTCGGTCTCATGTTTCGGGAGCCCTAGATGCACGGCGGTCTCGGCGGCGAGCCGGCAGCCGACCTCGCTGTGATCTTCATCGAACCCCTTGCCCAGATCGTGGACCAACAGGGCCAGGTGCAATGTTCGTTTGCTGCGAATCCCAGTGTAGGCCTCACGCAGCGGTCCGTCCATTTCCTGGTACGTCGTGGCGGCTTGGACGGCCCGAATGGAATGTTCATCGACGGTGTATTTGTGGTAGTCGTTAAACTGCATCAAATGGCGAGCGTGAGCAACAGCGGGGACCAGTTTCTCCAACACACGCAATTCATGCAGCCGACGTAGAAGACTTGCTAATCGAGGTGGTTGCGACAGAAGTGAGAGAAACAATTCGGCCGCACGTGGAGACACGTCAATGTGTGGGCGGCTGATCATCGATTGACGAATGGCTCGCCATGTTGGTTGGTCGATGCGATTGTTGTAGCGGTTGGACAGGTCCATGAGCCGCAAAACTTCTTCCAAGTTCTCGCAAACCTTGACGAGGCCTTGGCGCGTTGCCGAGATATGGCGCGTACCGACTCGAAAGTCGTTGCCAACGCGATGAGAAAACAGCGGCCCCAACAGGCTTGGCAACGTCAGACGTTGCTTGGCTTTCGAGAGGATATTTGTTGTCACATACCGCACATCGCTGGTATGCTCGATGTACTGCCGCATGAAGTTCTCGACAGCCAGAACACTTTCGTCACCTGGGATTCCAGATTTTTCGGCCAACCTTACCTGCTCCTCCTTATCCAGTTGGTCCTGCGACTTACCGGCGTGAAAGTGAAATTCATTGCGCAATCGCAAAAGAAACTCGCGAGCGTCTCGAATCCGCTGCCAATCCTCTGTGTGCAAGACAGAGGCTTGCTCGAGGCTCTTGTACTCCGCTTCGCCGTAGCGGGCGAAGCCAATCCAGCGGATCAATTGGAGGTCCCGCAATCCGCCTTGGGATCGCTTGATGTTCGGCCGCAGCAGGTAGATCGTTTCGCCATATTGGTGGCGTTCCTCGCGGCGTGCCGCTTCGATCCGCGTGATCGACGAGGCGCAGTGGCGCAGGGCGTTTGTACGAAACTTGTTGAAAAAGCGGGCGAACAGCTGCACGCTGCCGCCCAGAAATCGCGATTCCACCAAGGACGTGAAGATCGTCGGGTCCTGTAGGGCCAGCGTGCACGCTTGTCGTGGCGTTCGCGCGCTGAAACCAAGGTCCAGCCCTGTGTCGTAAATACTCTGAGTAAACCGGCGGACGAATGGTTGAACTTTGGCAGCCGTTCCACGCTCGTGCAAAAGCATCAGATCCACGTCCGAATACGGGGCGACATCACGTCGTCCATAGCCACCGTGCGGCACCAGCGTAATGAGTGGTTCGATCCGCCCTTTCTCGAGGCTGAGCGCGTCGTGGTACAGGTCCAGTAGAACGGTGTCCAGCAGATCCGTCAGACGCGCGCAAACCTGGACGCCGGGCGAACCGCGATCGTGTTGCGCACGAAGCTTCGCGCGGCCCTCGACCAACTTCTTGCGCGATTCAATGATAGCAGGGCGAAAATGTGGGCCGGACGGCATGGGCGTCGAAGGGGATTCCGATTGACGGCGATTCAGAAAAAAAGGCGGAAGAGACAGACGCGATCGACGTCTCTTCCACCTTATCAGATTAACAAATGTTGCCTTCGGTGGCGACGTGGATGCCGAACAAGGAACCGCACGACGCACGCTGCCTACAGCGCCTCTTCACCCGTTTCGCCTGTCCGAATCCGAATCGAATCCTGTAGGTCGTGGACGAAGATCTTGCCATCGCCGATCTGTCCCGTCTGGGCGGACTTGAGGATCGTGTCCACGACCTGTTGCAAGTTGTCGTCCGAGCAGATCACTTCGATCTTTACCTTCGGTACGAAGTCGACCGTGTACTCCGTCCCTCGATACATTTCCGTATGGCCTTTTTGGCGACCGAACCCTCGCACCTCGGTGACGGTCATCCCGTGGACGCCGGTCTCGGTGAGGGCGTTCTTTACGTCTTCCAGTTTAAAGTGTCGAACGATTGCTTCGACTTTTTTCATGTCTATACTCCTCGGCAGTGAATGGCACGCAGGCGGTTAAGCCCTTGAACACCAGGTTCCACGGTGCGGTCAATGGCATGACGCCTACGAGACAATATATCCTTCCTCGCCATGCTGGCTGAGATCTAGTCCCTGCGTTTCTTCTTCCTGAGAAACACGCAAGCCCATCGTCAAGTCCAGTCCCTTCAGGATGATGAACGTGCCGACCAACGCAAAGGCCCAGGTCACGACGATGGCCACTATCTGGCCAATCATCAGTGCTATTCCACCCCTGAGATCGTAAAACATGCCATCGGCGGCACCCGGATTGACATGCGTCGTGGCAAACACGCCCGTTAGGATAGCACCCAACGTTCCTCCGATGCCGTGAACGCCAAAGGCGTCCAGCGAGTCGTCGTATTGAAGCTTTGCTTTCACGGCTGAACAGGCAAAATAACAGATGACGCCACCTGCCAGTCCGATGATCAGTGCAGGCATCGGTTGAACATAACCTGATGCTGGCGTGATGCAAACCAACCCCGCGACAGCGCCTGAGGCCGTGCCCAGGATACTTGGCTTTCCCCGCACGAACCATTCCATGCCAGCCCACGCTATCGCCCCGGCAGCCGCCGAGAAATGAGTTACCACGAATGCGTTCGCGGCCAGGCCATTGGACGCACCCGCGCTGCCGGCATTAAAGCCGAACCAGCCCACCCACAGCATGGCGGCACCCATCGCCGTGTAAGTCAGGTTGTGGGGACGCATGTCGTCGTGGCCGTAGCCCAGACGACGGCCAATCATAATCGCGCACAACAATGCGGAAACACCAGAACTAATGTGCACGACCGTCCCGCCGGCAAAATCCAATGCACCGCCCGCCAAAGCGCCTTCTACACCAAAAGCGAGAATCCCGCCGCCCCAAACCCAATGGGCCAACGGGCAGTAGACGAATGTTCCCCACAGGACCAAAAAAACGACCATCGTGCTGAACTTCATCCGCTCGGCGAAGGCACCGCAAATCAGCGCGGGCGTGATGATGAAGAACATGCCTTGGAAGACCATGAACGTGAGGTCAGGCAAGGCATCGCCCGGCGCGTCACCACCAACCATCTTGACATTGTTCATGAACAGATATTTAAAATCTCCAACGACACTGCCGCCTCCAAATAGGGCAATGCCGTCTCCGAAAGCGAGCGAATAGCCCCACAGTCCCCAGACAATCGTCATGATGCCCATCAGGAACAGGCACTGCATCATGACGCCGAGCACGTTCTTGCGACGTACCAGACCGCTGTAGAAGAACGCCAAACCGGGCGCGGTCATAAACAGTACGAGCGCTGAGGACGTCAACATCCAAGCATTGTTACCCGCCAGCTGCGCCTGCTTGAGCTGAACCTCCATCTCGTTGACTCGCGCTCGGACGTTCGCGGTCTCCGCGTCAGCGACAACAGGCTCGGGCACCGGTACATCGCCACCTTCATCACCCGCCTCACCGGCCGCATCGGCTGAAGCCTCATCGGCTGAAGCCTCATCGACTGCTTGCGCAACTAAACTGTCCGCCCCCACCAAACAACAAAGCAGGCACGTCAAAAGTGCCACAAGAAAATGATGTCTCATCGTACACACTCCCTGACAGAACAACGATGGACGCGAATCAACCGCCAAGCTCGTCGCGTCAAAAAATCCACGCCTATGTTCGGGGCTCGTGCCGTCGTTCGCTGAGAAACGAGTTTGCCTGGAACACGAGATGACGAACGATTTGCGTAACAACGTAGCCGGACGGGCGGGTCAAGTAAAGAACCCAAGAAAGTCCAAAGATCAGGAAGCAGACCAAGAAATGGGTGAGAATCCGCTCGTTCTCTCGACATGCCCAGCATGAATCAACCCGCCGACGGCTCTTGCCAGCCCATATCAGCGATTTCAGCCTTCGCCTTGGCCACCCGCGCCAGTACAAACAACAGGTCGCCAAGTCGGTCCAAATACCGCAAAGTAACTAGGGAGGCTGTGCCTCAGACCGACGCGAGCTATCGCTTGGTTGCGGCGACCCGCTCCCCGACCAACCAGCGGTCGGTGCCCGTCGCTAAAAAGGTGCCCGTCGCTAAAAACTTGGCTCATTTGTAGAAAAAAACCTGCTACAAGCCTTCCAGGGAGACATTCGGCTCCGACCCTTGAAAGGTGACAGAGCACCGTTCGTCGATCAACGCTGTACCATGGGCCTGCGGATTCGGCGTCGCAAGCTCGGCGCCGACGGCGAACAGGCCAGGCAAGAATCTAAGGTCTGTGGCCCGCCTCTCCTGGCGTTTATAATGGCGTGGGTCGTCGTGTTGGCGATTCATGTTTTATCATCGTGAAGTCAACTGTCTTGTTGGAGGAAGATCGTGCGTCGATTGCATCTTCAAGTTCTTGTGACCCTTGGTTTCGTCATCGCGATGGGAATTGTCGTAGACACTTCCTTTGCGGACCCCGACAAGCTGGACGAACCGATCGAGACGCGTTACTTGTCTAACATTCGACAAGTCACACGTGGTTTCGAGAAGGCTGGCGAAGGTTATTTTTCACCGGATGGCAAAACCATCATCTATCAGGCGATTCGCGCCGAGTACCCTTTTTATCAGATCTATACGCAACCGCTGTCTGGTGGCCAACCCAAACTGATTAGCACGGGTCGTGGACGAACCACTTGCAGTTATTTTTCACCTGACGGCACGAAGATCCTGTTCGCATCCAGCCATTTGGATCCACAGATAGAAAAGACCGAAGCGGCGGCGCTTAAGCAGGCCGAAGAAGATCGTAAGTCGGGACGACGCAGACGTTACCAATGGGACTTCGATCCCTACATGGAAATCTTCGAAGCGGATCTGAACGGTAAGATTCTCCGGCGCCTGACCAACGCAGCTGGCTACGACGCCGAAGGCGCCTATTCGCACGATGGCAAGCAAATTGCATTTTGTAGCTCGCGAGACGGCGATGCTGACATCTACGTGATGAATTCTGATGGCTCCGACGTCCATCAAATCACCAACGTGAAGGGGTATGACGGCGGTCCGTTCTTGTCCCCTGATGGCAAGTGGATCGTCTTTCGCAGTGACCGCCTGCGCGAAGACTATCTGCAGATTCATGTGATCGGCAGCGACGGCAGGAACGAAGTCGCCTTGACCAGCAGCAACGGCGTCAACTGGGGACCGTATTGGCATCCTACCGAACCATACATTATCTGGTCTGGTGCGGATCATTCAGTTCCCAATGTCCGCCCCAACTACGACCTGTGGCTGATGCGTTACCAAGTTGTCGGCGGCAAATTCCAAGGAAACGCCGTGCGTCGTGTCACGGATTTTTCTGGAGCGGACGTCTTACCAGTTTTTTCGCCCGATGGCAAAAAACTGATGTGGACCAGCACCCGCGCCGAATCGCACAAGAGCCAACTGTTCATTGCCGATTTTAAGTTCGCAAAGTAGCCGCACCTGTTGCTTAGTGCGACTCGATTTCGGCGATCTTGTCGCGCATCTGAGCCCGAGCGCGATGGAGCCGGCTCCGCACGGTGCCGATGTTGATCTCGAGGATTCCAGCGATGGTGTCGTAGTCCAACTCATCCATTTCACGTAGTATCAGGATCGCACGGTGTTCGTCACTGAGCAGATCGAGTGCGGCGTGGACCAGCGAAGCCTGTTCATCTCGCAGCATCCGATCGCCAGGCGTGTCGCCCTCGTCGATCGGTTCACCGCCGGTGTTTTCTCGCGTTTGATCGACCGACGTTTCCACCCGCTTGCGACGCTTTCGACTGACTGCCGTGTTGAACGCAATGCGATATAGCCAGGTATAAAACGCCGCGTTGCGTTTGAACGACGCCAGCTTCAGATACGCTTGGACGAACGCCTCTTGGACGACGTCTTCTGCCTCAGTCCGGTCGCCAATGAAATTTGCCACGGCATTGTACAGCCGATCCTGGTGGATTCTGACGAGTTGGCCAAACGCCGACGAGTCGCCACGCAGTGATTCGTTGATCAAGTGCGACTCGTCGTTCACGCGAACTCCACGGCTCTACACGGTGGGAAAAAGAGGGCTCAGCTACCGGCGGGCAAAACCGCGGCAACAGTATTTATCTTGCGGTCGGGTGGAAATGTTGTCAAACCGGGGTAGATCTTACGCCAATGGCTCGTCCTGACCATTCGCCGGACACATTAGAAATCACGCCATGGTGTAGCACATCGTTCGCCGATTCGCTGTCGTACGACAGCTTTGAAAGAGACGTGTACGGCTCTTTGGGTAAGCTCAGCAACCTCTTTCAAACGACGTGTGACCATGGCGAGCGAATTCTTTGCATCGCGAATACGATCAAAACTATGTCGTCGCGATACCGCTCGCGTTAAGCACCGCCGCTTGGACCGCAAGGTCATGGTCAACGGAAAAATCAGCCGATTTTTCCCCGCGGATGATCTTTGCCAGGTCCTTGAAATCGGCATCGTAGCGGCCGCCAAGCGCCGGCAACTCGACTTCCTGCGTACCTTTTTTGAACCCGTCACGAGGTTGATCGAGCGTCAAAGTGAGGCGCGGTGGTTCGAGCGGCCGGATGTCGATTGTCCCCTGATCGCCGCAGACGACGAATTGACGGCGGCGGCCGCCATCAACCTCTATCAAAGCGCTCCGAATCGTTGCGGTTGTCTTGGGATATTCGAGCACGGCGAGGCAGTTGTCGAGCAAATTGTCATGGTCCGGCCTCGTCTGCCGATTGAACGCCGTGACGCGATCGGGCTTGCCGGCGACATAGACAATGGCGTCCATCAAGTGACAGCCCAATTCGAACATTGAGCCGCCGGGATACCTGGCCAGCTGCTTTCGAGTGTTCGCGTTGACGGTCTTGCTCATCACCGCATCAATTTCGAAAATCTGTCCCAACCAACCCTGCTTGACAGCGTTGAACAGGAACTGAAAGGCTGGGTTGTAGCGGTACATATAGCCCATCTGAACGACGCGTTGGTGACGAGTGGACGCGTCGAGCAAGCGTTTGAATTCGGGTAGATTCTCGCCGGCCGGTTTGTCCAAGTGAACGTGGAGCTTTGCAGCGATGCACCGGTGTGCCATGGCAAGCAAGTCACGAACTTCCGCCTCAACGGCGACCGCTTGCAGGCCTTCAACCGCCAAGAGCTGCTCAGTCGTCATCCAATTCAGACCGCGGTAAACCGAAGTCGCTTCCATCCGCTTTCGCTGGTTTGCATCGGGCTCGACCACACCGACCACTTCGTAGTCATCCGAAAACTTGCGCATCGTCGCCATTTTCCCCGAGGCGTGCGCGTGTTTGGTCCCGATCTGCCCGATCCTGATTCTCGACGAAGTCTCAGCCGCAGCAACGTGCCGGCCGGCGAGCGGCGAAATGACAGTCGTCGTGGCGACGGCTTGGATGAACTGGCGACGGTCAGTTTGTGGCATCGGTGGATCCTCATCGGAGAGAAAGCGGTGTTCGCAGCAACACGCGGCTCGCGTGTTGAAACCAAAGATGGCCGCCTATGGCCATGTACGAATCCAGCGTCAATAGTCCCATCCTGGCACGGTCCTAATATCCAACAGCCTCCCCGTCTTTGCGAGCCTCCGTGGCAGCGTGCAGGACTCCGTTTTCCCAGTCAATCATGATTCCTTGATATCCACCAAACGCTCCCTTGGCGCGGACAACCTTGTGGCCTCGAGCACGCAATTCGCTGACCGTCTCCTTTGAAATGCCCGATTCAACCTGGACGGTTCCGACACTATTGGCCGAAGTACCGGTTGGTTGAGCGCTACCCAGATGGCGGACGCGGGCCGCATCACCAGCGGCCTGCACGTTCATGCCGAAATCGATCAGGTTGACCAGCACTTGCACGTGCCCTTGCGGTTGCATGTCGCCACCCATTACGCCAAAACAGAACCACGGCTTGCCATTCTTGGTTGCCATTGCCGGGATGATCGTATGAAACGGTCGTTTGTGAGGTTCCAATCGGTTTAAATGATCGGCATCAAGAGCAAACAGGGCACCGCGGTTTTGCATGGCAAAGCCAACCTCGCCCGTCACGATCTGAGAACCAAAGCCGTGATAGTTGCTTTGAATCAATGAGCAGCAGTTGCGGTCTTTGTCCACCACGGTCAGATAGACCGTGTCACCGTGGGCCAAGATGGGATCACCCGCTGGAACATCCTTGGCTGCCTGGTTCATTTCGATTCGACCCACCTGCTGCTTGCCATACCGTTTGGAGATTAGCTCTTCCGTCGGTAGATCGTTAAATGCCGGGTCCGAATAGAATTTGGCTCGATCCGCGAAGGCCAACTTCTTCGCTTCCACCAGCAGATGCACGTAGTCCGCGCTGCCGTGCTTCAGGGCTTTCACGTCGAACGATTCGAGCACATTGAGAATTTGTAACGCCGCGATACCCTGGCCGTTTGGCGGTAGTTCCCAAACATCAATGCCGCGATAGTTTGTCGATACCGGTTCGATCCAGTCCGCTCGATGTTCGTCAAAGTCTTTCTGAGAAAAACAACCGCCGTTCGCTTGGCTAAAGGCCACGATCTGTCGAGCAATGTTGCCTTTGTAAAACGCGTCGGCACCGTTTCGAGCGATATCGCGATATGAAGCCGCCAAACGTGGATTGCGGAATATTTCTCCGAAACGGGGGGCCCGTTTCCCGTCAATCAAGAAAGTCGTGGCGGAATCGGGCCACTCGACCAACCGCTTTTCCGCATTCCTCCAGTAGCTTGCAATCACCTCCGTGACGGGAAAACCGTCTTCGGCAGTTTTAATGGAAGATGCCAGCACCTCCTCCAGCGTGCGACTGCCGAAGCGGGATTGCAATTCGCCCCATCCGCTGACACAGCCTGGAACTGACCAGGCCAACGGCCCGTATGTCGGAATTCTGTCCAGTTTCTTCTCCGCGAAAACTGCTCGAGAGATTGACCATGGGCTGCGTCCGCTTGCATTGAGACCATACAGCTTCTGAGTCTTGTCTTCCCAATAGATTGCGAACAGATCCCCGCCAATTCCGCAGCTCATCGGTTCGACCACCCCGAGCATGGCGTTGGCGGCGATGGCAGCATCGACGGCGTTTCCGCCTGATTTCAGGATGTCCAAACCGGCTTGTGCAGCGAGCGGGTGGCTCGTCGCCACCGCACCATGTTTTGCCAGGACGACGGAACGGCTTTGTTGCGGGTCGCCGACGGGGCGATCGTAGCCCGCCCCGGAAGCTTGGTTTCGCAGTGATTCCACAGGAATATTCGGTTCGGTCACAATGAAACTCACAGGGATCAAGGCCAGGAGCAATGGTCGGATACTGTTCATGCGGAAAGGCTCTGTCAGCGGAAGACGGGAGAAGGTCAGGCATTGGTTGTAGATTCTGACGAGGCGAGTTGCAAGAAATGATGCGCCAATAACGGATTTCGGGGCCTTTCGACCCGCCAACCGATGGGGAGCAACGGGTGGGATCTTTGACAGGATCATCGATTCCGTCGTTTTCTGTTGGAAACGAGTGGTTTTGTGGCCGACGTTCGTCTCTGCCGCGGCTCTCGGTGGTTGGGGCGGTCAGCCCGTGATGGGCCGGTTGGTTGAGGTCGGCAAGGGCTCCATTTGGAGTTGCAAATTAGCGAAGCGCTGTTACATTGATCCGCTTAAGTTGTTTATTGGCATAGTTATCAGTTTGGAAAAAGTCCTGGCAGGACACGCGTTTGTAGAGTGCCAATGAGGACGGGACGTCGTCCCGTTCCCCCGCAAGACATAGGGTTACAGATGACGATCACGAAAGACCGGAAACAGGAAGTCATCCAGGGTTATAAGCAAAGCGATGGTGATACGGGATCTCCCGAAGTCCAAGTTGCGATTCTGACGACCCGGATTAACAACCTGACCGAACACCTTCGTACGCACAAGAAAGACTACGCAAGTCGCCGCGGTTTGTTGGCGATGGTTAGTCGTCGTCGTCGTTTGCTTGACTATATGCGGCGCGTAGATCCGCAGCGGTATCTCGACATTATCGGCCGACTCGGAATTCGTAAGTAGCCGCGGTCCGCCTGTCTTGTTGCGCCAGGACGCTTGCAGAAGGCAGGTAAGTGAAGTGAAGGTTCGTGTAGAAAAGCAAATTGGAAAAAGTGTTCTCTCGTTCGAAACCGGCGTTCTCGCCAAACAAGCCGCAGGCGCTGTGTTGGTCCAATATGCCGACACTGTGATCTTGAGCGCGGCTGCCACAGGGACGCCTCGTCCCGGCATCGACTTCTTTCCGTTGATGTGTGACTACCGCGAGCGCACGGCAGCGGCGGGTAAATTCCCCGGAGGATTTCTCAAGAGAGAAGGGCGTCCGACCACCAAGGAGACGTTGACGGCGCGGTTGATTGACCGCCCGATCCGACCGTCATTCGCCAAGGGATTTAACGACGAAGTTCAGATTCAGAACTTTGTCTTGTCGAGCGACAAGATCAATGATGGCGACGTCATCGCCATGAACGGCTCGTCGGCGGCCCTGATGATTTCGCCCATGCCCTATCTGGGCCCGATTGGATCAGTGCGAATCGGCCGTGTTGACGGCGAATTGGTTGTCTTTCCGACGATGACCGATCTGGAGGAGAGCGATCTCGACCTGATCGTTTCCGGAACTTCGGAGGCCGTGTTGATGATCGAAGGCTTCGCTCGGGAAATGCCCGAGGACGAAATGGTCGAAGCGATCCTCTACGCGCACGCCGCCATCAAAGAGATCTGCGCAATGCAGATCGAGTTCGCTGAAAGAGTGAACCCAGAGAAGAACGAGTTCATTCCGCCAGAGGAGAGTGGGTTGGGCGATCAGTTGAACAGTACTTACTACGACGCGTTCAAGGCGGCCAAGCAAACCGAGGGCAAGCAAGCTCGTGCCGAGGCCGTTTCAGCGCTCAAAGAAAAAGCGCAGGGCGAAGTCATTCCTGACCCGGAGGCCGAGGATGCGATCTGCATCAACGAATTCAAATCCGCGTGGCATGACTTGGAAGCACAGGTCATTCGTGATCTGATTCTGGCCGGCACGCGACCGGATGGTCGCGACGGTAAGACGCTGCGGCCCATCGAGTGCTTTGTGGATGTCCTTCCTCGGGTCCATGGTTCGGCGGTCTTCCAGCGCGGCGAGACTCAGTCCTTGGTGACCATTGCTTTGGGAACGGGTCGTGACGAGCAACGCGTCGATGGACTTGCCGACGAATACTCAAAGAAGTTTATGCTGGACTACAATTTTCCGTCCTTTTCGGTCGGTGAATGCCGTCCGATTCGTGGTCCGGGCCGGCGCGAAATCGGTCATGGTGCCTTAGCCGAACGAAGTGTCAAACCTGTTGTGCCGGATCCCGATGAATTCCCCTACACGATTCGTGTGATTTCGGACATTCTGGAATCCAACGGTTCATCGTCGATGGCTAGTGTTTGTGCCGCCACGCTTGGCCTGATGGCAGCTGGCGTTCCGATCAGCAATCCCGTTGCCGGTATTTCGGTCGGGTTGGTGAAGGAAGGCGACAAATGGGAATTGCTGACGGATATCCTGGGCGACGAAGATCACTTTGGCGACATGGATTTCAAGATTGCTGGCACCCAGAATGGTATCACCGGCATCCAGCTTGACCTGAAGATCAATGGCATCAGCGAAGAGATTATTCGTGCGACCTTGACCCAGTCTCGGGATGCTCGGATCGAGATTCTCCGCAACATGCTGACTGCCATTCGTGCTCCGCGAGACAACACGTCCGAGTGGGCGCCACGCTTGCTTCGTACCAAGATCGAACCGGACAAGATTGGCGCGCTGATCGGACCCGGCGGCAAGAACATCCGCGGCATCCAGGAGCGGACAGGATCGGTGATCGAAGTCGAAGAGGATGGCACCGTGACGGTGGCTAGCACGAATGAGGAATGGGCCAATGCGGCACTGACCGAAATCGAAGCCCTGACCGCGACCGTCCAGGTCGGCAAGATCTATGACGGGCGCGTAACGAGCATCAAAGACTTCGGTGCATTTGTCGAAATCCTGCCGGGACGCGATGGTCTGTGCCACATCAGTGAGTTATCAAATGGATTCGTCAACAGCGTTTCCGATGTCTGCTCGATGGGCGACGAGATGAAGGTACTGGTGATTGACGTTGACGATCACGATCGGGTCAAGCTCAGCCGTCGTAAGGCCATGGAACAGCTTGGGCTCGTGGATGAATTGGCCACGGCCACCGCTGAAGGTGGTGGCGAGTCTAATGGCGGAGACGGTGGTCAGAGTGGTGACCGGCCTCGACGCCGCGGTGGAGCTGGCGAAGGAAGGTCCTCAGGTCGCCGAAGGTAGAGTGGTTTGATGTGCCCCGTCCGGTGGTTTGGCCAGAACGAGGTGCTCGTTGACCTGTTGTTGTCGAAGGTCCCAAGTTTGGCAACCCGGTGTGTTTCGCGCCGGGTTGCGTTTTTATTATGCCAGCCGAAGAACACGAAAGCGCCGAACAGCTCAACGAACGTTTGCAATCAAACTACGATGAATTAGCGGAGATGGCCGGTTCGTTGGCCCACGAGATCAAAAACCCGCTGTCCGTAATTCGCATGAACATGGACTTGCTAGGTGAGGATTTCGCGGAGCCCGAAACGCAGCGCGAGCGGCGCGCCGTTTCGAAAGTCGACCTGGTTCGCAGCCAATGCGAACGGCTCGAAAATCTGCTGAACGACTTTCTGCGTTTTGTTCGGCTGTGCAAGCTGGACCTGCACGCGGGGAGCCTGGACGAGCAGCTGGAGAGGGTCTTGGACTTGTTCGATCTGCAGGCCCGCGAATCTGGGATCGAGGTGATTCGGTACCTCGATCGAGATCTACCCAGCATCTTGTTGGAACCGCAGACGTTACAGGCGGCGCTGGTTAATCTGGTGAAGAACTCACTGGAAGCGATGCCAGATGGAGGACGGCTGGAAGTTCGAACTCGGCAGACATTGTTTGGCGTGGCGCTCGATTTGATCGATAACGGATGTGGCATGGATCAAAATACCGCGATCCACATGTTTGATCCCTTCTATTCGACAAAGAACGGGGGATCTGGGCTAGGGCTGCCGATGACTCAACGCATTATTGATGCGCACGGAGGTCGCATTGATGTGGACAGTGTCGTTGGGCACGGCACGAAGTTCACCATCGAATTCCCAACACCCAAACGGATTAGCTAACGAGCTTGTTGTAACCACTGTGTGCGTCGCCGGCGATCGGTCTGTCTCCTCTTCGATTCGCGTGGCGCACCAGGAGGAAGGCATGTCGTTACATCGGTCGCAAAAAAAGCGTGCACACCAATGGCGTGCACGCTTGAACTGATTCGATTACGAATCGGGCCCGGATGGATGTCCGATCTGTTCGTTGGCTGACTGTTTAGCTGCCCGAGTCGATGGCCAACGGGATGGCAATCGCGGCAGCGACAATCCCGCCCATCACCCATGGATTCGCTAACCAGTGAGCACCACCATGGCCGCCATAGCCACGCGCGATTTGACCGTGGCTGACCACCAATACGCCTGGCTGTGCCGATGGCGGTGCGGTGTTCGGAGCCCAAACGCGGTACACGCCGTTGCCGTGCGAGGTTTGCACCTGATAGATGCCTGCCGAAAGGCCTCGGACGGCGAATCGGCCATCCTCGTCCGTCGAGACGAAGGTTGGCTGCTGACTTGTTTGGCCGATCGCAACTTTGACCTGGGTCTGTGGGACGCCTTCGGCGTTGAGCACTTGCCCGCGCAACTCCCCAGTGGAAGTAAGCGCCACGTCAGCGACACGTGATGCCGTCAGGAAGGCTGGTCCGGCTGCCTGAGCCAGTTGCCCTGAGAGTGCCATTGTGCAGCAGAGACTGGTAAGTAATGTCCGAAATATTGATTTTCGCTTCATATCCACCACCTGTTTCCAAAACAACACGCTGAGAATTCCACCGAAATAGGTATCGGCCGAACGCGATGTTGGACTTCAGCTAAAGTGGACTGTTTCTTCTGGCGATTCGCGCGATCGAATTGGAACCCGATTTTCGCGGGATATGCGACCATTCAATCGCTGGTGGTGATTGCCGTGAGGCTAATCGAGGTGAAGTCTTGCTCCTCAAAACGTCGGGTCCACCGGTCCCCTTTGATGAGAGTTTCCGTTTCCCTCGAAAAACTTGACCCATCTTACGCATTATGAGCCGGCTAGCTCGCGTCCTTTACGTTGTAACCGATGACGCCACCGAGAACTCCCGAGGTAATGATCGCCCCGCCGATGAGGGCTGCTTTCTGCCAACCGCCTCGCGATCCTCTCACGACTCCGCCGTCGTCAGTCAGCAGGATGCCGGTGGTTGCTCGCGGCGGTGCCGTTTGTGGTGCCCAGAGACGGTAGATTCCGCCGCGCGCCCCAGACGTGATTTCGTAAACACCGGGCCTCAACTGCGACAAGACAATCTGGCCATCCTTCCCAGTCATAGAATGATGGACGGTGGTACCCGCTTTGCGAACCTTGATTGGCGTTCCGGCGTGCGGTTTTCCCTGTGGATCGACAACCTGAATGGCCAGCTTGCCGCCGGGGTTCAGGGCAACATCCTGAATGATCAATGCCAGGTTACCACTTTCAGTTCCGCGAAATGGTGGCGGTGCTGCCGTTGCAACTTGCGACGTGCAAACACTTGCGATTGTAACCACAACGACGAACAGTCGAAGTAACTTCATGATAAACACCTCCTCGTTGGCCCAAAAAATTGCTCCACAATTGCCACACTGCCGCTATGATTAGCAGGCAATACGGTGTGCGTCGAACACCCTATTTCTTCCAAGTTCTTAAGTGAATGCTCAACTGACTATCTAGATCCAGGATCCGATGCCGCAGTCGCTTGCTGAGAATGCCGGGTGGCGAATGCGCTTGAATGTCCGCCAGATAGTCACGGAGTTCTTCACGTGCGGCCTGCGGACCGTGGATCATAAAATGCACCCAAGCCCATGCTTCGCGGTATTCCGTTTGACCCATTCGGCTGATCGAATCGATTTGTTCCAGTCGTTCGATTTTGGGAAGCTTGCCGAAGCGGGCGTGCCACTTCAGTTTTCCAAGATGTTCATTGCCGTAAACTCGCTTCTGCGGGGGAACTTCAAAGTACTCGGCCAGGCCTTCGTCTAACCAAAGCGGCACCATTGGCAGTGCACCGTGCAGCAACGCATGAGTGCTTTCGTGACGCACGTCCGTTTCGAAATCATCGTGCCGGTAGGCAAAGACCATCCCGGGGCCGCGCTCTTTGATGTACAAGGCCCGCCGGTAGGGCAAGTTGGTGAAGTGCTCCTTGATATAATTCTGATAGGTATTTCGACGTTGGAACAAGAACAGATGGATGGACTCTTGCGACGATTGGACGCCCAGCGTGCTGCTGAGATCTTGCTGCAAACGTGCCATTTGGTCAATCAAACCGCGTTGCCCGTCAAGTGAGAAATCGGCGTGCAGGACAAAAGGGAACAAGGTCCGTTCATCGGGCCAACGCTCCTCCGCGTGGAGCGCCGAGAGCCCTAGTATTTGGAACCCGAGCGTGAATTCGATGATCCTCAGCGAGCGACGCAATCTAGCCTGCCTTTCGCCACGAGAACCAGCTCGGAATGTCGATTTTCTTGATCCGGGGTTGTATAGGGAAAACGTCGTCACCCGCGGAAACAGCAGCCGAGTTGGCACAGCACAATGCATTGGCGGTGTCTTCGCCGACCAACTCTGCCGTGTATTCGTAAGCGCGACGAATCAGCGGTCGTCTCGACCGCGGCCCATGTGCGTCAGTGGCAATGAACTGCACCAATCCACGCTTGAGCATCCACTCAGACATCTCTTGGCACGGCCTGCCAAACGTCCCCATAAGGCTGCCAGCGGTGATCTGCATCAGACAACCGTACTCGACAAGTAACTCGACAAGTGAGGGTTGCTTGAGGATCCCCTGGTTCCGCTCCGGATGCGAAAGCACGCCAACCATATCGATCGTGGCGAGTTCGTCGAGCACACGTTCCAGCGGAAAATACAATTCGTGAGGAAGTTCCAGCAAGACATGTCTGCCGAGATCGCCCAGGGTCAGTACGTCCCCGGCCCGCAGTCCCTCAATCATGCCGTCTTCAATCCGCACATCAGCGCCGGGCAGCACGGTCAAGGGGATGTGATGCTGTTCCAATTGTTCTTGTAACTCTACGACGCGCTGACGAATGGCGTCGCCTCGATTGTGCGCATAGGAACCGTTCTGGTGTGGAGTCACAATGATGGTTCGAATTCCGTCGGCCACGGCGATCTCTGCCATGGCGAGTGATTCTTGCAACGATCTAGCACCGTCATCGATGTCGGGTAGCAAGTGACAGTGGATATCGACAAAGCTTGGATCGAACCGCAAGATGACACCTATTTTGAAAGTCAACCGGTTGGTCGCCCCGATCAAACCAAGGGCGGAATTGGACCTGACGGAATCCAGTTTGCGTCAGCAAAGAGCCGAATTAAGGCGGGCGGAGTATAGCCAGGGCCCCAGTTGCGTCAAGAGAAATTCACACGTGTTTATTCGCCAGCAACGATCCGATTGACCAGTTGACATCGGCTCGTTATGGTGTGAATGTTAGGTGGCCAGCCTGCTAGCAGATCACTTGGCTCGATGGACCATTGGCACCTTCGCGGATCTCGTCACTGGCGAGATCCACATGTCCAGTCGCCCTAAAATGACTCTCCCCCCCCCGGACCACTTTTCCGACCACCTGCTTCCAGAGACGGTTGAGACGCTCCCTGTGAAATACGCAGCAATTGGCCCGATCTCGGTCTATCTTCCCGAAAAAGTTGAGACGAATGATGATCTCAAATTGAAGTTTCCATCGTGGGATCTCGACTTGATTTACTCGAAGACGGGCATCTTCAAACGACACATTGCCGCAGACCACGAATGCGCTTCGGATTTGGGCGTCGCCGCGGCCCAACAACTGTTCGATGAGAACGATATTGATCCTCACAGTATCGACTTCTTGTTGCTCTGCACGCAGACGCCCGACTATCCCTTGCCCACCACGGCCTGCCTCATGCAGAACCGACTTGGGCTACGGACGTCGACGGGTGCGCTCGATTTTAACCTGGGTTGTTCGGGTTTTGTCTACGGTCTGGCTCTGGCTGATGGTTTGATTCGAAACGGTACGGCCAATCGTGTCCTGCTGATCACTGCCGAGACATACTCGAAGTATATCGACAGTGAAGACCGAAGTCTGCGAACGATTTTTGGTGATGCCGCCGCCGCCACGTTGATCGAGTCGTCCGACCAGCAGTCGTTATCGCGATTTCAATTTGGAACCGATGGCAGCGGCGCGGACACATTGTTAGTCACGCAAGGTGGGGCTCGGCGGGCCGAGGATGCTCACAAACCACGTCATCGTCAGCGCTGGCGCAGTGAACTCTATATGGATGGTCCCAGCCTGATCAGTTTTACAGTGGCTGCAGTTCCACAACTGGTTCAAGAGATTGTGGACGGTGCCGGCCTGCGCGAAGATGAGATCGACTTGTTTCTGTTCCACCAAGCGACACACAAGATGCTCGCGATGTTGCAGGAACGACTGGGGCTGGACGATCGGCGATTGCCGATTGTGTTGCGAGAATACGGCAACACGGTTTCTTCGACGATCCCCATTACGATTCGAGAGATGCGTAACCAGCAGCGATTGTCCGCCGAGCGAAAAAACTTGATCGTGGGTTTCGGCGTCGGCTGGTCCTGGGGTGGGTGCATCTGGCAGGATCTACGGCCGCTTGCCAATTCTTGATGGTCAGCAGCCAGAAGGCGGTGACGCCCACCTTCGAGGCTAAGCGATGCTTGGAAGTGAATGCACGGTTAGCAATTCAGAATCGCGGGATCTCCCAGACTATTTCTGGGAGTTGACTGGGCAATCATCTGTAATCCCCACTTAGCGGGGCAACAAATCTGCGGATTCGCGATCGCCGGTCGTCTCAGTTAGATCGTAGCTGGGTCCGCCCAGCCAGCGCTGGGGCCGATAGAATTGTCGTTGGCACGAATAGCACCGAAGGCATATAACGGTGAGTTTTGCGAGCGCTTTTGTGCCACTCGCGCTTCTTCGCAAGTGGGTCGAGGAACAACTTGGGCATTTCATAGATTCACTTAATCTCCTGGCCCAAATGAACTGTAGCCTCACTATTGGTGTTCATATCGATTAGAATGCACCGAGGCTTTCGACGATCTTTTGCCACATGCAAAGTGAGCAAGACTGATCAATCCGTTTCGGAAGTTGCAGGTGTTGCGACCCACAGAACCAAGCACGAGTAAGTTGTTATGAACTCTCTACGTGGCCATTTCCTGGTGGCGTCGCCGCATATGGAGGATCCCAACTTTGATCATTCTGTCGTATTAATGATCGAACACGACGAAGATGGCGCGTTTGGTCTGATTTTGAACAGGCCGGCGAATAATTCGATTGAGGAGATTTGGGAGATTATCGCGGACTCGAAATGTCCCACGAATCGCACGATCAATCAGGGCGGGCCAATTCCCGGTCCTCCGATGGCGATTCACGGAGAAATCGCCTACGCGGACAAACAGATCGTTGATGGTGTCTTTTTTACTCGCGAGCATGAGAATCTGGAACAGATTGTGAAATACTCGGGGGCACCGTTTCGATTGATCGTTGGTTTCGCCAGCTGGGGATCCGGTCAGCTTGATGACGAGTTATCCATGGGCGGGTGGTTGACGGTTGCCGCCACTCGTGAAGACGTCTTCATCGACGAGATCGATCAATGGTCACTGGTCTCGGGACGCATTGGCCTCGAGATCCTCACGTCGTCACTGAAGCCACGGGTGATCCCAAGCGACCCTTCGCTCAACTAGAATCATAACCCGTATTCACGTTGAAATTGCAGAATGGTATCGACGTGTCCCATCACGATCACGGTATCCTGGGCTTTAAATACATATTCGTTGCCAGGATTGAATCGCATCTTTCCGTCAGGCTGTTTGACCGCTGCTACCAGAAGATCGTGTCGCTGAAACGTGCCGGTACTGCCCACAGTCACACCGATCAGAGGGCTCTTTTCTGGTATGACCAGTTCGTCTAATTCCAGGTCCAGGAAGGTAGTCTCGCTAACTACCTCCATCAGATGGGCCGTTGACGGTCGTGTGATCATCCGCTCCATACGATGGGCACCCATGAGGGCGGGCGAGACGATTTTGTCCGCTCCGGCCTGACGCAACTTGGCCTCCGTCGTCTTGTGCTCCGCACGAGCGATTATTTGAATGTCGCGGTTCAGATGGCGCGCGGTCAGCGTGATGAAGACATTGTCCGCATCACTGGGGAGGGCGGAAACCAGCGCTTCGGCCCTCAGAATGCCCGCGGCGATCAGGATCTCGTCCTGTGTTGCATCGCCGCTCAAGCAAAGATAATCCAGTGACCGTGCGTCTTCAAAACGATCGAGACTCTGATCGATCACGACGAATGGCTTGTCCAATCGCTGCAAACTCTCGGTCAACGCTTCGCCCATCCGACCGTAACCGCACACGATCACATGATCGTTCAACTGTACGATGCCACGCGTCACACGACGCCGACCCATCGCCCGTTCGAATTCGCCTTCTAACACCATTTGAAAAAAACCTCCAAACGTATACACTGCCGCGGACATGCCGACGACGATGACGACCACGGTAAATAGTTGAAGCGCAGGGGGCGAGTTACTCGCCTCTCCGTAGCCGACGGTGGAAATGGTTATCACGGTCATCCAGATTGCGTCGACCCAGTCGTGACCCAGCAGCCAAAACCCAATTGAAGAGGCGACGAATACGACGAGCAAAACCAACGCACCCGTACGGACCCTGACCAATGGCGTATGTTCGCGGCGCTGACGGTTACTCATGAGTTGTCGGGCTCTTGCGCCGGCATCTGGAAGTGGCGAAGGACCAACACCGGGCAGGGGGCTAGCCGCACCACGCGTTCGGCTACAGACCCAATCAGCAGTCGTTTCATGCCGGTCCTGCCATGAGAGGGAAGTACAATCAGATCTGCCCCACGTTCCGACGCGGCTCGACAGATCTCCGTCGCAGGGTCGCCGATGCACACTTCGACAGCATCCAGTTCTTGATCGCCTTGTTTCAGCCAGTCCTTTAGCGCCGTGGTGGCATGTTCGATTCGCGGTGCGGGGCTAACGGTGTTCCAAAGTTTGCCGGGTTCCGCTGGCGATAGATCTGGCAAGACATGGATCACCGCAATCAGATCACCGACGGCGCGCCCCTTGGGATCCTGGCCGTTGGAGCCGGCAATTTCTAATGCGACAGAAAGGGCCGTACGAGATTGTTCGGAGAAGTCGATTGGGACAAGAATTCGCTGCCTTGGTGACCACATCTTGACCTCTGTTTCTCGTTTGAGACCCGGTGGTGGCTGGAGGTATTACGCACACCTCCCAGTCTTTTCCAGACGCTCCTCGGAATGCATGGTCCTCTGCCGACTACATGAACCTGTTTGTGTTTCAGACGCAAATAATCGCTACACACCTGGCAATCACGGCCCCACGCAGTTCACCTCGATTCGCTTGAGGCCGTTGGTGCGGTGTGGCCCGCAGGCTTTTTGAAAGTGAGTACGGGGCATTTCGCTCGGCGGACGATCGCCTCCGCGACGCTGCCCATCAACAAACGGAATAGTCCGGTTCGTCCGTGCGTGCCCAGCACGATCATGTCGACGCCCTCCTCCTCGGCCAGCTTGACTAACGCGGAGGCGGGGTCGCCAGTGACCAGCCGGTGTTCGTACGAGACCTGCGGATCAGTCGGTTTGACCTCCAACAGCATCTTCTTGAGATCTGCAGTAGCCGGTTCTGGAATGCCGTAGTACAGCTCGCCACCGCCATACGCCAGTGGAGGCTCTTCCACGTGGACGATCATCAAGTTCGCGCCGGAGTCTCGCGCCAGCATCGTGGCCAACTCCAGAGCGGCATCACCGGTGTGTGAGAAATCGGTCGGAAACAGAATTGTCTTGGCTTTCATGGCCAGGTCTCCCGCAATAGAGGATGTTTCGGCGTCATTACTATTTGCAATTATCGCGCCAAATTGGATTTTTCCCGTTTTGCGAATGGCACGTGAGCTTAAGGAGAAAACCCACCTGAAATGACTGCGTGATAACGCACGGAAACGAGCGATATCGCACGACGCCTGTGTTGAAAATGAGTGGAAGCGGCCAAGGAACGCCGTTTGCCAATCGATTAATTTCCGAGGATTGCTTTGCACGTGTCGAACACAATTCATAACCACGGGTGAGAGTCAACATGTCAGCGACTATTGTCGCATTTCTGTTCGCCGTCGGAGTGATCGTCGTCGCCGGGGCGACACTCACATGGTGCGCGGATTCCATCGCCGAGCACACGCGGATGGGGAAGCTGTTTGTCGGCAGCGTTTTTCTTGCAGCGGCAACGTCGCTTCCGGAGTTGACAACAGACCTGAATGCAATCTGGCTTGATCTGCCTGATCTGGCAGTTGGAGACCTGTTGGGCAGCTGCCTCTTTAATCTGCTAATCCTGGCGTGTGTCGACTTTGTCTATCGTTCTCGTACGAGGGCGCTGTCGCGGGTTGCCGCCGCACACTCGTTGGCAGGATTGGTGACGATCGCGTTATCGTCCCTCGTGGCGATCGGCATCCTGATCGAACCGAGGATGGTATCGTGGACTGTCTTGGGCATCGGGCCCGCCGTATTGGCCGTCTTGATGGCGTATTTGGTGGGCGTTCGTCTTATCTACGTTGATCAACAGGCATCGCAGCAGGCACATGAAGCGGAGGCATCAGGTGGCTCTCGGAGGCTGTCACTTCGCGTTGCCTTGCTGGGCTACCTGATTGCAGTTGTGGCCGTGTTCCTGGCTGCGCCCATGTTGGCGGCCAGCGCGGGGCACATCGCCGAACTCTCCGGTTTAGGCGAGACGTTCATTGGGGTAACCCTGTTGGCCCTGACGACGTCGCTGCCCGAACTGGTTGCAACGATCGTCGCTGTTCGGATTGGTGCGGCCGATTTGGCGATCGGCAATATCTTTGGCAGCAATGCACTGAATATCGCCATTCTGGTTCCCCTCGATGCAGCGTTTTCTGGGTCCCTGCTGCACGCTGTCGACCAGATTCACGCCTTTACCTGTTTGGCGGTGATCTTGATCACTTCGGTGATTGTGGTGGGGCAGTTGAATCGCGCCGAAAAGCGCATCATGTTCATTGAGCCCGATGCGGCATTTGTGATCCTACTGGTGGTCGTTTCGCTCTGGGTGCTTTACGTGGCGGGATAATCTACCGGGCATCCCACTCGTCCACGGCATTGACCATGGTCGAAACCACGTCCAGCGTACTGACGACGCCAACGACGCGTTCGTTCTCGATAACAGGTAAATGGTGAATGTGTTCGACACTCATGATCTGCGCCACACGAAGTAGCGGGGTGTTGGGCGAAACGGACTGAACGGCAGGTGTCATCAAGGCTTGAACTGTGTGGTCAAGGGACGTCGCATCAGCTAGGTCATCGCGGAGGTTGGGTTTCAAGAAGTCCGCCGCGCTGAGTATCCCTATGCATACCCCTTGGCCATTGACGACGGGAGCCGAAGAGAGCTCGTGTGTCGCAAAGGCCTGCGCCGCATCCTTCAGTGTTTGATCGGGTGACAATTCGATCACGCGTCGTGCCATCAAGTCGCCTGCCACTAATGTGCGCAGGCGATCCACTACTTGGGTCATTGTCTTGCTCCTTTCTAGATTGATGGAGACGGACGCAGTTTGTGTTTGCGATGAGCCCACGCTTTAATGTTGCCACGCAACGGGACTCTTGGTCGAACGGTCAGGACATCACATGGTGCGTGATGAAGGACCTGTGTCGTCACACTTCCCATCAGCGCTCTCGGGATCCCCGTACGCCCATGCGAACCCATGACGATCAGGTCGACCTGCCGTTGACGCGCACATCGAACAATCTCCTCCGCCGGATTGCCCTCCAACAAAGCGTGGGAGACGGTTAGGCTTGACGAGGGTGGCGTCGGTTCCAAGAGCCACCGCTCCAGATCACGGTTTGCCGCCTCGGTGCCAGGCCAATCGTTCTGTTCGTGGCTTTCAGACGAATCGAGGACATGGACGATGAGCAACTCGGCATTAGACTGATGAGCCAACATCTCCGCCATGCGAAGACCCTCGTAACTATGTGTGGAAAAATCTGTCGGCAGCAGGATTTTGGACCAACTCATTGGAACGACCTTTACTTGTTACTGGGTGACGTGTTGTCCCATTGGGCCGCGCAATGATGAGTTGCAATTCCCGCGCCAGTCGTTTCACAGCACGTCCCAAGTCGTAGACTCGGCCTCAATTGGCGCGCGACATTGTACCGGGCGCGCACAATCGCACGCTTTGGTTCATCGTGCCACCAACGCTTCGCTCGTTTTCTTCCTGTCCTTGAAGTCGCATTTCTGCCATCTGTGCATTCAGCTCGGACCAGCGTTTGAGGCTTTGCACGCGAATTACGTACTCGTTCCAGAAGGACCCTAGGCGAGTTGCCTGTGGCCGCATAAAACTCGAACCTGAAAGTCCAAAGCTCTGACGCGGCACCAGATTACTCGTCCAACACGTGCCGGCGTGATACAATCTTCGCCGGCCAGGCAAGTCTTGGAGGCCCGTGCCGTACCACCAGCAACTTCCTTGCCACTCACGCACAGACTCATTTCGCCGTTGATCGCACGGGCGTCTGCAACGATGACCGTCCGTAACGAGGAGCCAGAGGACATCATGGCCAGCACATTGATACGAATTCGTAGTGTCTTCTTCCTGCGTACGATCTGTTTGGTTTCCGTTTTGGTTTTGACGATGCTTGCGTTGACGGCGGAGGATATCCAGGCGGCCGACTGGCCACAATTCTTAGGACCCAATCGGGATGGCATCTCGGCGGAAACCGGGTTGCTGAGCGAGTGGACCGACGAGAGTGCCGCGGAGGTCTGGCGGGTTGCAGGTGGGGCCGGAATGTCGGGGCTGGCAATCCGTGAAGGTAAGCTAGTCACGCTAATCCAGAATGCGGGTCGCCAGCGAATTGTCGCTTATAATTCCGCGACGGGCGAGCGCCTTTGGCAGAACCCGATTGCCCCGACGTACCGTAACGCCATGGGACATGGTCCCCGCGCGACTCCCACGATTGTTGGTGATCGTGTATTTGTTTTTACCGGTGAAGGAATTCTGGCGGCGGTCGATTTCTCCAGCGGCGATACCGTGTGGGAGCAGGATGTTTTCAGTGGCACCGGTGGCAAGCCAGCCGAATACGGCACTGCCTGTTCGCCGCTGGTGATTGGCAAGCTGGTCGTTGTCACTGCTGGATCGCCGGCCGCGACCATGGTTGCCTACGACATCGAAACGGGCCAGAAGAAATGGGGGGCGGGCAGCGATCCCGCCGGCTATTCGTCACCGTCGGTGCTCAACGTCGCCGGCCAAATGCAGCTCGTCGCCTTCACCGGCAATTCGCTGTTGGGCCTGCATCCGAAAACCGGTGCGGCGCTTTGGCGTCATCCTTATGTGACCGAATTTCGCTGCAACACGGCCACGCCTTTGTCCGTTGATGGCGAAGTGTTTATCTCTTCGGGCGAGAACCACGGATCCGTGCTCCTCAAGTTGCAGGCTGTAAACGGCGCGTTTGAAATAAGCGAGGCGTGGCAGTCGCAAGGTGTTCGAAGCGTGATGCGCAACGAATGGCAGACATCCATCCTGTTAGATGGACATCTGTATGGATTCGACAATGTGGGCAGTGCAGGCCAGGTTACGCATCTAACATGTATCGAAGCCAGCACTGGAAAACGTGTGTGGCAAGAGGCTCGTTTTGGAAAGGGCAACATGATCTCTGCCGATGGCAAGCTGTTCATGTCGACGATGAAAGGCGAAGTTGTCATCGCACGGGCCAGCCCCACGGGTTATCAAGAACTGGGGCGCAAACGCGTGATCGAGACCACTCGGCAAGCGCCGGCTCTGGCCGATGGCCGACTGTACCTTCGCGACGAGGAAGAGATTGTCTGTCTGGACGTGCGACAGAAGTGACGACAGACTGGTTTCCTGATTTCAATCTTCAAAGTCTCATCGTCGAGATCCCGTTGCATGGCAACGGTCGCTCGTGGGGGCTGAATTCAACGGGGAGGTTGTGCTGGGATGAAGTCGTCGCCTGAGTCGTTGCCTTCGCCCGGTACGGTTCTTGTTGCCGGCGGAATATCTGGAATATCGGATTCAGGAGTCGTGTCCTTTGAGCCGAAACAACCGACGACGGCGACACAAGCAACAAGGACAACAATCGTACGAGCGAAACGAATCGCAACCGACATCATACGCCTCCTAGAGAAGTAAACGAACCAAGATCGACCAAGTGACGGCGTCTGCACAGTCGTGGAGTCGACGCGTTGAGATTCTAATTAAGTGGTCAATCGGGGAACTCGAAGGTTTCGCCACGGCTGCGCGTCGCCATCGATTCAAGAACCGTTGGAGGGCCGCCGGTGCTGCTGTTAAGGGAACCATCGACCGCATAGGTGAGCAATCGGACGCTTCCATCGACAAGTGCCCACTGGGCACCACCAGGATGGTAGCTCGAAAAGTGGAGGCGGTGAAGACTCATCGGATCGTTTGCCGAGCCCGGTCGGAAAAAGTCTGTGACGCCGGTGGGCGAGCCCGCGCGTTCGTGGACTCCCAACACAACGTCCGCAGCGCCGAAATGAGGGAAGTCGCCCGCTCCTGCCCATTGCCATCCGAATAGTAACTGGTTCGCTGCAGTGCGTTCACCGATCATCACGGTATTACTCGTGCCATCAGTGACACTCGCCATTCGGACGCTGGAGTTCACGTAGAGCATGCCATCTTGCCCACCAGCTTCTTTGTATTGATTTCGACCACTCACACCCAAATACGAAGTAAGGGCCACTTTGTTTGATCCGCTGCTCCACGACTGATTGCTGTTTAGATCGGAAGGGCAGGCAAATACGCTGGATTTGACGCTCACCACGGATTCTCCATTTGGCAACTTCTGCCACCACGGCCAACCCGCTGGGCTGCCATCCATGTTTGCCTGATCTTGGAGTGCGCCCATTTCGATATACGGCGCAATCCGCATCGTCCAGCTCCACATCGGGCCTTCACGAGGATAAGTGCTGCCCGGCGTGATCCCACCAGGCGGTAGTTCGCGGCGGTAGTTGCTGTACCAGACTGCTGAACCCATGCCAATTTGGTGAGCGGACGGGAACCGTTTGTATGTATCGTGGAAATTGTGCAAGGCAAGCGCTTGTTGCTTCAGGTTATTGCTGCACTGCATCCGCCTGGCTGCTTCGCGCGCCGCTTGTACGGCCGGCAAGAGCAATGACACCAAGATGCCGATGATCGCGATCACCACCAGCAATTCAACGAGCGTAAACGCACCTCGTTGCTGATGTAACGACCGCGCGCGGCTGGAAAGGAAGAGACCACTCATCATTACCATCCCCACGAGAACTGGAAGAAATAAACTCGTTTCGAACCAGAATAGATGGCACGCCAAGGAAACGACCGAAAAGGAAGATAAGTCTTCTGGCCAAGGAGTCGACCGTCAAGCTGAGAAGTCGAGCTTGCAAATTGATCTTTGGAAAACAAGTCGAAGTGAGAATTAGTTATAAATTGGTCATCTGTGAGATCAAGAGAATTCTTGAGAATCCCTGCTTTTTTCTTCGTTGGAAGGATGCGGATATGTTGCCTCTAGCAAGCTATTTTGTGGAGTCGTCATGACACAACTCAATCCATACGATCCACCTCGAACCATGACGGCGGACATCCATCTCGCCAGCAAAGCGCGCCGTTTGTGCGAGCGGCGAAATGAACCCATCACGTTGCTTCGTTTCCTCAGTGGTCAATGGCGACGCCATGTCCTGATCACTATTGGTTTTGGTATTCTTTATGCGATCGCGTGGCAGATTGGCAATGTCTATCTTGCGATCGGGTTGGCTTCGTTTTGGGCCGGACGCATAGTCCGTGACATCCAATGGTATCGGACCCTCGTATTTGAGTGGGAGTCGACCAAAGAACTACTCGACTGGGAAAAGATCGAACGACTGGCCGCATAGTGGTTCGGATTTGGTGCTCCACCGAAAACCCCGAATCAGCGCTAACGGAAGAAACGATTTGCGTGAATTGGCGTTCATTCGTGGAATCGATACGAATAGAGGTCGCCGTCTGTCACCTTGAACTTGATGCGAATCGCCTCATCCGACCACGACGCCAAAACGGCTTTCGTATTCCATTGGACTGTTTGCGCCGTCGCGTCGCCGGTCAGTGGTAAGCATTTGGTTGCCTCAAAGCCCGGGATCACCTTTCCGTTGGCATCCTGCAATTCGACGCGGACCTGTCCTTTGCCGTGCGTGGCGAAGTTGACTTCCAGTTGTTTGCCGCGAAATCGAATCGGCTTGGTGGTGAGCGAGCCGCCTTGCGGGCCACCTTTGGCGGACACAAAGCCATCCACACGATACGTGAAGCGGCGCACCCGACTGTCTGGTCCGGTGTAGTAAGCTTCGGTGGCGTAGACGGAGAATTCGCGATCGTTTCCAGGCAGTTGGACCATACCCCATGTCATATAGTTGCTGCGGTTGCCGCTACGATCTTCCGGCGCATCCTCCGGCACCACTGCGGCAGGCCAACGCTTGAAATTCAGTCCATCGCGACTGGCCATGAAAACCGGTTCAACGCGGCTCGCCTGTCTCGGCAGGTATCGGGTGGGGAATCCGATCAGCATATGTGGCGCCCGCTCATAGCGCTGCACGGCGTTCGTATAGAGATGTTCGTTTGGCGCGTCACCGTAGTCCAGCAGCTTGGGATTGGTCCAGTTCACAAAGTCGTCTGACGTGCCCGTCATGATCGCGCGGACTCCGTTGACGAAAGTCCGATGATATTCGCGATATATCTTCGAATGAACATCCCAAAAAGCCAGATTTTGAGAATCGAAGTAGCCTTCGGTAATCACCGGTTCGCCCTTGATCAGCGACCAGTGAATACCATCGGGAGACTGAAACGCGTAGAGTCCCTTCTTTCCGATCGGCCGGCCTCGCGAAATCGCCTTGTAGCGCGCATCGGCGGCACATGCCGGATTGGCGTCCTTGAAAACAGCAAAACAGTGTGTGCCGATGCCGGACCAGACGATGTTGTTATTCTTCGATCCGCCAAATTCGAATAGACCAAGTTCAGGTTTGCTCCAATTTATGCCGTCCTTGCTTTCGGCGTAGCAAGTCACCTCGGGATGCGCGACCTTCTTGGTGTCGGTGTTGAAATGCGAACCGCGATAGTACATCCGATACAGGCCCGCGGCCTTGTCGTGAAAGACGGTGTAGTAGGCTGACGTATTGCCTTCCCATGGTTTGTCTGTGGTCAGGACAACTTCGGCCGGCTGCGGGCGCTGGAGCTTTAATTCGAGGTCGCCGTCGGTTTGGTCGATTAGCGCGTCATCGACGAATAGTTCTCTCCGGCCGCCAATGTCAATCGCGTCCACGGCTCGGACCTCAAGGCAATTCGCGCCAAGTTGGATTGTCGCGACCGCGAGCAGGGCACAGAATAATCGCGTGAATCTCATCAAATTGCTTCCTTTTGATGCAGGCATCTGTTCTGACGGCGACTCTGGGAATCTGTCGACAAGCGGTCTTGCCACTGATTTCGTTTCCGATCATTGGCCGTGCTGTAGCCGCGGGTAAATCAGAATAGACCGCACTTCCGGGAGGGAATCAAGCAGATCGACGAAATATCCCCTGCAACCGGCACGGTTTGGCCGATCAAACGCCAGGCAGCCCACAACAACGCTGCCAAATACAAGGAAAGTGGAAGAATAGGCAAGGCCGACTAGCGTCCTTGCCGACCTGTCTTGCCAGGAATATCGTGAGAAACGCTTCTACGTCAGGTTACTTACGGTTAAACTGTCAGGAGGTTCTGCAAACCTCCTAGCTGAAGAAATCGATCGATGAACTTACGATCACCAGGATCCGTACTTCTGATTTCCTGCTACGAGCTTGGCCATCAGCCGCTTGGCGTCGCTTTGCCACTGGGTTTCTTGGAACGAGCAGGTTTTGAGCCCGACGCGATGGACATCGCCGTTGAAGAATTTGACGAAGAGAAGATAACGCGTGCTGCCTTCATTGGGATCTCGGTTCCCATGCATACGGCTTTACGATTGGGCGTACGCGTCGCCGAGCGAATTCGCGAGCTAAATCCGTCGTGCCACATTTGTTTCTACGGTCTCTACGCATCGTTGAATTCTGACTACTTGTTGGAACATGGCGCCCACTCGTGCCTGGGCGGTGAGTACGAGAAGCCCCTTGTCGCATTGGTGGAGTCGCTAGAATCGAACGACTCGGGCGAGATCGAGGGCGTCAGTCGCCGTGGAAGGATTGCCCTTCCGGTCCTGGAAAAACTATCATTCGCAACTCCCAACCGCCGTCCTCTTCCGCCGCTGGAGGACTACGCACAGCTCGAACACAATGGTCAGCGCCGAACAGCCGGGTATGCTGAAGCCAGCCGCGGTTGTCTCCACATGTGTACCCATTGTCCCATTCCGCCGGTGTATGGCGGTCGGTTTTTTGTTTTACCACAAGAGGTTGTCCTGGAAGACATACGCCGACAGGTACGGGTAGGTGCGACCCATATTTCCTTCGGCGATCCTGATTTTCTCAACGGGCCCAACCATGCGCTGCGTGTCGTCCGCGCCATGCACAAAGAATTTCCGTCACTGACGTTCGACTTTACCTCCAAGATCGAACACTTGTTGAATCGTGGCCAAGCGCTTCCCGAGTTTGCGGAAGCCGGATGTTTGTTTATCATCACCGCGGTTGAATCGCTGAGCGATCGGGTGCTGACGATCCTTGACAAGAAACACACGCACGCAGATGTCGTTTCCGCGGTGCAGCTCGTACGAGACGCGGGTATCGCCCCGCGACCGACTTGGGTCAGTTTTACTCCCTGGACAACCCGGGAAGACTTTTTGGAAGTGTTGGAGTTTGTGGAAACCAACGGACTGATCGACCACATTGATCCAGTTCAGTATTCGGTCCGATTGCTCATTCCGCCGGGGTCGTGGCTGGCCGACCACGAAGAGACCTTGCCCTACCGCGGGCCGCTCGATGAAGCCGCGTTCACGTATCGCTGGGAACATCCCGACACTCGCATGGATCAGCTACAAAAAGACGTAGCCCAACTTGTCGCACGGGACGCCGACAATGAAACGGATACGGCGGCGACCTTTTACGGCGTGAAAGAACTGGCCAACGGTCGCGACCCAGAAAGTGTCGCCTGCCAGTTGCCTCCCGAGCGGCACCGCGCTCCACGCTTGACCGAATCGTGGTTTTGCTGAGCGGAACCAACCGAGGGTCAGTTGGACCCTCTCAACAAGTCTGCCGGCAGCACGACCACCCCTTGATTCGTTGAATGGAAATACGACAAACGATGAGCTAGAACCGTACCATCGAGGACGAATTACCTACTTAATCCAGAATCTGTTTCGCAGCCTAAGGAGACTGAAGAATGAACTTCAAATGTTGCCTTCCCTTAGTGGCATTTTCGCTGTTAGCCGTGCCGTCCGCCTACGGCCAGATTGTCAACGGCGTGATGACCGTAACTGGCGCGGAGATGCACTGATGAGCAGGTGTGGCGTGTGACGCCACTGCACGTCTGTATGACGTGGACGAACATTCGGTTGTATTCAAGAAACTAGACAAAACGGCCAAGTACGATCAAGGAACGGTCACGTTTCGTGCGCGGAAAGGCGCGCTCGTCGATCTCGACAAGTTGCATGAGAGCGTTTGGGCCACTCGACTTTCTGGTGGTACCCGTAGCGGAATCGTGAGCCTTGAGGTGACCGTGATCGGTGAGTTGCATACGGCTTCGCAACAAACCGTTCTGAAGGTCTCCGGCTCGAATGCGGAATTTATTCTACAACAGCATTCGGGCGACGGGCACGTGGCGACATTTGGCCAGGTACAGATGCTGACGGGCAGCGGAAAGGTTGTTCGTCTCACGGGTCAAATCGACAACTACGTTGGCCGATGGCCGAGCGTTTTGAAGAAGCAGCCGACGAAACCCCGCCGAATTCTAGTAACCAATGTCGAAGTTGAGGAGTAATTGTGAAGCCAGAAAAAGAGTGTGACCAAGCCGCTCGAGACAACAAGACAACCACCATGTTCGGCGCCTTGATTGGTGCGGCCGCAACGGTTCCCAACTGAACGGCTGCCGGTATTCTTGCCCTGTTCGGGTTAGCAGGGGGTACAGCGGCTTTGGTTTCGAGTTGGTTGTCACCGGTGTTGATCGGTTTCACCGCAGTGTTATTGGGAAGAGCCCACTACACACTTTACATTCTGAAACGCGGGAGCCGAATTAGTATGGCAACCACGTGGCTGGCGACGTTGTTCGTAATTGGTTTTTGGACATGGCAATGGATCGTCAAGTAAGGCATTTGCTGGGATGAGCAATACGTTCGAGAATCTTAAATCGCCAGACGCAAATACGCTGTATGCTCTCAAGGAAATTGCGAGGTGCCATGGTACGCCGACCTATGCGTTTGACATCCAGCGGTTGAGAGGGCAGGTCGAAAAACTGCAGAGTCACTTGCCGCCGGAAGTTGAAATCCTCTATTCGCTGAAGTCAAACGCTTCGCTCGGAATCTGCGATGTCTTCGCGGATTGTGGAATCGGAGCAGATGTCGCCTCGGCAGGCGAGTTGGCGACGGCGATCGAAGCTGGCTTTCCCGCCGAACGAATCTTCGTTGCCGGCCCGTTCAAGTTGCCGGAGACAATTGCACAGTTGCGTGATGCACCGGAAGCGATCGTCTCGGTTGATTCATTCAGCGAACTGCAGTGGCTGTCCGATGAGGGGTTGCCAAACGCTGCCGTGCTGCGTTTGCGGCCGGACTTCGGTTCATGCGCCGTCGTGCAGGCGGGAAGCGAATCTCGTTTTGGCTTCACGCCTGACGCATTGGACCGCTGCCGTCGGTATCTGCCGTCGTGCGAAATCGACGTGATTGGGTTTCACGTGTATGCCGGTTCACAGGTACTGGATGCCGACGAAGTCAACGTACATATGCGCAATGCAATGGACTTGTCCCTTCGCGCGGCCGACACGCTGGGCATCGCGCCAAAGTTGATTAACCTCGGCGGAGGATTTGGCATTCCATACGGGCCGGGCGAGGACGGTCTTGACCTCCGTCGCGTCAGTGCTGAAATGCAAGAGTTGGTCGAGCGAGCTTCGCCAGCTCGCATAGCGCTCGAACTCGGTCGTTACCTGGTCGCCGAGGCTGGTTGGTACTTAACGTCCGTTTTCGGCCACCAGACAGTTCAAGGTCGATCCGCCGTGGTCGTCGACGGCGGTGTTCACCAGCGCGCCGATCTGTGCGGACTTTCCCTCCGCTCGAATCAGAATCCGCCGTTGGTGCTCGATGGCGACCTCTCGGCGCTCGCGCCAATTGATGTATTGGGTTGTCTCAGTTTGCCAGACGACGTGATGATCGAAGGCAGCCTGTTGCCAGCGTTGTCCCGTGGCGATGTGCTGGCGTTTTGCAATGCTGGTGCGTATGGCCTCTGGTCGTCGCCGGCATTGTTTCACGGCAACCCCTTACCTGCTGAGGCCGCCTTCGACGGAACGACGATCCACTTGTTGCGCGAACGAAAGCCAGCTCAGAGCATCCTGGACGAGCAGCGACATGTTTCTCAAAGGCAAGAGATTGGACACAATTAGAAAGCACACCATGACTCATCGAACATTCACCATTACATTTTGTCTCTTGACGATTGCCACTTTCGCGAGAGCGCCTCTTGCGCTATCTGACGATTCTCAGATCATGACCAATTCAATCGATATGAAGTTGGCTCGGATTCCAGCGGGCAGTTTCATGATGGGATCACCGCGAAGCGAAGCTGAACGAGATGATAAAGAAGAACTGCATGAGGTCTCGATTACCAAACCGTTTTACATCGGTGTCTACGAAGTGAAACAGGCCGAGTACGTCAAAGTGATGCAAGGGCTCCAAAAGTTTCAAGAACGATCTACGTTCAAGGGCGGCGACAATCCAGCTGAAAACGTCGAATGGAAACTTGCCAAGATCTTCTGCGAGCGGCTTTCGGCGCGGCCAGAAGAGAAGCGCGCGGGACGCAAATATCGACTACCTACCGAATCTGAATGGGAGTATGCCTGTCGTGCGGGGACGTCAACGGCGTTTCACGTTGGCGAATCACTCTCTTCGAGCCAAGCAAATTTCAATGGAAAATATCCGGCGGGTGATGCCAAACGAGACAAGTATCTTCGGCGGACGGCGAAGGCTGGATCGTACGAGCCAACCTCGTTTGGTCTGTACGACATGCACGGCAACGTCGCGGAATGGTGTGCCGATTGGTACGACCCAGATTATTATCTGGATAGTCCAGATGAAGATCCGCTCGGGCCGCCGTTCGGCGTTGTGCCGACCAAGTTCACCAATAACGGCGACCAGAATTATTTTGTGGTCGTGCGAGGTGGCTGTTGGGTCGATGATGGCCGGGCATGTCGGTCCGCCTATCGCTACCGTGCCATGCCGAACACGCGTTATCAACTGATCGGCTTCCGCGTTGTGTGTGAGGTTGCCAGTGAGTGACCCCGTGTTAGTCAAACGAGTATGCCTATCGTTCGCCGTTGCGCTGCTGGTTGCCGGTTGTAGCTCTTCGTCGACACCAACGGTTTCGCCGATCAGCCAGGTGGAGCAGTCATCAGCTCCAAAGCAGATCACTTTTTACGTCGCAGGGATGAACAAGAGGCTAAAAGTGTTGTGAGGCGACTGACCGAATTCGGTCAAACAAGCTCTGGTAGAGCTTGACGCAGTTGAGTCGGTTGAAGACGAATGGGAACGCGAACTGGAATCAGAGGAAGACCTGGATCTACTGTTCGTGAGCTATGACGCTGAACGTGTCACGGTCGACCAGCTATTGGAAAAGATTGGTGAGTTTGGATTCGAGGCGAAAGTAACCGAGTAGAACGGGTTGGCAATCCGTTCCGCATGTGGAGGAAGATCCATGTCCGACGACACGCTGCCGGTCGGGGCGCCCGCGACGGATTGCTGAGCGTCGAAGCAACCCGAGTCGCCGGGCGCGACTGAGACTCAGCCGAACGACCAAGATGTTTCGTCGAACCGTGCCGAGGGATTTGCCAATCTTGGGGCGTTGCTTTCAGCGTTCATCGCATCGAGCTGATGTTGGCTGCCGCCCCTGTTAATTTTGGGCGGTATCTCCGGTGCGGGGATGACCACGGCAATGGAGCGTTTTCGGCCGGTTCTTATGGCTGTGACGTTCGTGTTCCTGGGCGCAGCCTTTTACCTTTCGTATCGCCCCAGACCAACGACGTCAGGCGGAGACGAAAGCGGCGGCGCAACGAGCGGTCGACGGCGCTCTAAGATTATGACATTCAACAGGATTATGCTCTGGGCAGTGACGGTCATAGCGGTGGTCTTTCTGTTCTTTCCACAAGTGTTCACCGGTCTCTTTGCATCGAGCGGAGGATTCACTGCCGACATGGATCGAACCGTGCTCACAATCGAAGGCATGACGTGACATACGTGAGCACCGAAGGCCGAAGCGGCCATCAAAACAGCACCGGGTGTGCTGGCAGTCAAAGTCGATTACAAAGCCGGACAAGCAACGATCGGCACTGAGAAGGGTCGGGACGTGCCGAGAGCCGAGGTCGTTGCCGCCCTCAAGTCGATTGGTTATGCCGCAGAGTTTTCCAGTGAGCCACCACTAGCAGATTGAACGGCAACGGTTCGGCGATGTCACCAACGGAGCTCCTCAGAATCGAGATTGCTTCCCCAGTTCAGTCGCGCTTGCCTTGCGTCTCGGCGAGCAACTCATCGATCGCTGTATCAAGGCCCTCCGGTTGGACGTTCTTGTATCGAATGACGCCCTTCGCATCGAGCAGGTGAATCGTCGGCCGCTGGAGAACTTGCCAGGTCGTTTGAATTGGCCCGTCAATCTGACCCTCATCCCACCAACTCCGCCAGGTGATTCGTTCTTCGATAACGGTTTCCCGTAGAGTTTCGAGGTCCTTGTCACTGTTGATACCCAATAACGCAAAGGGCTTTCCGCTCAACTTCTTCACGAGCGACCGCTCGTGCGGGTACATTTCCCGGCAAGGACCTCACCAATGCGCCCAAAAGCTGAGCATGACCACTTTGCCGCGGTAGTCGCTCAACTTGAACTCATTACCACTGATGTCGATGCCTTTGATTTCGGGCGCGAGTTTGCCCACGGACAGATGCCGAATCGCATAAAGGGCGTCCTCGGCGATCTTTCCGATGTCTTCGTCATCAATCTCAACGTCAGCAAACGACTTGAACAGTCGCTCGTACACTTTTTCCCGTTGCCTTGCCAGCTCGACGGGCTCGAGCGACGCAAGGTGGTCGCCGTACTCCTTGTCGTAGTACTGCAGAACGCGTGGTGCAAGGTCCGGATCTGCTCTTAGTTGTTCGATGATGCTTGCTTCGCGATCGAGTAGTTGGGCGAGGTAGAAACACGCTTGAGCCTGCACATGCTTGTCCTTGTTTTTTTCGAGCGTCACACGCAGCAACTTTTCTGCGCCGACGGACCGTGCCCGCGAGACGAATTTGCAGCCCGGCCCCATTTTCTTGCCCTCAGCATGGTGTTGCTCCAGCAACATGATCGCCTGTGCTGTTTCGCGTCGGCCGCGAACCTTATCGACGACCCACAATAACGCATCAGCGGCGGCAGGCTCGTCAATGTGTTCACGCGCAAACACAACGAAGCGTTTTGCAAAGTCACGAGTGCCACCGTCCTCTTCGAATGCGGCAACGAGCGCCTCATACTTCTGGCTGGCCGTTGTCTCTTCGGCGGTTGCCACGTGCGACACAAGAAACAGGCAGATGATGAATACGATTGTGATTCGCATGGTAAATATTGTCCCTGTTAACGTCCCGATCAATCATCCAGACGCACAAAAGGATCAGAGAATCTCGGATCGGAAATGAACTCTTCGTCAGTCAGTGTCTTCAAGAAAGCAACGAGTGAAGACTTTTGCTTGCGTGTTAATCGAAACCCAGAGGGTCCCTTACCAATTGCGCCTTCTTCCTCATCAATTGCTATCTCCAGATTAGCGTGCCGATGCACGCCACTGCTGTAGTGTTCAATGACTTGTTGCAATGTGGTGAAGCGTCCATCGTGCATGTACGGTCCAGTCAGCGCGATGTTTCGCAGTGACGAAGCTTTAAACTTACCGTCATTCGTCGGGGTAAACGGAGCATTGGAGGGGACGTCCCGAGCTCCCAAGCCTTGATCGGCATACTGCAATTCGAGTCCATTGTTGAATGATCTCGGCATTCCAAATGATGGAGGCACGTGGCAGTGTGCGCAGCCAAGCTCGGCAATGTTGCCGACGCCATCGATGAACAGTGACTTTCCAAGATTTTCTTCCGGTGTGAAATCGTCAAAGTCTTGTGAATAGTCATTGCCCCCGACCGCCTCAGCCGCGCGGTCGAATTTCGAGTTAAACGAGACCATCGATCGCATGAACTGTGCAAGCGCTTTGGCGATCCCATCGTTAGTGACTTCGTTTGAGTCAAACGCCGCTTCAAACAGCGGCGGGTAGTACGGCAGGCGCCGAAGTTTCTGCTCGAGATCAGTCAGCTTCATGCCCATTTCGATTTTGTCCTCGATCGGCATGAGAGCTTGGTCTTCCAGCGTCACCGCTCTTTCGTCCCAGAAAAAACCAGGACTGCTACCGTTGACAATCGTAAATCGCCCATTACCCAGACTCATCGAGTTTCGCCCTGTTCTATCACCTTTGAATCCAATACTAAAACGGCGCGGATCCGCGAAAGCCTTTTCTTGGAGGTGACAAGACGCGCAGGCAGTCGTGTTGTTCTTGGACAGTAGCTTCTCATAGAACAACACTCTGCCCAACGTAGCGCCAGCGTTGCTGATCGAGTTGTCCTTGCCAGTATTGTCTAGTTCGCTTAGTTGCGAGAAAGCGACGTGCTTTGTCCCATTGCCAAGTGTGTACCGATCGGGTCTCATCGGCAGCATAGGCACATCAATACCACCGAACGCCGCCCGTAAGGACTTTCGTTCCGCCGCGTCTAGATGGCCGTCCTGATTGCTGTCGAATCGCCCAAGTAGTGATGGTCGGCTGAATTCCGCCATGGCCAGAGCGCCCAGCCCTTGCGGTTCGTCCGCCCAAGCGACGCCGCAGGTAACCAAAAGGAGAAACAAGAAACACGTAGCTGAATTCTGTCTGGTTGGCATCATTCACATGCCTCCAATCAGGCATGACGGACCTGTTCAGAAAGGTCGTACGGACTACAAGATTCTCTCTATTGATTGAGTGGGACTTCGGCTCCATCCACCGATGGTCGCATTATGCGACGATCGCATTATACCAAGCTGGCGGAGGGCGAAGAATCCTGTCAGCCAATAATTGGTTTTTCGTAAGGCACCAGCTCAGCTGGTGCGTACCGAAGAGACTCTGCCACCCGCGCAGTGAGCGGCATGGCGCCATCCCAACGGCGTCACTTCATGCACTGAATTGGTTGGGTTTGGCAAATCTCCGATCTTTCCCAGAGAGATCGTATCGCTTTTAAGTCTCTCTTGCTTCAAGAGTTGAGATCCGTCTCTCCCCCCTGGAGATCGTGCAGCTTTCAAATCGCTCTTGCTTCTCGAGTTAGGATCATCACCTCTCCCTCCGGGTGGGCTGATGAATGCTCGTTGGTTTCATTTTGAAAACTACCCGGTCGTGGTGGTGGCATATTCATGGTAGGCCTTGGCACGGCGGGCAGTGAGTGTCTGGCCGATGTTTTCTCTTACCCATTGC